>Ga0268257_1000173_pt1 | contig 115211 bp, 98 predicted proteins | sample AgamicAtPrz_FD_200249 | JGI IMG/M metagenome (GOLD analysis project Ga0268257, IMG submission 200249) | Agave microbial communities from Guanajuato, Mexico - At.P.rz (v2) (version 3) | ecosystem: Host-associated > Plants > Phyllosphere > Phylloplane/Leaf | place: Guanajuato, Mexico | collected... | reverse complement strand
GCAGGCGCTGATGCTGGCGCAGGAGTTGTGGCAGGGGGTGCGGAGTGTGCCGGTCGAGGGGGTGGGGCGGGTGACGGCGAGCTTTGGTGTGGCGGGGTGGCGGGTTGGGGAGGGGGCGGATGCGTTGTTGTTGCGGGCGGATGCTGGGGTTTATGTGGCCAAGCAGGGGGGGAGGGATCGGGTTGAGGGGGAGTTGTCTTGAGTTAAGCTTGATCTGTTGTTTGGTTGTTTGGTTGTTTGGTTGTTTGGTTGTTTGGTTGTTTGATTGTGTTGAAAGTTTTATGCGCATTCATTTGTGATGTCGACGCTTAGTCACCTTTCCGCCCTTACGGCGGGTAACTTTTTGAAGGATCAAAAAGTCACCAAAAAATCCTCGCTCCATTCATCCGGCCCTGCGCTTCGCTCCGGGTTCCCTCACTCCGGCCTTGCTCCCGGGAGGACCGCGCTGCAGGGCCCATCCTGGGCCCCAGCGCTTGACGGGCATCCATGCCCGTCACCTCCCTCCGCAAGTCCTGCGTTCGGCCTCCTGAAGTCGCGAAGTTACGGGCGGCGCCTGGGCTGGCGCAGCTGTCGCTAGTTGCAGATTAATTAATCTTTCGATCGCATCGCGGGGCAAGCCCGCTTCCACGCAATAGTCGCCGTTATATATAACCCTGTAGGAGCGGGCTTGCCCCGCGAAAGGGATGGAGCAGTCAATACATAATTAACTGTAAAACAACTAACTTCGCATTCTTGCTCTTGATCTTGATCTTGCTTCTAAGCGCGCGATAGTCCAGACGCCACCAATTGCGACTTCAGGAGGCCGAGCGGAGTTCTTGCGGAGGGAGGTGACGGCCATGGATGGCCGTCAAGCGCTGCGCCCCAGGATGGGGCGTTCAGCGCGGTCCTCCCGGGAGCAAGAACGGAGCGAGGGAACCCCGTAGCGAAGCGTAGGGGCCGGATGAATGGAGCGAGGATTTTTTGGTTCCTTTTTGATCCTTCAAAAAGGAACTCGCCGTAAGGGCGAAAAGGTGACTATGCGTCACCATCGCCAATGAATGCGCTTACATCCATCAAAACCAACACCCTGAAAGCCCAAGCCGAATCAAATCAAGGCATCACCCCAACAGTCCCATTCCCCGCCTTAGGCTGCCGATAAAGATCCAGCAACACCTGGTCGAGAACCTGCGAAGCCCCCCAAGGCTTGGGATCATTGAGAATGGCCGCCACCGCCCAGGTGTGCCCGTTACTGTCCCGGCTGAACCCGGCAATCGCCCGCACGGTATTCAGGGTCCCGGTCTTGATGTGCCCTTCGCCCGTCATGGCCGTGCGCTTGAGCCGCTTGCGCATGGTGCCGTCCATCCCCACCAGCGGCATCGAGCTGATGAACTCGGCCGCGTAAGGGCTCTTCCAGGCCGCCTGCAACAGCGCCGCCATCTCGCGGGTGCTGACCCGCTCGGCGCGGGACAGCCCCGAGCCGTTCTCCATCACCAGGTGCGGCGAAGTGATGCCTTTCTTCGCCATCCACTGGCGCACCACACGCTGGGCGGCACGGGCATCGTCGCCGTCGGCGTCGGTGCGGAACTGCGCGCCAAGGCTCAGGAACAGCTGCTGGGCCATGGTGTTGTTGCTGTACTTGTTGATGTCGCGGATCACTTCCACCAGGTCCGGCGAGAAGGCTCGGGCCAGCAGACGGGCGCTCTTGGGCACGTTCTCGATGCGATCACGGCCCTGGATGCTGCCGCCCAGCTCGTTCCAGATCGCCCGCACGGCACCGGCCGCGTAAGTCGGGTGATCCAGCAGCGACAGGTAGGTCTGCGAGTTGCAGCCGTCGGCGAGCTGGCCACTGACCGTCACGCTGACGCCGTCCGGCTGGACTACCGGGTTGTAGCGCACCTCGCCGGTGCACTGCTTGCCGGCCACGGCCTTGACCTGGTTGTCGATGCGGATGCTGGCGATCGGCGGCTCGACCGAGACGTTGACCTTGCCACCGTCGTTGCGGGCAACGAAGCGCAAGGCCTTGAGGTTGACCAGCAGCGAGTCCGGCTTGACCAGGAACGGCTTGTTCTCGTCGCCGCCGTCGTCATCGAACTGTGGCAGGTTGGGTTGCACGAAGTGACTGCGGTCCAGGACCAGGTCGCCGGTCACGGTGCGCACGCCATTGGCGCGCAGGTCGCGCATCAGCAGCCAGAGCTTTTCCATGTTCAGCTTGGGGTCGCCGCCGCCCTTGAGGTACAGGTTGCCGTTCAGCACGCCGTTGCTCAGGGTGCCGTCGGTGTAGAACTCGGTTTTCCACTGGAAGGTGGGGCCCAGCAGTTCCAGCGCGGCGTAGGTGGTGACCAGCTTCATGGTCGAGGCCGGGTTGACCGATACATCGGCGTTGAACACGGTCGCCGTGCCCGGGCCGTCCAGCGGCAGCATGACCAGCGACAGGGCCGAGTCCTGCAGCTTGTTGGTCTTGAGCGCCTGCTGCACCTTAGGCGGCAGGCTGGTGTTGACGGTGGCGGCCTGCACGGACAGCGACAGGGGCAGGAACAGGCCGGCGAGCAGCAGTGGGCGGAGCGTCTTGATCATAAATGGACAAACCCTGCAGGCGAGGGAAAAAGACAACGGGGCTGTAGGAAGTGATGGCCCCAGGACAAAATGTAGTGCGCATTATGCCCCAAGCTGCACGAGCATGGGCTTCATTCGACGGAAAAGCGCCGTTAGGCACCGGAAACTGGTAAAGTGCCGCGCGTAATTAATTGAGAGGATTGTTCCATGGCTACCAACCGTTCCCGTCGCCTGCGCAAGAAACTGTGCGTGGACGAATTCCAGGAGCTGGGTTTCGAACTGAACCTGGGCTTCAAGGAAGACCTGTCCGATGAAGCCATCGATGCCTTCCTCGACGCCTTCCTGGCTGAAGCCATGGATGCCAATGGCCTGGACTACGTCGGTGGCGACGACTTCGGCCTGGTCTGCAAGGCCACCCGTGGTTCGGTCAACGAAGAACAGCGCGCCGCTGTCGAAGCCTGGCTCAAGGGTCGCAGCGAACTGACCAATATCGAAATCAGCCCGCTGCTGGACGCCTGGTACCCGGAAAAACCGGTCAACCCGGCTTCCTGATGAATGTCGGCGGTACGCCCTGTACCGCCCTCATCCGGCTTCGGCCAGGCGCTCCCGCTGCCTGGCCAGGGCTTTCTCCACGCGGCGCATATGCCGCGCCAGCGCCTGGCGGCGCCGTTTAAGCTCAGCCTGCGGCAGGTCCGTCTCCTCCAGTGCCTCGCACGCCTCGATCAATGCCTGTGCATCCAGCATCCTTCCTGCGCTGAGGATCTTGTGTGCCTGTAATGCCAGCTCGGCGCTTTCATGCCTCGGGTCGATGGCCATCAGCACCTGCAGGTCCTGGCGCAGGCTCAGCAGCAGGGTGTCGAGGATACGCTCGCGGTCGGCGAGGTTGTCGCCGACGATCGCTGAAAGACCATCGAGGTCGAAACGCACTGCTGGCGTATGAGGCTTGTCACCCTGGCGGGCAATCCGCGCAATCGCGTTCAGTCGCTGCCCCAGTACCTGCAGGCCGATGGGTTTGAGCAGGCAGTCGTCCATGCCGGCGTCGAGGCACTGCTGGCGCACCTCGGGTTGGGCGTTGGCGGTGTAGCCGAGGATGGTGCAGGGTGGTCGCTCGTGCAGGCGTTCTTCCATGCGCACGGCCCTGGCCAGTTGGTAGCCATTCATCTGCGGCATGTTGCAATCAACGATCAGCACGTCGAAACAGCCCTCACGCCATTTGCGCAGCCCTTCGCGTCCGTCCTCGGCGCTTTCCTGGCTCAGGCCCAGGTAGTTCAGTTGCTGGGCCATCAGCAACAGGTTGGCCGGGTGGTCGTCGATCACCAGTATGCGCAGCTGCCGGTCGGGCTGGAGGATTTCAGTAGCCGGTCGTGGCAAGGCGGCTACCGGCTCGATGCATTGCAGCGGCATCACCAGGCGCACGCGGGTGCCTACGCCCTGCAGGCTTTGCAGGGTGAGTTCACCGCCCATCATCGCGCACAGGTCGCGGCTGATGACCAGGCCCAGCCCGGTGCCGGCCCGGGCGCCATCGCTGTAGGGGTTGGCCTGCACGAAGGGCGAGAACAGGCGTTGCAGGTCCTGTTCGTGGATCCCTATGCCGCTGTCGCGCACCTCCAGGTCGAGGGTTGGCACCGCCGGCTCGCCGTCGTTGCGCAGGCGGACGCTGATGCGTACCTGACCTTGTTCGGTGAACTTGATCGCATTGCTCACCAGGTTCGACAGCACTTGCTTGAAACGCAGCGGATCGAGCATCGCATGGCAGCGGGCCTCGCGGGCGATCACCACATCCAGTACCAGGCCCTTGTGCCGTGCCAGGCCATCGAACACGCGGCCGACCGACTCGACCAGGACCGCGAGGTCGACAGGTTCGGGGGCCAGGGACATTTGCCCGGATTCGATCCGGGCGATATCCAGGATGTCGCCGATCAGCCCCAGCAGGTCGCTGGCCGCATGATGGGCGACCTCCAGCGCGGGGCGGTCCAGCTTGCCCTGGTCGGCGCGCTTGAGGGCCAGTTCCAGCATGCCGATGAGGGCGTTCATCGGCGTGCGGATCTCATGGCTGATGGTGGCCAGGAAGGTGCTCTTGGCCCGATTGGCGTCATCGGCCTGTTGCTTGGCCAGGCGCAGGTCCTGGACCAGGTTGCGGCGTTCGCTGATATCGATCCAGCCACCGATGATGCCCTGCATCTCGCCCACCGAGTCGCGGTAGGGCAGGATCCAGTGATAGATCGTCAGCTCGCGGTCACGCAGGCGCAGGGGGCGATCGAGGATCAAGGGCTTGCCCTGGGCCATCACCCGCTGGTAGTCGTCCTGGACCTGGCGGGTATAGTCGCAGTCGCTGAAAGGGGCCTCGTCCAGGCTCTTGCCCAGGACTTCCTCGAGACTGGCGCCGACGGCCTGCAGGTAGCTGTCGTTGCAGCTTTGCAGGCGCCCGTCACGGTCGCGGACATACATCGGATGAGGCGTGCCATTGAGCAGCGCACCCATGAATTCCAGCTGGTCGTTGAGCGCTCGCTCGGCCCGCTGGCGCTGCTTGATCTGACGGCGAAGCCGGGCATTCCACACCAGTGCGAGGACCAGCAGCACCGCGATGCCCCCCGCCACCTGAAGGATCAGCCGACGGTAGCTGCGCCAGTAGGCGTCGTCACGCAGGCCATGGTCGCGCCAACGGCTGTTGATCACCCCCAGTTCCTCCGGCGAAATGCTCAGCAGCGCCTTGTCGAGGATCGCCGCCAGCTCGCTGGCACCCGCGGCGGTCGCCATGGCGAAGGCTGCCGGCTCCGTGCCCACCGTGCTGCGGATCACCAGGTTGTTGCTGGTGGCGAGCATGTGGTTGGCGTCGATCAGGGTGGCGATTGCCGCATCCACCGCGCCGCTGCCGAGCAGCACCATCGAGTAGTAGGTGCTTTCGGTGGCGACCTGGTGAATCCGTGGGTGACGTGCCGCGAGCAAGGCGGCCACGCTGCTGTCGCGGGGTACGGCGACGCGTTTGCCCTTGAGTTGCTTGAGGCTGCTGGGCTGGTCGTCGCCGGTGTGGCTGACCAGCACGTAGGCGCTTTCAAGGTACGGGCGGCTGACCTGCAGCGCGCTGCCGCGACGGGCGTCGGTGGAGAGGCTGGCGATGATATCGGCGCGGCCGGACTCGAGCTGGTCGATCATGTCGCCATCGCCGCTGGCGCGGCGGATCTCGAAGCGCAGGCCGGTGCGCAGGCGGATGAGTTCGAGCAGGTCGGCGACGATGCCGCGCAGGCGGTCATTGTTGTCGAAGAAGGTCAGGGGCGCGGCGGTGTCGTTGACCACCACGCGCATGATCGGATGTTCGCTCAGCCACTGTTCCTCGCGCGCCGACAACTGCAGCTTGCGATCGGTCAGCAGGCTACCGCTGCTGGCACTCCAGCGCTTGAAGATATCGTTGCGGGTGGTGTTGGGCTGGGCGTCGAGGGCGGCGTCCACCAGGGACTGGAGGGTGAGCGCGTCCTCGCGCATGGCGAAGCTGAAGCCCACGGCTTCGTGCTTGCCGAAGTTGGCCATGCGCAGGTGCGGCAGGTGCCCCTGGCTGATCAGGTAGTGGGTGGAAATGGTATCGCCGATGAACACGTCGGCCTGCTCGAAGGCCACGGCATTCAGCGCCTGGGTGGATGATTCGAAGGTCAGCAGCTCGGCCTTGGGGTAGTTGGCGTGAATTTCCCCGGGCGGCAGGTAGTGATACAGCATGCTCAGGCGCATGCCCGCCAGGCCCGTGTCCAGCGCCCGGGTTTCATCCTCGCGGGTCACCAGCACCGGTTGGTCGATGGCGTAGGGCCGCGACAGTGCCAGGCCCTGGGTCACCGCTTCGTAGCCGTTGGCGCTGCCCAGCAGGTCGATATGCCCGCTCTTGAGCGCCGCGACCGCCGCCGGTCGGCTGGGAAAACGCTGCACCCGCACCGGCAGGCCCAGGGCGCTGCCGATCAGGCCGGCGTAGTCGGCCGTCAGCCCCTGGTATTCGCGCCCGCCCGTGGCGATGTCGAACGGCGGGTAGTCAGGGGCCGAGGTGCCCAGCACCAGTTCCCGGCGTTGCGCGAGCCAGTCGCGCTGGGCCGGTGACAGGCTGGGCTGGACCGATGCCGGCGCCGAACGGCTGAGCAAGGTGTAGGTTCGCCCCGTGTCGACGGTCACGCCGGCACCTTGCAGCGGCATGCCCAGGCACAGCAGCGATGTAACGATGCACCTCCACATCATGACCTCAAACCAGCGCGTTGCGTTTGGCAACGTCGATCAATTCCACCAAAGTGCTGGCGCGCAACTTGTGCATGAGACGCTTCTTGTAAGTGCTGACGGTCTTGTTGCTGAGAAACATGCCCTTGGCGATCTCCTTGTTGCTGCGCCCCTGGGCAAAAAGTTGCAGGACCATGAGTTCCCGATCATTGACCTGGCGGAACAGTTCCAGCTCCTGGTTGCTGCCCGTTGGCGGTGGATTGAGTGCCTGGCTGGGGAAGTAGTTGTAACCGGACAGTACGGCCTTGATCGCGCTGAGCAGTTCGCTGAGGTCTTCCTGCTTGCACACGTACCCGGCCGCGCCGGAGTGCATGCAGCGCACGGCGAACAGTGCCGGCGATTGGGCTGTGAGCACCAGGACCTTCAGCGGGATGGCCATGGCCTGCAGGCGCGAGAGCATCTCCAGGCCATCGAGCTTGGGAATGCTGATGTCGAGGATGACCAGGTCCGGCGGGGTCTCGCGGATCAACTGCATGGCGTCCACGCCGTTGTCCGATTCCCCGACCACCTTGTATCCCTGGTTTTCCAGCAACATCCGTATCGCCAAACGTATGACGGGATGGTCATCAACTATAAAGACTGAGTGCATATTCAACATTCCATACGGCGCGTGAAGGCAGCCGGCACATTAGCTCAGTTGAATGTCGACGGGCAGGGAAGTAGCTGCCAAAACCGGGATATAGGAATTTACTTACAGTGTTGGCGAAACATTGCTACGAGTGATGTAGATATTAAGAAGGATTTGTCAGGGTTTGATCGTTTTTGTGGGTTTGCGTGGCGAGTGTGTTTATTGGGAGACAGTATTGCGTGGGAAATTTCGTGCGTATTAAACGTCAGTCGTTTCAAGGACGTTTGGGCATGAGGTTATTGACCGAGAGAGGGCCTCCAGGTGTCCGCCGTGACCCTTGCAGGGCTTATGAGATCGAGCGCCGCCCGCGCGGCGCATCGCTGGCAAGCCAGCTCCCACATTTGTTTCGGGCCAGTTACGCCTGCGCCGCCGCGGCTGTGCGCCTTGTGGGTACGACGCGGTTTCAGCGTGGGCACCACCGGCGCCCCACCTGTCTCATGGCACGCGCCAAGGCGGACAGCGATAACCTTACAGGCTTGATTGGCCCGAAACAGATGTGGGAGCTGGCTTGCCAGCGATGCGCCGCGCGGGCGGCGCTCGATCTCATAGGCGCCGAAAGCTTCGCGGCGAACACCCCGTCATTCGCTTATTTCGGACTGGAGCGCCCGGTCATTTCCAGGGCCATTTCGCTGGCATAGCTGTCGGTCATCCCGGCGATGAAGTCGATCATGCGCAGGAAGGCGCCATGCAGCGAGCCATGCGGGTCGGGGGCGTTGTTGCCGATCAGGTCCAGCACCCGCCGGCTCTTGAACGACGGGGTGCGCCCGCCATGCTGTTCCAGCGCCGCGCCGCAGAAGGTGTTGAGCAGGATCTCCAGGGTCGTGTAGGCGCCGATCTCGTGCAGGGTCTTGCGCTTGTCCTGGAAGATCTTCTTGCGCGCCATGTCCTTGGCCTGCAGTACGCAGCGTTGCGCCGGGCCGTGCATGTGCTCGACCAGGTCGCCTGTGAGCTGGCCGGCGAGCAGGGCCTTCTGCTGCTCGACGAAGGCTTGGGCGGCGGCATTGGTCAGGTGTTCGATGGCCTTGCCGCGCAGGATCGCCAGCTTGCGCCGACGTGATTCGCCGGGTCCCAGCAGGCGGTAGGTTTCCGGCAGGTCGTCGCCCACCAGGTCCAGCAGCAGCGCCTCGACCTCGGCGTATTGCAGCAGGTCCATCTCCAGCCCGTCCTCGAGGTCGATCAGGGCGTAGCAGATGTCGTCGGCGGCCTCCATCAGGTACACCAGCGGGTGACGCGCCCAGCGCTGGTGCTCCAGCTGCGGCAGGCCGAGCTTGCCGGCGATCTGTTCGAGCAGCCCCAGTTCGCTCTGATAGCAGCCGAACTTGTGCTTCTTGTAACCCAGGGCATCGGCATGGCGTGCCGCCCACGGATACTTGAGGTAGGCGCCGAGGGTGGCGTAGGTCAGGCGCATGCCGCCGTCGAACTGGTGGTACTCCAGTTGGGTGAGCACGCGAAAGCCCTGGGCGTTGCCTTCGAAGTTGAGGAAGTCGGCGCGCTGGTCGTCGCTCATGTCGTCCAGCCAGCCGCGCCCGGCGGCCTGCTGGAACCAGTGGCGGATGGCGTCCTCGCCGGAATGGCCGAACGGCGGGTTGCCGATGTCGTGGGCCAGGCAGGCCGACTGCACGATCATCCCCAGATCGCTCGGTTCGCACCAGTCCGGCAGTTGCTCGCGCAATGTCTCGCCGACGCGCATGCCCAGCGAGCGGCCGACGCAGCTGACCTCCAGGGAGTGGGTCAGGCGGGTATGGATATGGTCGTTGCTCGATACCGGGTGCACCTGGGTCTTGCGCCCCAGGCGGCGGAAGGCGCCGGAGAAGATGATCCGGTCGTGGTCCTTGTGGAACGGGCTGCGGCCGAGTTCCTCGGGGCTGTAGAGGGCCTTGCCCAGTCGTTCGCGGGTCAGCAGGGTGTGCCAGTCCAAGGCGTGATCTCCCATCGTAGAGTCGGGATAGCTTCCTGCGTCCGGCGCGCCCGCGCAAGCGTCGGGCGCGCCTTGGCTTCAGGGGCGGCGGCTGTTGCCGAGGAACAGGCGGATCAGCGGTACCAGGCTGGTGCCCAGGCGTACCAGGCGCGTCAGGTTGCCGCTGCGCACGCCCTTGCCGGTGAGAAAGCCCAGGGCGACGACGGCGCCGATGCCCCACAGCGAGCCGTGCCTGACCCCCAGGCCCTCGCCGAACGAGCTGCCCATGCCGCGCAGGCGGCGGACCGGTTCGAGCAACTGGCCGGACTCGTGGCGGATTTCCTGGCGGTGCATTTCCATGCGCAGGCGCAGCAGGGCCTTGCGCAGCTCACGTGGGTTACGGGTGTTGGGCAGTTCGGGCAGGCTCATGGCAGCAGGCGCTCCCGATCCTTGGCCAACTCCTCGAGGGTGGCGTTGAACGGCGAGGATTCATCGAATACCGCGGCTTTCAGGCGCAGGCCGCAGTACAGCGCGGCGAGCCCATAGAATACGCACAGGCCGATGATCCCGGCCAGCCGGTAGCTGTCCCACAGCAGCACCAGCAGCAGGCCCGATAGTGCGGTCAGCAGCAGCAGGGCGAACACCAGGGCCAGGCCCGCGAACAACAGCAGGCTGAGGGTGCGGGCCTTCTGCTCCTGCAACTCGATGCCGAACAGCTCGATATGGCTGTGCAGCAGCCCCAATATGGCCGCGCCCAGGCGCCGACCGGAGGCGCCCGTGCCGATGGCGTCGTTGTCCATGCCGGCTCCTCAGCGCTTGGCCAGCAGGCCGATCAGCAGGCCGACGCCGGCGGCGATGCCGATGGCCTGCCACGGGTTCGCCTGCACGTACTCCTCGGCGCTGCCGAGGGCCGCATGGCCGCGGGCGCGCACCGAGTCCTGGGTCAACTGCAAGGTCTCACGGGCCTGTACCAGGCGTTCGTGGATCTGCTCGCGCAGTTCGTCGGCCTGGTCGCCGGCCAGGTTGGCGGTGTCGGCGAGCAGCTTCTCGGTGTCGCGGACCAGGGCCTGGAAGTCAGCCATCAATATTTCCTGTGCAGTCTTTGCCGATTTGCTGGCCATGGATGGGCCTCTCCCTGTGGATGTGTGGTTATTTCGAGTGATCGGTGGCGCGGAAGGTTCAGCGGGATGTGTTGGTACAGCGTTTGCTAAAAAGCGGTGCGTGTCCGCCGAGGCTTGCGCCGAAACCATGCGCTAGCGCCGCGGATACTGCTAAACCTTAACCCAATCCACGACAAACCCAAGAAAAAACCACGCAGGCGCCGCCCGGCTCACCGAAACGGGGCAGGGGCCTGGCACCGATCCGGTGCATGGATGCCGGTTCTTGAACTGTCCTGGTGCCTTTTTGCAGGTCTGCCTCTTCATGGAAAACATGCACAGCGCGATGGACTCCCTGGTCCATGGCTCCAACACCTTGTTCATCCTCATGGGCGCGATCCTGGTCCTGGCCATGCACGCGGGGTTCGCCTTTCTCGAGGTCGGCACGGTGCGGCACAAGAATCAGGTCAACGCCCTGTCGAAGATCCTCAGCGACTTCGCCATCTCGGCCCTGGTGTATTTCTTCATCGGCTATTGGGTCGCCTATGGTGTGAGCTTCCTGCAGCCGGCGGCGACGCTGGCCAGCGATCACGGCTATGCGCTGGTCAAGTGCTTCTTCCTGCTGACCTTCGCCGCGGCCATTCCGGCGATCATCTCCGGCGGTATCGCCGAGCGCGCGCGCTTTGCGCCGCAACTGTGCGCGACGGCATTGATCGTGGCGTTCATCTACCCGTTCTTCGAAGGCGTGGTGTGGAATGGCAACTTCGGCTTGCAGGCCTGGTTGCAGGCGCGTTTCGGCGCGCCGTTCCATGATTTTGCCGGGTCCGTGGTGGTGCACGCCATGGGCGGCTGGCTGGCGCTGGCGGCGGTATTGCTGCTCGGCGCGCGCCGTGGCCGCTACCGCGAGGGGCGCCTGGTGGCGTTCGCGCCGTCGAGCATTCCGTTCCTGGCGCTGGGCTCGTGGATCCTGATCATCGGCTGGTTCGGCTTCAACGTCATGAGCGCGCAGACCCTGCAGGGGGTGAGTGGGCTGGTGGCGATCAACTCGCTGATGGCCATGGTCGGCGGCACGCTGTCGGCCCTGCTGGCCGGGCGTAACGACCCGGGCTTCCTGCACAACGGCCCACTGGCCGGCCTGGTGGCGGTGTGTGCGGGCTCCGACCTGATGCACCCGGTGGGCGCGCTGGTCACCGGGCTGGTGGCCGGTGGCCTGTTCGTCTGGTGCTTCACCGCCGCGCAGAACCGCTGGAAGATCGACGACGTGCTGGGCGTGTGGCCATTGCACGGCGTGTGTGGCGTATGGGGCGGCATCGCCTGCGGCGTGTTCGGCCAGGCGGCCCTGGGCGGGTTGGGCGGCGTCAGCCTGGTCAGCCAGTTGCTGGGGAGCCTGGCGGGCGTGCTGGTGGCGCTGGCCGGCGGTTTTGCCGTGTATGGCCTGATCAAGGTGCTGCATGGCCTGCGTCTGAGCCATGAGGAGGAGTTCCAGGGCGCGGACCTGGCCGTGCATCGGATCGGTGCCACCAGCCAGGATTGAGCCAGGTCAGGTGCGCGTTGGCGGGGACGGACCTAGAATGAGCATCCATTCATGCGAATTACGGATGTCTGCATGCTCCCTGAAACCCAGTTGTTCGGCACCGTGGGGTGCCACCTGTGCGAAGTGGCCGAGGCAGTGCTGATGCCGTTCGTCGAGCACGGCCTGCTGGTCGAGCTGGTCGATATCGCCGACAGCGAGGCGCTGTTCGAACGCTACGGGCTGAGCATCCCGGTGCTGCGCCGTTGCGATACCGGCGCCGAGCTGGGTTGGCCGTTCGATGCCGAGCAGGTGGTGGCCTTCCTCGGCTGAACCGTGCATTGACGAGCGGGTGGCTCGCTCCGTATGCTGTATATAAATACAGTGTCCGAGGTGAAGCCATGCTCAATGTCGAGCAACTCAAGTACAGCATCAATCACATGGCTCCCGAGCGTGTGTGCGAGGCCGTGCTGGAATTGCGCCTCGACGGCATCGTCACCGACGAGCGCACGCCGTTCGGCAAGGTGCATTTCAACACCTGTTTCGCCGAGATCGAGGCGCTGTTCCAGCGCGCCGGCTTCCACCGCCCGCTGGATGTGGTGGGCTACCAGGGCCTGAGCTACGCCCTCTACGATCCGGGGCGCTGGGACGCGGTGCAGGTGCTGCGCTGGCTCAAGGCGCGTTGCGAGCCGGCCAGCGAGGCTGGTTGAGGGGCGCGGGGTAAGGGATAATGCCGCCCCCTGCAAAACCGAGCCTGATGATCATGCCGTTCGACCCCGCCCGCCAGCAAGCCAGCACCGTATGCCTGCCCCCAGGGCACTGGACAACCGTGCTCGACTGCCTGTGCGATCATTTCAAGGGCATCGACCGTGAGCAATGGCTCGACCGCTTCGCCCGGGGGCGGGTGCTGAATGCCGACGGCCAGCCTATTGCGGCGGATACGCTCTATCGGCGGGGCATGCGCTTGCACTATTTCCGTGAAGTGCCCAACGAAAAAGTGATCCCGGTGCAGGAAGAAATCCTGCATGTCGACGAGCACCTGGTGGTGGCGGACAAACCGCACTTCCTACCCGTCACGCCCACCGGCGAGTACGTCGAGCAGACGCTGCTGCGCAGGCTGATCCGACGCCTGGACAACCCGCACCTGGTGCCACTGCACCGCATCGACCGGCATACCGCCGGGCTGGTGCTGTTTTCCGCCAACCCGCAAAGCCGTGGCGCCTATCAGCGTCTGTTCCCCGAGCGGCGCATCGACAAGCACTACCAGGCCATCGCCGCGGCCATGCCGCAGCATGACTACCCGCTGGTGCACCGCAGCCGCCTGGTGCATGGCGAGCCGTTCTTCCGCATGCATGAAGTGGAAGGGGCCGACAACAGCGAAACCCATGCCTGTGTGCTGGAGAAGAATGGCGAGCTGTGGCGCTATGGCCTGTCACCGGTCACCGGCAAGACCCACCAGTTGCGGGTGCATATGGCGGCGTTGGGCGCGGGGATCTGCAACGATCCGTTCTATCCGCAGTTGCTCAACGAGCAGGATGATTACGCGCGGCCACTCAAGCTGCTGGCCCACAGCCTGCGCTTCGAGGATCCGTTGACGGGTGAGGTGCGTCATTTCGAGAGCCGGCTGACGCTCGACTGGTAAAAGCATCGCGGGGCAAGCCCGCTCCCACTGGCCTGGCGCTATGCACAGGACTTGTGGGAGCGGGCTTGCCCCGCGATGACGCCTACCGATTTCAGCGGTTGAAGCGCTCCACCAGCGAGTACTGGGTACCCGCCGTGCTGGTCAGCTCTTCGCTGAGCAGCGCCGAGCGCTGGGCCTGGCCGGAGGTCTGGTCGGCCAAATCGGCGATGGTGCTGATGTTGCGGCTGATCTCCTCGGCCACCGCGCTCTGCTCTTCGGTGGCGGCGGCGATCTGGGTCGCCATGTCGGTGATGTTGGCCACGGCCTCGCTGATGCCCACCAGTGCCTGGTCGGCCTGCATGACCCGCTCGACACCTTCCTGGGCCTGGCGGTGGCCGGTCTCCATGGTCTGCACCGCGTTGTTGGCGGTCTGTTGCAGCTTGGCGATCAGGGTGTGGATCTGTCCGGTGGATTCGGCGGTGCGCTGGGCCAACTGACGGACCTCGTCGGCGACCACGGCAAAGCCGCGTCCCATCTCGCCGGCACGCGCCGCTTCGATGGCGGCGTTGAGCGCCAGCAGGTTGGTCTGGTCGGCAATGCCCTTGATCACATCGACCACGCCGCCGATCTCGTCGCTGTCCTTGGCCAGCTGGGTGACGGTCAGCCCGGTCTCGCCCACCGCGGCGGACAGCCGCTCGATGGCGTTACGGGTTTCGCCGGCGATGTTGCGACCCTGGCTGGTCAGGCGGTTGGCTTCCTGGGTGGCGTCGGCGGTGCGCTGGACATGGTTGGCCACTTCCTGGGTGGTGGCGGCCATCTGGTTGACGGCGGCGGCGACCTGCTCGGTCTCCACCCGCTGGCGCTCCAGGCCCGACGAGCTCTGGTGGGCGAGGGCGTCGGACTGGCGGGCCTGGTCGCTGAGCTGCTCGGCACTGTCCTGCAGGCGGGTCAGGCAGGTCTTCATCCGTGCGTCCTGGCTGAGCATGGCCATTTCCAGGCGTGCCTGGACGCCGCGGCTGTCGGTGTACATCTGCGCGATCAGCGGGTCGGAGGTGGTCTGTTCGGCCAGGCGCAGCAGGCGCTTGAGGCCGCGCTGCTGCCAGCTCAGGCCGAGCAGGCCGAGCGGCACCGACAGGCCGGCGGCCAGGGCGAAGCCCCAGGAATGGCCGAGCCAGTTGCCGATCAGGAAGCCGATCTGGCTGACCAGGATGAACGGCAGCCAGTCCTGCAGTACCGGCAGCCACTTGTCGCGTTTCGGGATGGCCGAGCGGCCCTGGTTGATTCGCTGGTACAGCGCCTCGGCGCGGCGGATCTGTTCGGCCGTGGGCTTGACCCGCACCGACTCGTAGCCGACCACCTGGTTGCTGTCGAAGATCGGCGTGACGTAGGCATTGACCCAGTAGTGGTCGCCCGACTTGCAGCGGTTCTTGACGATGCCCATCCACGGCAGGCCTTGCTTGAGGGTCTGCCACATGTGGGCGAACACGGCCGGCGGCACATCGGGGTGGCGTACCAGGTTGTGCGGCGCGCCCATCAGGTCCTCGCGGGAAAAACCGCTGATCTCGATGAAGGCATCGTTGCAGTAGGTGATCACGCCCTTGGCGTTGGTGGTGGAGATCAACCGCTGCTGGGCAGGGAAAGTCCGTTCTCTCTGGGTAATCGGCTGGTTGTTACGCATTGGCTGTTCAATCCGCAAGGCTTTCGACGGGTATCGGCAAGCCTCTGGTTTTATTGAATGAATATTTAACTGGCTTGATCTGGGGCAAGGTGCCATCAGTGCGGCTGAGCTAATGCAGCCCACCTGATCGCAGCCGTTGCCGCCAATATTGCAGTATTCTTTATAAATGATGACGATCAGGTCTGATCATGACCGATTGTTCAATTCGGGGCCAGCATCGGGTAGCTGAATGCGGCGAAGTGCGCCAGGTTGACGCAGGTGTGGCAGAGCACCGCCGCCGCCAGCCCGCCATGGCGATAGGCCAGACCATACCCCACCCCGGCCAGGGTGGCCAGGTAGAACCACTGCCAGCCAGCGGCCAGGTGCGCGAGGCCGAACAACAGCGCGGCCACCAGCAACGCCAGCCCTTCATGCCTGAACAGACGTTGCAGGCCGCCCTGGATATAGCCGCGGAACAGCAATTCCTCGGTCAGGCTCACCAGCAGCAGGTTGTTCAGCAGCCACAGCCAGGCCTGGTCGGGCCATTTCGGTGCCCAGGCGACCATGCCCAGTGCCCAGGCGCCGCCCAGGCAGGCGAGCAGGGTCAGGGGCAGGGTCAGCGCCAGACCCGGCAGCAGGCCGCGTGGGCGCAGTATCACCAGCCACGGGCAGGCCAGCAGCAACCACAGGCCGATCAGGGGCTTGTCCAGGTTGAGGTACAGGGAGAAGGGCACGGCGCCGTCGCTGAGCACGGCCTTGTCGATCACCTTGGCGCTGTGGAAGCCGGGCAGCCAGTGCAGGGCCAGGGCGATGGCGAGGAGGATGAACAGCAGGTGACCGAGGCTTTGTTGCCAGCGTACCGGACGGCGGGCGAGCAGGGCACTGCACAGCAGGGCAAGCGAGGCGGGCAGGGCGGCGAGGCCGAGGCTGCCGTAGGTCAGGGCGATCGCATAGCCGAGGGCGAGCAGGATCAGGGCGATCCAGTGGGGAAGAGACATGACATTTCCTTAGTGCCGGTGAATCCGAGGAGGGTAGGACTTACACCATGGCTGTCAGGACACGTGGCTGTTTGCGCGCATGGGCGGGTATTGCCGGGACCGCGTTGCGGTCCTTTCGCGGCACAAGGCCGCTCCTACAAGAGATCGCGTTCCCCTGTAGGAGCGGCCTTGTGCCGCGAAAGGGCTGCGCAGCAGCCCCAGCAAGCTTCAGGCAACCTTACAGCAAAGCCCGCTTTACTCCGCGATCAATTGCCGCAGCACATAATGCAGGATCCCCCCCGACTTGAAGTACTCCACCTCATTGAGGGTATCGATCCGGCACAGCACCTCGATCTGCTCCTGGCGCCCGTCCTCGCGGGTGATACGCACCGGCAGGCTCATGCCCGGACGAATCTGCGCGCCATCGAGGCCCAGCACATCGATGCGTTCCCTGCCAGTCAGCCCCAGGCGCTTGCGGTCGTCGCCGGCCTTGAACTGCAAGGGCAGCACGCCCATGCCCACCAGGTTGGAGCGGTGGATGCGCTCGAAGCTCTCCGCCAGCACCGCTTTGACCCCCAGCAGGTTGGTGCCCTTGGCCGCCCAGTCGCGGCTGGAGCCGGTGCCGTATTCCTGCCCGGCAATCACCACCAGCGGCGTGCCATCCTGCTGGTAGCGCATGGCGGCATCATAGATCGACATCTTTTCACCGCTGGGCACGTACAGGGTGTTGCCGCCTTCCTCGCCACCGAGCATCTCGTTGCGGATGCGGATGTTGGCGAAGGTGCCGCGCATCATCACCTCATGGTTGCCGCGCCGTGAACCATAGGAGTTGAAGTCCCGCGGTTCCACGCCCTTGCCGCGCAGGTAGCGGCCGGCGGGGCTGTCGGCCTTGATGTTGCCGGCCGGGGAGATATGGTCGGTGGTCACCGAGTCGCCGAGCAGGGCAAGGATGCGCGCGCCATGGATATCGCCGATTTCCGGCAGTGGTCCAGCGATGTCGTCGAAGAACGGCGGGTGCTGGATATAGGTGGAGTCGTCCTGCCAGACATAGGTGGCCGCCTGGGGCACCTCGATGGCCTGCCACTGGGCGTCGCCGGCAAACACTTCGGCGTATTCCTTGTGGAACATGCGCGTGTCGACATTGCGCACGGCCTCGGCGATCTCCTGCTGGCTTGGCCAGATATCGCGCAGGTACACGGGCTTGCCGTCCTTGCCGATGCCCAGGGCGTCCTGGGTCAGGTCCAGGCGCACGCTGCCGGCCAGGGCATAGGCCACCACCAGCGGCGGCGAGGCCAGCCAGTTGGTCTTGACCAGCGGGTGCACCCGGCCTTCGAAGTTGCGGTTGCCTGACAGTACCGAAGCCACGGTGAGGTCGGCGCTGCCGATGGCCTTCTCGATCGCCTCGTCCAGGGGGCCGGAGTTGCCGATGCAGGTGGTGCAGCCATAGCCGACCAGGTCGAAACCGAGCTGATCCAGGTAAGGCGTGAGGCCGGCGGCCTTGAAGTAGTCCGTCACAACCTTGGAGCCTGGGGCCAGCGAGCTCTTGACCCAGGGCTTGCGGGTCAGGCCCTTCTCCACGGCTTTTTTCGCCACCAGCCCGGCGGCCATCATCACGCTGGGGTTGGAGGTGTTGGTGCAGGAGGTAATGGCGGCGATCACCACCGCGCCGTCGCGCAGGGTGTGGGTCTGGTTTTCGTGGGTGTAGTCGATCTCGCCAGCCTGGTCGGCATTGCCCACCGCCACGCCACCGCCACCTTCGCTTTCCAGGCGGCCGACTTCCTTGGCCAGCGGTTTGGGTTGCAACTCGATGAAGTGGTCGAAGGCCTGGCGCACCTGGCCCAGGGCGACCCGGTCCTGTGGGCGCTTGGGCCCGGCCAGGCTGGCTTCCACCTCGTTCATGTCCAACGCCAGGGTATCGCTGAACAGCGGCTCCTGGCCCGGCAGGCGCCACAGGCCCTGGGCCTTGCTGTAGGCCTCGACCAGTTGCACGGCCTCCTCGGGGCGGCCGGACAGGCGCAGGTAGTCCAGGGTCACCTGGTCCACCGGGAAGAAACCGCAGGTGGCGCCGTACTCGGGGGCCATGTTGGCGATGGTGGCGCGATCGGCCAGCGGCAGGTCGGCCAGGCCGTCGCCATAGAACTCGACGAACTTGCCCACCACGCCCTTCTTGCGCAGCATCTGCGTCACCGTCAGCACCAGGTCGGTGGCGGTGATGCCTTCGCGCAACTTGCCGGTGAGCTTGAAGCCGATCACCTCGGGGATCAGCATCGACACCGGCTGGCCGAGCATGGCCGCCTCGGCCTCGATGCCACCCACGCCCCAGCCGAGCACGCCCAGGCCGTTGATCATGGTGGTGTGCGAGTCGGTGCCGACCAGGGTGTCGGGGAAGGCGTAGGTGCGGCCGTCTTCTTCGCGGGTCCATACCGTGCGGCCCAGGTACTCGAGGTTGACCTGATGGCAGATGCCGGTGCCCGGCGGCACCACGCGGAAGTTGTCGAAGGCGCTCTGGCCCCAGCGCAGGAAGGCGTAGCGCTCGCCATTGCGCTGCATCTCGATGTCGACGTTCTGGGCGAAGGCGCTGGGGCTGGCATAGCGGTCGACCATCACCGAGTGGTCGATCACCAGGTCCACCGGCGACAACGGGTTGATCCGCTGCGGGTCGCCGCCGGCCTTGGCCATCGCCGCGCGCATGGCGGCCAGGTCGACCACCGCCGGCACGCCGGTGAAGTCCTGCATCAACACCCGCGCCGGGCGGTACTGGATCTCGCGGTCGGAGCGACGCTCCTGCAGCCATTGGGCCAGGGCGCGCAGGTCGTCGCCGGTGACGGTCTTGCCGTCTTCCCAGCGCAACAGGTTTTCCAGCAGCACTTTCAGCGACATGGGCAGGCGCTGCAGGTCGCCGAGCTGGCGCGCGGCGTCGGGCAGGCTGAAATAGTGGTAGGCGCGGTCGGCCACCTGGAGGGTCTTGAGGGTTTTCAGGCTATCGAGCGAGGGCATTTACAACTCCTTGTGCTCCGGTGCCCGGCGATTGCGGGTCGCTCGCCGGTGTCACCGCTCTGGACCGGTCCGCACGGCACGGACCTGGCTGAACAGTCAGGTTAGACCGGTTTGCCTGGCCTGACCCTTTTCTGGACCGATGGGGCGTGTCGTCGGTTCCGAACTTCCTTTATCATTCGCCGCCCTGGCGCCGTCTGCGCCAGTGATGTGGAGTGAGAAATGAATACCCTGTTCATGCATTGCCGGCCCGGCTTCGAGGGCGAGGTCTGCGCCGAAATCAGCGAACACGCCGCCCACCTGGGCGTGGCCGGCTATGCCAAGGGAAAGCCGCAGAGCGCCTGCGCCGAGTTCGTCTGCACCGAGCCCGGTGGTGCCGAACGCATGATGCAGACGCTGCGCTTCTCGCAGCTGATCTTCCCGCGCCAGTGGGCCCGCGGCGCCTATGTCGAGCTGCCTGAGACCGACCGCATCAGCGTGCTGCTCGAGCACCTGGCCGGGCTGCCGGTGTGCGGCAGCCTGTGGCTGGAAGTGCTCGACAGCAACGATGGCAAGGAGCTGTCGACCTTCTGCCGCAAGTTCGAGGTGCCGCTGCGCAAGGCCCTGGAAAAGGCCGGGCGGCTGGTGGACGACGCCCGGCGGCCGCGCCTGCTGCTGACCTTCATCAGTGGCCGGCGGGTGTTCCTGGGGCTGGCCGAGGCCGACAATTCGGCGCTCTGGCCGATGGGCATCCCGCGCCTGAAGTTCCCCCGCGAGGCTCCCAGCCGTTCGACCCTCAAGCTCGAGGAGGCCTGGCACCAGTTCATTCCCCGCGAGCAGTGGGACCAGCGCCTGAACGACGACATGACCGGCGTCGACCTGGGCGCCGCCCCCGGCGGCTGGACCTACCAGCTGGTCAAGCGCGGCATGCTGGTGACCGCCATTGACAACGGGCCGATGGCCGAAAGCCTGATGGACACCGGCCTGGTCACCCACCTGATGGCTGACGGCTTCACCTGGAAGCCCCGTCAGACCGTGGACTGGATGGTCTGCGACATTGTCGAGAAGCCGGCGCGCACCGCCTCGCTGATCGAGACCTGGCTGGGCGAAGGGCTGTGCCGCGAGGCGGTGGTCAACCTGAAGCTGCCGATGAAGCAGCGCCACGCCGAGGTGCGCAAGCTGCTCGAGCGCATCGAGGCCGGGTTCAAGGCGCGCAAGGTGAAGGTGTCGATCGCCTGCAAGCAGCTGTATCACGACCGCGAGGAAGTGACCTGCCACCTGCGCCGGCTGGACCTGAAACCGCGCTGAGGCCATCGCGGGGCTGTGACAGCCCCGCTTCATGCGCCACAATGACGATCATTTTGCGGAGCCCTACATGACCGATTTCACCCACGACGCGATCCTCGACGCCACCGGCCTGAACTGCCCGGAGCCGGTGATGATGCTGCACAAGCACGTGCGCGAGCTGGCCGGCGGCGGCGTGCTCAAGGTGATCGCCACCGATCCGTCGACCCGTCGCGACATCCCCAAGTTCTGCATCTTCCTCGGCCACGAGCTGCTCGGCCAGCAGGAAGAGGCTGGCACCTACCTGTACTGGATCCGCAAGAAGGCCGACTGAGCCGCCTGCGATCGCGCTACACTGCGCTCCCCTGACAGGAGAGCGCCATGCTGATAGTTGCCGACGAGAATATCCCGCTGCTCGATGCCTTCTTCGCCGCTTTCGGCGAGATCCGCCGTTACCCCGGCCGGGCCATCGACGCCGCCTGCGTCAAGGACGCCGACGTCCTGCTGGTGCGCTCGGTGACCCGCGTCGATCGGCAACTGCTCGAAGGCAGCCGGGTGCGCTTTGTCGGCACCTGCACCATCGGCACCGATCACCTCGACCTCGACTATTTCGCCCAGGCCGGTATCCACTGGAGCAGCGCGCCGGGCTGCAATGCCCGCGGCGTGGTGGACTACGTGCTGGGCAGCCTGCTGACCCTGGCCGAACTCGAAGGCGTTGACCTGGGCAAGCGGGTGTATGGCGTGGTCGGCGCTGGCGAGGTCGGCGGGCGCCTGGTGCGAGTGCTGCATGGCCTAGGCTGGAAGGTGCTGGTGTGCGACCCGGTGCGCCAGGCCAGCGAGGGCGGCGACTTTGTCGACCTTCAGACGATCCTCGAACAGTGCGACGTGATCAGCCTGCACACGCCGCTGCAACGCGGCGGCGATCACCCGACCTGGCACCTGCTCGACCAGCCGCGCCTGGCGCGCCTGCGTGCCGGCGCCTGGCTGATCAATGCCAGCCGCGGCCCGGTGGTGGACAACGCGGCCCTGCGTGAGCTGCTGCTGGATCGCGAGGATCTGCACGCGGTGCTGGATGTGTGGGAGGGCGAACCGCAGGTGGACCTGCAACTGGCCGACCTGTGCACCCTGGCCACGCCGCATATCGCCGGCTACAGCCTGGACGGCAAGCAGCGGGGCACGGCGCAGATCTACCAGGCCTTCTGCCGCTGGCGCGGCGAGCCCGAGCAGGTGCGCCTGGCCGACCTGCTGCCGGCGCCGGGCCTTGCACAGATCGCGTTTGACTCGAGCGCGGATCCGGCATGGGCATTGGCCACCCTGTGCCGGGCGGTCTACGACCCACGTCGTGACGATGCGGATTTTCGTCGCAGCCTCAGCGAAGATCCTGCCGAACAGCGTGCGGCGTTCGACCTGCTGCGCAAGCACTACCCGGTAAGGCGTGAGATCGAGGGGCTGGCGGTGCGTGTGCGTGGGGAGGCCCCGCAACTGGCGCAGCTAGTCAATGCGTTGGGGGCGGTGCTGGCCTGAGGGCCGGCCAATAAAAACCCGGCGCAAGCGCCGGGTTGCACGCAATTCGGGGGTCAGGCCTTGCCGACTTTCTTGACCTGGCTGTCTTCCAGGTCCTTGCAGGCCTTCTGGATCATCTGCTCGGTGATCGGGACCTCGCGGCCTTGGGCATCGATGATCGAGCCGCAGACCTGAGGTTGCGGACGGTTCTGGTTCTTGGGCGTATCGGTGTGCTGCAAGCTCATATCCTGTCTCCTCTTTCAGGTTCAAGCTCAAGGTAGTGCTTCGCCGTGACTGGTCTGTGACAGTTTCTTCGGCGTCATGCCGGAACAGTCCAACAGAAAGCACGGTAAAGCTCCAGCCACAGGTTAGAACGAATGAGCATAGTCACTGTTGCCCTGTTCGCTCATGGGACGGCGACGCATTCCCAGGCGTTGCATGGGACCGACGAGTGGTAGTCTTGGTATACCCTGTGCAAAGAACGACTTTCGCCATGCCCGAGCCAATCTCCCCCCGTCAACGTCGCGCCCTGCATCTGGGTTGGCATTTCGTGCGCCCCTATCGCCGCCAGGCGCTGCTGGCCTTGCTGGCACTGGTGGTCACCGCCGCCATCACCCTGTCCATGGGGCAGGGCATCCGCCTGCTGGTCGACCAGGGTTTCATGACCGGCTCGGCGCACCAGCTCAACCAGACCATCGGCCTGTTCCTGCTGCTGGTGCTGGCCCTGGCGGTGGGGACCTTCGCCCGTTTCTACCTGGTGTCGTGGATCGGCGAGCGCTGCGTGGCCGATATTCGCCGGGCAGTGTTCGACCACCTGATCGGACTGCACCCGGGCTTTTTCGAGGACAACCGCAGCTCGGAGATCCAGTCGCGGCTGACCGCCGACACCACCTTGCTGCAGTCGGTGATCGGCTCGTCGCTGTCGATGTTCCTGCGCAACGCGCTGATGGTGCTGGGCGGGGTGATCCTGCTGTTCGTCACCAACCCCAAGCTGACCAGCATCGTGGTGCTGGCCTTGCCCCTGGTGCTGGCGCCGATTCTGCTGTTCGGGCGGCGCGTGCGCAGCCTGTCGCGGCAGAGCCAGGACCGGGTGGCCGACGTGGGCAGCTATGTCGCCGAGGCCCTCGGCCAGATCAAGACGGTGCAGGCCTACAACCATCAGGGGCATGACCAGGCGCGCTTCGCCGAGACCGTGGAGGCGGCGTTCGGCGTGGCACGCAGGCGCATCGCCCAGCGCGCCTGGCTGATCACCCTGGTGATCGTGCTGGTGCTCGGGGCGGTGGGGGTGATGCTCTGGGTCGGTGGCATGGACGTGATCGCCGGGCGCATCTCCGGCGGCGAGCTGGCCGCCTTCGTGTTCTACAGCCTGATCGTCGGCAGCGCCTTCGGCACCCTGAGCGAGGTGATCGGCGAGCTGCAACGGGCCGCCGGCGCCGCCGAGCGCATTGCCGAGCTGCTGGCGGCACAGACGGCGATCCTGGCGCCGTCTGCGCCGCAGGGGTTGGCGCAGGGCCGCGCCACAGGCGATATCCAGCTGAGCGACGTGCGCTTCGCGTACCCGTCGCGCCCCACTGCGGCGGCCATCGATGGCTTTAGCCTGCACATCCGCCCAGGCGAGACCGTGGCCCTGGTCGGGCCGTCGGGGGCCGGCAAGTCGACCCTGTTCGACCTGCTGCTGCGCTTCTACGACCCGCAGGGTGGTGCGATTCTGCTCGATGGCCAACCGATCACTGGGCTGGAGCCGGCCGAGCTGCGTCGCCAGTTCGCCTTGGTGGCCCAGCAGCCGGCGCTGTTCCGTGGCTCGGTCGAGGCCAACATCCGCTACGGTCGGCCCGAGGCCAGCCTGGCCGAGGTCGAGGCGGCGGCGCGCAGCGCCCATGCCCATGAGTTCATCGCCCAGTTGCCCCAGGGCTACCAGACGCTGCTGGGCGAGGGCGGCCTGGGGCTGTCCGGCGGCCAGCGCCAGCGCCTGGCGATCGCCCGGGCGCTGCTGGTGGATGCGCCGATCCTGCTGTTGGACGAAGCCACCAGCGCCCTGGACGCGCAGAGCGAGCACCTGATCCAGCAGGCGTTGCCGCAGCTGATGGCCGGGCGCACCACGCTGGTCATCGCCCACCGCCTGGCGACGGTGCAGCATGCCGATCGCATCGCGGTGATAGACAAAGGCCGACTGGCGGCAGTCGGCAGCCATCGACAATTGATCGAGCAAAGCCCACTCTACGCACGCCTGGCCGCTCTGCAGTTCAACCCGGCCTGAGCGACCATCGCTGTCACTGCTTTGTAACAATTTTGTAGCAATTGCCTGAGACTATCTGCCTCGGCCGTTGTGCAGGTGCTCGCCCTGGTTGCCATCGCGCGATGGCGGCGTTTTCGGGCCAGCGAACGAGGACAAGGATGCCTCCGTCGGCGGTGCCGTCGTGCGCCGTTTTCCCTCTTCCTTGTTCCGAGATCCGCAATCTTGCGTAAATCCCTCAGAGTGCAAATTCTCTCCCTGCTCGGTGGCAGCCTGGTGGCGATCCTGCTGATCGCCCTGGTGTGTTTCCAGTTCCTGTCGTCCAGCGTGCGCGGCTATGCCGAGCTGGTGGACGGGCCGTTGCGTGCCTCGCAGCTGATCGACGAAGCCAACCTGCAGTTCAAGATCCAGGTGCAGGAGTGGAAGAACGTGCTGCTGCGTGGTCGCCAGCCGGCGGAGCTGGACAAGTACTGGCAGCAGTTCCAGGCCCGCGAGCAGCAGGTGCAGCAGTTGCTGGGGCAATTGATCGACAGCAGCGAGCCGGCGCTCAAGGCGCCCCTGGAGCAGCTCAAGGCCAGCCACCGGCAGCTGGGCTCGGCCTATGCGCAGGGACGCCAGGCGTTCCTGGCCGCCGGTGGCGACCCGGTGGCGGGCGACCTGGCGGTCAAGGGCGTGGACCGTGCCACCAGCGACCAGATGAGCGCGTTGGTGGAGCAGTTGCGCGCCGACGCCCACGGGCGTGCCGGTGCCATCAGCGCCAGTGCCGAGCGCACGGTGTGGCTGGGCGTGCTGGTGATGCTGGGCTCGGCCGTGCTGGTCGGGCTGTTCAGCCTGTGGCTGGTCAACCGCAGCCTGGTCGAGCCGATTCGCCAGCTGATCGACTATGTCGCCCAGCTCAGCCAGGGGCGTTTCGCCGCCCGCGTTGACAGCCGCCGCGAGGATGAACTGGGGCGCCTGGCGCTGGCCGCCAACACCTTGCGCGACTTCCTCGCCGACACCGTCGGCCGTCTCAAGGACAACGCCGAGGAGCTGGAAAGCGCCAGCGGTCGGCTGCGCAGCATCGCCGGCGACATGGCCCATGGCACCCATGACCAGTTCCAGCGTACCGACCAGGTCGCCACGGCCATGCACGAGATGTCGGCCACCGCCCAGGAAGTGGCGCGCCACGCCGCCGACGCCGCCCGCGCCGCGGACGAGGCCGACCACAGCGCCCAGGCCGGCGAGCAGGTCATGCAGCGGACCATCGACACCATCGCCGTGGTCAACCGCGAAATCGCCGGTACCGCGGCGGTGATCCGTCATCTGGAACATGACAGCACGCGCATCGGCAAGGTGCTCGAAGTGATTCGCGGCATCGCCGAGCAGACCAACCTGCTGGCGCTCAACGCCGCCATCGAGGCTGCCCGTGCCGGCGAGGCCGGGCGCGGCTTCGCGGTGGTGGCCGACGAGGTGCGCAGCCTGGCCCAGCGCACCGCGGCGTCGATCGCCGAAATCCACCAGATCATCGAAGCGGTGCAGTCGGGCGCGGTGGAGGCGGTCAAGGCCATCGAGAGCGGCCAGCAGCGCAGCGAGGAGGGCGCCGAGCAGGTGCAGCAGGCCGGGCAGATGCTGCAGCGCATCACCACGGCGGTGGAGGCGATTCGCGACATGAACCGGCAGATCGCCACCGCTGCCGAGGAGCAGACCAGCGTCGCCGAGGACATCTCGCGCAACCTGGTCGAGATCACCCGCATCGCCACCGCCAACCAGGAGGCCGTGCAGCATACCGAACAGGCCGGACAGCGCTTGCACGGGTTGTCGGGACAGCTGGGCGAAGTCACTTCCCGCCTCACTGCCTGACAAGCCTGCACGATCCCTGTGTAGGAGCGGCCTTGTGCCGCGAAAGGGCCGTGCAACGGCCCCCGGGATTTCAATGTTGACGCAATGATCGCCGGGGCCGCTTTGCGGCCCTTTCGCGGCACAAGGCCGCTCCTACAGGCGTTCGGGGGAAATCCGCCATTCCTCAGGCAAAGTACCCATCCATTTGGCGGATTGCCGCCAACCCGCCCCTGCCAAGCCCACTGCGCCATTGGCCCAGGCCAACCTGGCACACTCCCTGCTTTACGGCGCCCCGGGCCACGGCCCGAGGCGATCGTGCCCCGATTTCGCAAGACTCCTGCTGACCAGAACAACAACATCCGGGCGTGCACGCCGGGGGCAACGACTGCCAGTCCTTCACTTCAATTGGATTGAGCTAATGAAAAAAATCCTGCTGACGCTCCTGTGCCTGGGCGTCATCGGCTGCTCCAAGCCCGCGGAGCCACAGAAGTCCGTCGATGTCCTGCTGATCGGCGGCGGCATCATGAGTGCGAGCCTGGGGACCTACCTCACCGAGCTGGAACCGAACTGGAAGGTCGACGTCTACGAGCGCATGGACCAGGTCGCCGAGGAAAGCTCCAACGCCTGGAACAACGCCGGCACCGGTCACTCGGCGTTCTGCGAGCTGAACTACACCAGCGTCGGCAAGGACGGCAGCATCGACATCAGCAAGGCGGTCAACGTCAACGAGCAGTTCGAGGTGTCCAAGCAGTTCTGGGCCTACCAGGTCGAGCAGGGCGTGCTGAGCAACCCGCGTTCGTTCATCAACAACGTGCCGCACATGAGCTTCGTCTGGGGTGACGACAACGTCGACTTCCTGCACAAGCGCGTCGAAGCCCTGCACCACAGCTCGCTGTTCCGCGGCATGGAGATCACCGAGGACCACGAGCAGATCCGCAAGTGGGTGCCGCTGGTGATGGAAGGCCGTGATCCTGCGCAGAAGGTGGCCGCGACCCGCATGGCCATCGGCACCGACGTGAACTTCGGCGAGATCACCCGCCAGCTGTTCGCCTCGATGACCCGCAACCCCAATGTGCAGCTGCACCTGAGCCATGAAGTGCGCGACATCGTGCGCAATGATGATGGTAGCTGGAACGTGGTGGTGGCCGACCTGGCCAACGGTGGCAAGGAATCGGCGGTCAAAGCCAAGTTCGTCTTCATCGGGGCCGGTGGCGGTGCGCTCAAGCTGCTGCAGAAGTCCGGTATTCCGGAGGCCGAAGGCTATGCAGGCTTCCCGGTCGGTGGCCAGTTCCTGATGACCGACAATGCCGATCTGGTCGCCCGCCACAAGGCCAAGCTGTACGGTAAGGCCTCGGTCGGCGCGCCGCCGATGTCGGTGCCGCACCTGGACACCCGGGTAATCGATGGCAAGCAAGTGCTGCTGTTCGGCCCGTTCGCGACCTTCTCCACCAAGTACCTCAAGCACGGCTCGCTGCTGGACATGTTCAGCTCGCTGACCACCCACAACATCAGCCCGATGATGCACGCCGGGATCGACAACATCGACCTCAGCACCTACCTGATGGGCCAGCTGATGCTCAGCTTCGATGATCGCATGGCGGCCCTGCGCGAGTACTTCCCCAACGCCAAGAACGAAGACTGGAAGCTGCTCCAGGCCGGCCAGCGCGTGCAGGTGATCAAGAAGGATCCCGAGCACGGTGGCGTGCTGCAGTTCGGCACCGAAGTGGTGGCCGCCGAGGACGGCAGCATTGCCGCGCTGCTGGGTGCCTCGCCCGGCGCCTCGACCGCCGCGCCGATCATGCTGAGCGTGCTGGAGAAGACCTTCAAGGACCGGATCAAGAGTGCCGAGTGGCAAGCCAAGCTCAAGGAGATCGTGCCGACCTACGGCCAGAAGCTGAACAACGACCTCGAGCTGACCAACAAGACCCGTGAGTGGAGCAGTGCGCGCCTGCAACTGCTGTACGTGCCGGTGTTGCCGGAGTAACCGCGTAAGCTAAGCGTGGGAGCGGCGCCAACCTGTAGGAGCGGCCTTGTGCCGCGAAAGGGCCGCAAAGCGGCCCTGGCGATCTTTGCAACAACGCTGAAATCCCGGGGCTGCTGTGCAGCCCTTTCGCGGCACAAGGCCGCTCCTACAGGGCCCAGTGTTGCTTGATGCAGGGCGCCACCTGGCCTTTTCGCAGGCAACAAAAAACCCGCTCGAGGCGGGCTTTTTGCGGGATATGGTCGGAGAGACAGGATTCGAACCTGCGGCCTTCTCGTCCCGAACGAGACGCGCTACCTGGCTGCGCTACACTCCGATGTCCAAAATGCTACTGCATCGCTTTTTTCAACGCAACCCCTTGTTGCAAAAAGGAGTTGCGTCCAAAAGCAATGCTGGATCACAGCTCCTTGACGGTGCGGATCTGGTCCTTGTTGATGCGCGTGCGCTTGCCGTCGAGCTGCTCGAATTCGTAGAAGCCGGAGTCGTCGTCATAGGAAGGGGTGTCCACCGCCTGGATCTCGCGGCCGTCGTTGAGGGTGATGACGGTTGGCGAGGCGCAGCCGGCGAGGGCGCCCAGGCCCAGGGCAAGCAGGAAGGCGGGAAGGGTCCGTTGGATCATCGTGTTTCTCCAGTGCGATGGTGCTAGATGTCATTAAGACGCAGGGCGTCCACGCAAGTTCCTTGCACAGTGCAGCATAGCGCCATCGCGGCGGCATTGACCAAGAACAACGCCGCGGGCGGCCTGTGATATAACAGCGCACATTCCCAGTTACCCTGCGACGGACTCCCATGAAAGCCAAGGCAGATACCCCTTTCGTTGCGCTGAACATCGCCGTGCTGACGGTCAGCGACACCCGCACTTTCGACACCGACACCTCCGGCCAGCTGTTCGTCGATCGCCTGGGCGCCGCCGGCCATCGCCTGGCCGAGCGCGTGCTGCTCAAGGACGACCTGTACAAGATCCGCGCCCAGGTCGCGACCTGGATCGCCGACGACCAGGTACAGGTGGTGCTGATCACCGGCGGCACCGGCTTCACCGGCCGCGACAGCACCCCGGAAGCCGTGGCGTGCCTGCTGGACAAGCAGGTCGAGGGCTTTGGCGAATTGTTCCGGCAGATCTCGGTTGCCGACATCGGCACCTCCACCGTGCAGTCCCGCGCCCTGGCGGGGCTTGCCAACGGCACCCTGGTCTGCTGCCTGCCGGGTTCGACCAACGCCGTGCGCACCGGTTGGGACGGCATCCTCGCCGAGCAGCTGGACGCCCGTCACCGGCCGTGCAATTTCGTGCCGCACCTGAAGCAGGCGGCGGCCTGTGACAGCCGTGGCTGAGGTGGCCCGGCCCTTGATGCCGGTGGAAGAGGCCCTGGAGCGCCTGCTGGCGCTGGCCGACACGGCGTCCATCGCCGAGACCGAACAGGTAGCGCTGGCCGAGGCCGAAGGGCGGGTCCTGGCCCACGAGCTGGTGGCCGGCCTCGACCTGCCGCCGTGGCCCAACAGCGCCATGGACGGCTACGCCCTGCGCCTGGCCGACTGGCAGGGCGAACCGCTGCGGGTGACCCAGCGCATCTTCGCCGGGCATGCGCCACAGCCGCTGGAGCCTGGCACCTGCGCACGGATCTTCACCGGCGCGCCGCTGCCGGAAGGCGCCGATTGCGTCGAGATGCAGGAAAACACCGAGGTGCTCGAAGACGGCCGGGTGCGCTTTCTCGAGCCCCTGGCGCTGGCGCAGAACGTGCGCCCCAAGGGCCAGGAAACCCGTGTCGGTGAACAGGTGATGAGCGCCGGCACGCGGTTGGGCCCGATCCAGCTCGGCCTGGCCGCGACCCTGGGTTTCGCTACGCTTGAAGTGCGGCGCCGGCCCCGGGTGGCGGTGCTGTCGACCGGCGATGAACTGGTCGAGCCGGGCCTGGCCCTGGGGCCTGGGCAGATCTACAACAGCAACCGACGCCTGCTGGTCAGCTGGCTGCAACGCCTGGGCTGCACGGTGGTCGACGCCGGCATTCTCCCGGACGATCTCGAGCGCACCCGCCAGTGCCTGGGCGGGCTGGGTGATGTCGACCTGATCCTGTCCACCGGCGGCGTGTCGGTGGGCGAAGCCGACTTCCTCGGCCTGGCCCTGCGCGAGGCGGGCGAGCTGTCGCTGTGGAAGCTGGCGATCAAGCCGGGCAAGCCGCTGACCTTCGGCCATTACCAGGGTGTGCCGGTGATCGGCCTGCCGGGCAATCCGGCCTCGACCCTGGTCACCTTCGGCCTGCTGACCCGACCCTACCTGCTGCGTCGAATGGGCGTGGCCCATGTCGCGCCGCTGCGCTTCAGCGTGCCGGCGGGCTTCGAGTGGCCCAAGGCCGGGACGCGCCGCGAGTACCTGCGGGCGCGTATCGAGGAGGGTCGCGTGCGCATCTACAAGAACCAGAGCTCCGGCGTGCTGCGCAGCGCGGCATGGGCCGATGGCGTGGTGGAAGTGCTCGAAGGCACGACGCCGCAACAGGGTGATGCGGTAACGTTCATTCCGTTCAGCGAACTACTTGGCTAGCACGCTACCGGCGGCCGCCGCGCCAGCCGGCGCCAGCTGGGTCAGGCGCATGTGCACGTTCTCCAGCTGCTGGGCGGCGACGCTCCAGTCATGACGCTGGCGGGCGAACTGGCGCCCGGCTTCGCTGAGCTGGTACATGCGCCATGGCTGGTTGAGCAGTTGGGTGACCAGCAGCGCCAGCTGGCCGCTGTCGTCGCTGCCCAGGTAGTGCTCGCCGTTGTTCATTGCCAGGCCCGAGGCGCCCTTGCTGGTGGTGATCACCGGCAACCCGGCGGCCATCGCCTCGAGGATCTTCACCTTGGAGCCGCCGGCATGGCGCAGCGGCGCGAAGAACAGCGCCGAGCGCCGTTGCAGCTCGCGCAGGTCGGGGCGATAGCCCACCCACTCGATGCGCGGATCGTTCCAGTGCAGCTTCCAGCTGGCCGGCAGGGCGTGGCCGGCAATGGCCAGGCGCACCGCCGGGTTGCTCATCCACACCTGGGGCAGGATTTCCTCCAGCGCCCATTCGATCGCCTCGAGGTTGGCGCCGTACTCGAAGTTGCCGACGAACAGCAGGCGCTGGCTGTGCGGCGTGGGGCGCACGTCCTGGTAGTGGTCGCAGTCCACGCCATTGACCACCACGTTCACCGGGCGCCCGCTGATCTGGCCAATCAGCTCGGCGTCGTGGGCGCTGACCGCCACCACCTCGGTGGGCTGGCGCAGCACCCGCTGCTCCCAGCGCCGGTAGCGCCAGCGGTCGAAGGCGTTCAGTGGCCGTAGCCACAGGGGCAGGCGGTCGTGACAGGCGGCGCCCATCACCGACTCCAGGTAGTGCTCGCTGAGCATGTAGGGCAGGCCACGGGCCTGCAAGGCCTTCTCGAACGGCTGGAAGCTGTAGCTGTGCTCGATCTGGATCACGTCCCAGGGTTCGTCCAGCAGTTGCTCGAAACGGTGCCTCAGGCAAGGCGCCAGGCCATTGATGATGGCCCGCATGGGGTAGTCGATGATGGGCGAGGCCAACAGGTTCAGCGGGCTGTGCAGCGCGCGCCGGGGCAGCACCACCAGGCGCTCCACCAGGGGTTCCAGGGCCTCGCGCGCCGCGTCGTTTAAGGGGACCTTCGACTGCACCAGCAAGGTGATCCGGTGGCCATGCTGCGCCAGGGTGCGCAGCAGGTGGAATTGCCGGGTCTTGCTGCCGCTGGTGGTGGGCCAGGGCAGGTAGGGCAGGGTCCAGAGTATGCGCATGAGCCCGAATCCTCGCGGTTGGCCGGGTGTCGGCCCTGGATGGCAAGACGCGCCCTCTGGCAGTCAAGCAGGTGCTGCTGCTGCCGGGGCGCGTCCATAGATATCAGTAAAGCGCACGATGTCGTCTTCGCCCAGGTACTCGCCGCTCTGCACCTCGATCATCACCAGGTCGATGACGCCGGGATTGGTCAGGCGGTGGCTGCGGCCGGGCTTGATGAAGGTCGACTCGTTGGTGTCGAGCAGAAACTCCTCTTCACCGTTGGTCACGCAGGCCATGCCGCTGACCACGATCCAGTGCTCGCTACGGTGATGGTGCATCTGCAGCGACAGCGATTCGCCGGGGCGGACCATGATGCGCTTGATCTTGAACCGCGGCCCTTCCTCGAGCACGGTGTACAGGCCCCAGGGGCGGGTCACGGTGCGGTGCAGGCGGTAGGCGTCGTGGCCCTGGCGCTTGAGTTGCTGGGCGATCACCTTGACCTCCTGGCTGCGCGCGGCATCGGCGATCAGCAGGGCGTCGGGGGTGTCGATGACGATCAGGTTGTCCAGGCCCACCGCGCCCACCAGCCGGCGCGGCGAGTCGATGTAGCAGTTGCTCACGTCGTGCAGCACGGTTTCGCCGTTGCAATGGTTGCCCTGGCTGTCGGTCGGGCGCAGCTCGCGCACCGCTTCCCAGCTGCCGATGTCGCTCCAGCCGATGGCGCAGGGCACCACGGCCACCTGGGTAGAGGGTTCCATGAGGGCGTAGTCGATGGAGATATCAGGGGCCAGCGCGAAGCTGTCGGCGTCGAGTTCCACCTGTTGACCGCACGTCCCCTCCTTGAACGGGCTCTGCGTCAGGCAGCGAGTCACGTTGTGCAGCAGCTCGGCGGCATGGGCCTGCAGCTCCTGCAACACGGTGCCTGCGCGCAGGCAGAACATGCCGGCGTTCCACAGGTGTCGGCCACCGTCCAGGTAGGCCTGGGCAGTGTCGGCGTCGGGCTTTTCGACGAAGCGGGCGACCCGGTAGCTGGCGCCGTCGAGCGGCTGGCCCAGTTCGACGTAGCCGAAGCCGGTCTCGGCGCGGGTCGGCAGCAGGCCGAAGGTGGTCAGCCAGCCTTGTGCGGCCAGGGTCATGGCCCGCTGGACGGCCGCCTCGAAGGCGTCCTGGTCCTGGATCAGGTGGTCGGCGGGCAGTACCAGCAGCAGGCTGTCCTCGCCATGCAGGCGGGCGCAGTGCAGCGCCGCGGCGGCGATGGCGGGGGCGGTGTTGCGACCGAAGGGTTCGAGGATGAAGTCCAGCGCAATGCGCTGGGTGCCGACCTGGCGATACTCGTCCTGGGTACGGAACACCACTTCGCGGTTGGTCACCGTGAGCACGCGTTCGACGCCGGGCAGGCTGCTGGCGCGGCTGAAGGTCTTCTGCAGCAGGCTCATGCCATCGGGCAGGCGCATGAAGGGCTTTGGCATGGCCTCGCGGGAGACCGGCCACAATCGGGTGCCGGCGCCGCCAGCGATGATGCAGGGGATCAGAACGCTCATAGTCACAGCCTCGAATCAGGGCGCCGGGGGCGGCGCAATGCAAGGAAATCACGACCTGTCAGGCGTCTGGCGGCACAAAGTCAATAAAATGACTTTTCGAGTCGGCTTCGTCCGTGATGGCCAAATATTTGTCAGATGATGCACCTGTGGCGCCTTGCTTTCAATGGTATTTGTGTGAAGCGGCGGTTTTTCGGCATTGCAGGGAGCAATCTGCTCGGCGCAGTGGTCGAGATTGCGGTAGGGCATTTCTATTCGGGGAGAACGGCATGAGCGAGCGCAAGGCACTGTTGATCCTGCATGGCAAGCAGGCCGGCAACGAAGAGGTGCGAGCTGCGGTGGGCCAGCTGCGTGAGCGGGGCTGGACCCTGGATGTGCGCCTGACCTGGGAGGGCGGCGACGCCCAGCGCCTGGTTGGCGAAGCCTTGGCGGCGGGCTATGGCCAGGTGGTGGCCGGTGGTGGTGACGGCACCTTGCGCGACGTGGCTGAAGCCATGGGCCTGGCCGCGACCCAGGCCAGCCTGGCACTGTTGCCGCTGGGCACCGCCAACGACTTCGCCAGGGCGGCCGGCGTGCCCCTCGAACCGCAGGCGGCTCTCGACCTGCTGGAGGTGCCGGCGCGGCCGATCGACCTGGGACGGGTGGGCGACCAGTTGTTCCTGAACATGGCCACCGGGGGCTTCGGCAGCCAGGTCACGGCCAACACCTCGGAAGACCTGAAGAAAGTGCTGGGTGCGGCGGCCTACCTGTTCACCGGCCTGTCACGCTTCAGCGAACTGCAGGCTGCCTCGGTGGAACTGCAGGGGCCTGGCTTCCAATGGCAGGGCGAGTTGCTGGCGCTGGGCATCGGTAATGGCCGCCAGGCCGGCGGCGGGCACGTGCTGTGCCCGGAGGCGACAGTAGATGACGGCCTGCTGGATATCGGCATCCTGCCGGCGCCGCAGGAGGTAGCGGGGGCCTTGCGCGACCTGCTGGCCGGTGACGGCCTGTTCGTCCGCGCGCGCTTGCCATGGGTGGAAATCAAGGGCGCCCAGGGGCTGGACATGAACCTCGACGGCGAGCCGCTGCAGGCCGCCAGCCTGCGCTTCGAGGCCGTGCCGCAGGCGTTGCGCGTGCACCTGCCGACGGACTCGCCGCTGCTCAGTCGTCCAGGCTGATGATCTTCTCGCGCACGGCGAACAGCACCAGGCCCGCCACGTCGTAGATCTGCAGGCGCTTCATGATCTGCGAGCGGTGGGTCTCCACGGTCTTGATCGACAGGCCCAGGCCGGCGGCAATCTCCCGGGTCGACTTGCCGCGCACGATCAGGCGCAGGATCTCCAGCTGGCGACCGGTCAGGTTGTGACCTTCGCTGCTCGGCTGGCGGCCGCTCTGGGCGCGCAGCAGCGCCTGGTTGATGACGGTGTGGGCGATGGCCGGGCTGAGGTAGCGTTCTTCGTTGCGCAGCGCGGTAAGCGCCTGTTCCAGCTCGGTGGCCGTGGTGTCCTTGAGCAGGTAGCCGTGGGCGCCGCTTTCCAGGGCGCGCATGATCAGTTCCGGGTCGGTGTGCATCGACAGGATCAGGACCTTGCAGGTGCAACCGTTTGCGCGCAATTGCGTCAGTGCGTCCAGGCCGCTGGTCGAGCGCATGGAGATGTCCAGCAGGACGATGTCCGGCGCCAGACGCTGGACGTGGTCCAGAAGCTGGTCGCCGTCGTCGGCCTCGCCGATCACGGTGTAACCGGGGATGTCCGATACCAGTGCCCTGACGCCTGCGCGAATCAGGGAGTGGTCGTCCACCAGCAGTAATCTACAGGTCATCGGGGGCAGGGGTCCTGGCGCGTTCTTGGCTGCGGGGTGGCCATGGAAAGAGGGCTTCGATCTGGGTGCCCTGGCCGGGCTGGCTGGTGATGGTCAGGCTGCCTTGCAGGGCGGTCACCCGCTCTTGCATGCCTGCCATCCCGCGCTGGCCGTATTCTGCCGGGGACTGGGCCGGCACGAAGCCGCCGCCGTCGTCGTGGATCGACAGGGCGAGGCCGGCCGAGGTGCGTTGCAGGCGAACCACCAGGTTGCGCGCGTCGGCGTGGCGCAACATGTTGGTGACCGCCTCCTGGGTGATGCGGAAGGCGGCCATGGCCACCTCTTCGCTGATGCCTCCCAGGCGCTGCTTGCATTCCAGGCTCCAGTGCACCTCGGTGTTTTCCAGGGTGCGTAGCAGATGCGCGCGCAGGCTCGCCTCCAGGCCCAGGCTGGCCAGCTGGCGCGGGTTGAGAATGGTGGAAACGTCGCGCACGTTGCTCAGGGTCAGGTCCAGGGTGCTGCGCAGGGTGCTGCAGTGCTCCTGCAGCTCGGCCGGTACCCGGCGTTGCAGCCAGTCGACCTGCAGCTTGGCGGCGGTCAGCAGCTGCCCGATATCGTCGTGCAGCTCGCGGCTCAGGCGCTGGCGCTCGCTTTCCTGCACCTTGAGCATGCGCGTGGCCAGTTCCGCCGGGCGCAGGCTGATCGAACGCGCCCAGTGGCGCAGGTGCCAGCCGACGCCGAGCATCGCCAGCAGTTGCAGCAGCAGCAGGCTGGCCGACAGGGGCTGGGTGCTCAGGTATACCACCAGGTTCGCCGCCAGCGATGCAACGCACAGCAGCGCGGTCGTCCAGCGCAGCAGGGCGACGCTGGAGCGGCAACGCTGGAGAAACTTCAAGCGTGGAAGCATAGATAGGGAAGCCACTGAGTTATAGCGGTTAGGGGCATTGCACACGTCTGACCAGAGGTTTTACCGCCCCGCGTTCAATCAAGTGCGCAATGCGGATCCAATCGCCCGATAACCTGGGCGCGCATGTTCGAATGCGCGCATGTTATCACTTTGATTGAATTTGGTCGCGGGGGGATAACTGCTTGAAACCTCGTATTTTCCGGGCTGTGGCGGGCCTGGCGGGCGAGGGCTTGGCTAGCAGAGTGCCATTATTAAATGATGTTTCCAGTGCGCACAGGGCAACTAATAATCCAGCTGCGCAAAAACATTTGGAAAAACTTGTCCAACTTTGCAAGTTTCACCCTGAGCCGACCTTAGTTGTGACTCAGTTGGCCGCATTAGTGCTGCCGGTCGGACGCGTCGATGCCGTTGTCTGCCGTATGAGGGTGGGCGCAGTACACCCCCGTCTGCTGGCAGTCCGCGCACAGCTGCGTGGACGGCTGGCCCAGGGAGGTGGCCAGTTCGCCCAGCAGCAGCCGTTGTTCGTCGGTGTCCATGCCCAGCTGGCCGGTCTGCGGGTCGAGCAGCTCCAGTTGCCAGTCGAGCAGGGTCAGGCAGGCGTCCAGTGCAGGCAGGCTGCTGCCGTGCAGGTGCTGCTGGGCGCAGGTGGGCGCGAGCAGCTTTTGCAAGGCGAACGCATAGTGGGCGACCTCGAGCAGGCCAAGCGCGTCGGCGCGGCGGGCGAGGGTGTCGAGTGCCGTGGTGAGGCTGTGGCAGGCGTCCGGGTCGTTGGCGATCAGCTCAAGGTGCTGCAGGCATTCCTGAGACCTGGCCAGCAGGACCTGCGCATCTTGCAGGAAGGCCGCCACGGCGGCGTTGTGCAGTGGTGTGCTATCCATCATGGCGCCCCGTGGTCAGGGATTGGCCGTACCAAGATGATCGCTCGCAAAAGCCTGACTCCGTTCATGCAGTGAGAATGGCGTCACATTAATGGCTAATGGATATTGCGAACATCAGGTTGCACCCGATTGCTACTAGGGGATTCCCTGATGAGGATTCAGGTGGGTCGTTCGTTGCGAGCGACGGACGCGGCGGGATGTGGCAGCAGTAAAGCATGATGGTAAAGTGATATCAATCACCCGGCGCGGCTTTTTCCATCAGGGGTCAAGCTGCGCGCGCATCCGCCGATACAGGGGGATGCATTCATTTTTTACCGACTCACGCCTGGGGGCTTTCCAATGGCTGGCATTCTCGACACGGTAGACCAACGCACGCAACTGGTGGGTGAGAACCGCCTGGAAATCCTCATGTTCCGCCTGGCCGGCCGACAGTTGTTCGCCATCAACGTGTTCAAGGTCCAGGAGGTGCTGCAGCTGCCCAAGCTGACCCTCATGCCGCAGCGCCATTCCTTCGTCTGCGGCGTGGTCAACCTGCGCGGCCAGACGCTGCCGGTGATCGACCTGTCCCAGGCGATCGGCATGCGCCCGCTGCAGCCCGGGCCGGACAGCACCATCATCGTCACCGAGTACAACCGTTCGGTGCAGGCGTTCCTGGTGGGCGGCGTCGATCGTATCGTCAACATGAACTGGGAAGCCATCATGCCGCCACCGGCCAGCGCCGGTCGCCAACACTACCTCACGGCGATCACCAAGGTCGACGAGAAGCTGGTTGAGGTCATCGACGTGGAGAAGGTGCTGGCCGAGATCGTGCCGTACAGCGCCAAGGTGTCCCGCGACAAGCTGGAAGACCCGGTGCTGGCCCGTGCCCGTGGCCGCGAAGTGCTGCTGGTGGATGACTCCAGCGTGGCCCTGGCGCAGTTGCGCGATACCCTGTCGCAACTGGGGGTGAAGCTGCACGTGGCCAGCGACGGTCTCAAGGCCCTGCGCCTGCTCAAGGGCTGGGCCGATGCCGGGGAGAATGTCTGCGAGAAGCTGCTGATGATCTTCACCGACGCCGAAATGCCCGAGATGGATGGTTACCGGCTGACCACCGAGATCCGCAACGACCCGCGCCTGCGCGGCCTCTACGTGGTGCTGCACACCTCGCTGTCGGGCAGCTTCAACGAATCCATGGTCAAGAAAGTCGGCTGCGACAACTTCCTGTCCAAGTTCCAGCCCGACCGCCTGGTGGATGTGGTGCGTCAGCGTCTGAACATGGATCACGCCTAGGTGTAAGCTTGGCATTTCCACGGATGCCAGGTGAGCAAGGATGTTTCTGAGTGCGTTGTATCGATACCCGGTGAAATCGGGGCGGGCCCAGGGCCTGCAAGCGTCCGCGGTCGGCAATCTGGGCCTGGACGGTGACCGCCGCTGGTTGGTGGTGGAGGAGGAAAATGGCCGCTTCCTGACCCAGCGGGCCTGGCCGCGGCTGGGGCAGGTGGGCGCCGATTATGGCGAGCAGGGCCAGTTGCTGCTCCAGGCGCCGGGGCAGGCGCCATTGGAGGTTTCCGTGCCGCCGGCCGACGAGGCCCTGCGCGGCGTCACCATCTGGCGCGACACCTTGCGCGTGCCCGATGCCGGCGATGCCGCCGCCGCCTGGCTCAGCGAGCTGCTGGGCAAGGCGGTAAGGCTGGTGCACTGCCCAGAACAGCGGGCCCGCTACCTGCCCAGCGGCTACGGCCTTAACAGTGACCGTGTAGCCTTTCCCGATGGTTTTCCACTGCTGCTGATCGGCCAGGCCTCGCTGGATGAGCTGAGTCGCCGGGTGGGGCGCCCCATGGAGATGCTGCGTTTTCGCCCGAACCTGGTGGTCGAGGGGGCCGAGGCCTTTGCCGAGGACCGCTGGAAGCGTATCCGTATCGGCGGCATGACCTTTCGCGTGCTCAAGCCGAGCGTGCGCTGCATCCTCACCACCCTCGATCCCGCCACGGGCGAGCGCAGCCCGGACCGTGAGCCGTTGACCACGCTCAAGACATTCCGCGAGAAGGAGGGGGATGTGCTGTTTGGCCAGAACCTGGCGGTGGATGGCGAGGGGGAGCTTGAGGTGGGGATGGCGGTTGAGGTTATCGAGTAAGGCAGGGCGAGTGTGATTGCGTGAGGGCTGCAAGGTGCTGGACGATAGCCTTGCAGCGCTTTCGAAATCGAGCGCCGCCCGCGCGGCGCATCGCCGGCAAGCCGGCTCCCACATCTGTTTCGGGCCAGTTATGCCTGCGCCGCCGCGGCTGTACGCCTTGTTTGTACGACGCGGTTTCAGCGTGGGCATCACTGGAGTCCCACCTGTCTCAAGACATGCGCCAAGGCGGACAGCGATAACTTCACAGGACAGACTGGCCCGAAACAAATGTGGGAGCTGGCTTGCCAGCGATGCGCCGCGCGGGCGGCGCTCGATCTGATGCGCTGCAGCACCCCCGGCGAACGATCACATATCGTCGAAATACCGCTCATGCCAATCCACCAGCGGCTGCGGTGAATTGAGCTTCTGCCCGTAGATGACCGAATACGACAGCACGTTCTGCACGTACTGGCGCGTCTCGTCGAACGGAATCGACTCGACCCACACATCGAAGCTCAGGTGCTTGGCGCCCTTGAGCCATTGGCGCACGCGCCCGGGGCCGGCGTTGTAGGCGGCCGAGGCCAGCACGCGGTTGCCGTTGAACTGGCCGTGCACCTGGCTCAGGTAGGCGGCGCCGAGCTGGATGTTCTTGTCCGGGTTGAACACCTGGGCCGGCGAGGCCAGCGGGATACTGAACTTGCGCGCGGTCTCCTTGGCCGTGCCCGGCATCAGCTGCATCAGGCCGCTGGCGCCGACGCTGGAGCGGGCGTCCTCCATGAAGGCGCTTTCCTGGCGGGTGATGGCGAACACCCAGCTCGAATGCAGGCCGCGGACCTTGGCTTCGCGCACCAGGGTGTCGCGGTGGGCCATGGGGAAGCGGATGTCCAGGTCGTCCCAGTACTGGGCCTGGCTGATGGTGCGGATGGCCGGGAAGTACCAGCGCATTTCGTAGGCCAGGCGGGCCTGGGCGACCATCTCGTCACGGTTGAAGTGGCGGCTGACGTGGTACCACTCGCGGCGTCCCTCGACGATCTGGCCGCGGGCATGGAACTCCAGGGCGCGACGCACGCCCGGGGTATTGCGGACCTTGTTGATCACCGCCTGGCTGAGCGCCAGCGGCTTGTTGTTCAGCTGGTAGGGCGTCTGCGCCCGGTCGGCGGCGAGGAAACCATAGAAGTCGCGCTCGCGGGCGACGGTCTTGTACAGCAGCGGGACCTGCGGGTTGTTCGGCTGGGCCAGCTCCAGGCTGCGCGCCTGCCAGTACTTCCAGCGGTTGCTGCTGGCCAGGTCCTGGGGCAGGCGTTTGGTCAGCTCGTAGGCGTCCTCCCAGCGACCCAGGCGCAGCAGCAGGCGCAGGCGCCATTCGCTGACGGTGTTGTCGCGCAGCTCGGGGTCGTAGCGGGTCATCAGGTCGAGGGCGCGCGGGTCGTAGCGCCGGGCCAGGGTCAGGCCGATCTCGCGGGCGATGGCGACTTTCTCGTCACGGGAGAAGTGCATGCGCTGGGCGTAGTCGTCGAGCAGCGCCATGGCCTGCTCGGGGTCCTGGCGGGCCAGGCGGCGCAAGCCGAGGCTGACCACGTCGGACATGGCCTCGTTGACCGGGGTGAAGCGCGACGGCTGGTTGAGCAGCTCGGGCTTCTGCGCCACGTCGATCAGCAGCTTGCCCTGGGGGCCGAGGGTGGGGAGGGTCTTGACCAGGCTGCTGGCCAGGCCGTAGTTGCGTGCCTGGGCCGCCAGCTTGGCGCGCTGCCAGCGCTTGGCCTCGGTCAGCTGGCCTTCGGCCGCCCACATGGCGAACAGGGTGTCGCAGGCGGTGGGCTGCGACTTGCCGACGTTCCACAGCTTGTCGGCGGTGGCGAAGCCTTCGGCGCGCAGGCCATGGGAGAGCTGGTACTGGCCGTTGAGGCAGTCCAGTTCGGTGAAGTTGAGCTTGGGGTCGTAGTAGCGGGTGAAGGTGTTCCACTCGCCGCGCTCGGCCAGCCAGCGCAACCAGCGCAGTTTCATCCAGTTGGCCTGGGGCAGGTCGCCGTGGGCCTTGAGGAAGCCCTCGATCTCCTCGTTGCTGGCGCTCTTCAGGCGGGCGGTCAGCTCGTCGTAGGTGAGGTAGGGCGTGAGCGGGTAGTCGCGCAGCGCCTGCGCGTAACGCAGGTAAGGGCCCTTGTCGCCCTTGGCCAGGGCGCGCTTGGCCTCGTCGTAGTACTGACGCTGCTGGGAAATGTCGATGGCCTGTGCGGCGCTCGCGGCGGTGGCGGTGAGCAGCAGGCAGGAAGCAATTTGTAACAGGCGGCTGCGCATGATACGTCCGGGCAGTAGAACCATGGAAAGTGACGGCGGAGCCAGCACTGTTGGGTATTACTGCCTAGCTTAGCCGTTTGCCGGTGGCCGGTGAAAGCACTGTGCTTGTATCGAGTTGTTATCCGACGCCCTGCTGCCGACGATGGGCTTTTGATGCCGTGAAGGGGCAAGTCAGGTAGAATGCGCGCCCGGTTTTTGGAGATGATCATGACCCTGCTCAAATTCAGCGATGTGTCCCTCGCGTTCGGCGCCATGCCGCTGTTGGACAAAGTGTCCTGGCAGATCGCCCGTGGCGAGCGGGTGTGCATCATCGGCCGCAACGGCACGGGCAAGTCGAGCATGTTGCGCCTGGTCAAGGGCGAGCAGAAGCCCGACGACGGCGATATCTGGCGCGCGCCGGGGCTCAAGATCGGCGAACTGCCGCAGGAACTGCCGGTGGCCGACGAGCGCAGCGTCTTTGACGTGGTGGCCGCGGGCCTGGATGGCGTGGGCGAGCTGCTGGCCGAGTACCACCACCTGAGCCAGAACATCCACGGCGACGAGGACCTGGAAAAGCTCATGCACGTCCAGCACGAGCTGGAGGCCCGCGACGGCTGGCGCCTGCAGCAAGTGGTGGAAAGCACCCTGAGCCGCCTGCAGCTACCGGCCGACAAGACCCTGGCCGAGCTCTCCGGCGGCTGGCGCCGTCGCGTGTTGCTGGCCCAGGCACTGGTGTCCGAGCCCGACCTGCTGCTGCTCGACGAGCCGACCAACCACCTGGATATCGGTGCCATCGCCTGGTTGGAAGAAGCCCTTAACGGCTTCAACGGCGCGGTGCTGTTCATCACCCACGACCGTTCCTTCCTGCAGAACCTGGCCACGCGCATCCTCGAGCTGGACCGTGGCGGTCTGATCGACTGGAACGGCGACTACGCCAGTTTCCTGGTGCACAAGGAGGCCGAGCTTGCCGCCGAGGCCACCGCCAACGCGTTGTTCGACAAGCGCCTGGCCCAGGAAGAGGTGTGGATCCGCCAGGGCATCAAGGCCCGGCGTACCCGCAACGAAGGCCGTGTTCGTGCATTGAAGGCGTTGCGCGTGGAGCGCGGCGAGCGCCGCGAACGCCAGGGCAAGGCCAACATCCTTATCGAGGTGGCGGACAAGTCCGGCAAGCAGGTGATGGTGCTGGAGGACGTCAGCTTCGCCCACAAGGATGGCCCGAAACTGGTCAAGGACTTCTCCATGGTCCTGCAGCGCGAAGACCGCATCGGCCTGCTCGGCGCCAACGGAACCGGCAAGACCACGCTGCTCAAGCTGATGCTCGGTGACCTGGAACCGACGTCTGGCAAGGTCGAGCGCGGCACCAAGCTGGAAGTGGCCTACTTCGACCAGATGCGCCACCAGCTGGACCTGGAAAAGACCGTCATCGACAACCTGGCCGAAGGTCGCGACTTCATCGAGATCGATGGCCAGAACCGCCACGTGCTGAGCTACCTCGGCGACTTCCTGTTCAGCCCGCAGCGTGCGCGTACGCCGGTCAAGGCGTTGTCCGGTGGCGAGCGTGCGCGCCTGCTGCTGGCCAAGCTGTTCAGCAAGCCGGCCAACCTGCTGGTGCTGGACGAACCGACCAACGACCTCGATGTCGAGACCCTCGAGCTGCTTGAGGAAGTGCTGTCCAACTACAAGGGCACGGTGCTGATGGTCAGCCACGACCGGGCCTTCCTCGACAACGTGGTGACCAGCACCCTGGTGTTCGAGGGTGAGGGGCGCGTGCGCGAGTACGTGGGCGGCTACGAGGACTGGATTCGCCAGGGTGGTTCGCCGAAGCTGCTGGGCGTGACCGAGAGCAAGGGCGGCAAGTCCGAACTCAACAGCGCGGTGGTCGCAAAGGCGGTTGAAGAGCAAGCGCCTGCGGCCGTCGCCGCGCCCGCTGCCGATGCCAGCAAGAAGAAGCTCAGCTACAAGCTGCAGCGCGAGCTGGAAGCGCTGCCAGGGCAGATCGATGCCCTGGAACAGCAGATGGCCGAGGTGCAGGAAGAGGTCAATGCCTCGAACTTCTACCAGCGTCCGATCGATGAAACCACCGCAGTGCTGGCCAAGCTGGAGAAGCTGCAGGGCGAGCTGGACGTGCTGGTGGAGCGCTGGGCCGAGCTGGAAGGTTGATTTCCTGTACCGGCCCCTTCGCGGGCAAGCCCGCTCCCACAGGATTACCGCTGCTTCAGAAGCGGTGACCAACCTGTGGGAGCGGGCTTGCCCGCGAAGAGGCCGGTACAGGTAAAATTATTCTTTCTTCTGCAACCGCACCGCCAGTACATCGCACGGCGCGCCGTGCAGCACGTCATTGGCGGTGGAGCCCAGCAGCAGCGCCAGGCCATGGCGGCCATGGCTGCCGACCACGATCAGGTCGCAGGCTTGTTTCTTGGCAAGTTCATGGATCTCCTGGCGCGGCTGGCCATAGACCAGGTGCGAATCGCCTCGCTGGATGTCCGGGTACTTGTTGAACAGGCGTTCCATGCGCTCCTTGGCCTGGTCGAACTGTTGCTGCTGCAGCTGCGACAGGTCCATCGGCACGTCACCGCCGAAGGCCATGGCCATGGGTTCGACGATATGCACCAGGGATACCTTGGCGTCGCTGGCCAGGGCGATGGCCTTGGCCCGCTTGATCACCGGGTCGCATTCTTCGGTCAGGTCGACGGCGACCAGAAGATGTTCGTAGGACATGTGCAGTACTCCTGACAATCGCGATAGTAGAAGTATGGTCGCTTTCGGGCCGGGCGTTCGTGAAACCTGGATAACCCGCTCATTTGCAACGCTTTATAAGGTCTACAGATATGACGGTATGGCTGGTGGTGTCAATCCTTGCGCTGATGCTCAGCCCGCTGGCCTGGCTGCGCCAGTCGCGCAAGCAGGGTGAGCAGATGAGCCTGCGCCTTGAAGGGCGGCGCATGGGCCTGGCCATGCAGCTGGCGCCGCAGCAGTGGCCGCACTGGCTGGAAAAGGAGCCGCCCAGCCCCTGTCCGCAATACCATCGGGCGCGGCGCAAGGGCCGCGAGGACTGCTGGTGCTACTGGCAGATCAGCCCGGGCGTGTGGTGGAACCAGTGGCGTGAACCCTGCGAGGACCCGCGCCTGGCCGAGGTCTTCGCCCGCCTGCCGGAAACCGTCTACAAGGTCGAGGCCGACCGGCGCATGATCGCCCTGTACTGGAGCGAGCGGGGCGATAAATCTGTTTTGCAGGATATTGCCCAGGCCCTCGATACCCTCGCCTGAACCTGGCCAACGCAAAACGGCGCGCAGGAGCAACCATGCTCTTGCGCGCCGTTTTGCGTTCTGCAGCGCAGAAAAAGGCCAGGCAGGCCGGAAACACTTTCATGCAGACCCAGTGTAGCCATCGTTGGCGGATGCGTTTAGAAAAAAGCGCCGTCCGCGGTCGGTGATGGTCTATCGCTGACATGAATGGTCGGCGATCACTGTCATCATGTTTCGTACCCGGCGGGTAGAAGATGACTGGAAAGTCGCGTTTTCACGGTGTTCGCGAGCATTTGACAACGCCGTTCATTTCGGAGAATGTGTGCACACCCAAGTCAAACGGGCGTATGAATTGAGCGTTTGTATGTCAGACGGCTCTTACAGAATCCCGATTAGCGCGTCGACGGGTGTGCCTGGAGCGAGTGACCGGTAGACCGGCTCTTGCGCCAGCGTTCGACGTGTACTGTTCAGCTTCCATATCGTGGAGATCAGTTGATGATTTACGAAGGTAAAGCCATCACGGTTAAGGCTCTTGAAAGCGGCATCGTCGAACTGAAGTTCGACCTCAAGGGTGAGTCCGTCAACAAGTTCAACCGTCTCACTCTGAACGAGCTGCGTCAGGCCGTGGACGTGATCAAGGGCGATGCCTCGATCAAGGGCGTGATCGTCAGCAGCGGCAAGGACGTGTTCATCGTCGGCGCCGACATCACCGAATTCGTCGACAACTTCAAGCTGCCCGAGGCCGAACTGGTCGCCGGCAACCTGGAAGCCAACCGCATTTTCAATGACTTCGAAGACCTGCTGGTGCCGACCGTCGTCGCCATCAACGGCATCGCCCTGGGTGGCGGCCTGGAGATGTGCCTGGCCGCCGACTACCGGGTCATGTCCAGCAGTGCCAAGATCGGCCTGCCGGAAGTCAAGCTGGGCATCTACCCAGGCTTCGGTGGCACCGTGCGCCTGCCGCGCCTGATCGGCTCGGACAACGCCATCGAGTGGATCGCCTCGGGCAAGGAAAACCGTGCCGAGGACGCCCTGAAGGTCGGCGCCATCGACGCCGTGGTGGCGCCCGAGCTGCTGCAGGCCGGTGCCCTGGACCTGATCAAGCGCGCCATCAGCGGCGAGCTGGACCACAAGGCCAAGCGCCAGCCCAAGCTGGAAAAACTCAAGCTCAACGCCATCGAGCAGATGATGGCGTTCGAGACCGCCAAGGGCTTCGTCGCCGGCCAGGCCGGTCCGAACTACCCGGCGCCGGTCGAGGCCATCAAGACCATCCAGAAGGCGGCCAACTTCGGCCGTGACAAGGCCCTGGAAGTCGAGGCCGCAGGCTTCGCCAAGCTGGCCAAGACTTCGGTCGCCGAGAGCCTGATCGGCCTGTTCCTGAACGACCAGGAGCTCAAGCGCAAGGCCAAGGCCCACGACGAGATCGCCCACGACGTGAAGCAGGCCGCCGTGCTCGGCGCCGGCATCATGGGTGGCGGCATCGCCTACCAGTCGGCGGTCAAGGGCACGCCGATCCTGATGAAGGACATCCGCGAGGAAGCCATCCAGCTGGGCCTGAACGAGGCCTCCAAGCTGCTCGGCAAGCGCGTCGAGAAGGGTCGCCTGACCCCGGCGAAGATGGCCGAGGCGCTCAACGCCATTCGTCCGACCCTGTCCTACGGCGATTTCGCCAACGTCGACATCGTCGTCGAGGCCGTGGTCGAGAACCCGAAGGTCAAGCAAGCGGTACTGGCTGAAGTGGAAGGCCAGGTGAAGGAAGATGCCATCCTGGCCTCCAACACCTCGACCATCTCCATCAACCTGCTGGCCAAGGCGCTCAAGCGTCCGGAAAACTTCGTCGGCATGCACTTCTTCAACCCGGTGCACATGATGCCGCTGGTCGAAGTCATCCGCGGCGAGAAGTCCAGCGAAGTCGCGGTCGCGACTACCGTTGCCTACGCCAAGAAGATGGGCAAGAACCCGATCGTGGTCAACGACTGCCCGGGCTTCCTGGTCAACCGCGTGCTGTTCCCGTACTTCGGCGGTTTCGCCAAGCTGGTCAGCGCCGGCGTCGATTTCGTGCGCATCGACAAGGTCATGGAGAAGTTCGGCTGGCCGATGGGCCCGGCCTACCTGATGGACGTGGTCGGCATCGACACCGGCCACCACGGCCGCGACGTGATGGCCGAGGGCTTCCCGGACCGCATGAAGGACGACCGTCGCTCCGCCGTCGACGCCCTCTACGAGGCCAACCGCCTGGGCCAGAAGAACGGCAAGGGCTTCTACGCCTACGAGACCGACAAGCGCGGCAAGCCGAAGAAAGTCGCCGACGCCAGCGTGCTCGACGTGCTCAAACCAGTGATCTTCGAGCAGCGTGAAGTCAGCGACGAGGACATCATCAACTGGATGATGGTGCCACTGTGCCTGGAGACCGTGCGCTGCCTGGAAGACGGCATCGTCGAGACCGCCGCCGAAGCCGACATGGGCCTGGTCTACGGCATCGGTTTCCCTCCCTTCCGTGGTGGCGCGCTGCGCTACATCGATTCGATCGGGGTCGCCGAGTTCGTCGCACTGGCCGACAAGTACGCCGACCTGGGGCCGCTGTACCACCCCACCGCGAAGCTGCGCGAAATGGCCAAGAACGGCCAGCGCTTCTTCAACTGAGCGCCCAACGAGCTAGAGCGAGAATATTGATATGAGCCTGAATCCAAGAGACGTGGTGATTGTCGACTTCGGTCGCACGCCGATGGGCCGTTCCAAGGGTGGCATGCACCGCAACACCCGTGCCGAGGACATGTCCGCGCACCTGATCAGCAAGCTGCTGGAGCGCAACGACAAGGTCGATCCGAAGGAAGTCGAGGACGTGATCTGGGGCTGCGTCAACCAGACCCTGGAGCAGGGCTGGAACATCGCCCGCATGGCCTCGCTGATGACCCAGATCCCGCACACCTCCGCCGCCCAGACCGTCAGCCGCCTGTGCGGATCGTCGATGAGCGCGCTGCACACCGCCGCCCAGGCGATCATGACCGGCAACGGTGACGTGTTCGTGGTCGGTGGTGTCGAACACATGGGCCACGTCAGCATGATGCACGGCGTCGACCCCAACCCGCACATGTCCTTGCACGCTGCCAAGGCTTCCGGGATGATGGGCCTGACCGCCGAGATGCTCGGCAAGATGCACGGCATCACCCGTGAGCAACAGGATCTGTTCGGCCTGCGTTCGCACCAGCTCGCCCACAAGGCGACGGTCGAGGGCAAGTTCAAGGACGAGATCATCCCGATGCAGGGTTACGACGAGAACGGCTTCCTGAAGGTCTTCGACTACGACGAGACCATTCGCCCGGAAACCACCCTCGAAGGCCTGGCGTCGCTCAAGCCTGCGTTCAACCCCAAAGGTGGCACCGTCACCGCGGGTACCTCCTCGCAGATCACCGACGGCGCCTCGTGCATGATCGTCATGTCCGGCCAGCGCGCCATGGACCTGGGGATCCAGCCACTGGCGGTGATCCGTTCGATGGCGGTGGCCGGTGTCGACCCTGCGATCATGGGCTACGGCCCGGTTCCGGCGACGCAGAAAGCCCTCAAGCGCGCTGGCCTGACCATCGCCGACATCGACTTCTTCGAGCTCAACGAAGCCTTCGCCGCACAGGCCCTGCCGGTGCTGAAGGACCTGAAAGTGCTCGACAAGATGGATGAGAAGGTTAACCTGCACGGCGGCGCCATCGCCCTGGGCCACCCGTTCGGTTGCTCCGGTGCGCGGATCTCCGGCACCCTGCTCAACGTCATGAAGCAGAATGGCGGTACCCTGGGCGTCGCCACCATGTGTGTCGGCCTGGGCCAAGGCATCACCACTGTCTTCGAACGCGTCTGATCGCGTCGCGGGACAGCAGCCGGGGCCATGTGCCCCGGTTTTTGTTTTTTACAGGATTTGTTCAAGAGGGCGAGTGACATGCAGATACAACCTGGTGTGTACCGGCATTACAAAGGCCCTGAATACCGCGTGTTCAGCGCGGCGCGGCATTCCGAGAGCGAAGAGTGGATGGTCTTCTACCAGTGCCTGTATGGTGACTACAGCTTTTGGGTCAGGCCGCTTTCGATGTTCCAGGAGTCCGTCGAGGTTGACGGCGAGCAGGTGCCACGCTTTGCTTTGGTCAAGGCCGAAGAGGGGCTGGGCGAGCGGCTTGGCAAGGCGCACGAGTGATCGACCACGCTTGACCTCACTCTTTTGCCACTATATATAGCGGTGCCGCGTCCGGCACCTGACGCGTTTTTCATCTTCAGATTCAGGAATACTCCGATCCATGGGCAAATCGCTGGTCATTGTGGAATCCCCGGCCAAGGCCAAGACCATCAACAAGTACCTGGGCAGCCAGTACGTGGTGAAGTCGAGTATCGGCCACATCCGTGACCTTCCCACCAGCGGTTCCGCCAGTGCGAGCAAGGAACCGGCGGCCAAGCGCGGCAAGGCCGCGGCCGAGGCTCCGGCCTTGTCGCCGAAGGAGAAGGCGCGCCGCACCCTGGTCGCGCGCATGGGCGTCGACCCGGAGGCGGGCTGGAAGGCCAAGTACGAGATCCTTCCCGGCAAGGAGAAGGTGATCGAGGAGCTGCGCCGCCTGGCCAAGGATGCCGACACCATCTATCTCGCAACCGACTTGGATCGCGAGGGGGAAGCCATTGCCTGGCACCTGCGCGAAGCCATCGGTGGTGACGACACCCGCTACAAGCGCGTGGTGTTCAACGAGATCACCAAAAAGGCGATCCAGGAAGCCTTCTCCCAGCCGGGCGAGCTCGATATCGACCGGGTCAACGCCCAGCAGGCGCGACGCTTCCTCGACCGCGTGGTCGGCTACATGGTCTCGCCGCTGTTGTGGGCGAAGATCGCCCGCGGCCTGTCCGCCGGTCGTGTGCAGTCGGTGGCGGTGAAGCTGGTGGTCGAGCGTGAGCGCGAGATCCGCGCGTTCAACCCGGAAGAGTACTGGGAAGTCCACGCCGACCTGGGCACCGCCAAGAACGCCAAGGTACGTTTCGAGGTAGCCCGCGAGAAGGGCGAGGCCTTCAAGCCGCTCAACGAAGCCCAGGCCATGGCTGCGCTGGAGAAGCTCAAGTCCTCCAGCTACAGCGTGAGCAAGCGCGAGGACCGGCCAACCAGCAGCAAGCCGTCGGCGCCATTCATCACCTCCACCCTGCAGCAGGCTGCGAGCAACCGCCTGGGCTTCGGGGTGAAGAAGACCATGATGATGGCCCAGCGTCTGTACGAAGCCGGCTACATCACCTACATGCGTACCGACTCGACCAACCTGTCGACCGACGCCGTCGAGATGGCCCGCAGCTACATCGAGAAAGAATTCGGCAAGCAATACCTGCCCGCCGCGCCGGTCGTCTACGGCAGCAAGGAAGGCGCCCAGGAGGCGCACGAGGCGATTCGTCCGTCGGACGTGAACACCCATCCGACCAAGCTCAGCGGCATGGAGCGTGACGCCGAGCGCCTGTACGAGCTGATCTGGCGCCAGTTCCTGGCCTGCCAGATGCCGCCGGCGCAATACCTGTCCACCAGCGTCACCGTGGTGGCCGGCGAGTTCGAGCTGCGTGCCAAGGGCCGCATCCTCAAGTTCGACGGTTACACTCGCGTCCTGCCGCAGCAGAGCAAGCCGGGCGAGGACGACGTGCTGCCGGAAATGGCCCAGGGCGAGGCGCTCAAGCTGATCCAGCTCGACCCCAGCCAGCACTTCACCAAGCCGCCGGCGCGCTTCACCGAAGCCAGCCTGGTCAAGGAAATGGAAAAGCGCGGCATCGGCCGTCCGTCGACCTACGCGGCGATCATCTCGACCATCCAGGATCGCGGTTATGTGACACTGCACAACCGCCGGTTCTACTCCGAGAAGATGGGCGACATCGTCACCGAGCGCCTGTCCGAGAGCTTTGCCAACCTGATGGACTACGGCTTCACCGCCGGCATGGAAGAGAACCTCGACGATGTGGCCCAGGGCGAGCGTGACTGGAAAAACGTCCTCGACGAGTTCTATGGCGACTTCAGCAAGAAGCTGCAGACCGCCGAGTCCAGCGAGCACGGCATGCGCGCCAACCAGCCGACCCTGACCAACATCGCCTGCAAGGAATGCGGCCGGCCGATGATGATCCGTACCGCCTCCACCGGCGTGTTCCTCGGCTGCTCGGGCTACAGCCTGCCGCCGAAGGAGCGCTGCAAGGCCACGGTCAACCTGGTGCCGGGCGACGAGATCGCCGCCGACGACGAAGGTGAGTCCGAGTCGCTGGTGTTGCGCGGCAAGCACCGCTGCCCGATCTGCTCGACGGCGATGGACGCCTACCTGCTCGACGAGAAGCGCAAGCTGCACATCTGTGGCAACAACCCGGATTGCGCTGGCTACGAGATCGAGGAGGGCAGCTACCGCATCAAGGGCTACGAAGGCCCGAGCCTGGAATGCGACAAGTGCGGCAGCGAGATGCAGCTCAAGACCGGCCGTTTCGGCAAGTTCTTCGGCTGCACCAACCCCACCTGCAAGAACACCCGCAAGTTGCTCAAGAGCGGCGAGGCAGCGCCGCCGAAGATGGACAAGGTGGACATGCCGGAGCTCAAGTGCGAAAAGGTCGACGACACCTACGTGCTGCGCGACGGCGCCTCGGGCCTGTTCCTGGCCGCCAGCCAGTTCCCGAAGAACCGCGAAACCCGCGCGCCACTCGTGCTGGAGATCGTCCCGCACAAGCACGAGATCGATCCGAAGTACCACTTCCTCTGCGAAGCACCGCAGAAGGACCCGGACGGGCGCCCGGCGGTGATCCGCTACAGCCGCAAGACCAAGGAGCAGTACGTGCAATCCGAGGTCGATGGCAAGCCGACCGGCTGGAAGGCGTTCTACGACGGCAAGGCGTGGAAGGTCGAAGACAAGCGCTGATCTGAGGTCGTAATTGGGGCCGCTTCGCGCCCCATCGCCGGCAAGCCGGCTCCCACAGAGTTCGAGGTGATTCTGTGGGAGCCGGCTTGCCGGCGATGGGGTGCGAAGCGGCCCCAGTCATTTGATGACAAGCAAAGCGCAATCCCTGAAACTGCAGGCAATCGCCTTGCAGCCTTCAGGAGTCAGCCGAAATGGCCCAGGAACTCTACACCCGCACCAACCAGAAACTGTTCTTCGCCGGCCTCGCCCTGGAATCCATGGCCAAGGCCGCCGACAGCCAGGCCATGAACGCCCAGGGCCTGCTCCAGGCCGAGCGCGAATCGGCGCTGTTCCACCTGTATGGCGCGCTGCTGGGGTTGTGTCACGAGATCGCCGGCTTCTACCGCCTGCCCCAGGCCTCGGCGTCACGGGCCGAGCTGCTGTTCAGCGACGAGGTGCTGCAGAGCGTGGCAATCCCGGAAATGGCCGAGCTGCTTGAGCTGGCCCGCCAGCCGGAAACCTGGCTGGCACGCCTGCTGGCCGCTTATGCCGATTTGTTCCGACCGCCGGTCGCGAAGAAAGCCGTGAAGGGCGACGTCACCCAGCCGCTGATCCAGGCCGTCAATCTGGACGAGCCCGAGCCGGCCGAGCTTTCCCGCGAGGAGCTCGAAGCTTGGCGGCAGAACCTGAAAAGCCTGGTGAGACGATTCCGCGAAGCGCTGAGTGAGTGCTGACCGCCGTCATGGCTGGTACACTGATGGCCTTTCGTGAAAAGCAGGCCCTTTATGTCAACGTCCTTTCTAGAAATTGTCGAGTTGCCTGATGGCCGGATCGAGCTGCGCCGTGCCGAGGATGAAGGCTCCCTGGTGACCTTGGATTTCTCCGAGGATGCCAAGGCATTCCTGCAAGGACAGCATGTGGAAGTGGCCAAGGCCATGCTCAGCGTCGGTGTGCAGATGGCCGGCCGCCTCGTCGAGGGTGACTTCGAGCGTGAAGAGGGGCCGCGCGTCCTTCACTGAGGCAGGTTACCTGCCCAGGGTTTCAAGCGTTTGACAGGCAAAGCCTGAACATCAGCCGAGGCGGATGTTCAGGCTTTGTGCGTTTCCGCTGGCGGCGGCGCGCTGCAGCTGTTGGCGAGCGCTGCCGTTGAGGGTGCCCAGCCAGCTGACCACGGTGTGGCTGTGGCCCAGGCGCAGCGCTTCGCAGGCCAGTTGCAGGGCGGTCTGGTTGCCACCGGGTTGCAGCAGCAGGATACGTTCACGGTTGAGACCTGCATCGCGCAACCAGGCCTGGGTGAGGCTGCCGGGCGGGGCGATGAGCGTCAGCCAGCGGCTGTCGTCTTCTTCGCTGAGTTCGCGCAGGACCGGCGCCAGCAGGCTCTGGCAATGCCCGGGCGCGCCGCGCAGGGCCAGTTCGCTGAACAGCTCGGGCTGGCTGCTCTTGCGCGCTGCCGGAGCGGGCTTGAGGCCAGGTAGCACCGGCTGGGCGAGAAAGGCCTCGAACAGCGGCAGCTGGGCTTGCTGGGGTGCATGGGTGAACGGCTGCATGACGCCTCCTGGTTCAGCGGCGCAGGACGCCGACGCTCAAGCCCTCGATCACCAGCTCCTGTTCCTTCAGGTCGACTTCGATGGGGGCGAATTCGGGGTTTTCGGCGATCAGCCAGACCTTGCTGCCTTCGCGCTTGAAGCGCTTGACGGTCACTTCGTCGCCGATGCGGGCCACCACCACCTGGCCGTTGCGGGCTTCGCGGGTGGTGTGCACGGCCAGCAGGTCGCCGTCGAAGATGCCGATGTCCTTCATGCTCATGCCGTGCACGCGCAGCAGGTAGTCGGCGCGAGGATGGAAGAAGGCCGGGTTGATGTTGCAGGATTCCTCGATGTGCTGCTCGGCGAGGATCGGCGCGCCGGCGGCGACCCGGCCGATGATGGGCAGGCCGCTGTCGTCGCTTTTCGGCTCCAGGCCGGGAATGCGGATGCCGCGGGAGGCGCCGGGAGTCATCTCGATGGCACCCTTGCGGGCCAGGGCCTTCAGGTGTTCCTCGGCGGCGTTGGGCGACTTGAAGCCCAGCTCCTGGGCGATCTCGGCGCGGGTCGGCGGGAAGCCGTTGTCTTCGAGGCAGCGCTTGATGAAGGCCAGAATCTCGGCTTGGCGTGGCGTCAGTTTCAGCATGGGCGAGGGCTCTGTCTTTTTATACAGTGACTGGAATTATATACAGTGGCTCGCGGCCTGCAACCCACCCGGACCAAGAAAGATCGAAACGCCGACGCATCTTGTCGCTTGCAGCCTGACTCTTGGCGCTTTTAAATGGCGACCGACCGGTCACCCAGCCTTGACATCGGCAGGCCTGAAACGTATGTTTCAAACAACTGTTTGTCAGGCGGAGTAGTCATGGCCCAATCGGAAACCGTTGAACGCATCCTCGATGCGGCGGAGCAGCTGTTCGCGGAGCGTGGGTTCGCGGAAACCTCATTGCGGCTGATCACCAGCAAGGCCGGGGTCAACCTGGCGGCGGTGAACTACCATTTCGGTTCGAAGAAAGCCCTGATCCAGGCGGTGTTCTCGCGCTTCCTGGGGCCGTTCTGCGCGAGCCTTGAGCGCGAGCTGGAGCGTCGTCAGGCGCGTCCCGAGCAGAAGGCCTCGCTCGAGGAACTGCTGGAGATGCTGGTGGAGCAGGCCCTGGCCGTGCAGCCGCGCAGCAACAACGACCTGTCGATCTTCATGCGCCTGCTGGGCCTGGCCTTCAGCCAGAGCCAGGGGCACCTGCGGCGCTACCTGGAAGACATGTACGGCAAGGTGTTCCGCCGCTACATGCTGCTGGTCAACGAGGCCGCGCCGCGCATCCCGCCGCTGGAGCTGTTCTGGCGCGTGCACTTCATGCTTGGCGCCGCGGCGTTCAGCATGTCGGGGATCAAGGCCCTGCGGGCCATCGCCGAGACCGATTTCGGCATCAACACCTCGATCGAGCAGGTCATGCGCCTGATGGTGCCGTTCCTGGCCGCCGGCATGCGCGCCGACAGCGGCGTCACCGACGAGGCCATGGCCACGGCGCAGCTGCGTCCGCGCAGCAAGTCAGCCACTCCCGCCAAGGCCTGAGCACTGGGCGGGGCAGGGCGCTTGCGCTAAGCTAGCGCGCATGTCTGACCTTGTCTCCCGCCGCATTTTCCGCCTGCACGGCTGCTTCGCCATTGAACCATCGGGCGCTTCGTTGTCCGATGTTTGCGTGCGCCCGCGCCACGGCGAAGCGCCCCTGGACCTCCCATGAAGGACTCCCTATGACTGCCAGCCTGCAAGGCTCCCTGATGGTGGACATCGCCGGTAAATGGCTGACCGCCGAAGACCGCCATCTGCTGCGCCAGCCCGAAGTGGCCGGCCTGATCATCTTTGCCCGCAACATCGACAGCCCGCGCCAGGTGCGCGAGCTGTGCGCGTCGATCCGCGCGATTCGCCCCGAGCTGATCCTCGCCGTGGACCAGGAAGGCGGGCGGGTCCAGCGCTTGCGCCAGGGCTTCGTGCGCCTGCCGGCCATGCGCGCGATCGCCGACAACGCCAATGCCGAGTACCTGGCCGAGCAGTGCGGCTGGCTGATGGCCACCGAGGTGCTGGCGGTGGGCCTGGACCTGAGCTTCGCCCCGGTGCTGGACCTCGATCACCAGCGCAGCGCCGTGGTCGGCAGCCGCGCCTTCGAAGGCAATCCACAGCGTGCCACCGAGCTGGCCGGTGCGTTCATCCGCGGCATGAACGCCGTGGGCATGGCCGCCTGCGGCAAGCATTTCCCCGGCCACGGCTGGGCCGAAGCCGACTCCCATGTGGCGATCCCGGTCGACGAGCGCAGCCTGGAGCAGCTGCGCGCCGCCGACCTGGTGCCGTTCACCCGCCTGGGGGGCCAGCTGGCGGCGGTTATGCCGGCCCATGTGATCTATCCGCAGGTCGACAACCAGCCGGCCGGCTTCTCCCGGCGCTGGCTGCAGGACATCCTGCGGGGCGAGTTGGGCTTTGACGGGGTGATCTTCAGCGACGACCTGTCCATGGCAGGTGCCCATGTGGTGGGCGATGCCGCCAGTCGTATCGAGGCGGCCCTGAGCGCCGGCTGCGACATGGGCCTGGTGTGCAACGACCGGGCGGCGGCGGAGCTGGCGTTGAGCGCGGCGCAGCGGATGAAGGTCAAGCCGTCCCCGCGGATCGCGCGGATGCGCGGGCAGGGCTTTGCGCGTACCGATTACCGCCAGCAGCCGCGTTGGCTGGAGGCATTGGGGGCGTTGAAGGAAGCCCAGTTGGTCGATTGACCTCGCCGGCCTCATCGCGGGGCAAGCCCGCTCCCACGAAGTCCTGAGGGCTCGTGGGCGCGGGCTTTTATTTGCTTCGCTTGCCCGGCAACGGCGCGAACAGCGCCTCGATCTCGTCATCTCCCAGCCGCCATTGACCGGCCTGCCCGCCATCGAGCAGCCCGGCCGCCAGCGCCGCCTTCTCCTGTTGCAACTGCTGGATCTTCTCCTCCACCGTCCCCCGGGTGATCAGCTTGAACACGAACACCGGCTTGTCCTGGCCGATACGGTAGGCACGGTCGGTGGCCTGGTTTTCGCTGGCCGGGTTCCACCACGGGTCGTAGTGGATCACGGTGTCGGCGGCGGTCAGGTTCAGCCCGGTGCCGCCGGCCTTGAGGCTGATCAGGAACACCTCGCTGTCGCCGCTCTGGAACTGCTGCACCGGCGCGCGGCGGTCGCGGGTGTCGCCGGTCAGCAGGCTGTAGCGGATGCCGCGTTTTTCCAGCTCGAACTCGATCAGCGCCAGCATCGAGGTGAACTGCGAGAACAGCAGCACCTTGCGCCCCTCGCTGAGCAGCTCCTCGAGCATCTCCAGCAGGCTGCCCAGCTTGCCCTTGTCGGCGAACGTGCCCTTGGTCTCGGTGCCCTTGACCAGGCGCAGGTCGCAGCACACCTGGCGCAGCTTGAGCAGCGCGTCGAGGATGACGATCTGGCTGCGGGCGGCACCGTTGCGGGCGATCTCGTCGCGGACCTTCTTGTCCATCGCCACCCGCACCGCCTCGTAGGTGTCGCGCTGGGCGTCGCTGAGCTCGACCCAGTGGATCATCTCGGTCTTTGCCGGCAGTTCGGTGGCCACCTGCTCCTTGGTGCGGCGCAGCAGGAACGGGCGGATGCGGCTGGCCAGGTGGGCCATGCGCTCGGCGTCGCCGTGGCGCTCGATCGGGGTGCGGTAGTCCTGGGTGAAGCGCTTGCTGTCACCCAGCCAGCCGGGCATCAGGAAGTGGAAGATCGACCACAGCTCGCCGAGGTTGTTCTCCATCGGCGTGCCGGTCAGGCACAGCCGCTGGCTGGCCTGCAGCTCACGCACGGCCTGGGCGGCCTTGCTGGTGCTGCTCTTGATGTTCTGCGCCTCGTCCAGTACCAGCAGGTGCCAGGGCTGGGCCTTGAGGTGTTCCAGGTCGCGGGGGACGAGGGCGTAGGTGGTCAGTACCAGGTCGTAGCCGGCCAGGTTGGCGAAGTGCTTGTTGCGGCCGGGGCCGTGCAGGGCCAGGACGCGCAGGTCGGGGGCGAAGCGCTGGGCCTCGTCGAGCCAGTTGGGCACCAGGCTGGTGGGCATCACCGCCAGCGCCGGGTGGACCAGGCGTCCGGCTTCCTTCTCCAGCAGCAGGTGGGCGAGGGTCTGCAGGGTCTTGCCCAGGCCCATGTCGTCGCCGAGGATGCCGCCGGTACCCATCTCGCGCAGGGCCTGCAGCCAGTTCAGGCCTTGCTGCTGGTAGGGGCGCAGGGTGGCATTCAGGCCTTTGGGCGGCACCACCTGCAGGTCGCGGGCGTCGCGCAGGCGCCGGCCCAGATCGCGGACATGGCTGCCGCCTTGCCATTGCAGTGGCAGATGGTCGATGTCGTTCAGTCGCGCCGCGTCGGCGCGTTCCAGGCGCAGGCTCGGGCCGCTGGCGTCGTCGTGCAGGTACAGCTCGCCCAAGGTGCCCATCACCGCCTTGATTCGCCCGTAGGGCAGGGCGACCCGCAGTGCCGGGCTGTCGTGGCGGGCGCGGTTGAGGTCGATCAGCAGGTGTTCATCGTCACTGCGCCGCGCCAGTTCGCTGGGGCGCAGCAGCTCGGGGCTGGCGCGCAGTAGCTGCAGGACGATCGGCAGCAGGCTGTGGCGCTGGCCCTCGACGACGATGCCCAGTTCCAGATCGAACCATTCATGGCCCGGCGCTTCGTCGATGGTGGCGTACCAGTCGTCGACCTCATGCAGGTTGAAGGCGAAGTCGCGGTGAACATCGATGGCCCAGCCGGCCTCGCGCAGGCGTGGCAGGCCTTCGCGGGCGAAGCGCAGCCAGGATTCGTCGTCAGGCAGCTGGAGCATCTCGCCGGCGCTGTCGGGCAGGGCCTTGCTCTGGCGGGTGGCGGGCTTGAAACCATGCTCGCGCAACACCTTGCGCAGGGCCTGCTCGGCCTGGGGCTGGCGGCGGATGCGCTGGCTGGTGCTGCCTACCAGGCGGCTCAGCGGCTTGTCGTCGCCGCCACTGGCGCGCAGGCCGTCGTAGTCGAACGCCAGCGCGGCGCGGTGCTGCATCTGCCGTTGCATGCGCCCGGTCTTGGGCGTGTAGGCGCTGAATTCGAGGCTGCCGAGGGTCAGGTGCGGGGTCGGCTGGATGTCGTCGAGCTGCTCCTGTTGCACCGTGGTGGGCGTCGGCAGGTGGTGGTTGAGGGCGTTTAGCTTGTGGCTGAGGGGCACGATGAGGTGTTCCGGTACATCGGGAGCAAGGGACAGCTGCAGGGCGGTGTGCGGATCCAGGTCGTGGGAAACGCTGCCGACCTCATGGGTGTCGATGTCGAAGTAGTACAGCGGCACCAGCGGTAGCACGCAATTGAGCGGTTGCTCGCCGTTGTACCACATGCCCCTATAGTCGCCGCTGTCCAGGCGCACCCAGCGGAAGTCCGCCTGACGAGGCGCGCCCTGGGTCAGCAAGGGCAGGTCTTCGATGAACATCAGGCGTCCGGTGTCCAGCGCCCGCTGCAGCAACTCGCCGCCCTCGAGCCCCTTGAGCGCATAGCCGCGCTCGTGGCCGTAGGGCGCGGTCTGCGCCGAGAGCTGGCGAAGGATGCGCAGGTCATCTTCCTTGACGAACTTCGGGGGCTCGTAGAGCAGTTCGTACAGCGACTGGATGCGGCTGTAGCGAATGCCGTGCTCGTCCCGGGTGCCCTTGCGCACGCGCAATGCGCAACTGCTGTGGTCGTCGTTGAGCGCCAGCTGGTAGCAGACCATGCGGCCGCGTTTGTCTTCGGCGTCGCCCTGTCGGGATGTGGGCGGCTCCAGCCCCTGCAGCCAGTGCTGCAGGTGATGGGGCAGCTGGTCGCTGTTGGCCGCGACGTGCCCGTAGCTGTTGGCCAGGGTATAGAGCGCGGCGGCGCAGTGCTTGCAGTTGGTGCCGACCGGACAGGAGCAGTCGCCGCGCACATGGCACTGCCCGGAGGGGCCGGCAGTGATGATGATCCGCTGGCGGTAGACATTGCCGCCGCTGCCGTGGCAGGTGGACGCGATGCGCGAGTCGCCGTGGGACTGGATCTGCACCAGGCCCTGTTCGGCGTAGCGTTCGCCACGTTGCAGGGTGGCCGCGGAAAAGTCGCGCTTCCAGCTCGGGTTCTCGGCCGCCAGCTTCTGCACATCGGCGTTCACGGTTTCACTGCTCCATCATTTCCGGATCCGGCAGCGGGATCTTGCGCATGCCGGCCGGCGAAACCCTGAGCAGCAGCGCCAGGTGCCCGCCATCGAAGAAGGTCAGCTGACCGGCCTTCATGGTGCTGTTGCTCTGCTTGAGCTGTTCGCTCTGCATCACGCTGCCGTTGCCGTCGAACTGGTTGACCCAGAAGTTGGCGTCGACGGCGATGAAGCGATCTTCCCTGATGCTCAGGTTGCCTTCGATGGGGAAATGGCCGAACTGCTCGTCACCGGCGCTCACGGCGACGGTATCGCCGTCCTGCTGCCAGGCCTTGTGCAGCAGCACGGTGTAGTCGGCGGTGGCCTGCAGGCGGGTGACTTCGTCGCCCAGGCCGGTCGGGCGCTCGGCGCCTTTTTCCAGGCGCGGCGCGCCGGCGCTCCAGTCTTCCGGAGCGAACGGGCTGGTGATCGCCGGCACGGCGTTCTGCCGCACCAGGATCATTTCCACCTGGTAGGGGCCTGCGGCGAAGGCAGCTGGCGCGAGCAGGGCCAGCAGCAGGGTCAGGCAACGGATGGCACGCATGAAGCTTCCTTATGGATTTTGTGGGGTGAGGCGCTCGAACAGCGCTTCCAGGGTGTTGAAACGTTCTTCGGGGCGTTCCATCGGTACCAGGAAGCGGAACTGGGTCGCGCCTTCGAACTTGTAGCGTTTGGGCTGGCCCTGGATCAGCTTGATCAGGGTCAGCGGGTCGACCGGGGTCTGGGCCTCGAACTCGAGCTTGCCGCCATTGGGGCCGGCATCGACTTTCTTGATGCCGAGCTTTTCCGCCTGCAGCTTGAGCAGGGTCAGGCGCATCAGGTTCTTGGTCGGCTCCGGCAGCAGGCCGAAGCGGTCGATCATTTCCACCTGCAGGTCCTTGAGGCCCTCTTCGTCGGCCGCCGAGGCGATGCGCTTGTAGAGGATCAGCCGCGCATGCACATCGGGCAGGTAGTCCTCGGGGATCAGCGCCGGCAGGCGCAGGTTGATCTCCGGACCGCCGCCGAGCGGCTGCTCGAGGTTCGGCTGGGCGCCCTTGCGGATTGCCTTGACCGCGCGCTCGAGCATTTCCATGTACAGGGTGAAGCCAACCGCCTGGATCTGCCCGCTCTGGCCTTCGCCGAGCAGTTCGCCGGCGCCGCGGATCTCCAGGTCGTTGGTGGCCAGGACAAAACCTGCGCCCAGGTCCTGGGTGTTGGCGATGGCCTCCAGGCGCTTTTCGGCATCGGCACTGATCTGCTGGCGCGGCGGCGTCAGCAGGTAGGCATAGGCCTGGTGGTGACTGCGCCCGACCCGGCCGCGCAGCTGGTGCAACTGGGCCAGGCCGAACTTGTCGGCGCGTTCGATGACGATGGTGTTGGCGCTGGGCACGTCGATGCCGGTCTCGATGATGGTCGAGGCGATCAGCACGTTGAAACGCTTGTGATAGAAGTCGCTCATCACCTGTTCGAGTTCGCGCTCGCGCATCTGCCCGTGACCGATGCCGATGCGCGCCTCGGGCACCAGTTCGGCCAGTTCCGCGGCGCACTTCTCGATGGTCTTGACGTCGTTGTGCAGGTAGTACACCTGGCCACCGCGCAACAGTTCACGCAGCAGCGCCTCCTTGACCGTGCTCTTGTTCTGCTCCATGACGAAGGTGCGCACCGACAGGCGCCGGGCCGGCGGGGTGGCGATGATCGACAGGTCGCGCATGCCCGACACCGCCATGTTCAGCGTGCGTGGAATGGGCGTTGCGGTCAGGGTGAGGATGTCCACCTCGCTGCGCAGGGCCTTGAGCTGCTCTTTCTGGCGCACGCCGAAGCGGTGTTCCTCGTCGATGATGGCCAGGCCCAGGTCCTTGAAGCGCACATCGTCCTGCAACAGCTTGTGAGTGCCGATGAGAATGTCGATCTTGCCTTCGGCCAGGTCCGCCGCGGCGCTGGCGACTTCCTTGGCCGATTTGAAGCGGCTCATCACCTCGACCTTCACCGGCCAGTCGGCGAAGCGGTCGCGGAAGCTGTTGTAGTGCTGCTGGGCGAGCAGGGTGGTGGGTACCAGCAATGCGACCTGGCGTCCGCCGTGCACGGCGATGAAGGCGGCGCGCATGGCCACCTCGGTCTTGCCGAAGCCGACGTCGCCACACACCAGGCGGTCCATCGGCTGGCTGGCGAGCATGTCGGCGCGTACCGCCTCGATGGCGGCTTGCTGGTCGGGGGTTTCCTCGAACGGGAAGCCGGCGCTGAAGGTGGCGTAGTCGGCGGCCGGATCGGCGAAGGCATAGCCTTTGCGCGCGGCGCGGCGGGCATAGATGTCGAGCAGCTCGGCGGCAACATCGCGCACCTGTTCGGCGGCCTTGCGCTTGGCTTTCTGCCAGGCTTCGGAGCCCAGCCGGTGCAGCGGCGCCAGGGCGTCGTCGCTGCCGGTGTAGCGGGCGATCAGGTGCAGGTTGGCCACTGGCACGTAGAGCTTGGCGCCCTCGGCGTATTCGAGGGTGAGGAACTCGGCGGCCTGGCCGTCGATTTCCAGGGTTGCCAGGCCCAGGTAGCGGCCCACGCCGTGGTCGATGTGCACCACCGGGGCGCCTTCGCGCAGCTCGGTGAGGTTCTTGATCACCGCGTCGTTGGCCGCCTCGCCGCGTTTCTCGCGGCGCCGGCGCTGCATCACGCGCTGGCCGAACAGCGGGCTTTCGGCGACCAGGGCCAGGCTGGGGTCGTCCAGCAGCAGGCCGTCGTCCAGCGGCGCGATAGTGATCGCCAGGCGTTCGCCGCCATTGACGAAGTCGGCCCAGCCGTCGACGGTGTGCGGGCGCAGCTTCAGGCGTTCGAGCAGTTCCAGCAGCACTTCGCGCCGGCCCGCCGACTCCGCCGTGAACAGCACGCGGCCGGGGAACTGGTCGAGGAAGTTCGCCAGCTCCGCCAGCGGCTGGTTGGCCTTGGCCTCGATGGCCAGGTTGGGCAGGGCGCGGGCCGGGAAGCGCTCGCGGCCGACGCCGGGCTCGACGTCGTCGGCACCGATCACCACCCGTGGCCATTGCTTGAGGCGGGCGAAGCAGTCCTCCACCGGCATGAACAGCTCCGCCGGCGGCAGCAGCGGCCGGCTGAGGTCGCCACGGCGCTCTTCATAGCGCCCGCGCACGTCGTTCCAGAAGTGCTCGGCGGCCTGCTCCACGCCTGGCAGGGAGAACACCTGGGTGTCCGTCGGCAGGTAGTCGAACAGGGTGGCGGTCTCTTCGAAGAACAGCGGCAGGTAGTACTCGATGCCGGCGGGGATGATGCCGCTGGTCAGGTCCTGAAAGATCGCGCTGCGGCGAAAATCCACGTCGAAGCGTTCACGGAAGCGTGCCTTGAAACGCGTCACCTCGTCCTTCTGCATGGGGAACTCGCGCGCCGGCAGCAGGCGAATCGAGTCGACCTTGTCGATCGAGCGCTGCGACTCCGGGTCGAAGGTGCGCAGGGTCTCGATCTCGTCGTCGAACAGGTCGATGCGGTACGGCTGCTTGCTGCCCATGGGGAACAGGTCGATCAGCGCGCCGCGCACGGCGAACTCGCCATGCTCGTAGACCGTGTCGACGCAGCGGTAGCCGCTGGCCTCCAGGCGCGTGCGCATCTGCTCGACGTCGATCTTCTGGCCGACGTCCAGCACCAGGCTGCTGCCCAGCAGGAAGCGCGTGGGGGCCAGGCGGTGCAGGGCGGTGGTGATCGGCACGACGAGGATGCCGTGGTCCAGCTCGGGCAGCCGGTAGAGGCTGGCGATGCGCTGGGAGATGATGTCCTGGTGCGGCGAGAACAGGTCGTAGGGCAGGGTTTCCCAATCGGGGAACGGCAGCACTGGCAGCGCTGGCGCGAAGAAGCGCAGCTCCTGCTCGAGGCGATCGGCCGCCTGGCTGTCGGCGGTCAGCAGCAAGGTGAAGCGACCGGCGGTACTGGCCGCCTCGGCGATGGCCAGGCTCAAGGCGGCGCCGGGCAGGTTGCCCCAGGTTTGTTTGCCGGCCGTGGCCGACATTTGCGGTAGGCGCAGAACTGACACGGGAGATCGGACTCCAAGCGTTGCGGCAAAGAGGTCGATTGTACCGGTGACGGGGCTCGCTGTCAGGCTCGCGAGGGCATGACGACGGGGTCTGGCGTCGGCGACAGGCGCTCATTGCCCGATACGCCGAGGGGCGTCATAATGTAGCCCCTTTTTTGTTCCCCTACATGTGGAAGGTTACCGTGACTCAGAAGCCCGACCAGTGTCTTGGTGAGTGGATCGATCGTGAAGCCCTGGCTGAAGCGATGATCCCGCTTATCGGTCAGCTCTACCGCAACAACAACGTGGTGAGCTCGATCTATGGCCGCAGCCTGATCAACCGTTCGGTTATCTCGATCCTCAAAGCCCACCGCTTTGCCCGTCACCGTCAGACCGACGAGACCGAGCTGTCCGTCCACGAGACATTCCCCCTGCTCAAGGCCATGAGCGAGCTGAAGCTGGGTGCCGCCTCGGTGGACCTGGGCAAGCTGGCCAACAAGTTCAAGGCCGAAGGCAATGGCCGCAGCGCCGAGCAGTTCGTCCGTGACGAACTGGCCGACGTCGTGGGTCAGCAGAACGCTTCCGCACGCAAGGGCACCGACGTCGTCCTGTACGGCTTCGGCCGCATCGGCCGCCTGCTGGCGCGCATCCTGATCGAGAAGACCGGTGGCGGCGACGGCCTGCGCCTGCGCGCCATCGTCGTGCGCAAGGGCGCCGAGAACGACCTGGTCAAGCGCGCCAGCCTGCTGCGCCGCGACTCGGTGCACGGTCCGTTCGACGGCACCATCGTCATCGATGAAGCCAACAACACCATCACCGCCAACGGCAACCTGATCCAGGTGATCTACGCCAAGAGCCCGAGCGAAGTCGACTACACCCAGTACGGCATCCATGATGCGCTGATCGTCGACAACACCGGTGTATGGCGTGACGCCGACGGCCTTGGCCAGCACCTGGCCTGCCCGGGCGCTGCCCGCGTGATCCTCACCGCACCTGGCAAGGGCGCGCTGAAGAACATCGTGCACGGCATCAACCACGGCGACATCAGCGCTGACGACAAGATCATCTCGGCGGCGTCCTGCACCACCAACGCCATCGTGCCGGTGCTCAAGGCCATCAACGACCAGTACGGCATCGTCAACGGTCACGTCGAAACCGTTCACTCGTTCACCAACGACCAGAACCTGATCGACAACTTCCACAAGGGCAGCCGTCGTGGCCGCGCCGCGCCGCTGAACATGGTCATCACCGAGACCGGTGCCGCCACCGCCGCCGCCAAGGCCCTGCCGGTGCTCAAGGGCAAGCTGACCGGCAACGCCATTCGTGTGCCGACGCCGAACGTGTCGATGGCCATTCTCAACCTGAACCTCGAGAAGGCCACCACCCGCGAAGAGCTGAACGAGTACCTGCGCCAGACCGCCATGCACTCCGAGCTGCACAAGCAGATCGACTACGTCAGCTCCCAGGAAGTGGTATCGACCGACTTCGTCGGTTCGCGCCACGCCGGTGTGGTCGACGCCGAGGCGACCATCTGCAACGACAACCGTGTTGTCCTGTACGTCTGGTACGACAACGAGTTCGGTTACAGCTGCCAGGTGGTGCGCGTGATGGAAGACATGGCCGGTGTGAACCCGCCAGCGTTTCCACGCTGATCCGCTTGTAATGCGTTGAGAAAACGGGAACCTTCGGGTTCCCGTTTTTTTTCGTCCAGCATCAGCGCGGTCTCTTTGTAGGAGCGGCCTTGTGCCGCGAAAGGGCCGCAGAGCGGCCCCGGAGATCGTTGCGTGAGTGCTTAGGTCCTGGGGCTGCTGCGCAGCCCTTTCGCGGCACAAGGCCGCTCCTACAAAGAGACCGCTCAGCCGAGAGATCCATGTTGCGCACCGTTCTTCTGCTTTGCCTGTTGTTGCTATCAGCCTGCAACCAAGGCCCCACCCTCGAGCGCTTCGGCGGCCCGACCATGGGCAGCAGCTACAGCATCCAGTACGTGCGCCAACCCGGCGGACCGGCACCCGAGCAGGTGCAAGCCGAGGTCGAGGCCATCCTCCAGGCCATCGATGCCCGCTATTCCACTTACCGCGGCGACTCCACCGTCAGCCGTTTCAACCAGCTTGCGGCCAACCAGTGCCTGCCCATCGACGCCGACCTGTTCGAGCTGGCCAGCTTCGGCCAGCACCTGGCCGAGCAGAGCCAGGGCGCCTTCGACCTTACCGTCGAGCCGCTGCTCGACCTCTGGGGTTTCGGCCCCCAGGCCCGCGAAATGCACGTGCCCGACCCGCAGGCGCTGGCCCGTGCTCGCCAGCGCGTGGGCTACCGCCACCTGCGCATCGAGGGCGACGCCCTGTGCAAGGACGCTGCCATCGAGCTGGATTTCAACAGCCTCGCCGCCGGCCACGCCGTCGACCTGATCGCCAGGCGCCTGCGTGGCATGGGTATCGAGGCGTTTCTCGCCGAAGCCACCGGCGAGCTCAAGGCCGTGGGCCGCAAGCCCGACGGCAGTGCCTGGCGGGTGGCCCTGGAGTTGCCGCGCGAGGACCGCCAGATCGCCCGCCAGGTCATCGACGTGGAGGACATGGCCGTGTCGACCTCGGGTGACTATCGGCATTATTTCGAGGACAATGGCCGGCGCTATTCGCACACCTTCGACGCCCGTCTCGGGCGCCCGGTCGAGCACGACCTGGCGGCGGTGACGGTGCTCGACGCCTCGGCGCTGCAGGCCGACGGCTACTCGACCGTGCTGTTGATCCTCGGGCCGCAGCAGGGCTGGGATTTCGCCATCGCCCACGGCATCGCCGCGGTGCTGGTGACCCGGGTCGAGGGTGGTTTCGTCTCCCGATCCACGCCGGCCTTCGAGCGGCTGGTGAAAGGCGAGTGAAAGGCAAGCCACGGATGATCAATGCCACGGATACGGTGAAACGACATGTAGTGCAGGCAATAATGGCCTACGACGCGACCAAGGGTTAATGTGCGCGGCGTTCACGCTTGATTAGACTGCACCCGAATTTTCTCATGGCGCCCCGGCGACATGATCGCGCCCCGCGGCCATCCGGCCGGCGGGCCAGTTCTGAAGGAGTACGCATGGCTGTCTACAACTACGACGTAGTGGTGCTGGGTTCCGGTCCGGCCGGAGAAGGCGCGGCAATGAACGCCGCCAAAGCAGGGCGCAAGGTGGCCATGGTCGACAGCCGTCGCCAGGTCGGCGGCAACTGCACCCACCTGGGCACCATCCCGTCCAAGGCGCTGCGTCACTCCGTGCGGCAGATCATGCAGTTCAACACCAACCCGATGTTCCGCGCCATCGGCGAGCCGCGCTGGTTCTCCTTCCCCGACGTGCTCAAGAGCGCCGAGAAGGTCATCAGCAAGCAGGTTGCCTCGCGCACCGGCTACTACGCGCGCAACCGCGTCGACGTGTTCGTCGGCACCGGCAGCTTCGCCGACGAGCAGACCGTCGAAGTGGTCTGCCCCAACGGCGTGGTCGAGAAGCTCAACGCCAAGCACATCATCATCGCCACCGGCTCGCGCCCGTACCGCCCGGCCGACATCGACTTCCACCACCCGCGCGTCTACGACAGCGACACCATCCTCAGCCTGAGCCACACCCCGCGCAAGCTGATCGTCTACGGCGCCGGGGTGATCGGTTGCGAATACGCCTCGATCTTCAGCGGCCTGGGTGTGCTGGTAGAGCTGGTCGACAACCGCGGCCAGCTGCTGAGCTTCCTCGACTCGGAGATCTCCCAGGCGCTGAGCTACCACTTCAGCAACAACAACATCACCGTGCGCCACAACGAGGAATACGACCGCGTCGAAGGCCTGGACAACGGGGTGATCCTGCACCTGAAGTCGGGCAAGAAGATCAAGGCCGACGCCTTGCTGTGGTGCAACGGCCGTACCGGCAACACCGACAAGCTGGGCCTGGAGAACATCGGCATCAAGGTCAACAGCCGTGGCCAGATCGAGGTCGACGAGACCTACCGCACCAGCGTGCCGAACATCTATGGCGCCGGTGACGTGATCGGCTGGCCGAGCCTGGCCAGCGCCGCCCACGACCAGGGCCGCTCGGCCGCCGGCAGCATCGTCGACAACGGCAGCTGGCGCTTCGTCAACGACGTGCCGACCGGCATCTACACCATTCCGGAGATCAGCTCGATCGGCAAGAACGAGCAGGAACTGACCCAGGCCAAGGTGCCCTACGAAGTGGGCAAGGCCTTCTTCAAGAGCATGGCCCGCGCGCAGATCGCCGGCGAGCCGCAAGGCATGCTGAAGATCCTGTTCCACCGCGAGACCCTGGAGGTCCTGGGTGTGCACTGCTTCGGCTACCAGGCCTCGGAGATCGTCCACATCGGCCAGGCGGTGATGAACCAGCCGGGCGAGCAGAACAACCTCAAGTACTTCGTCAACACCACCTTCAACTACCCGACCATGGCCGAAGCCTATCGGGTAGCCGCCTATGATGGTCTGAACCGGCTTTTTTGAGCGGCTCCGACCGGTGGCCTGAGCCGGTCGGGGAGACCGATTTCAGCCCTACCCGAGGGTGGTCCTGGCCAAACCGGGAAAGTCTGTAATCAGGCTGTCCACGCCAAAGTCGGCGAGCCGGCGCATCAGCGCCGGTTCGTTGACCGTCCATACCGACACGTGCAAGCCCTGGCGCTGCGCCTTGATCAGGCGCTCGGGGGTGCACAGCGTCCAGTTCAACGCCAACATCTCGCAGTCGTAGTTCTGCGCGACCTTCAGCGGGTCGAGCCAGGCGTATTCGGCAACCAGTCCGCGCTTGATGTCCGGCACCAGCTCCTGGGCGGCGCCCAGCACTTCCCGTGAGCTCGAGGTGATGGTGACCTTGTCCAGCAGCCCGTATTGCTGGGCCAGTTCGCGGATCGCCAGCACGGTGCTGGCGGCGCGGGTGCGCGAGGCGCTCTTGACCTCCAGCTGCCAGTGCTCGAACGGGCACTTCTCGAACAATTCCTCGAGCCGTGGGATGGGGCAGGGCTGCACATGCCCCGGGCCGCCCTTGCGCGCATCGTAGGTGACCAGCTCGGCCGCCGTGTGCTCGACCACCTTGCCGCGCCGGCCGGTGGTGCGCTTGAGGGTCGGGTCGTGGATCACCATCAGCTCGTTGTCGGCCGACAGGTGCAGGTCGAGTTCGCAGCGGTTCACGCCATGGGACAGGCACTGGCGAAAGCTCTGCAGGGTATTCTCGGGCGCTTCGCCCTTGGCGCCGCGGTGGCCATAGATCAAGGTCACGTTCGTTCCTTCAAATCAGAGAAAAGGGCTTCAGGAAGCGGGGTCGTTCTGTTCCAGCGCCTGGCGTCGTTGCTGTTGCTGGCGCTGCAGGATGTAGCGGGCCAGCAGCTGGCGCTGGGCGTCGGTCATGTCGATGAATTCGGTACCGACCTCGAAGTCGCCGTCGGGGCGCGGGTCGCAGTGGGTGACCCGGCCGCGCAGCAGCAGGCCGTGGGCGCGGGGCATCAGCACCAGCTTCACCTTGACCCGGGTGCCCGGGGCGATCTTCTGCGCCTGGGCGAACTCGATGCCGCCTTCGGAGATGATCACCGCTTGCGGCTGGCCGATTTCGCCGATCAGGGTTTGGGCGACCACGGCGCTGAGCAGGTCGAGGCGTTTGTTCTGGGCGCGCAGGAAGGCGGCCAGGGTGCGGTCCTTCTCGCTCAACTGGCGCAGCAGGTGTTGCGACTCGAAGTCCGAAAGGTGCAGCTCGCTGAGCAGGTTGAACAGCTCCGAATCATCCTGCAACAGTTCTGTTTCAAGGGCTTCGGCCGCGCTGAGGGGGCTGATTTGAAGTGCGATCCGATCTTCGATGCGGTAGTATTCGCGGCGATCTTCTTCGTCTAATGTCGTCATGGCGAACCCAAGGTTACGGCGGTGGTCCGAGTGTAAAGCCGCCGTAGGCGCCTCGCCACAAGGACGTTCCCTTTCATCCGAACAAGCCCCGACATGTTCAGACCTCTATTCGTATTCATTGGTACGCGCTACACCCGTGCCAAGCGCCGCAATCACTTCGTCTCGTTCATTTCGCTCACCTCGATGATCGGCCTCGCCCTGGGCGTGGTGGTGATGATCGTGGTGCTCTCGGTGATGAACGGGTTCGACCACGAGATGCGTACCCGCGTGCTGGGGATGATCCCCCACGCCACGCTGGAGACCGGCCAGCCGATCGACGACTGGCAGGCCCTCGCCTCTAAAGTAAAGCAGAATCCGCAGGTGCTGGCGGTCGCGCCGTTCACCCAGATGCAGGGCCTGCTGACCCATGAGGGCAAGGTGCAGAAGGTGCTGCTCAACGGCATCGACCCGGCCCGCGAGCGCGAGGTGTCGATCATCGACAAGTTTGTCCTCGACGGCAGCCTCGACAAGCTGGCCCCGGGCGAGTGGGGCATCATGATCGGCGACAAGGCCGCGCAGAAGCTGGGCGTGGCCATCGGCGACAAGCTGACCTTCGTCGCCCCCGAGGTCAGCGTCACCCCGGCAGGCATGTTCCCGCGCATGAAGCGCTTCACCGTGGTCGGCACCTTCCACGTCGGCGCCGGCGAGATCGACGGCTACCTGGGGCTGACCAACATCGCCGACCTGTCGCGCCTGCATCGTTGGAAGGCCGATCAGGTCCAGGGCGTGCGCCTGAAGTTCGACGACCTGTTCCAGGCGCCGCGCGCCACCTGGGCCATCGCCCAGCAGTTGGGCGAGCAGGAGTTCTACCCGCGAGACTGGACCCGCACGCACGGCAACCTGTACCAGGCGATCCGCATGGAGAAATCCATGATCGGCCTGCTGTTGCTGCTGATCGTCGCGGTGGCGGCGTTCAACATCATTTCCACCCTGGTGATGGTGGTCAACGACAAGCGCGGCGACATCGCCATCCTGCGCACCCTGGGCGCCACGCCCGGGCAGATCATGGCCATCTTCATGGTCCAGGGCACGGTGATCGGCGTGGTCGGCACGCTGATCGGCGCGGTGCTGGGCATTCTCGGCGCGCTCAACGTGAGCGCGGCCATCGCCGGCATCGAGACCCTGATCGGGCACAAGTTCCTCAATGCCGACGTGTACTTCATCGATTACCTGCCGTCGCAGATCCAGGCCCAGGACGTGTACATGGTCTGTGGTGCGGCGCTGGTCCTGAGTTTCTTCGCCACCCTGTATCCGGCCTGGCGCGCCTCGCGCACCCAGCCGGCGGAGGCGCTACGTTATGAGTGAGTCGCGCATGAGTGATAAAGCCGTGTTGAGCTGCCGCAACCTGGGCAAGAGCTACGAGGAAGGCCCGGAGTCGGTCCAGGTCCTGTCGGGGTTGAACCTCGAGCTGCACCCGGGCGAGCGGGTGGCCATCGTCGGCAGCTCGGGCTCGGGCAAGAGTACCTTGCTCAACCTGCTCGGCGGCCTCGACACGCCGACCCAGGGCAGCGTCTGGCTGGCCGGCGAGGAGCTGTCGGCGCTGGGCGAGCGGGCCCGTGGCCTGCTGCGCAACCGCGCCCTGGGCTTCGTCTACCAGTTCCACCACCTGCTGGCGGAGTTCACCGCCCTGGAAAACGCCTGCATGCCGCTGCTGATCGGCAAGACGCCGATCGCCGAGGCCCGCGAGCGCGCCGAGGCGCTGCTCAAGCGCGTCGGCCTGGGCCACCGGTTGAATCACAAGCCCGCCGAGCTGTCCGGTGGCGAGCGCCAGCGCGTGGCGATCGCCCGCGCCCTGGTCAATCGTCCGGGCCTGGTGATGCTCGACGAGCCCACCGGCAACCTCGACCACCATACGGCCATGGGTATCCAGGAATTGATGCGAGAGCTGTCCACGCATTCGCAGACCGCCTTCCTGGTGGTGACCCACGACCTCAACCTGGCGCGCCAGATGGACCGCGTGCTGAGCCTGGAAGACGGGCGCCTGGTGGCGATCTGAATTGCCTGCGCGGGGCGCCCCCAGGCGTCCCGGTTCACACTTAGATTGGGTATCCCTGTTCATGTTCAGACCCTTGTCCTTGTTCATCGGTGCTCGCTACACCCGTGCCAAGCGCCGCAACCACTTCATCTCGTTCATCTCCATGACCTCGATGATCGGGCTGTCGCTTGGCGTGCTGGCGATGATCACGGTGCTGTCGGTGATGAACGGCTTCCAGCGCGAGATGAGTTCGCGCGTGCTCGGCCTGGTGCCCCATGCCGCGATTCTCGGCGCGCAGCCGCTGGACGACTGGCGCAAGGTCGCCAGCATCGCCGAAGGCAACCCGGCGGTGATGACCGCGGCGCCGATCACCGAGATGGAGGGCATGCTCTCGTACAAGGGGGCGATGCAGCCGATCCAGGTTGCCGGCATCGACCCGGCCGAGGAGGGCAAGGTCTCCATCGTCACCCGGCATATCGTCCAGGGCAGCCTGCAGGCGTTGGTGCCCGGTGAATACGGCGTGGTGATCGGCGAACTGACGGCGCGACGCTTTCGCCTGAACACCGGCGACAAGCTGACCCTGATCGTCCCGGAGATCAGCAAGGAGCCGGGCGGCATCACCCCGCGCATGCAGCGCCTGACCGTGGTCGGGATCTTCAAGGTCGGCGCCGAGCTGGATGGCTCCCAGGCCTATATCCATATCGCCGACGCCGGTGAGATGCAGCGCTGGGCGCCGGGCCAGGTACAGGGCGTGCGCCTGAAGCTGCACGACCTGTACGCCGCGCCGCAGGTGTCCAAGGCCATCGCCGCCGGGTTGGGCGATGGCTACCGCGCCGACGACTGGTCGCACACCCAGGGCAGCCTGTTCAGCGCCATGAAGATGGAAAAGACCATGATCGGCCTGCTGCTGATGATGATCATCGCCGTGGCCGCCTTCAACATCATCGCCACCCTGGTGATGGTGGTGAACGACAAGGGCGCGGACATCGCCATCCTGCGCACCATCGGCGCGACGCCGGCGCAGATCATGGGCACGTTCATGGTCCAGGGCAGCCTGATCGGCATCGTCGGCACCTTGATCGGCGGCGTGCTCGGGGTGCTCCTGGCGCTGAACGTCAGCGCGGTGGTCGGCTGGATCGAGCGGGTCAGCGGCCAGCACATCTTCACCTCCGACATCTACTTCATCAGCAGCCTGCCGTCGGAGCTGCAGTGGGGCGACGTGGCGATCATCTGCGTGGCCGGGCTGGTGATGAGCTTCCTGGCGACCATCTACCCTGCGTACCGCGCCTCGCAGATCGAGCCGGCGATGGCGTTGCGTTACGAGTAAGGCATGGCAATACCGGGGGCGCTTTGCGCCCCTTTCGCCGGCAAGCCGGCTCCCACCTCGACCGTTTAGATCTCAAGCCTTGCGCTATCCCTGTGGGAGCCGGCTTGCCGGCGATGGGCTGCGCAGCAGCCCCTTATGCAGGCAACTCGATCACGAACCGCGTCCACCCATCTTCACACTCCGCTCGAATCTTCCCACCGTGCGCCTGCACGATCGAGCGGGTGATGGCCAGCCCGAGCCCTGCATGTTCACTGCTGCCCTCCTGGCGCGCCGGGTCTGCCCGATAGAAACGGTCGAACAGCCGCTCCAACAGTTGCGGGGCGATCGCCGGGCCGCTGTTGGCCACCTCGATGCGCAACCCCGGCGCAAGGCTCACACGGATCTCGCCGCCCGCCGGGGTGAAGCGCAGGGCGTTGTCCAGCAGGTTCGACAAGGCCCGGCGCAGCATGTGCCGGTCGCCTTCCACATGCGCCTGGCCCTCGCGTGACAGCCTGACTTCAGCCTCCTCGGCCAGCGGCGCGTAATACTCCAGCAGCGCATCGACCTCGGTCGCCAGGTCCAGCGCCTGACTATTGGGCATCAGCAGGCCATGGTCGGCCTTGGCCAGGTAGAGCATGTCGTTGACCAACTGGGCCATCCACTGCAGTTCCTCGAGATTGCCATGCAGGGCCTCGCGGTACTCCTCGAGGCTGCGCGGGCGGGTGAGGGTGACCTGGGTGTGGGTCAGCAGGTTGGACAGCGGCGTGCGCAACTCGTGGGCGATGTCGGCGGAGAATGCCGACAGGCGCTGGAAGGCGTCGTCCAGGCGCTGCAGCATGGCGTTGACGGTGCCGGCCAGCTCGGCCAGTTCCTCGGGCATCTCGGCGGCCGGCAGGCGGGTGGTCAGCGAGCGGGCGTTGACGCTGGCGGCGACCTTGCCCATCCGCCGCAGCGGCTTCAGGCCACGGCGCACGGCCCAGGCACCCAGCAGCGCGGTGACCAGCGCGCTGAGGCCGACCGTGAGCCAGATCAGGCGCTGCATGCCTTGCAGGAAGTGCTGGTGATGGGTGATGTCGAGGAACAGGGTCAGTTGAGGCGAGGCGGGTCGGGTTTCGTCCAGCGGCAGGCTCAGCCCGCGGTAGTCGATGCCCTGGGTATGCAGGGTGGCCAGGCCAGGCTGGTCCGGAGCGTCCGGCAGGTCGCTGCGGCTGGCGAACCAGGTGGTGCCGTCGATCGCGCGTACGCGCAAGGCCAGGTCGGACTGATGGCTCAACTCGTTGAGCAGCCCCGGCAGGCGCGTGGCCAGTTGCTCGGGGCTGGTGACGCCGTCGAGCAGGCTGCGCATCAGCGACAGGCGGCCGCTGAGCAGTTGCTGGTCGAGTTCGACGAAATGCTGCTCGCTGGCGCGGCTGAACAGCAGGCCGGCGCCCAGCGAAACGCTGGCGGTGCAGGCGGCGAACAGCAGCGCCAGGCGGCTGCCGAGGGACAGGCGGCGCATCAGTCCTGGCGCTCCTCGAGCACGTAGCCCATGCCGCGCACGGTATGGATCAGCTTGGTGGTGTGGGTGTCGTCGATCTTCAGGCGCAGGCGGCGGATGGCCACCTCGATGACGTTGGTGTCGCTGTCGAAGTTCATGTCCCACACCTGCGAGGCGATCAGCGACTTGGGCAACACCTCGCCCTGGCGGCGCAGCAGCAGTTCAAGCAGGGCGAACTCCTTGGCGGTCAGGTCGACGCGCTGGCCGGCCCGCTCGGCGCGCCGGCGGATCAGGTCCAGGCGCAGGTCGGCCAGGCTCAGGCAGGTGTCCTGGCTGGCGCTGGCGCCCCGGCGCAGCAGGCTGCGCACCCGGGCCAGCAGTTCGGAGAAGGCGAATGGCTTGACCAGGTAGTCGTCGGCACCCAGCTCCAGGCCGTGGACGCGGTCCTCGACGGCATCGCGGGCGGTGAGGAACAGCACCGGCGTGTCCAGCCCGGCCTGGCGCACGGCCTGGAGTATCTGCCAGCCGTTGCGCCCCGGCAGCATCACATCGAGGATCAGCAGGTCGTGGTCACCGGTCAGGGCCAGGTGCTGGCCGGTGTCGCCGTCGTTGGCAAGCTCCGTGGCGAAACCGGCTTCTCTCAGGCCCTGGCTCAGGTACTGGCCGGTCTTGGCCTGGTCTTCGACGATCAGCAGTTTCATGTGTTTACCAACGGTTAGGGCCAACGTGATGCCGAAATGATACGTGACGATCCGGCGGCCTGCCCAAGCTGACAAAGTTGTAATCTTCCCGTCAGCCAGCTGCCAGCCAGCCTTTTCGAGAATGGCCTCATTCTCCCAGAACGACCCGGAGTCACCCATGAAACACCTGTTCATCGCCGCCGCCCTCGCACTGGTCAGCCTGCCGAGCTTCGCCGACAGCGGCAAACCCTTCGCCTTCGGCGAGCCGGCCGAGGCGGCCAAGGCCACCCGCACCGTCGAGGTGGTGCTCAAGGACATCGCCTTCGAACCCAAGAGCATCAAGGTCAAGGCCGGCGAGACCGTGCGCTTCGTGCTGGTCAACCAAGGCAAGCTGCCCCACGAGTTCAACCTGGGCGACAAGGCCATGCACGCCGAGCACCAGAAGGAAATGATCGCCATGCAGGGCAAGATGTTCACCGCCGGCATGAACCACGAAGGCATGGACCATGGCCAGATGGATCACGGCCAGATGGGCGCTGGCCACGGCCATGGCGGCGGCAATACCGTGCTGGTGCAGCCCGGCCAGCGCGCCGAGCTGACCTGGACCTTCCGCAAGTCGGCGCCCATCGAGTTCGCCTGCAACGTGCCGGGCCACTATCAGGCAGGCATGGTCGGCCCGCTGACCATCGAGTGACAACGGCTCCAAGGCGGGGTGCAAAACCGGTAGACTAGGGGCAATTTCGAACCTTCAGGTCAGTTTCCATGCATCCCGCCGCCGAACACTCCCCGCTGGGCAAGTCCAGCGAATACATCGCCACCTACACCCCCTCGCTGCTGTTCCCGATTCCCCGCCTGGCCAAATGGGCCGAGCTGGGCGTGAGCGGCGACGCGCTGCCGTGGCAGGGCGTGGACTTCTGGAACTGCTTCGAGCTGTCCTGGCTGCTGCCCTCGGGCAAGCCGGTGGTGGCCATCGGTGAGTTCGCCATCCCGTGCGATTCGCCGAACATCATCGAGTCCAAGTCGTTCAAGCTGTACCTCAACTCGCTGAACCAGACGGTGTTCGAGTCGGTGGAGGCGTTGCAGGCGTGCCTGGTGCGGGATCTGTCCGCCGCAGCCGGCAAGCCGGTCGGGGTCAAGGTCAGCACCCTGGCCGAGGTCGAGGGGCAGGGCGTGACTGCGCTGCCGGGCCAGTGCATCGATGCGCTGGATGTGAACATCAGCAACTACGAGCAGCCGCAACCGGAGCTGCTGCGTTGCGCGTCGGAGCGCGTGGTAGAAGAGACCGTGCACAGCCACCTGCTCAAATCCAACTGCCCGGTCACCGGCCAGCCGGACTGGGGTAGCGTGGTGGTGGAGTACAAGGGCCAGGCGCTGGATCATGCCAGCCTGCTGACCTACCTGATCAGCTTCCGCCAGCATGCCGACTTCCACGAACAGTGCGTGGAGCGGATCTACCTGGACCTGAAGAACCTGCTCAAGCCTGAGCACCTGACGGTGTATGCGCGGTATGTGCGTCGTGGCGGGCTGGATATCAACCCCTACCGCAGCACCGGGGCGATCAGCCCGCAGAATCTGCGACTGGTGCGACAGTAAGGTAACGGGGCCGCGTTGCGGCCCATCGCCGGCAAGCCGGCTCCCACAGGGATTGCGCAACCTGCTCCTTGTGGGAGCCGGCTTGCCGGCGATGGGCTGCAGCGCAGCCCTGGTTTTTTTCAGATACCCATGCTGTGCAGCGAGTTGACGATGCTGCGCAGGGTCGCCGTGAGGTCGGGGTGATCGGCTTCGAAGCGTTCGATGGCGAGGTTCACGCCATCGACGAGGTTGTTGTCGGGCGTGGCTTCTTCAAGCTTGAGCTGGGCTTCGATCTGCCTCGCCTCCTCATGCAGACTGGCCAGCTCTTCTTCCGAAAGCGGCACATTGCGATCCAGTTGCTCGCGCAGGCTATTAAGGCGCTCTTGCAGTTCGCGGGCAGGCATTGTTCGTTCTCCATCAATGACTTGGCAAGCCATGGACCTCGGCGACACGGTAAAGGTTCTGGCCTGCCTTCTAGCGTAATCCACCTGCCGCTGCTTTGCATGACCCGCATCAACCGGGATGTATCAGGGTTTCTCGCCCTTGTGCCGGCGCTGGGCGATGTCCGCCAGGCAGGTGTCGAGGGATTCCAGGTGATCGATCACCGAGTGCACGCCCAGGCCGAACAGCGCCAGGGTCGCCTTGCCACGGGTGCGCTCCTGTTCCTGCCGGGTCATGGCCTGCCATTGGCTGGAGCCCAGGTCGCAGGCCGCCAGGCCCACCGTCCACAGGCCGGCGTTGAGCCCGGCCTGCAGCAGCCGCGGCTCGCCGCTGACCAGCACGCAGCCTTCCAGGCGCTGGCTGTCGAGGCTCATCAGCGCCTGCCAGCAGGCGTTGGGCGCCGGCCACTTGCAGCCATTGACCAGATGGCCCGGCAGCCAGTCGGGCAGCACGCTGCTCAGGCGCTTGCCCTGGGTGGAGGTGAGTTCGTCGAGCCAGATGCACGGTACAGCCTGCGAGTGCAGGCGGTGAAGGGAATCGAGGGCGCCGGGGGCGGGCAGGGGGCCGCCGTCGGTTGTCTGGATCAGGCAGCCGCGCAGTCCGAACAGCACGGCGGTTAAGGCGGGTGCGTCTTGCATGGCAACGTCCCTAAATACCCCGCAAGCTACCCGGCGATTGTGACAAAGGGATGACGACTACAGTTGTTCACAAAATCTTGACAGAGATATGTAAAACTACCGTTCAGCCAGCAAGCCAGTATACTTGCGCCCTATCGAGCAGCGCGCCAAAGGCCGTTGCCGCCGTGAAATCCGATGGAGAAACATCTATGCGTAGGATCGGTGCCGGAGTGATCGAGCGAGTCACCCAGGCCTGTGTCTGCGCCAGCTTGCTGCTGGCGCCCGTGGCAGCCACCCAGGCGGCCACCGAGGAGGATCCGTGGGAGTCGGTCAACCGACCGATCTTCAGGTTCAACGATGTCCTCGACACCTATGCCCTCAAGCCGCTGGCCCAGGGTTACCAGTACGTCACCCCGCAGTTCCTCGAGGATGGCATCCACAACGTCTTCCGCAACCTGGGCGACGTCACCAACCTGGCCAACAACGTGCTGCAGCTCAAGCCTCGAGCGGCGGGCATCGACACGGCGCGGCTGATCGTCAACACCACCTTCGGCCTGGGCGGTTTCTTCGACGTCGGCACCAAGATGGGCCTGCAGCGCAACGACGAGGACTTCGGCCAGACCCTCGGCTACTGGGGCGTGCCCAGCGGGCCGTACGTGGTCATTCCGTTCCTTGGCCCGAGCACCGTGCGTGACGGCCTGGCCAAGTACCCGGACACCTACACCGAACCCTACCGCTACATCGACCATGTGCCGACCCGCAACTCGCTCATGGCAGTGGACGTGATCGACACCCGCGCCAGCCTGCTGTCGGCGGAGAAGCTGATCCAGGGCGACAAGTACATCTTCCTGCGCAACGCCTACCTGCAGAACCGCGAGTTCAAGGTCAAGGACGGCCAGGTCGAAGACGACTTCTGATCACATCGGTCAGCTAATGGGGCTGCTTTGCAGCCCATCGCCGGCAAGCCGGCTCCCACAGAGGATCGCACAACCCTGTGGGAGCCGGCTTGCCGGCGATGGGCCGCAGGGCGGCCCCATTTGTTTTGGATAAATGTGTAACGGCTTAATGCATGGCCAGGATGCGCAGGCCGAATTTCTGCGCGCCGCCGGGCTGGTCGGCGATCCACACCACCTCGGTGCTGGCATGCAGGCCGGCGAGGGCGGCATGGTCGGAGTCGATGCGCACCTCGAGCTGGTCGCCCACCTTGAACCGCTGCGGTGCCTGGACCTGCATGCCGCTGCTGGAGAGGTCGATGCAAACGGCGCTGATCACCTGGCCGGCGTGCAGCAGGCTGACCTCGGTTTCAATGCGCATGCGTATGAAATCGCGTTTTTCGCTGTAATCCACGGGAGGCTGGGACATGCTTGCATCCTTTCGTCAGGTTGCGCCGATGTGCTTTCTTATAACGCCGGGTGATTTGCCCTGTAAAGTGCGCGGAAGTCTTCCTTGCCATGCTTGAAACGCCAGGCGGATGGGAGTACCGTCAGCGCCTTACAGGGCACCTCGCTATTTGCCGGACCAGTCTTCTTGTCCTACAACTCAAATAGAGAGTGGCTAGAGAGCATTCCAGTAGCCGTCTGTCGGTCCTCCACAGCCGCTACGCCAACCCAAATCTGGCGCCGTTCGCCCACATGCAGAAACCCAGTGCAACGCTGCTGATCATCGATGACGACGAGGTGGTCCGTGCCAGTCTCGCCGCTTATCTGGAAGACAGCGGCTTCAGTGTCCTCCAGGCCGGCAACGGCCAGCAGGGCCTCCAGGTCTTCGAAGCACACCAGCCCGACCTCGTGATCTGCGATCTGCGCATGCCGCAGATGGGCGGCCTCGAACTGATCCGCCGGATCAGCGAGCGCGCGCCGCAGTTGCCGGTGATCGTGGTGTCCGGTGCCGGCGTCATGAGCGACGCGGTCGAAGCCCTGCGCCTGGGCGCGGCGGACTACCTGATCAAGCCCCTGGAAGACCTGGCCGTGCTCGAGCACTCGGTGCGCCGCGCCCTCGACCGCTCGCGCCTGGTGCTGGAAAACCAGCGCTACCGGGAGAAGCTCGAAGCGGCCAACCGCGAGCTGGAGGCCAGCCTGCACCTGCTGCAGGAGGACCAGACCGCCGGTCGCCAGGTGCAGATGAACATGCTCCCGGAAAACCCCTGGGTAGCCGGCGAGTTCGCCTTCGAGCACCAGATCATCCCGTCGCTGTACCTGTCGGGCGATTTCGCCGACTACTTCCGCGTGGATGACCGGCGCATCGCCTTCTACCTGGCGGACGTCTCCGGCCACGGCGCCTCGTCGGCGTTCGTCACGGTGCTGCTCAAGTTCATGACCACGCGCCTGCTGTTCGAATTCAAGCGCGGCGGCAAGATGCGCGAGTTCAAGCCTTCGCAGGTGCTCAGCCACATCAACCGCGGGCTGATCAACTGCAAGCTGGGCAAGCATGTGACCATGGTCGGTGGCGTCATCGACGAGGACACCGGCCTGCTCACCTACAGCGTCGGCGGCCACTTGCCGCTGCCGGTGCTGTACACCCCGGGCCAGGCCCGCTACCTGGAAGGCCGCGGCCTGCCGGTGGGGTTGTTCGACGAGGCCAGCTACCAGGACCAGGTGCTGGAGCTGCCACCGCAGTTCAGCCTCACCCTGATGTCCGATGGCATTCTGGACCTTTTGCCTGGGGACACACTCAAAGATAAGGAAGCGGCCTTGCCGGAAATCGTCAAGGCGGCGGGGGGTAGCCTGGAGGGGCTGCGCCAACGATTCGAATTGGCTACGCTTGGGGAGATGCCGGATGATATCGCCCTATTGGTGTTGAGCAGGAACCTTGAATGAGTACTGGTAGAATCCAGTTCGCCGAGCAGAGCGGGACCTTCGTTCTGAAATTTGTCGGTGAAGTGCGCCTGACCCTGTGTTCGGCGCTGGATGCGACGATCGAGAAGATCTTCACCGCGCTGAACTTCTCGGCCATCGTCATCGACCTGACCGAAACCGAGAGCATCGACAGCACCACCCTCGGCTTGCTGGCCAAGCTGTCGATCCTGTCCCGGCAGAAAGTCGGCCTGCTGCCGACCGTGGTCACCACCAACCCGGACATTTCCCGCCTGCTGCAGTCCATGGGCTTCGACCAGGTGTTCAACATCGTCGACCGCCCGGTGCCGTGCCCGGAATGCCTGACCGACCTGCCGTCCCAGGACCAGGACGAGAGCGTGGTGCGTTCCAAGGTGCTGGAGGCGCACAAGATCCTCATGGGCTTGAATGACTCCAACCGTGAAGCCTTCCATGACCTGGTGAGCGCGCTCGAGCGGTCCTGATTCAACTGCTGCGCCGGCTTCTTCGCGGGTAAACCCGCTCCCACAGAGCATGCGGTGCCTGTGGGAGCGGGTTTACCCGCGAAAAAGCCGGCGCGGTATCAAGCGTCCATTCAATCGCGCCTGATGAACTCGGTTGCCGCCGTGCCATCGGCATTGAGTTGCAACACCCGCTCCGGCCGCCCCTGGCCATCGAAGAACACCTGCCCCAACCCCGCGCTGTTCCACAACCGCTCCCCGGCCTTGCTCCTGCTGGGCGTGCGCGGCACCACCTGCATTTCCCGGCGCTTGGTAAACCAGTTGAGCGGCGATCGCGGCGAGTACAGCCAGCGATTGAGCCGGTCGAGCACATCCAGCAGGCGCCGGGGAAACTCGTTCTTGATCCCGCTGCTGGTCACCTGCCACAGGTGCGGGCTGCGCTGGCGGTGGCGGATCAGCACTTCGTAGACGAACGAGTAGTGCACGTCGCCCGACAGCACCACGTAGTGCCCCGGCGTGCGCGAATGGCGGAAGATGTTGAGGATCACCTGCGCGGCGCCGCGATGGGCCATCCAGTTCTCCGCATCCACCAGCAGCGGGTAACCCAGGGCGCTGAACACCCGCTGCACGGTCTCGATCAGCTTGACCCCGAAGATTGGCGCCGGCGAGACGATAATCGCCGAAGGATGGTCGAGCAGTGCGTGTTGCAGTTCGCTCAGCGCCTCCCAGTCCAGCAGGCCGGAAGGCTTGCCCAGGCTGCTTTCGCTGCGCCAGCGGCGGGTGCGGGTGTCCAGCACCAGCAGCGGCGGGTTGCTGGGCAGCGCGTACTGCCAGCCCTGGAAGCGCAGCAGCTCGCCGATCAGCTCGTCCCGTGCCTCGTCCAGTTGCCGGCATTGCCCGACCAGCGCCGCGCAACCGTCCGGGTCGTTGCCCCAGCCCTGGCACAGCAGGTAGCCGAGCAGGGCGTTGCCGATGATGCGCCGCGAGAACGGGTGGCCGTAGGCGGTCTGTTCCCATTGCGCCGACAGGTTCCAGTCGTCGGTGATGTCGTGGTCGTCGAAGATCATCAGGCAGGGCAGGTGGGCCATTACCCGCGCCACCTGGCCGAGGCCGTCGCGAAAAGCCTCGATCAGCGGCAGTTCGCGCTGATAACGGGCCTGGCGCTGCTCGGTCAGGCCCTCTGGCATGTCCATCCGCACCAGCGTCCACGGCAGCGGCGACCAGACCAGCAGGTACATGGCCATGACCTCGGCGAAGGTCACCAGGTGATTGTCGGCGTTGCTGGACGAGAAGATCGGCTTGCGCTTGCCACCGAAGAAGCGTTCGCGCAGGGTCTCGTTGCCTTCCTGGGCCGGCAGCAGGTCGGCGCGGTGGTAGTAGCAGGCCGGGTGGCGATAGAGTTCGGCGCCGCTGTCGACCAGGGCGCCATCGAGCGCTTCGTCGAACAGGCCCAGGTGTTCGATCAGTTCGTGGATGGCACGCAGCATGGGGCCGGCAACATCGTCGGCATAGACCTGGTCGCCGCTCATCAGCAGCACGGCGGGGCGTTCTTCAGGGCGCGGATCGGCGGCAAGCAGGCGGTCGGCGCACAGCAGGCCGTCGGCGGCCGGGTGGTGGGGCTTGCGGCAGGAACCGTGGAGCAGCTGGTCAAGACGGTCGCGCAGCACGAAGCTCGGGCGGCTGGCGCCGGGGTAGAGCAGGTGCGGGGCCCAGTCGGCGATGCCCTGGCCGTTGGCCAGGCGTAGGTTGTACTCGAGCGCCACGTTGCTGGGCAGCGGGTGGTCGAAGTGAATGTCCAGCAGGTGAATGAAGGCGTGCTCACCTACCGGGATCACCTCGCAGCGCGTAGTGGCGCTGATATCAGTCTGGTCGAGCAGGAATTCGGGCTGCAGCGGTTGCGAGCCGACCAGCCAGATGGCCAGGCGTTGCGGTTCCAGGCAGCGGAGGATGGGGCCGGCGAGGACGAGGGGGAGCGACGGGGTAGGTGTCATCTATCTTGAGCAAAACATGAGAGGTGGGTCTGGCTCAGTCCCTGTGGGAGCGGGTTATGGCCTGGTACGAAAACGGGCGGGAAATGCTCTGCATTAACCGCCCGTCGATCAAGCCGAAGATGTATCAGGCTTTGTCAGCCAGCCATCAGGGCTTCCAGCTTCTCCTGGTCGCGGGCGAACTGGCGGATGCCTTCGGCCAGCTTCTCGGTGGCCATGGCGTCTTCGTTCATCGCCCAGCGGAACTGGCTTTCGTTCAACTGCTGCTTGGCTTCGCCGGCATTGCCCGGCTTGAGCAGGCGTGGCAGTTCGCCCTGGTCGTCCGACAGTTGCTGCAGCAGTTCGGGGCTGATGGTCAGGCGGTCGCAGCCGGCCAGTTGCTCGATCTGGCCGATGTTGCGGAAGCTCGCGCCCATGACCACGGTGTCGTAGCCGTTGGTCTTGTAGTAGTCGTAGATGCGGGTGACCGACTGCACGCCCGGATCCTCGGCGCCGACGTATTCCTTGCCGGTACTTTTCTTGTACCAGTCGTAGATGCGCCCCACGAACGGCGAGATCAGGAACACCCCGGCATCGGCGCAGGCCTGGGCCTGGGCGAAGGAGAACAGCAGGGTGAGGTTGGTCTGGATGCCTTCCTTCTCCAGCTTCTCGGCGGCGCGGATGCCTTCCCAGGTGGAGGCCAGCTTGATCAGCACACGGTCTTTCGGCACGCCGGCCACTTCATACAGCTCGATCAGCTGACGGGCCTTTTTCAGCAGCGCCGGCTCGTCGAACGACAGTCGCGCGTCCACCTCGGTGGAGATGCGCCCCGGAATGACCTTGAGAATGCCCGAGCCCACCGACACGGCGAACTTGTCGCAGGCCAGGTCGACATTGCCCTTGGCATCGGCCTTGACCTGCCTGAGCAGGTCGGCGTAACCCGGGATGGCGGCGGCCTTGAGCAGCAGCGATGGGTTGGTGGTGGCGTCGACCGGCTTGAGGCGGGTGATAGCGTCCAGGTCGCCGGTGTCGGCGACCACGGTGGTGAACTGCTTGAGTTGTTCCAGCTTGGAGGTCATGGGCGTGCTCTGTCCTGTGCAATGACTCGACATTACCCGAGCCCCGACAGCCACTCAAGGCCCGTCGCAGGCGTATCGGGAAACCCTTCGAAGCAGCCCGCTCCCCTGTGTAGGAGCGGGCTTGCCCCGCGAAGGGCTGCAAAGCAGCCCCGGCCAACGCCAGGGCCACGGTAAAAGGCTAACCCTTCGAGTGCCAACCCCGCCCCAGGTTCCCTCAGCGCCCCTGCAACAGCTCGGCAGCCTGGTCCAGCACCTTCAGCGGCTCGCTGGTCTTGTGAATGTCCGCCGACAGCAACTGCCGGAAGCGCCGCGCCCCCGGGAAGCCCTGGCCGAGCCCGAGGATATGCCGGGTGATGTGATGCATCGCGCCGCCGCTTTGCATGTGCGCGACGATATACGGACGCAGCTTTTCCATCGCCTCGGCCCGGCTGACCACCGGCGCCGCGCTGCCGAACAGCTGCTGGTCGACCTCGGCCAGCAAGTACGGGTTGTGGTACGCCTCGCGCCCGAGCATCACGCCGTCGAAGGTCTGCAGGTGGGTGCGGCATTCGTCGAGGGTCTTGATACCGCCGTTGAGCACCAGCTCCAGGTCCGGGAAGTCGGCCTTCAGCTGCGCCGCCACGTCGTAGCGTAGCGGTGGGATCTCGCGGTTTTCCTTGGGCGACAGGCCTTCGAGGATGGCGATGCGCGCATGCACGGTAAAGCTGCGGCACCCGGCGTCACGCACCTGGCCGACGAAGTCGCACAGCTCGGCGTAGCTGTCGCGGCCGTTGATGCCGATGCGGTGCTTGACCGTGACCGGAATGCCGACCGCGTCCTGCATGGCCTTGACGCAATCGGCCACCAGCGCCGGATGGCCCATCAGGCAGGCGCCGATCATGTTGTTCTGCACCCGGTCGCTGGGGCAGCCGACGTTGAGGTTGACCTCGTCGTAGCCGGCCTCCTCGGCCAGGCGCGCACAGGCGGCCAGGTCCGCCGGCACGCTGCCGCCCAGCTGCAGGGCCAGCGGGTGCTCGGATTGGTCATGGCGCAGGAAACGCTGGGCGTCGTTGTGCAGCAGGGCGCCGGTGGTGACCATTTCGGTGTAGAGCAGGGCGTGCTGGGAGAGCAGGCGCAGGAAAAAGCGACAGTGTCTATCTGTCCAGTCCATCATGGGCGCCACGGAGAAGCGGCGAGATGGCTCGGGGCGCGGGGTTGCGGGTGTGGCGGCTTGAGAATGCATAAGTCTGGGACACGAACTCAGCGAAGCCAGGCGGCGGGGTGCGCTGGCTGGCGATGGAAAGAGTGAATGGCTGCCAGTTTACCAAGCATGGCGGGATTCGTCCGGTTTGATCGGCGATCAGCCTCTGCGGCTTTCTCAACTTTCGCGACACAAGGCCGCTCGTACAGGTGACCGCGCCCCTGTAGGAGCGGCCTTGTGCCGCGAAAGGGTCGCAAAGCGACCCCGGCAGTTCCAAGCCGAACACCAATGCTCAACACCTTGAAAGGGCTGACCTTCAGCGGCTCATCCCCAACTCCGCATCATCCATCAGCGCCTTGGCCAATGCGCTCAGGTAATACGCCGCCCAGAGCATCTGCGGCTTCTCCTCCATGATCCCGCTGATGGTCAGGTCGCGCACGCAGCCCATCAGTTCCGAGGCCTGATCCCGCGCATGCTGGCAAGGGATCCCGGGTTCGATGCAGAACAACGGGTCGGTCTGGCCTTCGCCCTGGTAGAACTTGGTCTTGCCCACGGTGGTGTGGGGTGTGGTGGTGTCTGTGGTCATCATTGAATCTCCCTGAAGTGTTCCGCTGCCTGGTCTGTCGCTATCGCGGGGCAAGCCCGCTCCCACGTCGGGACGCAATGGCGTGGGAGCGGGCTTGCCCCGCGATGACGTCAGCTCAGGCTCCACATGCCTTGTGATCTAGTGCAACGGACGCGGCTGCGCGTTCGGCATCTGTACCTGGATCAATGCCGATTCCAGTAGCACGCGCAGTGCCTCCATCTCATGCATGGAGGCCAGCATCAGAATCGAAGCGGGTGACTTGGGCTGCAGTAACACGGCCTGATGCGCCACGCTTTGCGCGCACAGGGCGTACTCGGTGGCCTGGATGAGGGTGTCTTCGAGGGAGTGGTGGTTGTGGGGTGGGTCGGGGACGATCTTTAACATGGTGATTTACCGTTGATGGTGCCACCACCAGCCTGCTGTCAAACAGAAGGGTGGCAGCTGTACGTGGGTTGACAGACCGGCGGAAAATCACGCAAAAGTTCCGGCGCACGCAAGCGTGCCCACACGTACAGCCACCATTAAGCGGAGACTGCCTGCGTGATTCTACCGTCACAGCCTGTCAAAGCTGTGTCGTTGATATTCAACGACAGCCCGAGACTAGAGCTCTGCCCAAGAGGTCGCAACGGAAAAAACGCGGCAGAAGTATGTTTGGGAAATGGACTACAAGGAAGGGGCAAAATCTGATTGTTGGCGGCTTCAATCGACTGTTTTCAGGCTGGTTCGCTCTGCAACCGAGCTTGATTTCTGGGGCAGGCACCTGCTGGTTGGGCGGTGATACATCTATGCGTGCCCGCCGGCGGTGCCGCGTTGTATTTCATGCGTCCCCAGGCTGCCCCGGTTGAGGTGCTCAACGACCTCAATGGCGACCTGGTGACGTTCTACCGGGTGGTGCAGAACCAGCTTGAGGAGTTCGTCCGCCAGTTCAAGTGGGCACGCAGTTCGCGCCAGATCTTCGAGTGGCAGAAGATGACCCGCCCCGAGACACTGACCGATATCCAGCGTGCCGCTCGGTTCTTCTACCTGCAGCAGTACGCCTTCGGTGGCAAGGTCACCGGGCAGACGTTCGGTACCGCCACCACGGGACCGGCCATCAACCTGCTGCGCATCGAGGAGAGCCTCTCGGCCGCATGGAAGCGACTCGCCGGCACATACGTCGAAAACCTCTCCTGGCTCGACTACGCCGAGCGCTACGATCGAGCGCACACGTTCTTCTACATGGACCCGCCTTACTGGCAAACCGCCGGGTACGGCGGCCTTCAGTACTGGAGCAACTTTTCTAGTTGTAGTAGGTGAATCCACCGCACAACTTCAATACAGAGAATAAGAAACAAATTGAAGGTCGACATACTTTCTCCAAGATGAGCTCAAGCGCTCAGCGGTTGTGTGAGTTAGCTTTTGTCCTACGTTGGTGGCGAATTTAATATGAGTTTTTAAATTCCTGTCAATAGTTCTTTTTGTGGCATTGGTTCGGGACTTGAGGTGGCCTCCAGCCCCAGGGCTCCGTACGTTTTAGCATTTTAGCGCAAAAGCGTTTTTGTTCATTTGAGCGTTGGTAGATATGTTGTTTTCTATATTTGAAGATTTGAATATTTCTTTAGCTAAACACTTCGCTAGAAGGTGAGAAGCCCCGTAGTTTTTAGCCGCTAAAATTGCCTGTCCGAAGGATGGCTGCGGCTCTTTTAATTCGCAGGTAGTATCAATTCAGGTCCTTGGTTACGGACATTGCCGACCTCTTTACGAACTGCATGCCACTTGAAATCGCCGGCCGCTCGGCATCCGGTTCGCACTATCTCTTCTGCGCGCTCAATCGAGGTATCTGGCGATATCCACTCACAGGCACCCTCGGGCGCGAGCACAAGCGGTTTACGGTCGTGTACATCCACGAGGCCTTGGTCAGCTGCTGCGGTGATGATCACGAAACCATCGCGCTCGTCTGGCCCGATACCGGGGTGGACTTCAGCCAGCGCCGCGAAGAACAGCGGGGCCTGGTCCGCTGCCTGGATGTAGTAGGGCTGCTTGCGCTTTGGGTCCGCAGGATCGGGTATCCACTCGAACCAGCCATTGGCCGGCGCCAAGGCTCGGCCATTGGGCCAAAGCGATTTGAAGAACTTCCCCGTCATCACCGTCTCGGCCCGCGCATTGATCGGGTCGGGCCGCTTTCCCTTCGCCCAGAAAGGCGACCATCCCCACTTCACTCGATCGACGCTCAACCCTCCAGGCACTGGCCTTATCAGCTCTACACGGGCAGAGGGCGCCACGTTGTACCGGTTGATCCGCTCATGGTCGTACCCGTTGATGACCACCAGATCGAGGGCCATCTGCCTCAGGTAGTCATCCATGCTCTCGTAGATCCGTACCTCCCGCACATATCACACCTCGCTCGTTTGTCGGCTGCCTCGCGTCCGCGCATTGACGTAAGAACGGTCTGACAGTTTACTGTATGAATATACAGCTATTCATTTGGGTTGATCTGCCATGACCATCACCTTCCTCGGCGCGCCGACGGGCGGCCCTGCGCTGCTGCCGGTGTATTCGTTCCGTGTGCCGGCCGGATTCCCTTCGCCAGCGGCGGATCACCTGGAGCGCCATATCTCCCTCGATGAGCTGTTCGACCTGCGTGCCCCGCACGTGTACCTGGTGCAGGTGGAGGGCGACAGCATGCAGGGCGCCGGGATCTTTTCGGGCGATCTTCTTATCGTAGACCGCAGCAAGGAGGCCGAGCACGGTGACATCGTGATCGCCGCGATCAACGCCGAGCCCGTCTGCAAGCGGCTGTACCGGCGCGACGGCGTGCTGATCCTTCAATCGGAGAATCCCGCCTACCCACCGCGGGACGTCATGGAAGGCGACGACCTGGTCATCTGGGGTGTGGTTCGCTACAGCGTGCGCGATCATGGCCAGTGACCAGGTGTTCGCGCTGATCGACTGCAACTCGTTCTATGCGAGCTGCGAGCGCGTGTTCCGACCGGATCTGGCCAAGACCCCCATCGTGGTGCTGAGCAACAACGACGGCTGTGTGATCGCCAGGTCATACGACGCCAAGCCCTACGTGAAGATGGGTGAGCCCTATTTCCAGGCCAAGGAGAAGCTGCGGCGGCATGGCATCGTGGCGTTCTCGTCCAACTATGCGCTGTATGGCGACATGAGTGAGCGGGTCATGTCGCTGATCGAGTCGATGGTGCCGGCGGCCGAGGTCTACTCGATCGATAAAGGTAAGGTGTAGGGTACGGGCACCCACACAACAAGGTATCAACCATGGACATGATGGTGTTCGTTGAGGCTGACAAATGGTCACATTAGAGCGCATCCGCTTCTCACCCCATTACCACACACGAGAGTCTGACACCGTCGGCTACTCTCCAAGCAGCAGCCGTCAAGTGATCGAAGGGTTACCACAGATCTTTTGGACTGATGGTGCCCCGTGGAGAGAGGCAAATCTTTGGGCGGTGGAGCGCGTGACTACCGGTGAGGCGACCTTAAAAACAGTTAGTAGCAATATGAGCGGCCTTTTAAATTACGCTAAATTCCTCGAGTCTAGCAACTTGCAGTGGTTTGAGTTCCCTGTCCGCAAAGCTGATCGCTGCTTGGTATTGTATAGAGCAGCGCTAATTAAATTGCGCAATGTCGGAGGGATTAGCCCGTCGACAGCATCTGAATATATGCGTAACTGTGTAAAATTTTATAAGTGGATAAAGACGAAAGGTCTCTTGGTATCTCATGTTGCACTGTGGCGCGAGAGATCTTACTTTATAAAATTTTTTGATCAAGTTGGATTCGAGCGCACACTTAGCGGTGTAACTACCGACCTTGGTATTCCCAATAGACGCCGGCACGGGTTGATCCTCGAGGGTGGTCTTTTACCAGTATCTGAAGTCGATCGTGATTTGATATTGGATTTCGCAAAGACTAACGCAACTCCGGAGTTATACCTGATGATGGCGGTGGGGTTCTTTACTGGGATGAGGCTCGGTAGCATTTGCGACCTAAAGATTGATACTTTGGAACGTGCAGTTCCAGACCCCTCTGCTGAAGGCCTACTTCGAATTGCCATTGGACCAGGCGCGTCACCAGCGGTACATACAAAGTTTGCAGTGACTGGGCAGGTTTGGATTCCCCACGCGCTGCGGGACGCATTGTTGGACTATGCTCAAACCTGGCGGCGACTGGAGCGAGAGGCGAAAGCGTCACCTGAAAATCGTGAGTTGGTGTTTTTGACTCGTTTTGGTAATTCTTATGGGCGACGCGGAAGCGATCAGTCGTCGGCAGTAAACGTGGAAATGTCGGAGCTACGGAAGGCTGGGGCTGCTTCGGGGGTAGTTGTACTTCGCAAGTTCCGTTTCCATCAAACTAGATGTACGTTTGGCACGGTATTGGCGCAACTCGCCCTTAGTGCTTGTGCCGATGTCTCCGTCGTTGTTGCGATGGTTAGCGATGCGCTACTTCACGGTCGCAATTCGGAGTCAACAACTTTTAAGTATATTCGGTTCGTCCAGGCAGTTCCGGCCAAACAATTGCTTTCAAACAGCTTTATGTCTGCCTTCGTCGGAGTGAGTTTCGAGAGGTCACATAATGAATAAGTTTAAAGGTGTGCTTACATTTCCCATGCTCGAATACGGTGCTACTGAGACCCCATGGGACTTGATGCCCCTGCTTTTTTGCGGAGGTGCTGCTGTGAGGGTCAACAGGGTTAATAAATTAATCGAATCCAATGGATTAGGAAAGCTCCTGGCAGAACGTATTGAGCTAGTAATCAGGCTTCATGAGAACCTGACGGATGATCTTGCCGGTGGTGGGAGCCGGATCTCCGCAGGTAACAAGGTGAGCGTCCTCCGTAGATTCTTTGCCTGGGTCGACTCTGAAAATTTTCCTTTGAGTCTAGATTCGGCCCCTGATGCATTCATCCGCTGGTCTGAGCACATGATTCAATGCCATCGAATTCGTAAAGAGTTTAGTGAGCGCACCCTTTATGAGCTTACTAAGCTAGTCGCAACGATGCTAGATAAAGTCTTGGGTAGTAAGGCTAGTTTAAGTAAAAGAATTCGAGTTCGAAAGCCTCGAGGTTGCGGAAAAGTACACACATCTCAATCGGCTAAACAAAGTCTTCAAGAAACCTTTGAATTTGGTCGCTTTCTGGCGGCTATCTGCGATGCTCTGACTTGGGAAGTAACAACAGGACCTTTGCCTGTAAAAATCGTGTTGAGCTCAGGGCGGGCTGTAGAGTTATGGTCAGGGCTACGCAATCCTGAAAAAAATTCAGAGCGGCGAAAAAAGCCTCAGACTCAACGACAACTCGATGCTACGAAAGCTTTTCACGAGGCGTGGGTAAACGACACGTCTTTGAATACGCGCACCCCGCTCGTAAATTTACGAATAGAAAGTGAGATGTTGATGTTTATTGCCCAGACAGGGCTAAATTTAAAGCAAGCTCATACATTGAGGCTGGAACAGTATCACTATACTAGTCATCTCGATGGCTACCAAGTCCGCGCCTACAAGGATCGGCGGGAGGGCGAGGTTCTATTTGAAATTTTCTCCAGCTACAAGGAGTGGTTTGAGCGTTATTTGGCGTGGCGAGCCAAGTGGTTTTCGGTTGATCATGATGCCTTACTTTTTCCACTCGTCCGCAGTGGTGGCCGACTCGTGGATACTGCTCCGCAGTTCTCAAACTTAACGCGCATTTGTGGTGAAGTTGGTGTTGTGCTCGTGAGGCCTTTGAAACTCCGGAGCACGCGCATCAATTGGCTTCTTCGAAAATCACAGAATCCGGTGCAGGTCGCTGAGTTGGCACAGCATACTGTGGAGACTCTCCTGAGAGTTTATGCGGAGCCGCATCCACAGACAGCCATGCTTGAAATCACGCGTTTCCATCAACATACCGATCCTTCGATATCACCTCCAGCGCCTGGTCGCTGTGTTTCAGTAGCACCAGAATCTCTGGATACGGCCCTAAAAAATGCTCCGGAACCGGACTGTATTAACGCCGCTGGATGCTTATTCTGTATGCATCATCGCGATATAGAAAGTGCTGACCACGTTTGGTCTCTTGCAAGTCTCCGTCATCTAAAGTCCTTAGAGTTGGCCCGCTATCGTCCGCCTGCTCATGATGAACAAAGCTTTTCGGAGCATCCCACCTTTCAAGTCATAGATCGATTGACAGCCAAGCTGCGTTTTTTTGAGCGGAGTAGCGCAGTTCGCAAGGAGTGGGTAGTCGAAGCCAGAGCCCGTATACACGAAGAAGACTACCACCCGGCTTGGTACGGTTTTATACGCATAGCAGAGCTTCAACAGGAATCAGCGTTGTGAAAGATTTCCTCCATGAACTTGGACTTGCCATCGAATCCCCTATTGTAGGACCGGACGCTATAAACTACCGGCCACCGAGTTGGCCGCCGCCCCCTCATTGGCCGGTCATCATTGATGCAGCAGGTGAAACTGTTAGCTGTTGGGGAGACTCTGTTTGGCGTCTCGATCCTTGGGCCGGTAAAAAACTTACTTTGAATTTCGGGGATGGTCCACGTCAGAAGTTTGCTGCAGCGATTGACTCGAAGAATGCGGACCTGCTCCGACTAATCACTGGCTGGTGGATGTTTGGTCCAAGTGCAACTCGAGGTCACAGAGGGCTTAAAACTCGCTTCGATCAAATTCGCAAGATTTTCGTTTTGTGTTCACAAGAAGGGATTTTGGCATCTGAGCTAGCTCATTTTCCGCGCGTAGTCGACCGTTTACCATCAGTGATACAAGTATCCCGCGCAGGCGAGCTCCTCGGGTTGCTGCACGAGCTTTACGAGCGGCGTGATGCCATGGGTTTCGTCTTACTGGATCGACGCGGATTGGCCTGCTTAGCTGCGTCAATACCAGAACATCAGACCGCGCAAACCGCATATATACCGCCGCGAATTTGGATATACCAAGTTTCGCGCTTGCGAGAGTGTCTAGAGGACTTTCTGAAATATCGAAAGGATTTTGAGGCCTGCTATCGGTTTAGCAGTGCTGCGCACGTATATAATTACGCGCAGTTCATAAAGAGCGATAACTTTGCAAAATATCGCCCTTTCCAGGCTGCTAGTGGTGGTGAACATGGTCGAGTGACCGGCTGTCGTTACTATGGCCCTTTTATTGGTACTGCGCGCAGGTTTGGGATCGCAAATCTCATCAGTCGTTGGCTAGACGTTAAAGAGATAGATTTTCGTCCTCAGACATTGAGTCGTTACCTTATATTTATAAGTCATGTAGGGTTGGCTTATATTCTGAATTTCAGTCTCATGCGCGTTGATGAGGCGTGGGGGCTTCGTTCAGATTGTTTGCAGGTTGAAAATGATCCCCAGTTCGGTGATATTCACGTATTGACTGGGGAAACCACTAAAACAATGTCCGATAAAAGGGCGCTCTGGGTGACTTCACCATCTGTAACGCTAGCCGTTCAAGCAATGCGAGCGATTGCTGAGCTTCGCCAAGAGATTGCTTTAATAACGCTGCCGGATCTGGACGCCACTAAAACGTCCTCGCTTTATCTGTTCGACTATCAATTTGCGCCTTGGCTAACCAAAAGGCATGCTGGTTCTAAATCAACACGTCCAGGCATCCGTAGCTATGGGAAGCTTTTGCAGTCAGGCATTAAGTTGTTTGATCCGGAGCAGTTACGCATTACCCCCAAAGATTTCGAGTTGGCTCGAATGGTCACTCCCACGCTAACAGATGAGTTCGCGGTTGGCGAAGTCTGGCCCTTGGCGTGGCATCAACTAAGGCGAACTGGTGCTGTAAATATGCAGGCATCTGGCTGGGTCAGTGACGCCTCCTTGCAGTTTCAGCTTAAACACGTTGTACGTGCAATGAGCCTTTACTATGGTCAAAACCATTCAAAGGTTAGGCTGCATGATCAAGCTCATGCCTATTATGTGCGAACGATGTATGAGGTTTTAGGTAGGCAACTGCAGCAGCTCGCGACCGATAGATTCATCAGCCCCCATGGAGAGAAGAGAAAAGCTGAGATAGTGCGCTTGGTTTCGGCAGCGGAGGAAAAAAAGTTGATTAGTTTGGCGGAGCGAGGGTGGGTAGCGCATCGGCCCGTGGTGCTCGGCGTATGCACAAGTAGAACCCCGTGCCCATACGGAGGGATCGATAATATTGCTCACTGCGGTGGAGGAGATTCAGATACCGATCCAAAGCCTTGTGCTCATGTGCTGTATGATGTTAGACAACTCCATCAGGTCGAGAATCTTGAAGCCGTCTTAGATGAGCTTATAGAGAGCGCCGATGCTAATAGTCCCCTCATGGCATCCCTCGAAGCTCAAAAACGTAGTGTGGAGAATTATCGAAATGTCATCTGCGAATCAACCTCCTGAATCGGGTCGGCGGTTAAGCGCGGTGGATCTTTACCGAGCAGCGTTTGAGCGGCTTAAGGAGAACAAACCTGAACGGCTTGCTAAAGGTACTCCTGTCAGCCAGAACAATGTGGCTAAGGAAGCCGGCAGCGATCCGTCGGCTCTCAAAAAAAGCCGCTTTCCTTTGTTGATTGACGAGATCCAGAGGTTTGTTGAGAAGCAGGCCCAGGTGCGTCCCCCGTCAGCGCATCAGAACAAGGTGCTTGCACGCAAAATGAACCGGGGTCTTAGGCAGCGAATTGCAGAGATCACGCAGCAACGAGATCGCCTTGCCAGTCTGCTTAGCGAAGCGGACGCTACCATTCTGGAGCTCTACGACCGCATCTCTGAGCTAGAACAGCAGTTACCGTCGACGAATGTGCTTCCAATCGACCCGCGAGGCCGCAAGCGCCTCTGAGCAAGCTCCGACGAATCACCAGCGAGTGGGATTGACCTAAGACTGAATCAAGGATTAACTGTATATGTGTACAGTTAATTCTTGAGTCGTAACCATGACCATCACCTTTTTAGACAAGCCAACCGGTGGTGCCGCCAAGCTTCCCTGCTATTCCTTCCGCGTACCCGCGGGCTTCCCTTCACCTGCGACCGACTACCTGGAAGGCGACATTTCTCTTGACGATCTTTTCGAGCTGCGAGCGCCCCATGTTTACCTGGTCAAAATAGAGGGGGATAGCATGCAGGGATCGGGAATTTTTTCGGGCGATTTGGTCATCGTCGACAGGAGCCGGGAGGCTGAGCACTGTGATGTAGTCATCGCGGCGTTGGACAATGAGCCAGTTTGTAAGCGTCTCCACAAGCGTGACGGCGTAGTGATAGACCACTCATACGTTGCTCAGTCCGGGAACAGCAATTCGGTTTGCATGAAGCTCAGATCAAGAAAGGATGGGCTATACGAGGCTTTTGCTGCATGGAATAGGGAAGTGAGTTTCCGCGCATATATCATGCAAATAAGCCCCTGAATTTGGCAAGCCATTGCACGCAAGCTCATAAACTTCGCTTTGAGCCGGATGATGAGGTCCAATACAGATTCCCCTGTATCTTCCTGACTGTCAATTTAAATACTGTCGAGGACTCCTGCCTAGCCTCCGACTCACTTGATCAAGCTTATCCAGAGTGATGCTGGACTCTGCTCCTTCGAGTTTGGATAGGTACGTCCGGCTTGTAGGATCCCTAAAGTCTCGTTACGTAATATTCCGCTTTATACATATGGCGCGCAAACATTAGCAAGCGATAATTTCAACATCATCTCACTGCCTAGCAGGCTTCTCGCGAGGGATGCAGCCCGCGCCGAATCTGTAAAGGGTAATTGGTTTTTAGAATATATTCCTGACAAGTTAACTACTATTTTGTCTAAAATGGGGGTGAGAAAAATGCTCTAAAGTTTTGTTTCGTTCTAGGGTGTGCTGTTTGATGTCGGAAAGCGATGTTGAGACCAAAGCCGTATGGTTCAGAGGCTGAGTAGCAAAACGAACAGGGCGGAGCGAATCAGGAGGTTGGTTTGCATGCGTGAGTAGTCGCGCTTAGCTCAAGTTCTATGAATCTTGCTATGAAATAGAACTGGTACTAGGGATCGTGGTTTGAGTGGTACTTACACTAGGGGCTAATATTAATTTCCCCGAGTGGTAAGAAGGTGTACCTCCCTGTAGCTTTTTTTTCTATCGTTGTATTGGGTTCCATTGCCATTGACAGCAAGGCCGATGAGTGGAATAGACTTGCTTGGCTGCAATCGAGCAGGGAAGCGCTGAATGGTCGTGACCTGCACCATTCTTTGCCCATGGCGGCAAAAATTGCCGATAAGACTACTGGGCGTGCTAGCGCTAGGTTGACTAGTGCGCCCACCCCCGCTTCGAAGCAGCGTATCATCGATCGAGCCTATGAACTGCTCGGTATTCCTTATAAATGGGGAGGGATGTCCTTGCACAATGGCTTCGACTGCAGCGGCTTGCTGGTCTATCTGTTTAGCAGTGAAGTAGGATTAGAGTTACCGCGGACGACGACACGTATGGCAAATGGGGGTTATCCACATGTATTGCGGCACGAGCTGCAGCCCGGCGATGCTGTATTTTTTTCCCATGAGCGCAAGCAGGTTAGCCATGTGGGGTTATATGTTGGAAATGATCAATTTATCCATGCGCCGCGCACGGGGAAGTCTATACGTGTCGACTCACTGAAGAACGATTATTGGAGTGGGCGATATTATGGGGCGCGTCGATTCAATTAATTACTGTGTGATAGTCGTGGATAATGCCCCTGTTTATGGTTGATATTCGAGCTGGCGCGAAAGTGAGCGAAAGCGTTTGGATGAACAAGATTAAATATAGCGAGGGCGCCGGAGGGCGCCCTTTGCTCTTTCGTATCAGAATCAACCCTCCTGTACCTCACGCTTGTTGGTTGGTTGTATCGGACGATGGTTGTCTTCGAAAAGCTTACGAAACTTTTTTATTTGAGATCTCGAAAGCTCAATAGCCTGCTCGAATAACACCCATTGAACGCCTTCTGTGCAGGGAGGAGTGGTGAGTGAACCCTTATAGAACAAATGGTGACCCGTTTGAGGGATCAGTATATCGAGATAGGGGGCGGAAGTTGCATCTAGGGTAACTGTTTTTCCTGCCAGGCTCGGGAGTTTACTCCATAGCGATGCAAGTGCTTTGTTGATCTTTCCTTCTTTGATCAAGATGCTGAGTACTAACAGGTGGCCCGTTGGATTCTCATGTACCATGTGCAGCTCCATCGGGTAAGCTTGATGATTAATAAGGTGTTCACTTGGCGTATGGAAGTGGAACTGTTTTAAGGCGTATTCGTCGCCTTCCCAATGCACACTTTCGCCATCGATTACATTGGCTTGGATGGTGTGGCCGTTGTTGCTAATGCTCAGTGCAGGAGTGCCATAGCCGGTTGTTAAGTTTGACGCACTTATTTTAACTGGTCGAACATGCTTCATTTCTATATCGATAGGGGACTGCTGGTCGCCTTTGGTACATACACCGCTAGAAAATTCACCCCAATGTGCGATGCCGTGGTTTCCTTGATAAGTCCAGTGGGGTTCATCAGCATGCACGTCAGGTAAAAATATGCATAAGGGTGCCAGCAGAGGGGAACAACTCTTTAATAAGGTCATTATAGGCTCCGGTATAGCGAGAGGAATTTTGAGCTTCAAGTGGTACGGTCTGCCCAAGGGACAGTGCAGATGGCCAAGGGAGAAAGCCGAACAAAAAAGCGCCCTGGAGCGGGCGCGAAAAGAACACAACGGATGTTCCACATGCCAAGATAAATCAAACTGCTTGATGTGAACATAGGACGGGTATGAAAGTGCCAGCGGTAGAGCGCTGTTAATCGGTAGCAGTATTTTAGTGTGGGAGCAATTAAATTAGCCGTTGGTTTGATGCTAATTTGCGAAAGCATTGAGCGAGAAGTACTTGGATGAAATCACCTCTTTCCAAGGGGGGGAATAATCCATAACCTTGCCCAGTGGCGCATCCCAAATGGAGTAGCGAATGAGAGAGCTCTACTGTTTCCACGCCTTCCGCAATGATTTTTAAGTTTAGCGCTCGAGATAGGGATAGTGCCGTATCGACGGCGGCTCTACAACTTGGGTTTTGATCCATTTCTCGGATAAATTCTCCGTCAATTTTCAATTCAGAGAAGGGGAGTTTTGCCAGCATATCTAAAGTTGCGGTGCCACAACCAAAATCGTCTATCGAGACTTGGAATCCTCTTAAGCGTAGCCAACTTATGGTTGTCGAAAGGGATAGTATATCCCTCGCAGTCACATCTTCGGTCAATTCAATTTTGAGCAGCGAGCGTTGCAGCCCCGCCTGTTCCAGTTGGCGGTCCAAGTTAGCTGCGAAGTTAGCAGAGCACAAGGTATCCGCCGACGCATTGACGGCGATGGGGATGGCGATTTTGGCGCTTTTCAGTTGACGCAATAATGTGACGACCCGAGCCCCCACGTAATGAAATAGCTGCAGGTTTAGCCCTGCGGTATTTGCCAAAGGCACAAATATTGATGGGGGGATCTCGCCAAGCACCGGGTGCCTCCAACGCGTTAAGGCTTCGGCACCAACAATGCGTCCAGATTCAAGATCTACCTGCGGTTGGAGTACCACACGCATTTCAGTATCGGAAAGCAACGCACGGGATAGGTCTTGAACACTCGGAGATGGATTATCTCTTGCTGAAAATGACTTATTCCTTTCTTCTTCATGCTTAACAGACTGGACGAAGTCATAAGCAGAATTGGCACTCAGAGATGGCACTATCTTGACCGGCGCACCCGATTGTCGAGCTAGACGGGCGTGGGACTCTACTACTGTCGAGGTGAGCTGAGTGCACCACAGTAGCGCCGGAAGTTTGCAAAGCTCGCCGCGGCGATAAAGATCCAGTACTAGTGAGGGTAAGGCCAAGCCATCGGCATGATAGGCCGATACATGGCTGGCTATGGCGTCGAAATGATTCTCGCGCAAAGCATTGACGGCTGCTTCCATTGTGGGAACGACAGTTGGAATATACCAATTTAGCGCAGTGCCACTTTGTAGTACGACAGAGATGTCTGCGCACCCGCTGCCGACGATCAGCACGCGGGCTGCATCAGTCTTGCGTGCCCCATCTTTCGATTTCCATTTCATGCCGCACCTCCAGCTAATGACAGAATCCCTGCACTGTACTGCTGGTGAATGCCCGATCCTATCGGACTGGAACTAAATAGCCGAAGCCGCTTTCCTCGTGCCCTTTCTGTCGAAAAAGTCACGAAAAGGTGGGGGAGGTGGTTTGCTGTGAGCATTTTATTTAGTACGCGTCCTATAGACGTTGACTTTTCTTGCTCGCTAGTGTCCTGTCTCGGAAATAAGCTGTTCACTTTTGGCGGCGCCTTGGTCGCCCTGCCCGCGTTGCCACTCCTCGCCATAGTCCTGCTATGACTCGTCGCGGCGCCTTGGCCGAACACCCAAGCCACTCGCCAAAAGAGAACGTATTTCCGAGACAGGACACTAGTCTGGCGCCCGGCAAGTTAATTGTGCTTTCAGCTCTAAGGCTTGAGCTTGATTTTAGCGGCGCTCGGAAGCCCTTTCGATGTCGAACGCGGAGTGTGCTGCAGGTATTGAATTCAGGTTGAGTTTATTAAGGGGATGTTTGTGAGTTTTACATTGCACAGGATGTTGCTTTGGGCGTTGTTAGTTTTCCCTTTTGGAGCATCTATAGGGGCGCCAATGGACCCAATCGAAATTCAACCTGTAACGCTTGCCGAAGCGCTTGCTGCCTATCACGAAGCGGGTGAGATCGAAGCGTTTCAATGCATTCACGTTCCGGCGGGGAAAAGCAAGGAAGCCGAGGAAGACCAAAAACCTATCGCCATTGAGTTCGACCAGAAAATCTACGTTCGAATTGATGGGGTGTTGCGGGGGCTGGACTGGATCGGCTCCACGCATGAGCGGACGACTTTTTCCGGGCGGGACGCACGTGTCGAGGTTTCGGTTCTCGGTAGGGCGACTGCCAGTGCGTACGGTGAATCAGATAATCGAATGATGCGTTTGAAAGTGTTCAGCGGAGGAACAGGGGTTTCATTCAAAACATTCGGCGTTGCCTGTGGAATATGATAGCGCCATCGGGTTGCGCTGAAGTTTGCAAATGCTGTTATTTGATATTTATTTTTAAAGAGGTTGAACGTGAGAGCGCTTTTGGTAATTAAGCATATCCTTGTTGTTGGTGGGCTGGTCACGTTGATGGCGGCGCTATTTACCTACAATGCCAGTAATGATTTTTTAGCTGCGGCTAATTCAACGTCAGGATCAGTCATTGCCTTATTAGAGGACGCGGACGGCGATTCGATTAGCTATCGTCCGATTGTCAAATTTCTGTCCGGTGACGGTCGAGAGGTGAGGTTTTCCGAGCCTATTGGAAGCAATCCTTCAGCTTATTCGGTGGGCCAGGAGGTTACAGTGTTGTATGCGCCGGATAGTCCGCAGGGCGCGAAGCTCAATAGTTTTTCATCTCTGTGGGGCATTGCGCTAATTCTTGCTGTGCTTGGGGGCTCGATTCTATTGATTGCCGGTTTGGTAACGCTGGTTGCGGGCAGAAAGCTGTCGCCAAAAAAAGACAATCTGATACGAGTACTCTGATGCCCCATTGATTAGTGCGCGTCCTATATGCGTTTAGCGTAGAGCATGGTAATCTTTTAGCGCACTCACTCCACTGGCTGGGCTTTTGTTTGACTCAGACTACATAGTCTCAGAGACGGGAGTGTATTGGAGGGCAGTGTTTGGTAAAGGGAGTTCACTTAGATGCTCAATCAGGTCTGCACGTTCTTCGGTCACAGCAGGCATGTGCTAAGTGTCGATCAGCTTGATGTGCCGCTGGACATCCTGGCTTTCGAAGGCGCCGAGGCGTTGAGCGAGATGTTTCGCTATAGCATCGAGTTAACCAGCACGGATAAGGGCATTTGCAGAATTTTTCCGGCGAGTTGGACTTGCCGCTGGGGCGTGAAGAGGACCAGATGGTGCTTTCGGTGCTGGATAACCTGCAGCGCATCTTAGACAGTCGCGCTCGCGCATCTGCCAGATTATGGGATACCCGACATGAGCAAGATTCTCCAAGGGTTGCCCGCCGCCGCGCATGATTTGATGAATACCCTAAGTCACACCCTGCTCAAGTACGAGCCCCGTCTGGCTGAGTTGTCAGTGCAATTGCTGTCGCAAACCCGCCCCGGGCACTTGGGGTACAGCCTTCACGCGCGCCTGCACTGTGGTGCACACGCCACTTTTGGCGCCACCTTGGCACGTGAAGGAAGGGTCCTAATACGCCATCTAAAACAGTGTGACTACTTGGCCCGCTGATTGCCAAAAGCACGATCGAATTTTCCTGCATATACGCTTTAAGGCACCTGGAACTTACCAATGTTGGCTGGAATGAACGTACAACCTGGTGGCGACCCCAGCCAACTGGCTGGGCATTACGCACTTCATGAAGAGTTGAGCAAGCTGGTCCACCCTGCGTGTCCTGACGTCAACTGGGAGTGGGTGGAATATCAGTGTTTGAGTTTGATCAAAGAAAATGGTGTCGACCTATACTGTGCTGCAGCACTCGGGCTCGCCCGCACAAAGCGGCAGGGGCTACAGGGCCTGAAGACAAGTATTGCCTCTCTCCATCGGCAACTGAGTCAACACAGCGCCTGGCTCTGGCCCAGACCCTTACAGGCACGACGGCAAACGCTGAACTGGCTATTCGCGCAACTGCAGCCTCTGGTTCGAGGACTGGATTTGATAGCCAGTGACTTGGAGCTGCTCAGCCAGGTCTATAGCGACCTGCTTCGGTTGACTGACTTGACGGCTCGCGAAGGACTATTGCCATTGCCGAATCTGGAAATCTTTCTTCAGCAGATGAGCAAGCTGATCAAGGGGCTGGAGCGTAAGGTTCCCCCTCATGAAACCGTATTGCAGGTACCTCATGTCACCACATCATCAGCTCCTTGCCAGGTGGAGCCGATAACGCCCCACACCTCGAACCTAGTACTAGTGACGTTGGAAAGACCGTCAACCTCTGAGTCCTCACCTCAACTCAAGCCAGCCTCCGAAAGCTCACTCAGCTTGTTCCTCCTGGTCGTTTCATTGAGCTTGATCGGACTAGGCGCTCTGACAGGGTGGGGTTGGCAATAGGCGAAGCCCACGTTGGAGTCACCCATCCTGACACCTACGCCGGTGCGTCTGGATAACGTTTTATTGTTTACCCCGGGCAGCGCACAGCTAATGTCGGAGTCGAGTAAGATGCTGGCCCGGAATCTGCTAAACCTCAGGGCGCAGCCGGGTTGGGTGATCGCTATCAGTGGCCACTCAGATGCTTCGGGCAACTCCATGGAGAATCTGACGCTATCTCGCACTAGAGCGCAGACAGTGAAGGATTGGATACAGCATGCGAGTGGCATCCCGGAGCGCTGCTTCCTCGTGAAAGGTTTCGGTGCCATGCAACCGATTGCCAGTAATGACACCGAGCAGGGACGTACTGCCCAGGGGCTTGTTCAATCGCTAGCGAGCTTCCCTGAAGGCGCCATTCCCTCGGAGGAAGCACTGCAGTCGGCCTTCACGTTGAGTCAGGACTGGGTGTACGACGCTTTCGTCGCCAAGCACGGCAACTCGGCCGTCTGATTGCAATGTCTGAAGAGGTGCGCGCTTCCTCCGTTTCGGAGGTGTTTGGGATTATGGAGAACCGAGATAGCTTCCACACCAAGGGGACGTGTGCAAAGTGATCAGGGAGACCAACCACTTCGCACTACATCGCAGACTGAGGCGGTAAAGATTTTTTAAGAACTACATTTGAGACGCTGTTGGCATTGGAAGGTTCCAGACATCGTCGTTAACGTGCAGTGCTTCCCACGCTCTAACTTTTCGTCTTGCGGCATCGAACATTCTTTTGTAGTTTCCATAGCGAATATTGTTCGCTGCTTCATTAGGTAGCTGTTCAAAGATTGAGTTCATGAGTGCGGGAACTTCCATGTATTGCTCGGTGGTCAGCAGATCTCCTGGAGTAACTTGTCCAGGATTGTCGAATTTATTTCGCCCATAGATTACGCTGTCAGACCCCCAGAGAACTCTTGAGCTGTAGTGCGTGAGGAAGCCTATCCACGCTTGAGTTGAAGGCATATCGGGTCCTGGATTGATTATATAATCTTGTATCAGGTCCCAAGAAATATCTACGCTCCAATTGTGGCACTTGGTTAGTACGTTGGTTACGAGCAGGAGGTGATTCCGAGCGGGCTTAACGTAGCGGCCGAGACCAGTATGGCCCCAAACTACCCGGGCTGTTGGGTATGCTTCACATAGCTTTATTAGACTATCTGTATAGTCGTTGTCGGGATGAACGGCTATGACCGCCCCATCATATGTGACCTCGACAGGATAAATGTCATTGTGTAGCAGCGTGACCAAGCCTGATTCGCCCGCAAAATTGAGAATATCCATCAATGACTTGGCATGAAGGGACATGGTTCCTTTTGTGTCTAAATCAGGGGGTAGTTCGCCTGCCGCAGTATCCCTGATTGTTTCTCCAGCAACTTTGCTTGAGACTATTTCCTTGTGCACTGTAAACTCACCAATGCCGGTGAAGACACCGGGGAACGTGAGAAGTGCCCTTTTTATATGATGAGGGGCGTATCGATCCATGGGATTGAAACCGGTAATCATCAAATCAATTTTTTCTTTGTCATCAGCTGGGAGTGACTGAAATTCTTTTGCATACATTGCGTCTGCAAAGGCGTAATAATAGAGGTCGGCCTTGGAGCCAATATAGTAGTTTGCTCCGTAGACGCTTCCCCCATGTGTGGCCTCATAATTTTCGAAGCTATCCCACCGTTGCTGCAAAGGTAGAGGCATGACTACCGAGCGCGCGATGCCAGCGGACATATATTTATCTATCAGGGTGCGTAAGGAAACACCTTGATACGCATAGTTTGCAGCGTGAAAGTGAACGTCTGCAAATTTCGGCTCTGCATGGCTGTTTACTGGTGAGTGATTTGTGCAGGCTGCGATCAACGCGGTCAGGCTCGACAATAATAGAGAGCGCTTTGGCCATTTACTCATTGCATATTCCTTTGCTGAGGTGGTGTTCATGATGTTGCCAGCATGAGTAAAGAGCTGATCTTTGAGAATTTAAATAGGACTTGTTCTAAAATTGTTGTCGCAGCAGACGAATCGTTTCCATAACCGGATGCGGCTGAATTTTTGCTGGGCCCAGGCGCCGATGGCTTCGAACACCGATGTAGCCTGCATCTCCTCCAGCGTCAGGTCTTTAGCAATAGCGATCCACCCAGCAGCCACGCCGTGTTGCTGGACGCACTGAAATCGACGGTGCGGCCTTGGTGCTGGAAGGCATTCCTGTTGTAGGGCAAGTCGTTAGGCAGAAGCCGCAACAGGTGATGCCAAGTGGTAGCCGTATACAACAAAGCCACCCACACGCGTCGCAGATTGCTGAGTGGCTTGGGGGCTGAAGAAGCAAGCCGTTCGGGCGGGCAGCGCAGTCAAAAAGCTTGCTGGCAAGGTCCCTACCTTGAACAACATTGTTCTGACTGAGCTAGTTGTTTTGGACGCAGTCCCGATCAATGATGCCCTGAAGCCATTTTCTCATCTGCTGATCCTGCAGCCTTTGACGTCTAACATGCAGGTCTATTACTTCAAGCTGGGCACCACTGCCTTTGATGAGCTGCGGCGACAAACGTAGTTTCGTTATTCCCTCAAAGTCCCAGTATTGTAGTGATGCTGTTCACGAACACAGATAGCGACGGTAGGGTACCCCAAGGTTTAGCAAAAAAAAGGGTCAAAAGCGCGAGCTCGATAACAGAAATGACGAGGCAAAACGTCATGAATCCTCTACTGAATACGCGTCTTCTATTTGGACGACCGTCATAACTGCAAAGTGCGCCTAGCCATTCTAACAATGCTTTGCAAAGCCTCATTGCCTATCCTTTGAAAAAATACTGGGCCAAGTTGAAATGGGCGCCAAATATGCTTACCCCCCCCCAATGCTATCGACAACAGAGCACCTGATTGATTAAATGACAGAAATAAAAAAGCCCCAATAGGGATGTTCTATTGGGGCCCACTTAAATTTCCTGCGCCAAGAGTATGCGCTCTCAATGCTGGCAACTAAGCGACCCATATTGTCATGGGTCGAACTCCGGTTGTCTATCGAACTTGTTCGAAAGGTGACTTGTCATTGGGTGCAAATCCATAGTGGAAGACCTGGCTGGAGAGCGCAGTTGTCTGCTAAGGCGCTTTGGTATTTGTCAGATTTACTCCTCGATCTGTTGCAGGTCAGATTGTAGTTTTAAGGGTCATGGTGCAAATTTATGCAACTTCCGCACGCCAAAATTCTCCTGTTGTGCGAACACGCTGGGGTACTGATGAAGTACACCGAAATTCTAAATGCCTTGGGTTTTTTTCATGTTATACCTTGCTCAAATTTCCATGAAGCAAGACGCTTAATAAAAATGGAAAGGCAGTTTGAATACTTGTTCTATGACGGCTTTCGCTGCGTTGCGAGTCGACGTGGTGAGCTGCTTGCTTTCCGTGAGAATGTTGCAAATATCGTGTTGTTCGCTGAGGTTTCCAAGACGAAGCGCTTAATAATGTCGCGGTGGGCTCGAAGCAAGGGAGTATCGCTTTTGGGGATACTGCCAAGGCCGATAAAAATCCATCAGATCCAAGATGTTGTTTGCCCTCCTAATGTAGATAGGAAGTGAAGAGCATTTAAGCCTTGTCCGACTCCTAACGATGGGTAGGAATAGGGAAGCATTTGCGACGTTGATAGATTCTCGCTGAGAAGTAATCGTCGACCTCATAAGGGCAAAATTGACCCAGGGAAATTAAAGGTATGAGTAATGAGCGCGAGCGTCTAAATGGCGCTGATGAATTTGATCTATTTTAACTTCTCCACGCCGCTTGGCGGCACAGGCCATGGGTGGCTGCCGTCGGGGTGCCGGTATTTTTACCGGAAGCGGCATACGCTGGATTGGCTAAGCCGATGTACCAAGCCAAGCTTTATGTGCAACCGCCTACGCACGCTGAGATAGCACAATTGAATTACGGGCGAGGGGCTGAGTGTTTGGACTGTAAAACAGGTCTATGAAGTATATCTGAGGACACTGCAACTCGAAGCGGTACGTCATGATTTTTTCGTGCGATCTACTTCCCAGCCCTGCCTGAGGCGAAACGCTATAGCTCGCGCAGTATTCTGTACAGCGACTATTCTCAAGCGGTAAGTGTCGCACTTGCCACCAAAGGGTCCACGAGCCGTTATGTAGTCACGGTGAGTCAGGAGGATCCTCGGCAGGCTGCCATCTGGGTTGCTCGCTATACCGGGATGGCTGCTGATATCGCCAAGCAAGAGGTTTTGAAAAGCAATCAGAGTGAGATGCAAATAAATGCCGATAACTTGGAGCAACGAATTTCCGTTAGCAGGGCGAGCGCCCGCAAGGAGCGCGAAGATGAGATCACCAGGCTGAAGGAGGCTGTGGTGGTAGCAGACGCGATCGGACTAAAAAGACCGCCATTGGTTTCTGGCCGACGGTCATCGGAGCTGTATGCAGTTATGGAAGGGTGCCTGAGCTATATGCGCGGGACGGATGCCTTGGAACAAGAAATTGCCAATCGAATCTCGCCCCTCAGATGATACATTTATTCGTAGTCTAAGGGAAAAGCAGCAGACCATTGAGCGGCTTCGTAATTTAAAGGTGAGCCCTGAAGAGATCTCCGTTTACCAACAGGATGGAACTGTCGCTCAATCAGTTTCGCTTGTGAGGCCAAAACGGCACTTCTTGCTGGCTGTCGCCGCGCTCGTCGCTATTACTCTAGGGGGTTGTGTCGCGGTGGTGCAAGACCAATGGTCACGCAAAAAACCTAGGGCATCAGTAATACAGCGGATGCTGCGCATCCATTGCATAAGAGGGCGCTTGTTGCTGACGGTGAAGCTAGGAGGGCTCTCATCCGGAATCGAGCCTGTTCTCAATACACAATGACCTCGTCGAGAGCGCTGCTTAGACTTCGCTGGGGCGATCGAACATCACTCGATCTTTTCACTGCTGGCGTTGTTCAGGCACTCATATAGCCTCTTGCCTGTGAGATGAGGTCGTGAGCTTTTAGGTGACCCGCTTGATTAGGCACTATTATCCCCAGTGTTTCGTGCGTGGTCATTTGAATTTTTTGGAAGTTCGGATCGCCACTGCTCCACCAAGAGCTTGCGACGTCGACAGGAGGCGAGCAAAAACTCGTTCATCTGTGAGATGAAGAGTGTTTGCTCAGTGTCATTGAGCTTGCTGAAGTTCAGTAAAACTCTGATGATGACGTGACGTCCTGGCTTTCGCATGCTGGTCCTTAGTTTAAAGATTAATCAGTTTTGAGCGGTCGGCCGTTTAGAGCGCCGACTTGGTTTGTAGTAAAAGTACTGTGCATATTGGCAGTCAGTGTGTTTGGAGCCTCAATGCCTGCAGGCTTGCCGGCTATGGAAAGTCCATTTTCATAGGCGAATCGGAACAGCTCTGCATCTCGGGAAATTCCTAGCTTTCGCATGGCGCTAGTTTTCTGTGAGCTGACGGTTTGTTTTGTACGCTTCAGTTGACTCGCGATACCATTCACAGACAGGCCAGATACATACAAACGAATGACCTCCGCTTCACGACGCGTCAGCTTGGAGTTCTCGGTATGGGAGGTAGAACTGCCAAACTGCGCTCTCCCTGGAGAGCGGAACTGGGGTGAGATATAAGTCGCGCCAGCGTAAACAGCATGCACCGCCGAAATCAGATGGCCGATGTCATCGGCCTTGTTGAGGACTGAGCCGACCCCAAGCTTCAAGATCTCCATGACAATTGCCGGGTTCTCGATGGTGGTAAATACTATGATTTTCAGGTCTGGATAGCGCCGGCGCAAGAAAGAGAGCATGGCCATGCCATCGCCCGCCGAGCCGCCTGGCATTACATAGTCCGTAATAAGAATGTCGCATGCAATCCGGGAAAGGAGTTCAATAATATCCGTAGAGTTTTTTGCTTTGCCGACTATATCCAAAGTTCGAATGCTGGAAAGTTCGTGTGCGACTCCTGCGATCAAAGTAGGATGGTCGTCAGCAATAATAATATTGATTTTCATGTTTGGCTCCGGGTGAACGCCGGGTGCTTGCAGCGACTGAGATGACCACTGTATATCCAAACGAAGAGGATTTATCCTGTATCGGTACGATAATGAGTACCTGTCGCTTGGTATTGGTCTTAAAATGTCGCAGCACGCACCGTGTCGGCCGTTCTAATTGGGTCAGTATTGAGTTGCGCCGCCATTCATCCACTGGGTCAACTGCCCGGCACTGGAATAGGCCTTCAGGATCGCTCCGTAGCCATCGAAGCGATTGGTCACTTCGCTTACGCGATTGTTGTTGTGGTCACTCTCGGCAATCAGTACATCCAGCAGTGTGCGACGTCCGAGGTGATACCACTGTTCAAAAAAGGCTTTGCGCACGCTATCTGTTTCGCTAGTCAAGCTGCGGTACAATTCCGCTCTTGCCAGCAGGGTTTTCGCGTCCTGGTCGGCAGCGCGTGTTTCGAACTCCAAGTCCAATTGCTGTTGAGATTTGCGCTCACGTTCAGCTTCGGCGCGCATCGAGGCGGCTTCCCGGGCCGCACGGGAGGAGCCGCCCCGAAAAATTGGCCAGCTCATGGTCACCATGGTTTGCCAAGCCTGTTGACGACCCAGCTCGTCCTCGCCAGTGGATTTGCTGACGACCCAGTTCAATTGCGGCTTTTCTCCTGCTCGCAATGCCGCAGCATGGCGCTCTGACGCATTGGCTTCAGCATCAGCTTGACGTAGCGCGGGGTGTTCTTGCGCAGCAGCCAGAAGCCTGTCCACATTGGCGGTAGACAAAGCCCAGTCACCATCCTGCGGGAGTTGAACAGGTGTATCGCCAAGCAATTTGCGCAGTTTGATTTGGATGTCACGCACTCGTGCTTGAGCAGAGTCACGTCCGGCCTGCGCTTCCATCAAACGAGCCTTGGCCTGGGTCAGTTCACTCGCGCGACCGCGGTCGACTGAAACGATCTCCTTGAGCATGTCCACCAGTGCACTCATGCGATCGACATACTGTTGGCTGATGGCGTTGATGCGGCGTGCCTTCTCCAGGTCGACGAGGCTGAGCGAAACATCCGACGCGAGCGTCTCCAGGCTGGCAAGGTATTTTTGCTCAGCCGCGGTATTCAGTTCCTTGCGGCTGTCGATGGTGTTGCGGGTACGCCCCCAGTCGAACACGTTAGTGGTCATGTTCAGACTGACTGCCTGGGAATTGTTGGCGGTGGTATCGCCGCCGCCCATCGAACGGCCGCGGGTATTGGCACCTACATCGATTTGTGGCCAACGCTGCCCCTGAGCTTCACGCACATCGGCTGCGGCAGCGCGCTGCTCCGCCTGGCTCTGACGCAGCAAAGGGCTACGTTCGATTGCCTGCTGCAGTGCCGTCACGAGCACCGAGCGTATTTCGCCCTCGGGCACATTGCCTTTGCTTTGCAGGCGCAACGCATCTGGATTGTCCTTGACCCACTCGGAGAAGTGCACAGTGCCTCGGCTTTGACCTGGAGCCTTGGTGCTAATCGGCGTTTCGCCCTGGGCATTAGGTGCCTGCTGGATAGTTTGGTTGTTGACAACCTTGCGTGCGCTTGGCATCGAATGCTGGCGAGCTGCGGGAAGCGCATCATCTACGGCTGTAAGTGTCACCTGTTTTGGGGTCACAGCCTTCGGCCTGTTGCTGGAGGAGGATGGGGTCATCTTCGCTGGCGCGCTGTCGGCCGGTGTCAGAACAATGTCCTTGGCGGCAGCCTGAGCGTAAGCGGTCAGAGACATCATCAGCAGCCCACCAGCTAGAGCCATTTGCAGGGTACTTTTATGCCAGGTATGGCGGTCCGCAGAAGCAGTTTTCTTGATCGTCGATTGCATGGTCTGTTATCTCTCGCGGAATGCTTCCTGGGCCTTGAAGATAGGTTTGAGCAAGTAATCCAAAATGGTCTTTTCGCCGGTGCGGATTTCTACAGTGGCAGTCATGCCAGGAATGATCGGCAGCTTCTTTTCACCTGCTTCCAGCCAACTGGTGTCGGTGAGGATCTGAACGCGGTAGTAAGTAGCGTCAGGGCGGCCTGCAGCGAGTTTCTTGTCGTCTTGCAAGGTGTCTGGACTGATGAGCATCACAGTGCCCTTCAGGCCGCCATAGATGCCGTAGTCATAAGCGGAGACTTTTACCGTGGCGGGTAGGCCAGGGCGCAGGAAGGCCACGTCTTGAGGCTTGATCTGGCCTTCGACGATCAGTTGGTCTTCCAGTGGGACGATCTCCAGAATGTCTTCACCAGGCTGGATTACCCCGCCGATAGTGCTGATACGCACGTTTTTCACAGTGCCACGGACCGGGGCATTGATCGTCGTGCGCTCCAGCACGTCTTTGCGCCCGACGAGACTCTCGGTTACCTGGGCAACCTCAAGCTCGATCTTGACCAGTTCGGCATTGGCCTCGCCTTGATAGCGGTTGCGTCGCTCGACCATCTGGATCTTCAAATCGTTGGCCTGGCGACGCATGCGCAGAATCTCCACTTCCGACAACAGGCCGCGAGCCGCCAAGGGCTCAGCAAGGGCAATTTCTTTCATGATCAGGGCGTGGCTGTTTTCCAGGGCGTTGACGCTATCCTCCAGCGACTTTTTGCGAGCCTTGTATGCGTTTGTCTCCTGTTCGATCATCAGCTTTTCGCCACGGACCTCTTCTGGAAACTCCAAGGGCAGTTGGTAAGCCTCTGCTTGCAGGCGAGCCATCATCGTCGTCAAGCCCATGAGCTTGGTATGCATCTCCTGATAGGTGGATTGAGCGCGAACCGGGTTGATTTTGAGCAGGGGTTGCCCCTTCTCGACGATGTCGCCTTCGCGTACCAGCATGTCGTCGATGATCCCGCCTTCCAGGCTCTTGATGATCTGTTCGCGGCTCTTGGAAATGATCTTTCCTTCGCCCTGGGTGATTTCCTCGACGCGGGCGAAGTTGGCCCAGGTAATCCCGCAGAGCAGGACCGCTCCAATGACATACAGAACCAGATGAGAGCCAGGTGTGGATTGAGTCATGAGCGACTCACGCAGGTCGCTCATGAACGCCGCATCACCAGACCGTAACGGGGCCGATTTTTGGGAGCGCCGGAATGGGCGCAGCAATAGCTTGAACATGTCGGTGTTCCTCAACGGGCGATGGTGGTTTTAGGCGAGGCCGGTGCTGTAACCGCATCGCTAGTTGGCTTCATGGGTTTCGCGGGACGCGCGGCAGGCCTCGGTTTGTTTGCCGCCTCCCGGTCGCCACCAGCTGTCAGGGCAGCGATGACTTTGTCTTTCGGGCCGTCGGCTACGATGCGCCCGTCGTCAACCACGAGGATCCGGTCCACTAAGTTGAGGAGCGACGTGCGATGGGTAACCAAGATCATGGTTTGCCCCTCGCTGGCTTTCGCCAGGTGCGACATGAAGACCGTTTCCGTCTGGGTGTCCATGGCGCTGGTCGGCTCATCCATCAGCAACGTCTGGGGACGGGCCAGCAGAGTGCGGGCAAGGGAAACCAGTTGACGTTGTCCACCCGAAAGGCCTTCGCCCATTTCACCAATCGGCAGGTTGATGCCCATGGGGTGTTTCTGGGCAATATGGTCCAGTCCGGTCAGTTGCAGGACTCGCAACAGCTCATCGGCAGAGGCTTCAGGACGGCCGATCATCACGTTTTCCCGCAGGGTGCCGTAAAACAATCGAGCATCCTGGCCTACATACCCCACTGCGTTGCGCCAATCGGCAGGATCAATCTGAGCCACATCCAACCCGCCCATCAGCATTTGGCCACCCGTGGGTTGGTAGAGCCGGGCGATCAGCCGCAGGAGAGTCGATTTGCCGCTGCCGATCTTGCCCAGGATGGCGACGCGTTCGCCCGGTTGGATCGAAACATTGATGTTTTCCAGTACGGGTGGATTGGGCTTGTCCGGTGGTGCTGGGTAGTTGAACTGGACATCCTTGAGCTCCAATGCACCCTTGAGGGAAGGCTGGTGCAGGTATTGTTTCTCAGGCTCACGGTCAGTCGGCATGCTCATCAGACGGTTCAGGGTGCTCAAGGCCGCCTTGGCCTGCTGGAAGCGCACGGCGAGGCCTGCGACTTGGGTAAGCGGAGCGGTGGCGCGACCGGCGAGCATCACGGTACCGATGAGGGCACCCTGGGACAGCTCTCCCGCGCCGATCAGGTAGACGCCGATCACAACCAGGATTACGGTTTGCAACTGCTGCAGCAGGGTCACCAGGTTCAGCGCACTGCTGGTCAACTGTCGGGACTTCATGGATGTGGCGGCTGCAGCGGCGCTGAACGCTTCCCAGCGACGGGTCATATGGCCCTCGCCGCCAACCGACTTGAGCGTTTCCAGACCTTCCACCGACTCCAGCAGAACGCCTTGCTTGAGCGAAGACTCACGTAGGTTTTCGCGCATGGTACGAGCCAGCGGCCACTGGATGGCGATACTGATCAGCACGATGCACGGCACCATCAGCAGCGATACCCAGCCCAACGGCCCACCAATCATGAAGATCACACCTATGAACAGCAGTACGAATGGCAGGTCGGACAGCGCTGCGAGTGTGGCGGAGGTGAAAAAATCCCGTACGGATTCGAATTCGCGCAGCTGGTTGGCGAAGGCGCCGGGCGAAGCAGGTTTATGCTCCATACGAATCGACAGAGCCTGGCGGAAGAGGCGCGAACCCAGCAGCAAGTCGGCCTTCTTTCCTGCGACATCCAGCAGGTGGGCCCGCAGGAATCGAGTTATCGCTTCGAAGCCCATGGCGATGCCAACACCAATGGCGAGTGACCAAAGCGTTACGTATGCCTGGTTGGGAACGACCCTATCGTAGACGTTCATGGTGAAGAAAACGCTGGCGAGCGCGAGAACGTTGACCATCACGGCAGCGATGGCCGCGCTGCGGTAGTAGCGGCGATAGCGCCACAGAGTACTGAACAGCCAGTGCCGTTCGGAGCGAGGTGTCTCATCGCCCGCACGAGTGTCGATACGTGCGCTGGGCTTGACCAGGATGGCGTGTTCCGAATACCACTCGCTGAGCTCCTGATGGTCGACTTCTACGCGAGAGTCCAGTCCCATTTCTGGCATCATCACTTGGAACAGCAGCTTGCCTTCGGCATTACGACGGCTGCCAAAGAGGATGACTGCCCCTTGATCCTTGCGCAGCAGGATGATTGGCATCAAATGAGCAGAGAACTCATGAGCCCGGCGGCGGACGATGCCACTGGTGAGACCAGCATTCCCCAGCGCCGTCAGTGACTGCGAAGGGCTCAGCAGTGCGCCTTTGGGAATGCCGGCGCAGAGACTTTCCGCGCTGCGGGACGCGCCTTGGTGCTCGCACATCCATAAGGTGCATTCGAGCAGTGTGTCGACGATCCGGGTGGGAGGGGGAAGCGTTGCCGCTGCCTCTTGGTGGCTCTGTAGGTTGCTTGCCGATGGCATCTATGTGTTCCTCTGGTGTGTGCTGACTCATGAGCGCTTGCAAGGCGTCGCCTGTGTGAGCCGGTAGTGGTAGGTGCCAGGGGAGGGCTAATGAATGGGAACAGTCCCTGGCGCCTACCAACGGTCGGAACTTTAAGATTCGGACTGGTTGAGCGTCTGTCAGGCGGGTTCGAATACCGCTGATTGCGATTGGAACTAGTACGAGAGTGCGGTCGAGCCGAAGCATTACGGCAATTAAAGGCAGGGTCGAAGGAGGCGGGAAGAGCTGAATTAGAGCTCGGGGAGCGAGTTAAAGCTTGCTCCCGTTGCCCATAGGACAGGAACGACGGTTCCTTTCGGATAAGGGTCAGCGTGAGGCGGCCTGAGGGGATGGCAGGGTCTTGCATTGTTGGGTGGATGCGCGGGAAATTGTGTGAATCTGCTTTCGCGCATTCTGCAAACTCTGCTCGGCCTCGACGCGATTGACCGAGATGGGAGTGCCGGTTCCATTATCGGCCACCTTCACGAAGTAGGTTTTTCCAGCCTCGAGTTGTACACGGTACAGTTCCTCGCGCTTGCCTCGATACAGTGGAGCGTCGTGTTGATAGGCACCGAGCATGTGGCTGCCCGGGGGCAGGCAGAATGTGGTGAAACCGTTGGGCAGAAGCGAAGTGTGGAAGTGCCCGTCGATATAGACGTTAGCGCCTGAGGTGTTCACCGGTTCAGTTCCAGCGCGGTAGTAAACCACCTGCGCTTGGTCCGGGGCCGCGTTGGGAACGGCTTGGTAGGACTCTCCAAATATCTGGAACGGGGCTGGTGAGTCTGTCATTGCGAATGCGGTAGGGGCGAGCAGCATGCCTGGCAATACTGCAAATATGGCGTTTCTACATCTTGAATACATGGTTTGAAATTTCCTTGACGAGCCCCGGTGAAGGAGCTCGTTTTTCAGAGAAATTGACAAAACCCAGGGCGCCGAGTGGCGCCCTGGATTTTGCTGTTACGCGGTTTGGACAGTCACACCTTGCTGCACAAGGATTTCTGCCTCGAGCGCACTGTGTTGATAAACGTCATATTGGATACCTGCGGAAGTCACGTATCCGACGTTTTCCCAGTCCCCGACATCCATACCGTTAGGCAGGAGGTCGTTGAGCATTACCACGTCGCCAGCATCGCCCTTGATCGCCAACTGCACGTTGTCGTCGTTGATGAAGGAGCGTTGGTTCCCCAGTTCCAGCACATCACCGAGCGAAACCTTCAGGGTGTTGTTGCCACAGCCAGTAAGGTCGATGACCTCGATCGAGCTCAGGCGGCCTTGCAGGGCCGACAGATCCAGAACCTGGTCGGCGCCGAGCAGACGCAGGGTGTCTACACCACCGTTGCCTTCGATCACCTTGATCTGATCCAGCACGCTGACGTCCTGAACGGAGAACACGTTGTCGCGACCCTGGCCATAGACCTCGGTGACATCACCGGTCAACAAGTAGTTGACGCTTGGTGCTGCACCGGTGTTGGCGAACCCGGAGAGGTTGCCGGCCTGGTCCACGATGGCGGCGCTGGCAGAGCTGATCGAACCGACTTCAAGGTTGACGAAGCCTGCGGCAATGTCTTCCTGAGTCAGGGTGTGCTCGAAGCGTTGGGCACCGCCGTCGGCGATGATCGCGATACGGTCACCGACTGCCACGTTGCTCGCATCGAAGCCTACCTGCAGGTGCGAACCATCCAACTGAATGGAAGACGGTGCGCGTGGTGCCAGGGTGTCGAGGACGACCGCCTGCTGCATGACGTAGCCCGAGTTGCCAGCTTGATCCACTACGCGGGTCTGGATGTTCCAGTTACCGGTGTGGCTGCTGCGGTCCTGGGCAGCCCAGTTGGTGCCGTCGACCAGAGCGTCGAACCAGGTTTTGCCGCCGTCGGTGGAGACCTGCAGGGTCTGACCAGCCGCCAGTTCGGCACTGAGCAGGCCGTGCATCAGACGTCCATAGGTGCCGTTATCGGTGACGAAGTCATGACCGTCTTGACCCGAGTCCTTACCCATGTGCGACAGGCGGGCGACCTGGGTCGGACCGTTGCCGGTATAGATGATCAGGTCGAACGATTCCGACGCCGGGCTACGGGTACCTGCGCTGTTCTCGGCAACGGCGCTGAAGCTGTATTCGCCGTCGACCAGTTCCTGCTCCGGTGTGAAGCTCCAGTTGCCGTTTTCATCGGCCTGGACGCTGCCCAGTTCGACGCCGCGGTCATAGATGTGCACGGTGACCCCAGGGTCGCTGCGACCGGAGATCTGTGGTCGGCTGTCGTCGGTCACGTCGCCCGAATGCAGGGCACCGGTCAGCGGGCCGACATCGTCGGTCACGGAGCCGATGGTTGGCTGCTCTGGAGTCTGGGTAACGATGGTGGTCAGCCACGGCATCGATTCCTCGGACTCGTTACCGGCGGCATCCATTGCTTTGACGGTGAAGCTGTGTTCGCCATCAGCCAGCGCTTCTTCAGGGGTGAAGGTCCAATTGCCGTTTTCGTCGGCACGGGCTTCGCCCAACGCATTACCATGGTCATAGATCGTGACCACAGAGCCCGCCTCGGCCTGACCGGAGAAGGTCGGACGCTGGTCGTCAGTGGTGTCGCCAGAAGCCAGTTCACCGGTAACTGCACCCTCGTCATCGTAGACAGCACCAATGGTAGGTGCGTCAGGCGCTTGGGTATCGACGGTCACGATCCATGGATCGGACGGTTCGGACTGGTTACCAGCCGGGTCCTGGACGATCACGCTGATTTCGTGTTCACCCTCAGCCAGCGGTTCTTCCGGGGTGAACGACCAGTTGCCTTCGGAGTCGACGTCGGCGCGACCGA
>Ga0268257_1000167_pt1 | contig 117872 bp, 94 predicted proteins | sample AgamicAtPrz_FD_200249 | JGI IMG/M metagenome (GOLD analysis project Ga0268257, IMG submission 200249) | Agave microbial communities from Guanajuato, Mexico - At.P.rz (v2) (version 3) | ecosystem: Host-associated > Plants > Phyllosphere > Phylloplane/Leaf | place: Guanajuato, Mexico | collected... | reverse complement strand
TGCTCGCGATAGCGGTGGATCAGCTTGCAGGGATGTTGGATGTGCCGCCGCCATCGCGAGCAAGCTCGCTCCCACAGTAGTCCCGGGTGTTCCCGGATTCGATGTTCGACAAAGATCCCCTGTGGGAGCGAGCCTGCTCGCGATAGCGGTGGATCAGCTTGCAGGGATGTTGAATGTGCTGTCGCCATCGCGAGCAGGCTCGCTCCCACAATAGTTGTTGCGTTTTTTCCAGGCAGAAAAAAGGCGACCCGAAGGTCGCCTTTTTCATTTCGCCGGCGTTGATCAGAACTCGTGATCAGCGTTGTCCGGGTTCAGGTCGCTGATGCCCAGTTTGCCAGCTGCCTGTTCGATCGAACCGGTCTGCTTGACCAGTGCGGCGATGGCGTCGCGCACGATCTGGTTGCCGGCGGTGTTGCCGGCGGCGATCAACTGGTCGTAGTGCTCGCCCTTGTTGGCGTGATCGACCATGACCTGGATCTTGGCTTCGGTGTCGGCCAGGTCCGCCTTGAGCGCGGTGTCCGCCGCCGGGTCGGCCTTGGCGACCAGGGACGACAGGCTGGCGCCGGTGATCTTGGTGCCGTCGACACGGGTGTATTCACCCAGGTACACGTTACGCACGCCTTTGGCATCGTAGAAGTGCGAGTTGTGGGTGTTGTCGCTGAAGCAGTCCTGCTCGTCTTCTGGCGAGTTGGCTTCCAGGGATACTTTCATGCGCTCGCCCGCCAGTTCGCCCAGGGACAGGCTGCCCATGCCGAACAGCATTTTGCGCAGGCCGCTTTCGGCAGGCTCGGCTTCCAGGGTGGCGCGGTAGTTGTCGGCCACGTTCGGCTTCCAGTTGCCGACCATTTCCTCCAGGTCGTTGACCAGCAGTTGGGTCACCGATTTGAGGTAGGCACGACGACGGTCGTTGTGCCCGCCAGTGGCGCCGGCGCCTTGCAGGTAGTCGGAAGCCGGACGGTTGCCCGCGCCTGGTCCGGTGCCGTTGAGGTCCTGGCCCCACAGCAGGAATTCGATGGCGTGGTAGCCGGTGGCGACGTTGGCCTCGGAGCCGCCCAGCTCATTCAGGCTGGCGAGTTTTTCCGGGGTGATGTCTTTCACGTCGACCTTGTCTTCACCGACCTGGACTTCAGTGTTGGCGATGATGTTGGCGGTGGCGCCGGGGTTGCCCAGGGCATGCTCATAGGACTTGTCGACGTAGTCGATCAGGCCTTCGTCCAGGGGCCAGGCATTCACCTGGCCTTCCCAGTCGTCAATGATGGTGTTGCCGAAGCGGAACACTTCGCTCTGCAGGTAAGGTACGCGGGCGGCGACCCAGGCAGCGCGGGCGGCTTTCAGGGTCTCGGCGTTCGGCTTGGCGAGGAACGCGTCGACGGCGGTTTGCAGGGTTTTCGCGGTGGATTCGGCATCGCTGTAGACGGCGAAGACCATGTCGGCATAGTGCGCGACAACAGCCTTGGCGGCGGCTTCGTCGATTTTCCCGGCAGCGGCAGGGGCGACCGGTGCCGCAGTGCTGGCGGCAGGCGTTGGCGCTTGCGGCGCGGCGGCCTTGTCCTTGCCTTCGCCGCAACCGGCGAGGGAAATAGCGATTGCCAGCAGACTGGCGGTAGCCAGAGGCATACGAATCATGGCGAACATCCTGCTTGGGTAATGGATGGGACAGGCGCGAGGGTGCGCAAAAACTGCGACATAATGCGAAAGATTTGCATTATGTGTAAAGGGTTGTCCCTGTAAATATTTCTTATTTAATAATTGACGACGATGGCCTTGGAGAAAGGCGAGGGTGTGCGGCGCGGCGGCTTGCCCTTGACGGTCAAGTCAAAGGCAAGCGATCAGATAATGAAGGCCTTGCTGCGCTCGGCCTGTTTCAGATAAGCCCCCAATTCCCGGGCCGGCAGCGGTTTGCTGTAGTAATAACCCTGACCTTCGTGGCAGCCCTCGGCGATGATGTAGGCTTCCTGCTCGACCGTCTCGACGCCCTCGGCGATGACCTGCATCCCCAGGCTTTTGCCCAGCTGGATGATGGCCCGGACAATGGTGGCGTCGTCTTCGTCTTCCAGCAGGTCCTGGACGAAGCTCTTGTCGATCTTGATCTTGTCCAGCGGCAGGCTCTTGAGATAACTCAGGGACGAATAGCCGGTCCCGAAGTCATCGATGGCGATCAGTGCGCCGGAACGGCGCAGGCTCAGCAGGTGCTGGGCCGCCGTGGTGATGTCTTCCATCAGGCCGGTCTCGGTGACTTCCAGCTCCAGGCTGCGCGGTGGCAGGCGGTACATTTGCAGGAAATTGTTCACCACCCGCGGCAGCTCGGCGTGGTGCAGTTGCACCGTCGACAGGTTGACCGCCATGCGCAGGTCGACGAAGCCCTGGTCATGCCACTCGCGCAATTGCCTGCATGCCTGGTCCAGCACCCATTCGCCGATGGCGATGATGGTGCCGTTCTGCTCGGCCAGGGGAATGAACAGATCCGGAGGCACGAAACCGTGTTCGGGGTGATGCCAGCGGATCAGCGCCTCGGTGCCCACTACCCGCAGGTCGCGGTAGCTGATCTGCGGCTGGTACACCAGGGTGAACTGATCGCGGATCAGGGCTTCGCGCAGGTCCTTCTCCAGTTCCCGGCGGCGACGCATTTCGCTGTCGACGCTGGCGATGTAGAACTGGTAGCGATTGCGCGAGCGACTCTTGGCCAGGGTCATGGTCTGCTCGGCTTTTTGCAGCAGTTTCTCGGTGCTGTCGCCGTCCTCGGGGAATAGCGTGATGCCGATGGTGGCCCGCAGGCGGATCTGCTGGTCTTCGATGCCGAATGGCGCTTCCAGGTCATCGAGGATGCTCTGGGCCAGTTCGGCGGCCTCATAAGGTTGCTCGATGTCGGCCTGGACCAGGGCGAACTGGTCGCCGCCCAACCGCGCCAGGGCGCCGAGACGACCGCTGTGGGCCCGCAGCCGATCCGCCAGGGCCAACAGCAATTGGTCGCCGGTCTGGTAGCTGAACTGTTCGTTGATGCCCTTGAAGTCATCCAGCCCCACGCACAGCACCGCCACCCGGCGTTGCAGGCGCCCGGCGTCCACCAGGATCTTGTCCAGTTGCTCCTGGAGCTGCTGGCGATTGGGCAGGCCGGTGAGAAAGTCGTACTGGGCCATGCGCAGCAGGCTGTTTTCCGCTTCGTGGCGCAGGTGGGTATTGCGTTCGATGGATTCGAGCAGCTGGTTGGCGGTGTTGATCCACAGGCCCAGCTCGTTTTGCTCGTGCCCCGGCAACTGCGGAATCTTGTGGGCGCTGGGGCGGTCGGGGTTGATCTCGGTCAGGTGTTCGATGATCCGCGACAGCGGCTTGGTCAGCAGCCAGTGGTAGACCAGATACAGCACCAGGCCCATGGCCAGGGCACGCAGCATGCCGGAAATGAAAATGATCACCGAGCTGACGATGAAACCCTCGCCGTAGATAGCGGTGTCGAGGGTGATGCTCAGGTCGCCGTAGTATTCACTGTAGGGCCCGCGGCCCACCAGTTGGGTGGTAAAGGTGCGCTCCTTGCCCAGGATCAGGTCGGTCAGCCAGCGGCTTTCCGATTCCTGCAACGGCCGGGTCTTTTCGGCGAGCATGGTTTCGCGAGGGTGGCCGATGGAGGCCATGCGCACGGCGCGGTCCTGGAACAGGCCCTCGATCACTTGCATGCCCATTTCCCGGTCCAGGCTGTAGACGGCCTGGGTCGACGGATCACGGAACATGTCGAGGATGCGTTGGGCGTCGTTGGCGACGGCCTGGTTGGTCTTGTAGGCATCGAACACGATCTGGGCGCAGCTCAACAGCACGCCAACGACCAATGCCGAGAGGAGCACGACCCGGAGCAACTTCACAGACAAGCTGTTCTTGAGTTCCAGCTTCAAAGAGTGGTTCCTTGTTCCGTGCGGGTAGCGTCAAGTTGCCATGAGTATTGGCAATCCTGTGATGTCAGTCAAAGGGACAATCAAACACAAGGGATTTCGCCTGGATCATGGCCGATATACGGTTTTTTCAGAGTGATTGCTCTACGACCATTGTGTCGGTTGCAAGGCACCGCAACTTGAGGACCTCGGGTTTTTTTTATTGGATCCAAGACGTGCGGTAATGTGTCATCCAATCGATGACTGGTCGTTTATTGCGCGCAAAAAAAACCCGGCAAGGCGCCGGGTTCTTTTATCTGGCAACGGGGCTTACGCGGTGAAAGGCTTGCCTTCGAACTGCTCTGCCACGAATTTCCAGTTGACCAGGTTCCAGAACGCTTCGACGTATTTCGGGCGAAGGTTGCGGTAGTCGATGTAGTAGGCGTGTTCCCACACGTCGCAGGTCAGCAGCGGGGTGTCGCCGCTGGTCAGCGGGTTGCCGGCACCGATGGTGCTGGCCAGGGCCAGGGAACCGTCAGCTTTTTTCACCAGCCAGCCCCAGCCGGAACCGAAGGTGCCGATGGAAGTTTTGCTGAACTCTTCCTTGAACTTGTCGAACGAACCGAAGGCCTTGTTGATGGCTTCGGCCAGGGCGCCGGTTGGTTGACCGCCGGCGTTTGGTGCCAGGCAGTTCCAGTAGAAAGTGTGGTTCCAGACCTGAGCGGCGTTGTTGAAGATACCGCCCGAGGAAGTCTTGACGATTTCTTCCAGGGTCTTGCCTTCGAACTCGGTGCCAGGCACCAGGTTGTTCAGGTTCACGACATAGGTGTTGTGGTGCTTGTCGTGGTGGTATTCCAGAGTCTCTTTGGAGATGTGCGGCTGCAGGGCATCGTGTGGGTACGGCAGCGGCGGCAATTCGAAAGCCATGGTGATTCTCCTAATCAGGTCAGTTGCGGTGAGCGCAAGGCCGATCACGGGCGGCCAGACTAGCGCCGGGAGTTTGTACTCCTTGCGGCGCAAGACTCGGATCATAGCACCGGGGGTGCGGCATAACCACGCAACAACTGTGTGGGATAGAGGTTCCAGAGCGGTTCGCAATAATCAGCCGCTGACAATCAATTGCAGCGCCACGGCAAACATCATCGTTGCCACCAACAAGTCGAGAATCCGCCAGGTGCTCGGGCGGGCGAGCCAGGGCGCCAGCCACGCGGCGCCGAAGGCCAGGGTGAAGAACCACAGCAGCGAGGCACTGGCCGCGCCCACTACATAAGCGCCGGGTACGCTCTGCTGGGCACCGAGGGAGCCGATCAGCAGCACCGTGTCGAGGTAGACATGGGGGTTGAGCAGCGTCACCGCCAATGCACTGAGCAGCACCGCCCGTAGCGAGCGAACGGCCTGGTTTTCACCCTGTTGCAGGCTCTGCCTGGAAAAGGCCCGGCGCAACGCCAGGCTGCCATACCAGAGCAGGAACGCCGCGCCGCCCCAGCGGGCAATCGACAGCAGCAACGGGCTCTGCGCCAGCAATGTCGCCAGGCCGAAAACCCCAGCGGCCACCAGCAAAGCGTCAGCTGTCACGCACAGCGCCGCCACCGGTAAATGATGTTCACGGCGCAGACTTTGGGCTAGTACGAAAGCGTTCTGGGCGCCGATGGCCATGATCAGCCCGAGGGCTACCAACAGCCCATTCACATAGCTTTGCCACATAAGTCATTTCCCGATCAGTGTCTGAATGCTGGCCATTCTCCGGTACGAAGCTGTATAAGAAAAACCAATACTGCTGATTGCTCATTAGGAAAACTGATGTTCGATTACAAGTTGCTGTCTGCCCTGGCTGCGGTGGTCGAGCAGGCCGGATTCGAGCGCGCCGCCCAGGTCCTGGGGTTGTCGCAATCGGCCATTTCTCAACGAATCAAACTGCTGGAAGCGCGGGTCGGCCAGCCCGTGCTGATCCGCGCCACGCCACCAGGCCCGACGGAGATCGGCCGCCGACTGCTTAACCACGTGCAGCAGGTCCGGTTGCTGGAGCGCGACTTGCAAAGCCTGGTGCCGGCGCTCGATGAAGAGGGCCTGCCCGAGCGCCTGCGCATCGCGTTGAATGCCGACAGCCTGGCGACCTGGTGGGCCGCTGCGGTAGGGGATTTCTGCGCCGAACATCATCTGCTGCTCGACCTGGTGGTAGAGGACCAGACCGTAGGTCTCAAGCGCATGCGCGCCGGCGAGGTGGCGGCCTGTGTCTGTGCCAGCGAACGTCCGGTGGCCGGCGCCCGCAGCGTGTTGTTGGGCGCCATGCGTTACCGGGCGCTGGCCAGCCCGGCGTTCATCGCTCGGCATTTCCCCAACGGGGTGCGTGCCGATCAGCTGGCCCGTACGCCGGCACTGGTGTTCGGGCCGGATGATTTCCTGCAACACCGCTACCTCGCTTCCTTGGGTGTCGAGGGTGGTTTCGAGCACCATTTATGCCCCTCGTCGGAAGGCTTCATCCGTCTCACCGAGGCCGGGCTTGGCTGGGGGCTGGTGCCGGAGCTGCAAATGCGCGAACAACTGGAACGGGGCGTATTGGTGGAGTTGTTGGCAGATAAACCGATCGATGTGCCGCTGTACTGGCATCATTGGCGCAATGGCGGGCAACTGCTGGGTTTGTTGACCGAGCAGTTGACCCGTTCGTCCGGGCAGTGGTTGGTGCCTTGGACGTCGCAGTAGACGTCAAGCTGCAAGTCAAAAGCGGCACACGAATCCATTGGCAGGTTGTAGCTCAGGAGCATGCATGAAAATTCTGGTCACCGGCGCGAGCGGCTTCATTGGTGGGCGCTTTGCGCGTTTCGCCCTGGAGCAGGGCCTGGATGTACGGGTCACCGGTCGCCGGGCCGAGAGCGTGGAGCACCTGGTGCGACGCGGCGCGCAATTTGTTCAAGGGGACCTGAACGACCCGTTGCTGGCCCGCGATCTGTGCCTGGATGTCGAGGCGGTGGTGCATTGCGCCGGATCCGTCGGGCTCTGGGGCCGCTATCAAGACTTTCACCAGGGCAATGTCCAGGTCACGGAGAACGTGGTCGAGGCTTGCCTGAAGCAGAAAGTCCGGCGGCTGGTGCACCTGTCGTCACCGTCGATCTACTTCGACGGCCGTGACCATCTCGGGCTGACGGAAGAGCAGGTGCCCAAGCGCTTCAAGCACCCTTACGCCGCCACCAAGTACCTGGCCGAACAGAAAGTCTTCGGCGCCCAGGAGTTTGGCCTTGAAGTACTGGCCCTGCGCCCGCGTTTCGTGACCGGCGCCGGTGACATGAGTATCTTTCCGCGGTTGCTGAAAATGCAGCGCAAGGGGCGCTTGTCGATTGTCGGCAACGGCTTGAACAAGGTCGATTTCACCAGCGTGCAGAACCTCAACGAAGCGCTGCTCAGCAGCCTGCTGGCCACCGATTCTGCGTTGGGCAAGGCTTACAACATCAGCAATGGTGCGCCGGTTCCGCTGTGGGACGTGGTCAATTATGTGATGCGTCAGATGGACGTCCCACAGGTCAGGCGTTATCGGTCCTACGGCTTGGCCTACAGCGTCGCCGCCCTGAACGAAGGGTTCTGCAAACTGTGGCCCGGTCGCCCCGAACCGACCCTGTCGCGCCTGGGTATGCAGGTCATGAACAAAAATTTCACCCTGGACATCAGCCGCGCCCGGCATCATCTGGACTACGATCCACAGGTCAGCCTGTGGACCGCCCTCGATGAATTCTGCGCCTGGTGGAAAGCCCAGGACGCCCGCTGATCGGCCCGTCATGAACCGACCCCCGGGTTCGAGGTCAATCGGTGCGGCGGGCGAGGGGGTTATACTCGCCGCACCCAGCCAACACCGGTTTTCCAAAGGTTGAACCCATGCCCACGCGTAACGATGAACACGATGACTTCGACGATGTACCGAGCCTGCGGATGCGGGCCGACGTCCCCGATGACGATGACTTCCTGCCCAACCGTGCGCCCCACGTACAGGCGCGCCCGGCGCCTGTTGCGGCGGCCAAGGTCAAGGGCCCCAGCACCGGACCGCTGTGGGCGTTGGTCGGTGCCTTGCTGTGTGCGTTCGCCTTTTTGGCCTGGTGGAGCTTCCAGCAGATTTCCCTGATGGAACAGCAACTGGTGGCGACCCAGGAAAGCTTTGCCCGGATCAGCGAAGACGCGGCGGGGCGTCTGCAGGATATTTCCGGCAAGGTGGTGGCCGGCCAGTCCAATGTCATGAGCGACAGTGAAGCCTTGAAATTGCAGGTCAAACAGCTGGACACCAAACTGCAGGAGCAGGCCCGGCAATTCGACAGCAAGCTGCAGGAGCAATACAAACTGCAGCAAGCCACGTTCGGCCCGTCCGCCGACCTGGACAAGGAACTGGCCCAGCTCATTGCCCAGGCCTCCGAACAGCAGAACACCAACACCCAGCTGCAAGCGGCCAACAAGGAACTCCAGGCCCAGATCAAGACGCTGTCGGCGGAAGTGACCGCCCTGAAGAACCAGGGCGAGGGTGGTGCGCTGGATGCCCAGCTCAAGAGCATCGGCGCCGACATCACCGCCCTGAAAAGAGCCACCTCCAACTCGGCCATCGAACGCCTGGAGCAGGACATGATCGTGCTCAAGAGCCAGCAGGATAACGGCAACACCGCCGAGTTCGACGCCTTCCGCGGCCAGGTGACCCGCAACATCAACACCTTGCAGGCGCAGATTCAGCATCTGCAACAACAGCTCAGCGCTCGGGCTCAATAACCCTGCACGCCGCTGTGGAGCGAGCTTGCTCGCGATCGTGGTCTGACAGTCATGTGGGGAGTGACTGACAGGACGCCATCGCGAGCAGGCTCGCTCCCACACAGGACTTTCAGTGATCTCAAATCCTGAGTGATCGCCGGCTAATGTGGGAGCGAGTCTGCTCGCGATGGCGTCCAGCCAGACAACCCACAATCCCCTGAATACTTCTCCATCGCCTCCACCCCGTCTACGCTCTTGAAACACCAACAAGAACGAGGGGCACGCATATGGGGTTTCTGTGCAGGACGGCCTGGCTGGCCGCAATGCTGGTACTGGGGCTGACGCAGGTTCACGCTGCGACAGAGGACGATGGCCAGGCGGCCCGGGCGTTGCTGGAAAAGGCCCTGGCTTATTACCACGACAACGGCGACAAGGCTTTGGCTGTGTTCAGTCGTCAGGGCGAATTCGTCGACAAGGATCGCTACGTGTTCGTCGTCGACACCAAAGGCGTGATGCTCGCCAGCGGCGGGCCGTCGGCCGCGCTGATCGGGCGCGACGTTTCCGAAGTGCTGGGGCCGGATCTGCGCAAGGCCTTCAAGGACGCCTTGAAGACTCCCGAGGCCAGCGGCATCCAGCAAGCCGAGTACCGTTGGCAGAACTGGGTGGACGGCAAGGTCGAACGCAAGCATGTGTACTTCCAGCGGGTCGGCGAGCGGATCCTGGCGGTCGGCTACTACCTGCCGCGCGCTTCCGCCGAACAGGCCAAGGCGTTGCTGGACAAGGCTTCAAGCGATCTGCAGAAGAACGAGAAAGCCACGTTGACGGCGATCAACTCCCTCAAGGGCGGTTACTTGCAGGACGACCTGTATGTGTTTGTCGTTGACCTGGATACCCGGCGCTATGTCGCCCATGGCACCAATCTGCGGTTGATCAACACCGACTTCGCCAAGATCAAGGATCCGGACGGCAAGCCGGTGGGCGAACCGATCCTGGCGCTGATTGGCAAACAGGATTCGGGGGAATACGAGTACCGGTGGAAGAACCCGGTGACCGGCAAGGTCGAGGACAAGCACGCCTACCTGAAGAAGGTTGGGCATTTCCTGGTGGCGGTGGGTTATTACAGCCCTTGAGGCTGAATAAGCGCTACAGCTTGTGCAGCGCTGTTTTTGTGGCGAGGGAGCTTGCTCCCGCTGGCCTGCGCAGCAGGCCCTTATTTCAGACTGCCCACTGTGTCAGGGTGAGCAGGTTTGGGGCCGCTTCGCGGCCCAGCGGGAGCAAGCTCCCTCGCCACCTGGGCAGCGTTCACAAACGAACCAAGTGGGTGTTCAGGCTATCAGCCCGCCACCAACACCCTGATCGCTTCCAATCGCAACGCCGCCTTCTCAAGCATCGCCAGGCCTTGCTCGCGTTGTTTACGCAACGCCACCAGTTCACTGTCGCGCACGGTAGGGTTGACTGCTTGCAGGGCGGTCAGACGTGCCAGTTCCTCGTCGGTATCGGCCGCCAGGCGACGTTGGGCCTCGGCCACGCGTTCGGCGTGACGCGGGGCGACCTTCTGTTCGCCGGCGTTGATCCGTGGCGTGAGCTGGTCGCGCTGGGCCTGGATGAACTTGTTGGCGCTGGCGCGGGGCACGCTTTCGAGCTGGTCGTTCAGGGTCTCGAACGACACCCGGGCCGCCAGGTCGTTGCCATTGGCGTCCAGCAGGCAGCGCAGGGCGGCGGGCGGCAGGTAGCGGCCCAATTGCAGCGAGCGCGGGGCAACCACTTCACTGACGTAAAGCAGTTCCAGCAACACGGTGCCGGGCTTGAGCGCCTTGTTCTTGATCAGCGCCACGGCGGTGTTGCCCATGGAGCCGGACAGCACCAGATCCATGCCGCCTTGCACCATCGGGTGTTCCCAGGTGATGAACTGCATGTCTTCGCGGGACAGCGCCTGGTTGCGATCGTAAGTAATGGTCACGCCTTCGTCGTCGCCCAGCGGAAAACTGGCATCGAGCATTTTCTCGCTCGGCTTGAGGATCAGCGCGTTATCGGAATGGTCTTCGCTGTCGATACCGAACGCATCGAACAGGGTTTCCATGTAGATCGGCAGGGCGAACTGGTCATCCTGCTCGAGAATGGCTTCCACCAGCGCATCGCCTTCCCCCGCACCGCCGGAATTGAGCTCCAGCAAACGGTCGCGACCGGTGTGCAGCTCGGCTTCCAGGCGTTCGCGCTCGGCACGGGCCTCGTCGATCAAAGTTTGCCACTGGCCATCGTCGGCTTCTTCCAGCAACGGCAGCAGGCGCGGGCCGAACTGATGTTGCAGGGCGTTGCCGGTCGGGCAGGTATTGAGGAACGCATTCAGGGCTTCGTGATACCACTGGAACAACCGCGCCTGCGGGCTGTTTTCCAGGTACGGCGCGTGCAGCTCGATCGTGTGCTTCTGGCCGATCCGGTCCAGACGACCGATGCGCTGCTCCAGCAGGTCCGGGTGCGCCGGCAGATCGAACAGCACCAGATGATGGGCGAACTGGAAGTTGCGACCCTCGCTGCCGATTTCCGAGCAGATCAGCACCTGGGCGCCAAATTCTTCGTCGGCAAAGTAGGCGGCCGCGCGGTCACGCTCCAGGATGTTCATGCCCTCATGGAACACCGTGGCCGGGATGCCGGAACGCACGCGCAACGCGTCTTCCAGGTCCATGGCGGTTTCGGCGTGGGCGCAGATCACCAGCACTTTGGTGCGCTTGAGCATCTTCAGTGTATCGATCAGCCACTCGACCCGCGGGTCGAAGCGCCACCAGCGTTCCTCTTCATTGGCGTCCGGCTGGGCCTGGAAGCTGACTTCCGGGTACAGCTCGGGGTGATCGCCCAACGGCAGCTCGAGGTATTCATCAGGGCACGGCAGCGGATAGGCGTGCAGCTTGCGCTCCGGGAAGCCCTGCACGGCGGCACGGGTGTTGCGAAACAGCACGCGGCCGGTGCCATGGCGGTCCAGCAGTTCGCGCACCAGGCGGGCGCTGGCTTCGACATCGCCATCGTTGACGGCGGTCAGCAGCGCCTCGCCTTCATTCCCGAGGAAACCCTGGATGGTCTTGTGGGCTTCAGGCGACAGACGACCCTTGTCCAGCAGTTCCTGTACCGCTTCGGCCACCGGGCGATAGTTTTCGCTCTCGGCGCGGAATGCCTTGAGGTCATGGAAGCGATTCGGGTCCAACAGGCGCAGACGGGCGAAGTGGCTGTCCTGGCCCAGTTGTTCCGGGGTCGCGGTCAGCAGCAGTACGCCCGGGATGGTTTCGGCCAGTTGTTCTACCAATGCGTATTGCGGGCTGACCTGATCTTCGTGCCACACCAGGTGGTGGGCTTCGTCGACCACCATCAGGTCCCAGCCGGCAGCGAACAGCGCATCCTGGGCCTTTTCGTCATCCACCAGCCACTCCAGCGCCACCAGCGCCAGTTGGGTGTCCTCGAACGGGTTGCTGGCATCGCTTTCGATGAAACGTTCTTCGTCGAACAGCGCGACTTGCAGGTTGAAACGCCGGCGCATTTCCACCAGCCACTGGTGCTGAAGGTTTTCCGGCACCAGGATCAGTACTCGATTGGCGCGACCGGACAGCAGCTGGCGGTGGATGACCAGGCCGGCTTCGATGGTCTTGCCCAGGCCCACTTCGTCTGCCAGCAGGACCCGCGGTGCAATGCGGTCGGCCACTTCACGGGCAATGTGCAACTGGTGGGCGATCGGCTGGGCGCGCACGCCGCCAAGGCCCCAGAGCGGAGACTGCAACTGGCGGCTGGTGTGTTCCAGGGTGTGATAACGCAGGGAAAACCACGCCAGCGGGTCGATCTGGCCGGCAAACAGACGGTCGCTCGCCAGGCGGAACTGGATGAAGTTCGACAGTTGGGTTTCCGGCAGGGTGACGACTTCGTTCTGCCCGTTGAGGCCGTGATAGACCAGCAGACCGTCGACATCATCGACTTCGCGCACGGTCATTTTCCAGCCTTCGAAGTGAGTGATCACATCGCCTGGCGAAAACCGTACACGGGTGAGGGGCGCATTCCGTAGCGCGTACTGGCGAGTGTCGCCAGTGGCCGGGTAGAGCACGGTCAACAAGCGGCCGTCCTGTGCCAGAACGGTGCCTAAACCCAGCTCGGCTTCGCTGTCACTGATCCAGCGTTGCCCCGGTTGATACTGCTGCGCCATGCTGCCTGACTCCCGCCTTGAAAAAGCCGGTTATCTTAACGGAATGATCCTCCAGACCAAAGGATTTACGCACGTAACGCGTTGCCGTGGGGGCTGTTCATCTTTCGATCGCACGGAACTTACTTAAGCTCGATGATCAAACGGAGCCTGACTCTCAGTGTCGCGGCAATGCCAACTGGGTCACAAGTTTCAGACCGGCGGTTCAAGCTGCCACGTTCACAGCCGACAACCTGAAGAGAGGAGATTCCTATGTTGATACCCACGCTCCCTTTGAGCGCCGTACCGATCACCGCCCAACAGGATCCGGTCCGCCAACGCCCGGACATTCCGCCCGTGGTCCCGGTGCAGGAAAGCTCCAGTGAAAGCACCATCGACCTGCAAAAGCGTGACCCGGAAGAGGCTGCACTGTTGCTGCGCGAGGAGCAGCAACGCCGGCAGGATCGCGACAAGCGCCGCCGCGAAGCCGATGAAGACCCCGAGGAACATCTGGCCGTGCCGGGCACCGAACTCAACGCCGACAACACCGTGCCGGTGGTGCCGCTGATGGAAGAAGAGTCGCGCCAGGGCCTGTGGGTCGACATCCAGATCTGATCCAGGCGTTCGCCGACATACGTGGACTGGTCAACGCCGCGCGCAGCCCGCATCATGGGCGCATCCGCAATTCACCGCACGATGCCGACACACCATGAGCCAAGACGACAAATTGATCGACCTCAGCGCTGAGCGCGCCAAGCGCGTTCATGACCTCAACGAAAAGCGCCTTAACGAAGTCCGCCAGGCTTTCGAGCAGGCCATGCCTTTGGGCAAGCCGAAGAAAAAACCCAAGAACAAACCGAAAAAGCGTTGAGCCCCCCTCGATTCATTGATGCAAGTCAGTTATTTCCCCACCTTTACGCCCCGTCGCGGGCGTTATTGACCCCGGTCAATTTCCATCCGGTCCTGATTGGTTAACTTGAACCCATCGCAACAGGGGCAAGACCAGGAGGCCAGTCATGTTTTTCGATAATGTGGTGTTTGCCGGGGTGTTGACGGTCGGCCTCATGTTCGTGTTTTTCGCAGGCTTTGGATTATTCATCTGGAAAGACGCACACAAACGCAGAAAACCGTAGGTCTTTCCGGCTACAACGAGCACGCAAGGCATTTTGGGCGACTTCGGTCGCCCTTTTTTTTAGATTCCAATTACATCCCCCTTGTGGGAGCGGGCTTGCTCGCGAAAGCGGATTCTCAATCACTACTTGTATGACTGACCCACCGCTTTCGCGAGCAAGCCCGCTCCCACAGTAGGGCAAAAAAAAAGGTGCGACCCGCCAGGATCGCACCTTTTTTGTCGCTGGAATCAGCTGCCCAGAGCGATGGACGCCAGCCAGAACAGCCCGGCCGACAGCGCCACGGTCGCCGGCAGGGTCAGGACCCAGGCCAGCAGGATGTTGCGTACGGTGCCGCCTTGCAGGCCGCTCTTGTTGGCGACCATGGTGCCGGCCACGCCCGAGGACAGCACGTGGGTCGTGGAAACCGGCAGGCTGAAGATGTTCGCCATGCCGATCATGCACGCCGTGGTGATCTGCGCCGACATGCCCTGGGCGTAGGTCATGCCTTGCTTGCCGATCTTCTCGCCAATGGTCAGTACCACACGCTTCCAGCCGACCATGGTGCCCAGGCCCAGGGCCAGGGCGACCGCCAGGATCACCCAGAACGGGGCGTATTCGGTGGTACCGGTCAGGTCCTTGCGCAGCTTGTTCAGGTCGTCTTTCTCACGAGCCGCCAGGTCTGGCAGCTTGCCGACCTTCTTCGCGGTGTCGTCCAGGCAGAGCAGGTAGCGACGCACTTCGATACGGCTTTCCGCCGGCAGCGAATGGTAGTCCGCCACGCCTTTGAGCGTATCGAGCAGGGCATTGATGGTCGGTTCGGTCTGCTGCGGGTTGCAGCGGAATTTCTCCGGCAAGTCGCCCGGTACGCTCTTGCCCAACGCCAGGTATTCACCCAGGGACTGGCTGTTGCGCTGATAGAACTGGCTCAGGTGCAGGGTCGCGTCGCGGGTCCGCTCGATCTGGTAGGTGGTGCTGCTCAGGTCCAGTACGAACTGCGCCGGCACGATACCGATCAGCACCAGCATGATCAGGCCGATGCCCTTCTGGCCATCGTTGGAGCCGTGGACAAAACTGACGGCCATGGCCGAGATCACCAGCACCAGGCGATTCCAGAACGGCGGGTGTTTCTTGTCGTCGATCTTGCGGCGCTGTTCCGGCGTCTTGTGCATCTTCGACAGCGGACGCCACCATTTAAGGCCGACCAAAACCAGGGCGGCGATCAGAAAGCCGGCCATGGGCGAGAACACCAGCGAAGCGCCGATGTCGATCGCTTTCTGCCAGTTCACCCCGTCGGCCAACGGAATATCGTTGATCAACGCATTGGCCAGGCCGACGCCGAGGATCGAGCCGATCAGCGTGTGGGAGCTGGAGGCCGGGATACCGAAGTACCAGGTGCCCAGGTTCCAGGTGATGGCCGCTGCGAGCAGCGAAAACACCATGGCCAGCCCGTGTCCGGTGTTCACATTGATCAGCAGTTCCACCGGCAACAGGTGGACGATGGCGTACGCCACCCCCACACCGCCCAGCAGCACGCCGAGAAAATTGAACACACCGGAAAAGAACACCGCCAGGTGAGGCGGCATGGCTTTGGTGTAGATAACAGTGGCAACCGCGTTAGCGGTGTCATGAAAGCCGTTGATGAACTCGAAGGCGAGGACAAAAGCCAGGGCGAGCAAGAGGCTCACAAGCACCCAAGCATCCAGTCCGCTGAATAAATCGATCATGAAGGTTTTCTGACCCGGTCATAAGGGGGCGCGATTATGCCAGAAAACCTTGGTAATCGATGCACTGCCTGCTCATCGGTAACATTCTTCAACGAAATAATTTGTAGGAAACCTCTGAAGACGAGGGTTTCTGCGGCGCTGGCAACCCTTTGATTCTGGGGCCGAAAGCGCAACGGAGCGGATGGGCTGGAGGCTCCGGAGCGTCTTGAACAATTGTGTGAAATATCTGAGCGGGGCCTCAGACAAGGTCGTTTCCTCGCTCTGGGCAGAGCGAAGACGCGGCCCGCTCGTGGCGGGCGCCCAGTATCGGGTTCCAGCCTGGGTGTCGGCCGGCTACCGCTTCGCAAGAACTTCTGGCCCGAGCCTCAATGCTCTTCGGCCCTGAGTTCCTTTTCCATCTTTTGCAGTTCCTGGGTGAAGGCCTGGTCCTGAACGGTGGCGCGTTTACGCCAGGGTTTGCGTTCCGGTTCAGGTTGTGCGGCGTAGGTGGTGACTTCTCCACCGTAAACTTCCTTGTAACGTTGTTCCTGGCGCTCAAGTTCCGCGCGCAGTTCTTCTTTCGTCACAGTTGTACCTAATAGTTGAAATTGAATTCTGGTGATACGCACTGCATGTGGACATGCAGACGGCCACGGCACCAGAGCTGACAGCTGACGTAGCATCAGGGCTTCGTGTTGTTGCCATACAGGGGAAGCAGCCATGAGGCGCTTCGAGCACCGTGATATCCAGCACAGTGCCTGAGCACGGTGGCGATCGAGCGACCGAACCGTACTCAAGCGCATTATAGCGGTCCGGCTGGATAACACTATCCGGAAAAACCAAAGATGTCTGTCGTTGTGTGAATCAATATTTATTCATGCAACTGTAATCATCAGGCCCGGCGGCTAACGACAGGCGTTAATAACAAGATGGCATTCGCCGCAACAAGTTCAATATCGCATGGATCCGCAACTGCATTTGCAGTGTGCCAAGTGATACTTCGCGCCCGCACAGGTCACTTTTTTCGCCGATTGCGATTATCGGCTGTCGGTTCGATAATCGAACACTGTTGGCGGACGCCCCTTGTCTGCCCGTAGGGCCGCCGATTGTAATAACCCTCCTACCCGGGGAAGGACCAGACATGAACGACCAACTGCGCAACGCCTTCACTTCAGTAGCGCCACCGATCGTCGCTTCACCGGCCAAGCGAATCCAGGCGCTGACCGGCGATCCGGATTTCATGACCTCCCTGGCCCGTGGCTTGGCGGTGGTCCAGGCGTTCCAGGAGCGCAAGCGGCACCTGACCATTGCCCAGATCAGCCACCGCACGGAAATTCCCCGCGCCGCCGTCAGACGTTGCCTGCACACCTTGATCAAACTCGGCTACGCCACCACCGACGGACGCACCTATTCATTGTTGCCCAAAGTGCTCACCCTGGGTCACGCCTACCTGTCGTCGACGCCCCTTGCCGTTTCCGCCCAGCCGTACCTGGACCGCATGAGCGAGCAACTGCATGAGGCCTGCAACATGGCGACGCTGGAAGGCGATGACATTCTCTATATCGCCCGGTCGGCCACCACCCAGCGGCTGATTTCGGTGGACCTGTCGGTGGGCGGGCGGTTGCCGGCCTATTGCACCTCCATGGGCCGGATTCTTCTGGCGGCCCTGGACGACGCTTCGCTGCGCGATTACCTCGACCACGCCGATCTGCAAGCCAAGACCAGCCGGACGCTGCACACCCCCGAAGCGTTGCTCGAATGCCTGCAACAGGTGCGACAACAAGGTTGGTGCATCGTCGACCAGGAACTGGAACAGGGCCTGCGCTCTATTGCCGTGCCGGTGTATGACGCCTCCGGCCAAGTGGTGGCGGCGCTCAATGTCAGCACTCACGCCGGGCGGGTCAGTCGCAATGAGTTGGAGCAACGCTTTCTGCCGGGCTTGTTAGGGGCCAGTCGCGACCTGAGCGCGCAGTTGTTCACTTAACTGTTCGATAAACGCACAGAGTCGCTGCGGGTGAATTGACCGTTATCGTCTGGCGTCATTACTGTCGCGGCAGCGTCATCCCCAGCCTTGTGGGCTGGGAATTGGCGACCGACACAATAATAACGAGAGACATGATGAACCAGCCCCAGACCTCTGTAGGTAATTGCCTCGATGTGCAGTCCTTCATCAACACCCAGCCGATTTCGCGCTACCAATGGCGGGTGGTGATTCTCTGCTTCCTGATTGTTTTCCTCGACGGAATCGACACCGCGGCCATGGGCTTCATTGCTCCGGCCTTGTCCCAGGACTGGGGCATCGACCGCGCCAGCCTCGGCCCGGTGATGAGCGCCGCGCTGATTGGCATGGTCTTCGGCGCACTGGGCTCGGGCCCATTGGCTGACCGCTTTGGGCGAAAAGTCGTACTGGTGGGCGCGGTCCTGCTGTTCGGCGCCTTCAGCCTGGCCTCAGCCTACAGCACCAACGTCGATCAACTGCTGGTGCTGCGGTTCCTGACGGGGCTGGGGTTGGGCGCCGGGATGCCGAACGCCACCACCTTGTTGTCGGAATACACTCCAGAGCGCAAGAAATCCCTGCTGGTCACCAGCATGTTCTGTGGTTTCAACCTGGGCATGGCCGGCGGCGGGTTCATCTCCGCCAAGCTGATCCCTGCGTTCGGCTGGCACAGCCTGTTGCTGATCGGCGGGATCCTGCCGTTGATCCTGGCGCTGGTGTTGCTGTTCTGGCTGCCGGAATCGGCGCGTTACCTGGTGGTGCGCAATCGCGGCACCGACAAGGTGCGCAAGGCCCTGGGGCCGATCGAGCCGAACACGGTTGCCCAGGCGGCGAGTTTCAGTGTGCCGGAACAGAAGACCGTAAAGGCCCGCAACGTGCTGGCGGTGATTTTTTCCGGCACCTACAGCGCCGGCACTCTGCTGCTGTGGCTGACCTATTTCATGGGCCTGGTGATTGTTTACCTGCTGACCAGTTGGCTGCCGACGCTGATGCGCGACAGCGGCGCGAGCATGGAGCAGGCGGCGTTTATCGGCGCGTTGTTCCAATTCGGCGGCGTGTTGAGTGCGGTGGGCGTGGGTTGGGCGATGGACCGGTTCAATCCGCACAAGGTCATCGGCCTTTTCTACCTGATGGCCGGGCTGTTTGCCTACGCGGTGGGGCAGAGCCTGGGCAACATCACGTTGCTTGCCACGTTGGTGCTGGTGGCGGGTATGTGCGTCAACGGCGCGCAATCGGCCATGCCTTCCCTGGCCGCACGCTTCTACCCGACCCAGGGCCGCGCCACCGGTGTGTCCTGGATGCTCGGCATCGGTCGTTTCGGCGCCATCCTGGGCGCCTGGATGGGCGCGACCCTGCTGGGCCTGGGCTGGAACTTCGAGCAGGTGCTGACTGCCCTGGTCATCCCGGCTGCCCTGGCGACCACGGCGGTGGTGATCAAGGGGGTGGTCAGTCATGCGGATGCGACTTGAGCGGGTGACATAAATCCCCTTCATTGTGGGAGCGGGCTTGCTCGCGAAAGCGGTGGGGCAGCCAACTAAGATGTTGAATGTGCCTACGCCTTCGCGAGCAAGCCCGCTCCCACAGAAGTTCGTCGTTGAACCAATCGTTAGCCAAACAACAATCCGTTCGATAACCGAACACTCTGTCGATTATCGGATTGTTCGGCCCATTGCCGCAGCTTAACCTTCAGTCACTCCGGCGCTTCTCCTCGCGCCTTTTTCTTCATGTCGGTCTACTGGAAAACGGAGCCTGCCCCATGGCTGAAATCCTTTCGCTGCACGACGCGGTGAAGCAATTCGTCAACGACGGCGATACCGTCGCGCTCGAGGGCTTCACCCATCTGATTCCTACGGCGGCGGGTCACGAGATCATTCGCCAGGGCAAGAAAGATCTGACCCTGGTGCGCATGACCCCCGACCTGATCTACGACCAGTTGATCGGTGCCGGTTGTGCTCGCAAGCTGATTTTCTCCTGGGGCGGTAACCCCGGCGTGGGTTCACTGCACCGCCTACGTGATGCCGTGGAGAAGCAATGGCCACACCCGCTGGAGATCGAGGAACACAGCCACGCCGATCTGGCGAATGCCTACGTCGCCGGGGCTTCGGGCCTACCGTTCGCGGTGCTGCGGGCGTACGCCGGTTCCGACCTGCCGAAGGTCAATCCGCTGATCAAAAGCGTGACCTGCCCATTCACCGGGGAAGTCCTGGCCGCCGTGCCGTCGGTGCGCCCGGACATTACCGTGATCCACGCCCAGAAAGCCGACCGCAAGGGCAACGTGTTGCTCTGGGGCATTCTCGGTGTGCAGAAGGAAGCCGCCCTGGCCGCCAAGCGCTGCATCGTCACCGTGGAAGAAATCGTCGACGACCTGAACGCGCCGATGAACGCCTGCGTACTGCCGACCTGGGCCCTGAGCGCGGTGTGTCACGTACCGGGCGGCGCGCACCCGTCCTACGCTCATGGCTACACCGAGCGTGACAACCGTTTCTACCAGGCGTGGGACCCCATCGCCCGCGACCGTCAGACCTTTACCGCCTGGATCAACGAATACATCCACGGCACCCGAGACTTCAGTGAATTCCAGGCCCGACTGGCCGCCGCTGCGCAGGTGAAACAATGACGTACTCCACCAACGAAATGATGACCGTCGCCGCGGCCCGTCGGTTGCAGAACAACTCGGTGTGCTTCGTCGGCATCGGCCTGCCGTCGAAAGCCGCCAACCTGGCCCGGTTGACCTCGTCGCCAGATGTAGTGCTGATCTATGAATCCGGTCCGATCGGTGCCAAGCCCAGCGTCCTGCCGTTGTCCATCGGTGACGGTGAGCTGGCGGAAACCGCCGACACTGTCGTACCGACCGGTGAGATTTTTCGCTATTGGCTGCAGGGCGGGCGTATCGACGTCGGTTTTCTTGGCGCGGCCCAGGTCGACCGGTTCGGCAACATCAACACCACGGTGGTGGGCGACTACCATCAGCCGAAAGTCCGCTTGCCGGGGGCCGGTGGTGCGCCGGAGATTGCCGGTTCCGCCAAGAGCGTGTTGATCATCCTCAAACAGTCGGCCCGTTCGTTTGTCGACAAACTGGATTTCATCACCTCGGTCGGTCACGGCGAGGGCGGTGATTCACGCAAGCGCCTCGGGCTGCCAGGCGCGGGGCCGGTGGGCATCATCACCGACCTGTGCATCATGGAACCGGAAGCTGGCACCCATGAATTCGTGGTCACTTCGCTGCACCCCGGCGTGACCCGCGAGCAAGTCATTGCCGCCACCGGGTGGGCGATCCGTTTCGCCGACCAGGTGCAAACCACGGCCGAGCCGACCGAGTTGGAGCTGCGCGCCTTGCGCGATCTGGAAGCTCGCACCGCAGCGGCCCACGGCCAGGCACCGGGAGAAGCTTGATGCGCGACGTTTATATCTGTGATGCGATTCGTACCCCCATCGGTCGTTTCGGCGGCGGCTTGTCCGGCGTGCGCGCCGATGACCTCGCGGCGGTGCCGATCAAGGCGCTGATGGAGCGCAACCCATCGGTGGACTGGAGTGCGGTGGACGAGGTGTTCCTCGGTTGCGCCAACCAGGCCGGCGAAGACAACCGCAACGTGGCGCGCATGGCGCTGCTGCTGGCGGGCTTGCCGGAAAGCGTTCCCGGCGTGACCCTCAACCGTCTCTGCGCCTCGGGCATGGACGCCATCGGCACCGCGTTCCGCGCCATCGCCAGCGGCGAAATGGAACTGGCGATTGCCGGGGGCGTGGAGTCAATGTCCCGTGCGCCTTTCGTGATGGGCAAGGCCGACGCGGCGTTCTCGCGCAACATGAAACTGGAAGACACCACCATCGGCTGGCGCTTCATCAATCCGCTGATGAAAGCCCAGTACGGTGTGGACGCGATGCCGCAGACCGCAGACAACGTGGCTGATGAGTACGGGGTGTCCCGCGCCGACCAGGACGCGTTCGCCGTGCGCAGCCAACAGCGTGCGGCGGCGGCCCAGGCCGCCGGCTTCTTCGCCGAGGAAATCGTCCCGGTGCGGATCGCCCACAAGAAAGGCGAAACCGTGGTCGAGCAGGACGAGCATCCCCGTGCCGATACCACCCTGGAAACCTTGAGCAAACTCAAACCGGTCAACGGTCCTGACAAAACCGTCACCGCTGGCAACGCGTCGGGTGTCAACGACGGGGCGGCGGCGTTGATCCTGGCCTCGGCCGAAGCGGTAAAAAAGCACGGCCTGACGCCACGCGGCAAAGTGCTGGGCATGGCCAGTGCCGGCGTGGCGCCGCGGGTGATGGGCATCGGCCCGGTGCCGGCGGTGCGCAAACTCACCGAACGCCTGGGCCTGGCGGTGGCCGACTTCGACGTAATCGAACTCAACGAAGCCTTTGCCAGCCAGGGCCTGGCGGTGCTGCGTGACCTTGGGCTGGCGGACGACGCGCCGCAGGTCAACCCGAACGGCGGCGCCATCGCCCTCGGCCATCCGCTGGGCATGAGCGGGGCGCGGTTGGTGCTGACGGCCCTGCATCATTTGGAAAAGACTGGCGGCAAAAAAGGCCTGGCGACCATGTGTGTCGGCGTCGGCCAGGGTCTGGCGCTGGCCATCGAGCGCGTCTGACGCGTCGTACAACTAATAAGAAACCGAGGAATGCTTCATGACTGACAAGCCTGGTTACCGTCGCCCTCAAGCGGGCACCCAGCCGGAGTATCTGCACCCGCCGTATCAGTCCACCAACCTGCGGTCGCCGTCCAAGCCGTTGGTGTTTTTGCCCCATTCGCTGTCGGAGATCACCGGGCCGACCGTCGGCGCCGAGCGCGTGCAAGAGAAGGACAATGACCTGACCGCCCAGCATGCCAGCGAGCCGCTGGGCGAGCGGATCATCATTCACGGACGCGTGCTGGACGAGCACGGCCAGCCGGTGCCGGGCATTCTGGTGGAGATCTGGCAGGCCAACGCCGCCGGGCGCTACCACCATGATCGCGACAAGCATGACGCGCCGCTGGACCCGAACTTCACCGGCACCGGTCGCACCGTCACCGATGCCGATGGCTGGTATCAGTTCCAGACCATCAAGCCCGGCGCCTACCCGTGGGGCAACCACCACAACGCCTGGCGCCCGGCGCATATCCATTTCTCACTGTTCGGGCCGAGCATCCTGACGCGCCTGGTGACGCAGATGTATTTCCCTGGGGATCCGTTGCTGGCCTACGATCCGATCTACAACTGCGTACCGGACACAAGTGCCAAGGAACGCCTGATCGCCAGCTTCGACCTGGAAAAAACCGTCCCTCACTACGCCCTCGGTTATCGCTGGGACATCGTCTTGCGCGGCCGCGATGCCACGCCGATGGAGAAATAAGATGACGCTCACCGCTACCACGTCCCACACCGTCGGCCCTTACTACCACATCGGCCTGACCTGGCTGAACCGCGAAGACCTGACCGTCGCCCAGACCCTTGGCGAACGTGTTGCAATCACCGGGCAGGTAATCGACGGCAACGGGGAGTTCGTCAACGACGCCATGCTGGAAGTCTGGCAGGCCAACGCCGCCGGTAAATATGCCCACCCCGAAGACGAGCAGGACAAGCCCCTGGACCCGCATTTCGACGGCTTCGGCCGGGTGCCGGTGGACGCCGAGGGGCGCTTTCGCTTCACCACTATCAAGCCAGGGAGCGTGCCGGGCCTGAAGGGCACGACCCAGGCCCCGCACCTGGTGGTGCTGGTGTTCGCCCGCGGGCTGGTCAAGCACCTGCTGACGCGCATCTACTTCGATGGCGAACAGGCCAACGAAACCGACCCGCTGCTGGCCTGCGTGCCCGAAGAGCGTCGTGCCACGCTGGTGACCAAGCCTGATGCATCGGGTGTGTATCAGTGGAATGTGGTGTTGCAGGGGACGGATGCCGAGACGGTGTTCTTCGATTACTGAGTCATGATTTTCCTGTGGCGAGGGAACTTGCTCCCTCGCCACAGGAACCCACAAGGCCAAAGGCAGAGTACGAACCCTGTGGGAGCGAGCCTGCTCGCGATGGCGTCAGTACAAGCAACGCCTGTTTGTGGAACGGGACTGTTACGAGGTGTGTCTAGACTTTGTCAGTCCCCAACGAGTGAATAACCCATGGCCACCCCAACCACCAGCCATTACACCGGCGAAGAGCGCAGCAAGCGGATCTTCGCCATCGTCGGCGCCTCATCCGGCAACCTGGTCGAATGGTTCGACTTCTACGTCTATGCGTTCTGCGCGATCTATTTCGCGCCAGCATTCTTCCCGTCGGACAACCCCACGGTGCAATTGGTCAACACCGCCGGTGTGTTCGCCGCCGGGTTCCTGATGCGCCCCATCGGCGGTTGGATTTTCGGCCGGGTGGCGGACCGTCACGGGCGCAAGAATTCAATGATGATCTCGGTGCTGATGATGTGCTTCGGCTCGTTGCTCATCGCCTGCCTGCCCACCTACAAGGACATCGGCGTCTGGGCGCCGGTGCTGCTGTTGCTCGCGCGCTTGCTGCAAGGTTTGTCGGTGGGCGGCGAATACGGCACCACCGCCACCTACATGAGCGAAGTCGCGCTCAAGGGCCAGCGCGGTTTCTTTGCCTCGTTCCAGTACGTGACGCTGATCGGCGGCCAGTTGCTGGCGGTGTCGCTGGTGGTGATCCTGCAACAGTTTCTCAACGAAGACGAACTGCGCGCCTATGGCTGGCGGATCCCGTTCGTGGTTGGCGCCGTGGCGGCGTTGATCTCGCTGTTCCTGCGCCGTTCCCTGAAGGAAACCAGCAGCAAGGAAATGCGCGAAAACAAGGACGCCGGCAGCATCGGCGCGCTGTTTCGCGACCACAAGGCCGCGTTCATCACGGTGCTGGGCTACACCGCCGGCGGCTCGCTGATTTTCTACACCTTCACCACCTACATGCAGAAGTACCTGGTGAACACCGCCGGGCTGCACGCCAAGACCGCCAGTTACATCATGACCGGTGCGCTGTTCCTTTATATGTGCATGCAACCGTTGTTCGGCATGCTGGCGGACCGGATTGGCCGACGTAATTCCATGCTCTGGTTCGGCGCTCTGGGCGCGTTGTGCACGGTGCCGATCCTGCTGACGCTCAAAAGCATCAGCAGCCCGTTCCTGGCGTTCATTTTGATCACCCTGGCGTTAGCGATCGTCAGCTTCTACACCTCCATCAGTGGCCTGGTAAAAGCCGAAATGTTTCCACCCGAAGTGCGGGCGCTGGGGGTAGGGTTGGCCTACGCGGTCGCCAATGCGGTCTTCGGCGGTTCGGCTGAGTACGTTGCCCTGAGCCTGAAAGCCCAGGGCATGGAAAACGCGTTCTACTGGTATGTCACGGCGATGATGGTGGTGGCGTTCCTGTTCAGCCTGCGCCTGCCCAAGCAACCGGCGTATTTGCATCACGACCTTTAAGTCAGCCACCAAGGACTGTTTATGAGCGAACGACCGGGCAATCAGCTGTTCGATGCCTACTTCACCGCCCGCGACATGCGCGAGGTGTTCTGTGACGCCGGGCGGGTCCAGGCGATGCTGGATGTCGAGGCCGCGCTGGCCCGGGCCGAGGCGCGGGTGGGGTTGATTCCCCAGGAGGCGGCGGCGTCGATCGAAAAAGCCTGTCATGCCCGGCTTTATGATTTTTCAGCCTTGGGCGAAGCGATTGCCAGCGCCGGCAATTCGGCGATCCCGTTGGTCAAGGCATTGGGCAAGCGCATTGCCAGCGAGAACGCCGAGGCTGAGCGTTATGTGCACCTGGGCGCCACCAGCCAGGACGTGATGGACAGCGGACTGGTGCTGCAATTGCGCCGAGCGCTGGAGCTGATCGAAAGCGAACTGGCGCAACTGGCGGCGACCCTGGCCGGCCAAGCCGAGCGCTACGCCGCCACGCCATTGGCCGGACGCACCTGGCTGCAGCATGCGACGCCGGTGACCCTGGGCATGAAAATCGCCGGATGGCTGGGGGCGATCACCCGCAGCCGACAACGCCTGAAAGAACTCAAACCGCGTTTGCTGGCGCTGCAATTCGGCGGTGCCTCCGGAACGCTCGCGGCTTTAGGCGAGCAAGCCTTGCCCATCGCCGAGGCGCTGGCCGCCGAGCTGCAACTGAAACTGCCGGAACAACCATGGCACACCCAGCGTGATCGGCTGGCGGAGTTCGGCGCGGTGCTGGGTTTGATCGCCGGCAGCCTGGGCAAGCTGGGACGCGACATCAGTTTGCTGATGCAGACCGAGGCCGGCGAAGCGTTCGAACCAGCGGCGCCGGGCAAGGGCGGTTCATCCACCATGCCCCACAAGCGCAACCCGGTGGGCGCGGCAGTGTTGATCAGCGCCGCGACGCGGGTGCCAGGCCTGGTGTCGACGCTGTTCAGCGCCATGCCCCAGGAACACGAGCGCAGCCTGGGCCTGTGGCACGCCGAATGGGAAACCTTGCCGGAGATTTGCTGCCTGGTGTCTGGCGCCTTGCAACAGGCGCGGCTGCTGGCCGAAGGGCTTGAGGTGGACGCCGCGCGCATGGCCCGCAACCTGGACCTGACCCAGGGCCTGGTACTGGCCGAAGCGGTGAGCATCGTCCTGGCCCAGCGGGTCGGGCGCGACACCGCGCACCATCTGCTGGAGCAATGCTGCAAGCGCGCTGTCGCCGAGCAGCGGCATTTACGCGACGTGCTGGGGGAGGAACCCCAGGTGACCGCGCAGTTGTCCGCTGTCGAACTCGACCATTTGCTCAACCCCGCCCACTACCTTGGCCAGGCCCAGGCCTGGGTCGCCCGGGCCGTGGCCGAACACCTTGCCCTTAACGCCTGAAAGGAGATTGTTGTGGGATTCGTCAAACTCGCCGAGGGCGAACTGCATTACTCATTCGACGGGCCGCAAGATGCCCCGGTGCTGCTGCTCTCCAACTCGTTGGGCACCAACCTGCACATGTGGGACGAACAGGTTGCGGCGTTCAGCGAGCATTTTCGCGTGCTGCGATTCGACACCCGTGGTCACGGTCAGTCGTTGGTCACTGAGGGGCCCTACAGCATCGAGCAACTGGGCGGCGATGTGCTGGCGATGCTCGATGCCCTGGACCTCGACAAGGTGCATTTCTGTGGCTTGTCCATGGGCGGGCTCATCGGCCAATGGCTGGGGATCAATGCCGGCGAGCGGTTGCATAAACTGGTGATCTGCAACACCGCCGCCAAGATCGGCGATCCCTCGGTGTGGAATCCACGCATCGAAACCGTGTTGCGCGACGGCCAGGCAGCGATGGTTGCGTTGCGCGATGCCTCGATTGCTCGTTGGTTCACGCCGGACTTCGCCGCGGCCTATCCCGAGAAGGCCAAGAAGATCACCGACATGCTGGCCGCCACCTCGCCCCAGGGTTATGCCGCCAACTGTGCGGCGGTGCGTGATGCGGATTTTCGTGAGCAATTGTCGTCGGTCCGTGTGCCGCTGCTGGTGATTGCCGGCACCGAAGATGCGGTGACACCGCCGTCGGGCGGGCACTTCATTCAAGAGCGGGTCAGCGGGGCGCAGTACGCCGAGTTCCGTGCCGCACACCTTTCCAACGTTCAGGCTGGCGGCGCATTCAGCGCGCGAGTGCTGGATTTCCTGCTCGGTGCCTGAGGAGTTTTTTTGTGGACGAGAAACAACGTTACGACGAAGGCATGCAAGTGCGCCGCGCGGTGCTGGGCGACGCCCACGTCGACCGCAGCCTCACGGCCTTGAACGAGTTCAACAGCGAATTCCAGGAGATGATCACCCGCCACGCCTGGGGCGACATCTGGACCCGTCCGGGCCTGCCACGCCACACCCGCAGCCTGATCACCATCGCCATGCTGATCGGCATGAACCGCAACGAAGAACTCAAACTGCACCTGCGCGCCGCCGCCAACAACGGCGTCAGCCGCAGCGAGATCAAGGAAGTGATCATGCAGAGCGCCATCTATTGCGGCATCCCGGCGGCCAATGCGACCTTCCACCTGGCTGAGTCGGTGTGGGATGAGCTCGGGATAGAATCCCGAACCTAAGACCGCCACCCATCCCCTGTGGGAGCGGGCTTGCTCCCACATTGGTTCTTCGGCGACTGTCGATACTGCACACGCCACCAATCCCCTGTGGGAGCGAGCCTGCTCGCGATAGCGGTGGGTCAGGTGGCGATGATGTTGAATGTACCTGCGCCTTCGCGAGCAAGCCCGCTCCCACAGGGATTAGCAGCGCCACGCGCTGCTGGCTCTTACAGCAAACTGATCGGATAGCTGACGATCAAGCGGTTCTCATCGAACTCATTGGTGCTGTAGTCCCGACGCATCGTCGAGTTCCGCCATTTCACATTGAGGCTTTTCAACGCACCGCTCTGCACGGTGTACGCCAACTCGGTTTCACGGCCCCATTCCTTGCCATCGGCGACGGTGGCGGTGTGCACGTTGTCACCGCTGATGTAGCGGTTCATCAGGGTCAGGCCTGGCACGCCGACGGCGGCGAAGTTGAAGTCGTGGCGCAGTTGCCAGGATTTTTCCTTGGCGTTGTCGTAGCTGGAGTTGTAGCTGTCGTTCGCCAGGGTCCCGCCGCTGGTGCCGTTGACGCGCATCCAGGCATCGTCGCCGCCGACTTTTTGCAGGCCGACGTAGAAGGTGTTGCCACCGTATTTGGCCGAGAGCATGGCGAACGCGGTTTTGTTGTCGAGGTCGCCGGCCAGGGCGCTGCCGTCTTCCTTGCCGATGAAGTAGCCGAGGTTGGCGCCCAGGGTCCAGTCGCCGAGGGGCTGGCTGTGGGTCAGGTTGAAATACTGCTGCTGGTAGATATCGGACAGTTCCGCGTACCAGACGCCGACCTGAGTGCGCTTGTCGTTGAAGGCGTACTCGCCGCCGCCGAAGTTGAAACGGTCGGAGGTGAAGGCGCCGCGGCCGTTCATCGACATGTCTTCCATGCTCGCGTCGTTGCGCGGGCTGTTGCCACGGAACTGGCCGCCATAGAGGCTCAGGCCGTTGATCTCGGTGGAAGTGACCTGGCCGCCACGGAAGGTCTGCGGCAGGGAGCGACCGTCGTCGGAGCGCAGGATCGGCAGCACCGGCATCCATTCACCCACCTTCAATTCAGTCTTCGACACCTTGGCCTTGAGGGCCACGCCCAGGCGCCCGAAATCATCGGCCGGGCGCCCGTCGTCGTGCACCGGCAGCAACTGAGTGCCGGCCGTGCCCTTACCGCCATCCAGTTTGACCGAGTACAGGCCCAGCACATCCACACCGAAACCGACCACGCCTTGGGTGAAACCGGATTTGGCGTCGAGAATGAAGTTCTGGGTCCATTCCTCGGCCTTGCCCTGAGCGTTGTTCGGGTTGACGAAGTTGCGATTGATGTAAGCGTTGCGCAAATTGAGGGTGGCCGTAGCGCCATCGACAAAACCGCTATTTTGATCGGCTTGAACAACAGCTGACGAACCCGCGCACAACGCAAGAGTCAGACTGATGAGCGATGGATGTGCAGGCACGCTGCGGATGATAACCGGGTAGCGCATGATGTTTCCTCACAATGAATTATTATTGTTTTTGTTGCGGTTTTTAGCTCGTGACAACGCATGCACAGACGGCCCGAAGAGCTAACTTCCGAGCGACCGAAGTAGTCCCTCATCCAGCTCGTTATTGAGCAACTTGATAATTGTTTAATATCGCCTTAAGCAAAACCCGAGCGTGCGCAAACGCGAGCTAAATTCAATGCCTGATTGGCACGCTCGTGAGAAATTGCATGAGAACAACGACTGAACGTTAAAACATACTTGAACGCTCGACGATCAACCCGCACTCCCAGGCGTTTTGCAACGTGTGTATTCCAATTGATAGAGGGTGGTTTCCGGTTCCGTCGATTGCCCCTCCAACAGCCGTTGCAGCTCGGCCACAAAAGACTCGCCAGCGACGCGAACGTAGTCGGGCGCACAACCTTCGATCATGACGATCCAGGCCGGTATCTGGGTGCCTTCGGCGCGGGCCTTTTTCTCTGCGGTTTCAACCTTGCTCACGGCCTCATCTGCAACACACAAATGCACGCCTGTAATACCCTGTTTATCAGCAAAGGGAGGAAGCACCTGTTGGCGTAATGCGTCTGACACCGATTTATGCCGCCCTTCGACAACATCGAAACGGACCGTTAACAAATACGCGCCCTGCCCCACACCGCTGGTGTAAGTGACTTCGCAAATGGATCGCGCGACATTGCGATAAGATTTCACCGACTGCTGGGTCCATGCCGTCGGACTGTTGAGGCGCGATAAATAATCCTGCCCGCCCAACACCTGCACAGTGTCGGCCTCATAGAGGTTGAAATAGGTCGGTCCGGCATCCAAAGCGATGTATCGGCGTCCCCGCAAAAAGCCCGGAATTCCAGCCCGCTCAGGCATGTGCTCGCGGTTATGCCACTCATAGAACTCGTCCCGCGCTTCAGGCAAAAGATCATGCCAGATCGCGACTACACCTGTTCCTGCAAAGCTCATAGCGTTTTTCCTTTAGCGATAGTCAGTCAACATTGGGATGGCGGCCCGCGACCCATGCAGCCCCCATCTCAGCAACGTAAGGAACTACGGTCTGAAATTGTTCACCCAACCCCTGGCCACCGACACGCATGGTGTCACCCGCCTTGAGGAATACCGGCGGCTTCTGCCCGAGCCCCACACCTGGTGGCGTACCGGTAATGATGACGTCACCCGGCATTAGCGGCATGAAGCGACTGAGGTACGCGACAATATGGGCAACGCTGAAGATCATCGTACGGGTATTGCCGGTCTGGAGACGTTTGCCATTCACGTCGAGCCAGAGGTCAAGTGCCTGCGGATCGGAAATTTCGTCACGGGTAACCAGCCAAGGTCCCAGAGGCGCGAAAGAAAAACCGCTTTTGCCCTTGGCCCACTGGCCTTCGTACTCCAGCTGATAGGCTCTCTCGGAAACATCATTGGCCAGGCAATAACCGGCCACGTGATTCAATGCCTGCGACTCATCGATCTGCCAGGCAGGTGTACCGATGACGATGGCCAGTTCGACTTCCCAATCCAGCTTCTGAGCGCCCGTTGGCAAGATGACCGGGTCATTGGGGCCGCTGATGGACGCAGTGTGTTTGTTGAAGACCACCGGTTGGCTCGGGATAGGCGTATTCGTTTCCGCCGCGTGATCGGAGTAGTTCAGACCAATGCAAATCAGGTTCGGTACGCTGCCTACGCATGGACCAAGACGTGTACCTGGCGCCACCACAGGCAGCTTTTCAACGTCGACCGCACGCAACTTTTCAAGCACTGACGGGCTCAGGGCCGACGCGTCGATGTCATCGACAATGCCCGAGAGGTCTCGAACGATTCCTTGCGAATCCAGGATTCCCGGCTGTTCCTGACCCGGTAAACCAAAACGAACTAAGCGCATTTGTTACTCCTCCAGCGTTGAGAAATGGACAGACAATGAGCCTGCTTCGCCGAACTGAACATGCAGTGGCTGGTTAACGGGCACATCGAGAACACCTGCATAGGAGCCGGTGATAATCACCTGCCCTGCTTGCAGCCCTATCCCTTGTGTAGACAGAAAATTGGCCAGCCAGATGATCGGCAACAACGGATCCCCGTCCGGATGGCGGCCCTTGATTTTCAGGGGCTGCGACGTTGCATCGCTCAGGGTGATAGCCAGTTCAGAGGGCATGCTGGCAGGGTTCGACAGGGTGATTGGCGCCCCAAGTACCAGACCATGATTGAATAGACCATCCGCGAGCAGTTGCTCGAACGGCAGTGTGTGTGGATCGGTATAACGGCAGTCGATCACTTCCAATGCCAAGCGCAGGTCGCTGATCGCAGCAGCGATCTGTTCAGCGGTATAAGGCTCGACACGTGCCGGCAAATCATCGGCCAGGACGCACGCCAGTTCAGGCTCGATGCGCGCCTTATCGGCGTCAGCGGCCAGTCGATAACATTTACCTTCTACGATGCTGTCACTGTAGATCGGGGCTACGATCCACTTGCCCGCCGGCGGTAATGCACACTTCCAGCCTCCCACGGTTTTTCCAGCCAATGGGCCCACGCGTTGCTGGATGGCAAAACCTTGTGCGAGGCTGCTTGGTAGGTTCGGGCCAGGCAAGGATGCCAGCCGCCGCCCCTCCAGCCGTGCACGAACCAGCGCGGCAGCGGCGACTTCCAGCCCTGCCCCCGCCTTGGCCCCTGTAGGTGCGAGCTGGCTCATACGCTCTCCGAATGCACGTTGTTCTGGCGCGGCCAAACCGTACCCAGCTTGTTGGCGGCCTCTTCCAGCAGGGCATGCAATTCGTCATAACGTTCGGGCTGCATGCGCAGCACCGGGCCGGCGATACTCATCGTGCCGACCACAGTGCCGGATGGAACCAGCTTGACCGGTACGGCAATCGCCCAGACACCGGCCTCGGCTTCTTCAATGACCAAGCCATATCCGCGCTTTCGGGTCAATGCCAGCTCGGCCAACAAGCCTTCAATGCTGTTGATTGCTTTCGGCCCGTGCCCAACGCCGGCATCAGCTTTCCCCAGCCCGCTGCGCAACGCATGCTCAATAGCCAGCTCATCAGACATCGTCGCCAACCAGGCTTTGCCATTGGCGGTTGCATAGAGATTGATCGGTTTATCCATGGCCGGCGAATACATAAGCCCCGGCGCGGCGCCTTGAGCCGAAGACAACCAGGACAAGGTGCCCTCGTTGACCACCGTCAGCCGCACCAACTCATGACATTGAACAGCTACTTGCTCAATGATCGGCTGGACCAATTCAGGCAAGCCAATGCCATGTAAATAGCGCTGCCCCAACAGTGCCAGCTTCAGTGTCAAGCGGTACTGCGACGTAGCTTCATCCTGCTCCGCCCACCCTTGCTCGACTAACTGAGCAAGCACTCGATGGGCTGGCCCCTTCTCCAAGCCCAGCTCGGCTGCGATATCGGACATCCGCATCCAGCGAGCCTCGCGGGCCAGCAGTTCAATCGCCTCCAGGCAACGGTCAACAGCACCTTTAACGACTCTCATATTTTTCTCGACTTATCTTTGACAATGAGGTGGATTCGAGCAACATTGTTCGTATTGGAACCACGTTCCAATAGTATGCAGGCGCCCTCGGATAAGTCAAACCCGCCTGCACCGGGTTGGCCTTATCGAGACAGAGCGGGCCACGCAGGCGGGTATCCGGGACGTGGGACGCCTGACGGAGATAAAAAACCGAACCCTTCGGGTCCTTATCCATAGACAAGCGCCAGTGCACGCTCAATCTTTGCGGGAGAACGCCCAAATGCCTCTCACCACCCGGCCTTATCTACAGCAGTCCACGGGCAGCAAGATTGCGCATCATTGCTCGCAAGCCGAAAGTCCAGGGCGCAGCCTCATGGCTGTAGGTGACGGTGTTGTGCAGCGTGCCCAGCAACGGACTCCCGATACTGACCTCATCACCCTGTTTATGAGTAAAGCCACTTCCCGGCTCCTCACGATCCTGGGTAGGCGCAAACAATGTCCCGAGAAAAAGCATGAAACCATCTGGGTATTGGTGATCCCCGCCGACCGTCTGGGCCACGAGATCCAACGGATCACGGCTGATCAGGGCCATGGAACTGCTGCCTTCAAGCGTAAAGCCGTCGTCACCCCGGACTTGCAAATCCACGACGCAGTTGCGCACGTCATCGAGCGTAAACGCTTCATCGAACAGACGAATAAACGGACCGATCGCACAGGACGCATTGTTGTCCTTGGCCTTGCTCAACAGCAGTGCGCTGCGGCCTTCGAAATCACGCAAATTGACGTCATTACCCAAGGTGACGCCATGCACTTGGCCTCGACTGTTCACCGCCAGCACAATTTCCGGTTCCGGGTTGTTCCATTCAGACTTGCGATGAATGCCGATTTCGCTGCCGCTGCCCACTGCTGCCAGAACCGGTGCCTTCGTGAAAATCTCTGCATCCGGGCCGATACCGACCTCCAGGTATTGCGACCACATCCCCTGCTTGATCAGCACACCTTTAAGGCGCATCGCATCTGGCGAGCCCGGCTTGATTGCCCGCAAGTTATCGCCTATGGCCTCTTGCACGAGATGGCGGACACTTTCGGCTTTGCCAGCATCACCTCGGGCCTGCTCCTCGATGACCCGCTCAATCATGCTGGACGCGAACGTCACCCCGGCCGCCTTGATGACTTGCAAATCCGCCGGAGGCAACAGCGATGCCTTGTCGGGATCTGTATGGCTGCCGGTGTTCCCAAGCAACGCCTCGACAGTCCCGATGTATCTGCCAGGCGTCTGACGAATCGCCAACAACGGCGAAGTGTGTTCCAGCAGTTCGCTGATTGTCGAAAAGGTTTCAGAAAGATCAAACACACCCTCTTCGCGCAGCACCACCGGAGAGGGCCCAGCAATCGCGCCGGGGATCCAGGCGCGGCCGATCAGCGTTCCGGCCAAGCCATCCACTGGCAGGGTGTTTTCGCGCGTCAGTTTCAGATTCGACATAGAGCTTCCAGATCAGTCAGCCATCAGAGCCGTAAAAGTAATGGACCTCCCCTGTAAATCCCAATGAAAGAATCTCACCGATCAATGCTGTTTTGTTATCGACAGACAAGGCCTTATCCAATGGAAAACGATCAAATTACTTTTGGCAGTGTTGCCCGATGGCTGAAGATCAAACATCTGGTACTGGTCAATAGCTTGGCCAAGACCCGCAATATGCACACGACCGCAGAACAGATGAATGTTACGCAACCGGCCATCAGTAAATTGCTTCGCGACCTGGAAGTACTACTGGGTTTCCCACTGTTTGAGCGTCAAACGCGCAACCTGGTCCTTACTGAACTAGGAGAGTTCGTGGCCCGTTATGCGCGTATTACCCTGGAGGACGCGGAATCGTTCGTCGATCAGGTCAACAAGCTGCGCAAAGGCGGACATGGCCATTTAAAAATCGGCACCATTTTCGCCGCAACATCAGTGGTGCTGCCTGAGGCGATCGCCAGCATAAAGCGTGAGCGCCCCCTCCTTTCTATTGAGGTAATCGAACAAACCAGCAACCACTTGCTGGAAATGCTCGAACAGAAAAAACTCGATTTAATCATCGCGCGCTTCACGGACGAGGATTGTCAGCCTTTCGAATTTACATCGCTGGAACCTGAACCCTTTTGCCTTGTCGCGAACAGCACACATCCCTTGTGCCGACTCGAGGAGGTCCCCACTGAAGCACTCAGCGAATGGCCATGGGTCATGTATCCCTTCAATACGCCGATCCGACAACGCATGGAGCGCGCGTTCACGCTGTTCAAGATCGTCCCGCCAACCAACACCGTGGAGACGATCTCCATGCAAACCTTCCTGCAATTGCTTCAGTCCGGTCCCATGCTCGCCATGCTTCCCGAGTCCATGGTCCAGTCGCAACTGCAAAACGGCCAACTGAAAATCCTCAACACACCCTTCAAGGTTGAATCCCAGGATTACGGTGTGATCACTCGCAAGGATGAGCCCCTGCCAGAGCCAACGCGGATGTTTGTCGCCACCTTATTAGCGTTCGCCAGACAGCGGAAAACGGCAACAGAGAAAGGGACTGCAAACGCCCCCAGTAAAAGTCGATGAGGCAAAGTTATCGAGCAATCGAAAGCTCTCATTAGGCAGCCATTTCCATGAATTCTATAGTGCCGGCACAAAAGCGCGGCGCTATTAGCGACCGCCCACCAACCAGCAGCCCGTGAGGATGCGATGGACCTGATCATGAAAACCGGCGCAGCAGCTGTGCTGCGTTTGAATCCGCTGGACGATGTGCTGATCGCACGCCGACCGCTACTCGCTGGCGAAGTCCTCGATCAAGAAGGCGTGACTGTCCGGCAAGCGATTGTCCCAGGCCATAAAGTTGCCGCCCGCAGCATCAAAGCCGGTCAACCGGTGCGGCGCTATGGGCAAATCATTGGTTTTGCTGTTGTCGACATAGAAGCAGGCGAGCACGTCCATGTGCACAATCTGGCGATGGGGGAATTTACTCGAGATTATGCTTTCAGCGTCGATGCGAAGCCCAACGTCAAACCGAGTGAAGCCCCGTCATTCATGGGTATCGTACGCCCGGATGGACGCGTCGCGACGCGCAACTACATCGGCATTCTTACGTCAGTGAATTGCTCTGCCACAGTCGCCCGAGCCATCGCCGACCATTTTCGTCGGGACATCAATCCCGCCGCACTGCAGGCTTTTCCAAACGTCGATGGTGTTGTCGCTCTCACGCACTCCGCCGGCTGCGCCGTTGATCCTGCAGGCGACGGCTTAAGCATGTTGCGCCGGACATTGGCCGGCTATGCGACCCACGCCAACTTTGCGGCCGTGCTGGTGATCGGGTTGGGCTGCGAGACGAACCAAATTGACTCATTACTCACAACACAAGGACTCACGCGTAGCAATACCCTACGCACGTTCAACATTCAGGACAGTGGCGGCACATCCAAGGCCATCGCCAGTGGCATTGACCACGTGAAGCAATTGCTTGGCGACGCCAATCAAATTCAGCGTGAACCGGTCAGCGCTCGCCATCTGACCGTCGGGCTCCAGTGCGGTGGCTCGGATGGCTACTCCGGCATTACTGCCAACCCTGCGCTGGGCAACGCGGTGGATCGCCTGGTCGCCTGCGGCGGTACCGCGATTCTTTCCGAAACCCCTGAAATATACGGTGCCGAACACTTGCTGACACGACGGGCCGTGAGCCGTGAAGTCGGCGAAAAACTCATCGCTCGCATTCATTGGTGGGAACAGTACTGCGAGCGTATGGGGGCCGAACTAAACAATAACCCCTCTGCCGGCAACAAGGCAGGCGGCTTGACCACCATTCTGGAAAAGTCGCTGGGCGCGGTGGCCAAGGCAGGTTCGAGCAACCTGATGGATGTCTACGAATACGCCCAGACCGTCACGGCCAACGGGCTGGTCTTCATGGACACCCCAGGCTATGACCCGGTCTCGGCAACCGGTCAGGTCGCCGGTGGCGCGAACCTGATTGCGTTTACCACCGGTCGCGGATCGGCCTATGGCTGTGCCCCTGCCCCATCAATCAAGCTGGCGACCAATAGCGCCTTATGGGCGCGTCAGCGAGAAGACATGGACATCAACTGCGGCGAAATCGCCGAAGACACGTTGACCATCGAGGCGTGCGGCGCAGCGATCTTTGAAACCATGCTACGCATTGCCTCAGGCGAGCGCAGCATGAGCGAACAGCACGGATACGGACAAAATGAGTTCGTGCCTTGGCAGATAGGCGCCGTCACCTGATTTCAGTCCTGGGGACGCCTTGCCCTTCTATCACATGCACATTCAACCTGGAGACACCATGTCCCTCATCACCGGCCAAAACTTTATCGGCGGTCGGCGCAGCGCCGCCGGCACCATCATCGTCAAGAGTGTGGATGCCAGCACGGGGGAAACCTTACCCTATGCCTTCCACCAGGCGACTGCGCAAGAAGTCGAGGACTCGGCTCATGCGGCCCACAATGCTTTTCCCAGCTATCGCACCCTGAGCGCGAGCAAACGGGCTGAATTTCTCGATGCCATTGCTCAAGAGCTTGAGGCTTTGGACGATGAGTTCATTGCACTGGTTTGCCGTGAAACAGCACTGCCTGTCGCTCGCATCCAGGGCGAACGCGCACGTACCAGCGGTCAAATGCGCTTGTTTGCAAACGTACTGCGGCGCGGTGACTTCTATGGGGCTCGCATCGACCAGGCGTTACCCTTTCGCAAACCGTTGCCGCGCCCTGACCTTCGCCAGTACCGCACCGCAATCGGCCCTGTTGCCGTGTTTGGTGCCAGTAATTTTCCATTGGCGTTCTCCACGGCCGGCGGCGATACCGCCTCGGCGCTCGCGGCGGGTTGTCCGGTGGTATTCAAAGCCCACAGCGGCCATATGGCCACGGCAGAACAGGTCGCCAACGCGATCATCCGGGCGGCCGAGCGCAGCGGCATGCCCGCCGGTGTCTTCAACATGATTTATGGCAGTGGCGTAGGCGAAGCCTTGGTAAGACACCCGCTCATCAAGGGGGTTGGTTTTACCGGATCGCTAAAAGGCGGTCGAGCATTGTGCGACATGGCCGCCGCTCGCCCCGAACCCATTCCAGTCTTCGCAGAGATGTCGAGCATCAACCCGGTGGTGATCCTTCCCGAGGCACTCTCGCGTCGAGCCGACAGTATCGCTCGCGATCTTGCCGCCTCGGTGGTTCAAGGCTGCGGGCAGTTTTGCACCAATCCCGGGCTGGTAGTGGGTATTCGCTCGGATGCTTTCACTGCCTTTCAGAATAGAGTGGCAGCGTTGATGAACGACCAGCCGGCGCAGACAATGCTCAATGCGGGCACCCTGCGCAGCTACGCGGCTGGATTGCAGAACCTGCACGCGCACCCCGGCATCGTGCACCTGGCCGGCAGTAACCAACAGGGTCACCAGGCCCAGCCACAGTTGTTCAAGGCCGACGTTGCGTTGCTGCTTAACGGCGACAAGGTTCTTCAAGAAGAAATCTTCGGCCCTACGTCCATCTTCATCGAGGTCGATGACCAGGCCCAACTCAACGCTGCCATCGATGCCCTTCACGGACAATTGACCGCAACCTTGATTGGCGAGCCCGAAGACCTTACGCAATTTGTAGAGTTGACTGCTTTGTTGGAGATGAAGGTCGGTCGCATCCTCATCAATGGCTACCCAACAGGCGTAGAGGTCTGCGATTCAATGGTGCACGGTGGTCCTTATCCTGCCACGTCCGATAGCCGTGGCACTTCGGTCGGCACCTTGGCCATCGACCGCTTCCTGAGGCCAGTCTGCTTCCAAAACTACCCCGACGCGTTGCTTCCCGATGCACTCAAGAACGCGAATCCGTTGAACATTTCGAGGCTCGTCGACGGGTGTCTTTCGAGAGATCGCTTGTAGGTTGGCAAATGCGAAAGGCGGAGTGCGACGACGGTAAAACCGGTCGTTAGGGTCATCGCTCTTCGCGGGAAGCCACAGTGCCGAGAGCTTGACGCTTCGGAGCCTGTCCACCTCTTAACAACTTCGCTCTGTTGCATGAGCGGGCTTCAGCGTGCTCGCCCGGTGTGGCAGCGCACCTGGCAGAGAACCAGCGCCTGCGTTGATCGACCAAAGGAACTCCCTTGACAATGCGGCGAAGCTGGTAACAGAATTACTGATGGAACGACGTTACAATAACAACAACCGAGAATCCGGAGACATGTCATGAGCCAAAGTATTCAAGGCGATTCGCACTCCAAGCGTCAGTCAAAAAAGGCCGCAGCGAGCGGCTGGATAGGCTCGGCGCTGGAGTACTACGACTTTTTTATCTACGCCACTGCGGCAGCGTTACTTTTCCCACAGCTATTCTTCCCGTCAGATAACCCAACGGTCGGGATTATCATTTCACTGGCCAGCTTCGGCGTTGGCTATATCGCCCGGCCGCTAGGCGCTGTGGTCTTAGGGCACATGGGCGACCGACATGGACGCAAGACGGTGCTCGTCTACTGCATGTTCATGATGGGCGCGTCGACGATGTGCATCGGTCTGCTTCCTACCTATGCACAGATTGGTATCTGGGCGCCTGCCCTATTGATAGGGTTGCGGTTGATCCAAGGATTCGCCGTAGCCGGCGAAGTGTCTTGCGCAAGCTCCATGACCCTGGAACATGCGCCTGATGGACGTCGCGGTTACTTCGCAAGTTTTACCCTTCAAGGCGTCCAAGCCGGGCAGCTTCTCGCCGCTGCGGTTTTCCTGCCTCTAGCCCAGTTCATGCCCGCCGATCAGTTTGCTTCCTGGGGCTGGCGGATTCCATTCCTGCTCAGCGCAGTGGTGCTCGTCATTGGGTGGATCATCCGACGCCAGGTTCATGAGGCTCCGGTCTTTACTGAAGCGCAGACACAGAACGAGCCCCGCAAGCTACCTGTGGTCGAAGTGCTTACGCAGAGTTGGGGCGATCTGCTGCGAGTCATCTGCATGGCGCTCTCAGCGGTACTTGCAATTCTCGCCTCTGTATTTGGTGCGACTTATGCAGTGCAGCCCGCCTACGGCATTGGGTTCCCTTCCGGCTTGTTCATGTGGATTCCCGTACTGGGCAATATATGCGCAGTCATACTGATCCCCTTCGTTGGTAAACTTTCCGATAAAATTGGCCGCAAGCCTCCGGTGATTGTTGGCGTTCTGTGCGGAGGCATGTTGTCCTTTGGCTACCTCTATGCGATCAGCATTCACAATATGTGGCTTTCGCTGATTCTATCGCTGCTCATGTGGGGGGTGGCTTACCAGGGCTTTAATGGCGTGTTCCCGAGTTTGTTCCCGGAACTGTTCCGTACACGAGTGCGTGTTACGGGTATGGCGATTGGACAGAACATAGGCGTGGCATGCACAGCGTTTCTGCCGGCCCTTTTCGTATCTGTCGCGCCTCCCGGTAGCGATAACATCCCTCTGAAAATTGGCGCGCTGACTTTTGGCATCTGCTTAATATCCGCTATCGCCGCCATTACAACCCGGGAAACCTTCCGGATTCGTCTGAAAGACCTTGGTGACCCCAATGCGGTCCCGATGTCAGAGGAGGAATACGAACGGGTGCGGGAACAATCCGACCCCAAGGCTAACGCTGAGGCCTCCAATCAAGCGTTTAAAAAATCAACGCCAGTGATGCGCTCCTGACAATCTCCCCTTCACCACCGCCGTGCTCGCTCAGTTTTTCTGTACAAAGCTTCAAGCAGCACGGCAGTGAACGCACACGCCCTGTCAGCGGTGGATTCCGATATCCGCATACCGGCAACCGGCGTGGAATAGGCAACTACAAGTAGGAATGACATGCATCCACGCATCACAGGCACCACGCGTCTATATGGATTGATCGGCGATCCACTCAAGAGCGCCAAGTCTCCAATGCTCTTGAACAAGCTGTTCGCCGAAGCACAGGTTGACGCCGTCTGCATTCCATTGGAAATCGGCGCGGCGGACCTGGCTGAGTTTGTCAGAGGCGTGCGCGCCGTGCGCAACCTCGCTGGACTGCTGGTCACCATGCCGCACAAGCAGAGCATGCTGGACATCGTGGATGTGCTCCACCCTACTGCGCTCCAGATCGGCGCAATCAACGTCGTTCGCTGTGACAATGACGGGCGGTGGGTGGGCGCTGTGTTCGACGGACTTGGCTGCGTAGCTGGCATGCAGCGCCACGGAGTTTCCCTGGAGGGAAAATCTGTCCTGCTTATAGGCGCTGGCGGCTCGGGACGGGCAATCGCGTTTGCCGTTGCCGCTGCTGGCGCACGATCACTGGTCATTTCAGATCTGGATCCGCACCGCGCCTCGGACCTTGCGCACCGCGTTGCCAAAGAGGGTTCGTGCGCTGTGTATGCAGGCCCAGCTGACCCAGCAGGTCATGACATCGTTATCAATGCTACCCCTCTTGGCATGAACCCTGATGATCCAATGCCTATAGACGCAACACGGCTGGACCCAGCGACGGTGGTGGTCGATATCATCACCAGGTCGGAGCCGACTGCCTTGCTGATTGAGGCGCAATCGCGCGGCTGTCAAACCCTCGATGGCCAGCCTATGCACGTAGGTCAAGCTCTGCTGGCATTAAGCTTTCTCGGTTTCGAAGATATCGAGCGTCGCTACTCGAGCGAATTGTAAGGGGCCGCTACAACTTACCTGCCTCCCTTCTTCATCCCGAACCAGAACGGTTAACAATGTGCACTGCCCCGGCATGTGCACCTTTCCGCGCACCTGTTGAAATTGCTCCTCACCTCGGACGCCACGCGCCGCTTTCCTACAAAATGAAACTAACTTCCGTTCATAATAATGTCGTGGTAGCCTACCGTGCACTTTCGGGAACGTGGCTCGCACGCTGTTATGTTCAGGCTTGATCCGCGTCCCGAGGCACTGGCAAGTTCGTCATACTTATTTATAAGGAATGAATGCTTGAAAGTCGTTCTTCTGGAAGTCAGCCACTGGCACACCCCGCTCTACCTTGACGCCCTTGAGCGCCTGCCTGATGTAACCGTCACGGCAGTGTCCGACGCAACCTGCTCGCGTGGTCCAGCCCTCGCCCAGCGCTTCGGAGCGCGACTGTACGATCACTGGAGCACCCTGCTGGAGAACGAAGAAGCCGATTTTGCCTTCGCCTTTGGTCCGCACGACGAGCTGTATGCCATGGGCAAGGCATTGATCGAGCGCAACATTCCGTTTGCGATGGAGAAGCCCTGCGGGCTAACCCAGCGTGAAGTGCTGGATCTGCAGCGACGCGCCGAAGCCGCAGGACTGTTCGTGGCGGTGCCGTTGGTTTGGAGGCACAGTGAATTACTGAACCGCCTCAAGCAAGCAGCGCTGCAGAGTAGTGCCAGATGGAGAACCCAGGCGTTTCGATTCAACGCTGGCCCACCCGGACGCTACCTGACGAACAGTTGCTCCTGGATGCTTGACCCGAAACGCTCGGGTGGCGGATGCACGATCAACCTCGCCGCTCACTTCGTCGACCTGGTTCAGGAAATCTCTGGAGAGCAAATACGCAGCGTGTCCGCCGTCATGCATCGCGACCCGCAGCTGACCGCCGTGGAGATCGCCTCAATGATGACCCTGGTGACCGAGAGCGGCTGCATCTGCACCATCGAAACTGGCTACAATTATCCGGCGAATACGCCTGAGCAACGAGAGTTCTCGTTTTCATTGTCAACCGATCAGTTCTACGTGCGTTCGACCCCGGACGGCTTGCGCCTGGTCGACGCCGTCGGGCAGGCAAGTGACCTGGGCATGAGCCTGAACTCCGACGTGTATTACGACCACTTCGTAACCGACGTCCTCGCCCCTGGCCGTGAGACAGCCTATACCGGTGCCGGACTTGCAACCATGCACCGCGTCATGCGCATCATCGAGGCGGCCTATGAGTCAGATCGCCTCGGTGGCATTCCCATAACCCTCCAGCACCCCTGACACGACGTTGGCCGGTCATTGCCGGCAAGAAGAGGACTGAAAAAATTGTCACACATCGGCCGCTACTTCAACACCCTGGAACTGCTTCTGTCCCATCCAGATGGCCTCGCTCTGTCTGAAATCGGCGAGCAGACCCAAGTCGCCATGGCCACGGCTCACCGCATATTGAGCGCGCTGCGGGAAAGAGGCTACGTCTACCAGGACGAACAGGATCATTACCGCCTGACGTTGAAGATCCCCAGCATGGGCGTGAACTTCATCGCGGAAACAGGCTTCGCCAGGATCATGCAACCCTTGCTCAACGAGCTGGCCAGCGAAACCGGCGAGCACGTTCGGTTGGCGGCAGTTGCAGAGGATCATCTGACCTGGGTGCTGCAAGCCACGCAAAACACCAGGGGGCTTCAGTACCGTCGAGCCCTGGATGAAAAAATCATTCCCCACACGACCGCGGCGGGCAAAGTTTGGCTGTCCACCATGCGCGATGAGCGCGCCATGCGAATTCTCGCCGCCTGGGATATCGAGAACAGCCGAGACTACGCGGGGCCCAATGCGCGCGTTTCGATTCGCGACATCTTTGATGACATCGCTCAGATCCGCAAAGAGGGACACGCAATCGTTCGCGAAGAAGGTGAAGTGGGCGTGTGTGTCGTGGCGGTTGCTGTATTCGACACCTCGCGGCCAGAAAACGCGGGGCCGGTGGCCACCCTGAGCGTCGCCGGTCCTATCGCACGCATGCGGGAAGAAACCCTCAGTGCCCATATCGAACACTTGAAGCGCTCGGCAATCAGGGTGGGCGAATGCTGGTCACTCTGGACTTCGGTCAGCGGGGATGACGCGCTGCCTTTGCGGTAGTACTACGCCTACTGTCGCGATCGTGAATGGCTCCAGCAGGCCAAAGCCTGCGGATTCCATCCGGTCGCAGGCCCTAGCGACAAGCGACCGGTACTCGATTACGGAATTTTCCAGCCCTTGGCACGCAGATCCTGCACACCCTTGTTCAGCTCATACAGAGCGTTTTCTTCGCGGATGATTTCCAGTACGCAGTTTTCAACACCGCAGGTCGCCTGAACGGCCTCGCCCAACCCGATGAAATCCACGACACCGGTGCCGACTGGATCATGCCCCCACACGTCCGTACCCGTGTCGGAGACATGCACAAAGTCGATGCTGGCGTGATAAGCCAACAGACTCGCTACCGGATCTTCACCGATGTACGCGGCATTGGCGATGTCATAGACGACCCTGACCGTATCGTCGTTGAGTGTTCCAACGACCTCCGCCAGCTCCCGCATCGTGGGGGTAAAGCAATATGGGGTGTTTTCCAGCAGTAAGCGCACGCCCGCCTCTTTCGCCAGCGGAATCAGGACCGCCAAGCTCTCGTACATCCAATCGTAGGTCTTCTCGAGCGGTGGGGAAATCATCGGGCGCCTGGTGCCGGGGGATATCACCACTTCACGAGTATCCCAAGCGGCAGCGAGGTCAATCACCGCCTTGATGTGCTCGATACTCTTTTGGCGCATGTTCGCGGCGGGACTGGCCAGATTCAGGTCATAGCCGCCGGCGTTGAGGGACCTGATCTTCGCGCCGTATTCACGAAGACGCACGCTCGCAGCAGAACGCTCTGCGGTCGAGAGCTCTACCGGCCAGCAATGTGGCGAGCTGACGGGAACCTCGAATACGCGATGTCCATGCTCGGCCAACTGGGCGATGGCATCGACTGCCGTCGATGACCACAGGTAGGAAAACGTGCTGATGATCATATCGAAACATCCTCTCAATTGAGTATTCGCTGGAGTGAAACGGGCCATTCGCATTATGGGTTTTGTATCTGGACCACTATCGCTAGCTGGAAAACGCGGTGAAGGAGGAATCTGGACGGCGATAGCCAATGCAACGGCAAGAATGCCCCGATGGCACAAAAAACATATCGGAATCTAATTCCATAGTCAATTCAATTGCAATACTGACTGGTTTTTTGTAGGTTACGAATCTCCCCTACTTCAATGTCTATCTATAAAGGAGTGTGCCCCATGAGAGCTTTGGTCAGTGGCGGTAGCAGCGGCATCGGTGCATCTGCGTGCCTCAGGATCGCGGAGGCGGCCCTCGCCCGGGGCTCGCAGCCGCGAATCGCGGTATGCGGGCACACCCCTAATAGCACGCAAGAAGAAGTCGTTCGCTCCATCGAGGCCATGGGTGGCGTCGCCATCGCGCTGTCTGGAGATCTCGGCAACCCTGAGGTGCCAAGTCAGCTGGTGGCAGCTGCTGTAGCAGAGTTCGGTGGGCTCGACGCGTTGGTGGCGAACGCCGGCATCGCCAGCCCGGGCGCAATCTGTGATTTGTCCATCGAGGACTGGGACGACATGTTCTCAGTCAATCTTCGTGGCGCCTGGCTGCTGGCCAAAGCCAGCTACCCGCATTTGCGCGAGAGCCGAGGCTCGGCGTGCTTCACCTCGTCGATGTCGGGCCAGCTTCCACATGCCGGCTCAGGCGCCTACAGCCCCAGCAAAGCGGCATTGACCATGCTCGCCCAGACGCTCGCGCTGGAATGGGCGCCTGAGGGGATCCGCGTCAACGTGGTCTCCCCAGGCATGACCCACACGCCGATGTCGGAAAAAATGTACGCCGATCCCCAGATCAAGAAAGCCCGGGAAGCAATCATTCCGCTGGCAAGAATCGGCGACCCCATGGATATCGCTAACGTGATCGAATTCCTCGTCAGTCCTTTAGCTGGATATGTGACCGGGCAGGATATCTGTGTCGACGGTGGATTCTCCAAATCGATACTGAGCCATATCCCGGGCCGGCCAAGCTCCAAGTCTTGAGCACGATTGCCTTATAAGATCCGCCCCCTCAAAACCAAGGTGGTCAGTCGGGGAAAGTGGCGCGGGCAACTCTAAGGCTGGCAAGGATGCTGGCATCATTCGTTACCGCTAGACGCCAAGGCCTGCGCCTCATTACATAAATCGCAGGCAAAAAAAACCACTCATCCGAGTGGTTTTTTCTGAATCCTGGAAACGGGAAACGAGAAACGAGAAACGAGAAACGAGAAACGAGACTCGCACGCTACCCTGGGATCGCTGTACCTCCATTCTCCACCGAGCATCTGAATCGTCCAGACCTGGATAGCCAATCTACCCCTCCAGCTATTACGCATTGAGTCAGACAGCTGTTGCAGGTGCGTATGAATTCATTGCCCCTTGCTTCAGGAAATCACAAGCATCTGGGCTGTTGAGTACCTCGTGCAGGAATAAACAACTTCACCTCGATCCTCACTGCCCGGACCACCGGGCAGAATCTCCGAACTTCAGCCGCCCCGCTCACTCGTAACGTCTAGATACAAAATAATGACGAGACGAGGTGTGACATGAGGTTGATTCACGGCACTTCACATTTTCGACCCTACACCTCAGCGTCGGGCGGCTGGGGATCGGCCCATTCGGTGATGAACATCCTGTGGCGTGAGCAAGCCTTCATCAAAGGCGGCGCCGCTTTGATCAAGCAGAACAAGCCGCAGGGTTTCGCCTGCGTCAGTTGCGCATGGGCCAAGCCTGGGGACCCACACGCTTTAGAGTTTTGCGAAAACGGAGCCAAAGCCACGGCGTGGGAACTGACGTCGCTACGCAGCGGCCCCGATTTCTTCCAGGCCCACTCGGTGACCGAACTGCGCGGCTGGACGGATTTCGATCTTGAGCAGCACGGCCGTCTCACCCATCCGATGCGTTACGACGCTCAGTCTGATCGCTACGTAACCACGACATGGGAAGAGGCAGCCAACGCTATCGGCAAACAATTACAGGCACTGAGCCCGGACGAGGTGGTTTTCTATGCGTCAGGGCGCGCCTCGCTCGAAACCTCATTCATGTATCAGCTTTTTGCCCGTGCCTATGGCACCAACAATCTCCCCGACAGCTCCAACATGTGCCATGAAAGCACCTCGGTGGGCTTGCAAGAAAGCATCGGGGTGCCTGTCGGTACGGTCACACTGGCCGATTTCGAGCACACCGATTGCATCTTGTTCTTCGGACAAAACGTCGGCAGCAATAGCCCACGCATGCTCCACCCGCTACAAGAGGTGCGCAAGCGCAAGGTTCCGATCATTACCTTCAACCCCATTCGCGAAAGAGGTTTGGAGCGCTTTGTAAACCCGCAGTCACCGGTCGAAATGCTCGGCCCGAAATCGACGGCCATCAGCACGCAATACCATCAGGTGGCTATCGGTGGCGATACGGCGGCGGTCATGGGCATCGCCAAGGCGCTGCTCGAGATGGAGGAACGGGCGAAACAACGCGGCGAGCCGAGTGTCCTGGATCACGATTTCATCAGGCAACATACTGACGGCTTCGCCCGTTTTGTGGATCAGGTACATGGTTATTCATGGAGCGTGCTGGAACAGCGATCCGGGCTGACCCGCAGCGCAATGGAGGCCACCGCTACGGTTTACGCGCGCAGCGAGAAGGTGATGATCGTTTATGGCATGGGCATGACCCAGCACCGGCACGGGGTCGGCAACGTTCAGATGCTGGTCAACCTGCTGTTGCTGCGCGGCAATATAGGTAAGCCCGGCGCGGGCATTTGTCCCGTACGAGGTCACTCGAACGTACAGGGGCAGCGAACCGTGGGGATTACCGAGGACCCTGCAAAGGTTCCAAAGGACGAGCTGGAGGCCTTGTTCGGCTTCACTGTTCCTGAGCGCAAAGGGCTGACGACAGTAGACACTTGCGCGGGGATTCTTGATGCAAGTGTGAAGGGCTTTATCGGGCTCGGAGGCAACTTCCTACGCGCCGTTCCCGATACCGGTCGAATGGAGCCCGCTTGGGCAGGGCTTCGCCTCAACGTACAGATCGCCACCAAACTCAATCACACGCACTTGGTGCCTGGCGAACACACCTGGCTACTGCCCTGCCTGGGAAGAATCGAGATCGACCGGCAGTTGGGCGTCGAGCAGGCGTACACCACCGAAGACAGCACCGGTTGCATTCGCGCGTGGCGCGGCAACGCAGAACCGGCCAGTGAACAGCTGCGCTCAGAGTCGGCAATCATTGCAGAGTTGGCGCACGCTACGCTTGGCGACACCGTAGCCGTCCCATGGCTGCAATGGCGGCACGACTACGCCCTCGTTCGCGAAGCCATCAGCAAGGTTTATCCGCAAATCTTCCATGATTTTGAAGCGCGTATGTGGGAGCCCGGCGGGTTTCATCGCCCGCTGGGCGCAGCCCATCGTCAATGGGCTACGCCTTCTGGAAAAGCCCAGTTCATCACCCCGGAAACGCTCGACGAAGACGACGATGTCTCAAAAGGCGAAGCGGGCCGGGACGTCCTGCAACTGATGACGCTGCGTAGCAACGACCAGTTCAACACCACGGTCTATGGCTACGATGATCGTTTCAGGGGCGTCAAAGGCACTCGCAAAGTCGTGTTCATGAACCGCAACGACATCGTGCGCCTGGGCTTTGCGCCGGGTGCCTGGGTACGCTTGCGCACGGCGATCGAGCCAGAGGTCAGGCGCGAAGTCGGGCCTTTTCAGGTCATTGCCTATGACATCCCGGAAGGGTGCGCCGCCTCCTACTATCCTGAATCCAATCCGCTGGTCCCTCTCTGGCATTACGCCAAACGCAGCAAGGTTCCCGCTGCGAAATCAGTGCCTGTCACGCTGATCCCGGCTCAACCGGATGCCGATGATCTCGATCACGCGGTCCCCGAAACGGACCAGGTCGTGTAAAGGGTTATGGACAGTGTTGAGTGGGGACTGATGGCGGCGCGAACGCAGTTCGCGGTGACCATCAGCTTCCATATTGTGCTGGCGGCATTCAGCATCGGTCTGGCGAATTTTCTTCTTGTACTGGAGGCCCTTTGGCTGTGGCGCAAAGAGCAGATGTATCTGGACATCTACCAGTACTGGCTGAAGATATTCGCGCTCAATGTCGCCATCGGTACCGCCTCAGGGCTCATGCTTGAATATCAGTTCGGCCTCAACTGGTCGCGCCTCTCCACCCAGGCGGGAGAAATCCTGGGGCCCTTGATGTTTTACGAAGTGATGGCCGCGTTTTTTCTTGAAGCGGGATTTCTCGGGATTATGGTGTTCGGCATGAAGAAGGTGGGACCAGGCCTGCACTTCTTCGCCACCAGCGCGGTGGCCGTCGGCTCCATTATCAGCGCCTTCTGGATCCTGTCCGCCAATTCATGGATGCACACCCCGCGTGGTTTCGGCATCGGCGCCGATGGCCGTTTTGTCGCGCAGGATTGGTGGGCAATCATATTCAACCCCTCTTTTCCCTATCGTTTCACCCATATGATGCTCGCGACCTTCCTGGCCACCGCCTTGATGATCGCGGGAGCGAGTGCGTGGCAACTGCTACGTGACTCGACCCACCTGCGTGCCCGAGTGCAGTTTTCGATGGCGCTGTGGGCAGTTGCAGTGTTGGCGCCTGTGCAAATTGCCGTAGGCGATCTTCACGGCGAAAACACCTTGAAATTCCAGCCGCAGAAAGTCGCCGCCATGGAAGGTACGTGGACGCGTCCAGCACCTGGAGCCGGTGAGCCCCTGCGTTTGTTTGCATTGCCAGACATGGCCGAGCGGCGGAATCATTTCGAATTGGCGATACCACGCATCGCCTCGTTGTATCTGCGACATGACCTGAGCAGCACGATCAAACCACTGACTGAATTCGCGCCTCAGGACATTCCCCCTGTTGCGCTCGTGTTCTGGGCCTTTCGCGTGATGGTGGGCTTGGGGTTACTGATGCTGGCGCTGGGGATCACGAGCCTGGTATTGCGCCATCGCAAACGCTTATACAACACACGCTGGATGCAGCGTTGCTGTTTGTGGATGGCCCCGTCCGGGTTCATGGCCATGATCAGTGGCTGGATGGTCACCGAAGTCGGCCGGCAGCCCTTCACGGTCTACGGCTTGCTGCGGACGGCGGACAGCGCGTCGACAGTCTCCATTGATCAGGTCATTGGTTCCACGGTTGCGATTGTGTTTTTTTATCTAGGGGTGTTCGGCATCGGTTTGTGGGTATTGCTGCGTATTCTGCGTCAACCCGCCAAGGCAGGCGAGCAAGGACCGCAACCGACGCTTGCTGACGAAATCGGCAGGTCATGAGGAGCGCCTTTGATGGACGGTGACGCGATCATCCTGCTTTCAGCTGCGGCGCTCGCATTCTCGGTGCTCAGCTACGTCTTGCTCGACGGTACCGACTTGGGAGTGGGTATCCTGTTGGGACTCACGCCGTGCGCAAAACGACGTCGTGCCATGGCGGTGTCCATCTTGCCCATCTGGGATGCGAACGAAACGTGGCTGGTTTTGGGCGGCGGAGGATTGCTGGCATTGTTCCCGTTGGCGTATGCCGTTTTATTACCTGCGTTGTACGTGCCGTTTATTGCAATGTTCCTGGCACTGATCGTCCGGGCGATGGCATTGGAGTTTCGCGACTACACCGATAACCCTGACATCAAGCGGGGGATCGACGCGCTACACCTATGCGGATCGTTGATAACGGGGGGCTGCCAAGGCGCGGCTTTGGGTACGCTGGTGCAAGGCATCCCCAACCAGAACGGCCAATTCAGCGGAACAGGCTGGGAGTGGGCCAGCCCTTTCGCCGTGTACTGCGCCGGCGTGCTGATCGTCGGCTATGCGTGGCTGGGAGCGTGTTGGTTGTATTGGAGAACCGAATCAGCGTTGCAACAAACGTCGCGCAGGCAGGCACAACGGCTGTCTGTCGTCACTCTCGTGCTGATGATCGTATTACTCATCTGGACGTCCACGCTGAACCCGAACTATGCACAGCGGCTTTCCAGTCCCGTCGTAATGTATTCAACAGCCGGTGTGGGTCTCACGGCATTTCTTGCTTTTTGGACCAGCTTTCGAAGCCGCTATGACCTACTGCCGCTGATCTGCGCGCTCAGTCTATTCGTACTGGGGTTCGCACTGATGGTGATTACGATTTTCCCACTGATCGTCCCGCCCAACCTCACTCTCCAGGTTGCTGCATCCAGCGCGACCAGCCAGACCTTCATGCTGATCGGTTTTTCCCTGCTGATGCCGGTGACCTTTTTCTACAACACCTTTGGCTTTCGTGTTTTCAGCGGGAAAATTCATTCGGCGAAGGTTCAATTGCCAGAATAGGCCCACGACTTTCAGAACGTTGAGATCGCAACCGATACTGCCCCGGACTCTCCCCCGTCCATTTCTTGAACGCACGATGAAACGCACTCGGCTCCTGGAAGCCCAACTGCTCGGCAATATCGCTGATGTTCGTCCTGCCCTGGCGTAACCGTTCAAACGCCACGCCGCGTCGCACCTCATCCTTGATCTGCTGATACGAACAACCTTCACGCTCCAGTTTCCGGCGCAAGGTACTGGGGCTCAGGTGCAGCTCCAGGGCTAGGTCCCGCAAGGTCGGCCATTCACTGTAGCGACTGTGGCGCAGGCGCTGATGGACCTGCGACGCCAGGCCATGCTGGTTGCGGAAACGGATCACCAGCCATTGCGGTGCGGTACGCAGAAATGTTTTCAGCGAGGCCAGGTCCTGAACCACCGGCAGCCGCAGATAGTCACTGTCGAATTCGATTTCGGTGTGGTCGGCGCCGAAGCTCAGGTTGGGCCCCCAGAGCAACGTATCATCGCGCAGCGACAGGCGCTGATGACGAAAGTCTGCACGATCAATGGGAATTCGTCGCCCGCCCAGCCAACACAGCAGGCTGATGATCAACACCAGAAACGTTTCTTCGCCCTGCCGGCTGAGCTCGCTACTTGGCGAACGGGTCTGCAAGCTGATGACCGCGCGTTTGCCACACACATTCAAGGTGCCACGGAAATCACGCAGGAACAGGGCGAAATTGGCCAGGCACTGGCGCAAGGCTTTTTCCAGCGTCGGTTCCTGGATCAATGCCCGGCAGATCAGGGCAAAGCTGCCCGGCGGCATTCCATGGGAGTCCAACTGGAAAAATTCGTCGTTCAATTCACGAATCTGCACCAGCCACAACGCGGCGAAAGCCTTGGCCGGCACGCGTGCCGTCGGCTGCTCCATCAGTGCCGGATCGATGCCCACCTGCTCAAGGACCCATCGCACGCGCTGTGGGTCGTCACGCAGCGCATGGATCATGGGATACATGAAGTAAACCGCCACCGAATCCGTATCCCGCACTTTATAGCCTCTCTCGTTACGTCCGAACCGTTACATTCAAACATGGCAAAAAACGCCATCACCCTTGAACAGTTTTGGCATGGGCCGGTGGCGCTGCTGATTCTAGACTCATGCCCAACAAAAAGACCTATTCAGGAAGCCACATGAATCTACAGAACATCGGTGTCATCGGCGCCGGGACCATGGGCAATGGCATCGCCCAAGTCTGCGCCTTGGCCGGTTTCAACGTGACCTTGATCGACATCTCCGGGACTGCCTTGCAGAAGGCGATCGCAACCGTCGATAAGAATCTTGATCGCCAGGTTGCCAAAGACACGCTGACGCAAGAACAAAAGCTCGCGGCCCTCGACAGGATTCGCACCAGTACCGATTACGCCAACCTGCAAAACACGCACATGGTGATCGAAGCCGCCACCGAAAACCTCGACCTGAAACTGCGCGTGTTGCAACAGATCGCGGCGCAGGTCAGTGCCGACTGTGTGATCGCCTCGAACACTTCGTCGCTGTCCATCACTCAGCTTGCCGCCAGCGTCAACCAGCCCGAGCGCTTCATCGGCTTGCACTTTTTCAACCCGGTGCCGGTCATGGGCCTGATCGAAGTGATTCGTGGCCTGCAAACCAGCGATGCCACCCACGCCCTGGCGCTGGACATGGCGACCACGCTCGGCAAAACCGCAATCACCGCCGGCAACCGCCCGGGCTTCGTGGTCAATCGGATTCTGGTGCCAATGATCAATGAAGCGATCCTGGTGTTTCAGGAAGGCCTGGCGAGCGCCGAGGACATCGACGCTGGCATGCGCCTGGGTTGCAACCAGCCCATCGGTCCGCTGGCGCTGGCGGACCTGATCGGCCTGGATACCGTGCTGGCCATTCTTGAGGCCTTCTACGACGGCTTCAACGACAGCAAGTACCGCCCTGCTCCGCTGCTCAAGGAAATGGTCGCCGCCGGTTACCTGGGACGCAAGACGGGGCGTGGCTTCCATGCCTATGCCTGAACGTTGCTCGCGCTTCGCCGAATACCGGGACAAGGTGCTGGAACTCTTTGCCAGCAAGGGTTTCGGTCAGGTCGGCATGCGTGAGCTCGCGGCCTGCCTGGGGCTTGCCCCAGGTTCGCTGTATCACCATTACCCGAGCAAGCAGCACCTGCTGCTCGACCTGATCGAAGAGTTCTATGAAGAGCTGCTGACCGTGTTGGGCCGCATCGAGCACGCCGCCCCGGCGAAACGCGACAGTCTCAACCTGTTGATCCGCGAACACCTCAATCTGCACCAGGAAATGCCTTGGCATTTTCGTCTGGCGGAGCGCGACAGCGGATGCCTGAATGAAGTGCAACAGCAACGGGTTCGGCAACTGCGCGAGCAGTACGAACGCCAGTTGCTGGTCATGCTCGGCGTCCGGTTCCGGCTCAGTGAGCCGGGCCAGATGGCCGCTGCCCATGCCATTGCCGCCTTGCTCAACAGCGCGCCCAGTTGGCTCGGGCAATACGCATTGGATGAGCGTGAGCGCGATACGCTCGTGGAGAATATGATGGCCGGCGCCATCGAGCGATTACTGGCTCCGAAGACGCCCCATTAGGGCGGTCTTCTGCCGCCACAACACCGGCAACCATTCGACAAGCAGTCTCAATCCGACTCGCCGTCGCCACCTCCGAACGCCCTTAAACTCAGATCCACAAAGCTGCGTACTTTAGGGTCCATGTAGCGGCTCGATGCGAAGACCGCATGCACAGGCGCAGGGATCTCCGCCCAGCCGGCGAGCACGCAAGACAAGGTGCCATCAGCCACATGCGGTTCTGCTATGAAACGAGGCAGTTGGGCGATCCCTATTCCTTCAAGCGCCATGTTTTTCGCAGCGATCGTACTGTTGACTGCACAGCGCGGCGCGGCAGTGACCTTCTCTGCCTTCGCCCCGTTGACCAGACTCCAGCTTGAGCGGCCGCGCATGGTTTTCATGATCAGGTCGTGATGCTCGAGGTCGTTGACCTCGGTAACCGCCGGCCCGCGTTTCAGATACCCTGGGGTCGCGTAGAGCCCGTAAGTCACTTCACCGAGCTTGCGCGCCGAGAGCCCTGAATCTTCCAGGGTGCCAACGCGAATCGCGACATCGAAGCCCTCATGGATGATGTCGACCAGCCGATTGGTGTATTCCGCTTCTACCGTCACGTTCGGCGCCTGGCGCAGAAACGCCGCGATCCACCGGTCCACGACCATCGTCCCGAACTCAGAACCTGCGGTGATCCTGAGCAGCCCTTTGGGCTCCCTGGACTGTTGCGCCACCGCCGCTTCGGCGGCCTCGGCGGCGGTCAGGATGCACATGGCGCGCTCGAAATAGTCGCGCCCGACTTCGGTCACGCTGAGACGGCGCGTCGAGCGGGTGAGCAGTTGCGCACCGAGCTTTTCTTCCATGCGCCGAACGATGCGGCTGACCCGAGCCTTGTCCGTGCCAAGTCGGTCCGCGGCCGCAGTGAAGGAGCCATCGGTGACGACGGCGGCGAAGACGCGCATTTCCGGCAGATCGATTGATGTATTCATGGACAACAGTGTGTGATTTTCGAGCCGATTTATCAATCGTCAGATCAACTCTACAGTTCGCTCCGTGTACTCACTGACACGAAAAATCTGTCGACCTGGAAGGAATATGCAAGATGACTCAAACAATCGGAATTATCGGCTCGGGCCTGGTAGGCAAAGCCGTCGCCCACCTGGCCGTCGCGGCAGGCTACAACGTCGTGATCAGCAATTCCCGTGGCCCGGAATCACTCACCGGGCTGATCGAGGCGCTCGGCCCGCTTGCCCGCGCAGGCACTGTGGAACAAGCCATTGCCGCCGCCGATATCGTCTCGCTGGCCGTTCCCCTGGCGAATTTCAAGGCTTTGCCGGCCGACAAGCTCATCGGCAAGGTGGTCCTCGATCAAACCAACTACTACCCAGGCCTTGGCGAATTTCGCCGGACCGACCTCGACAATGGCGAACTGACGTCGAGCGAACTGGTGCAGCAGCACCTCAACGGCGCCAAAGTGGTCAAGGGTATCCACAACATCGGCTGGATTCACATGCAGCACAACGCCCGTCCCCAGGGCGATGCAGAACGCACCACCCTGCCCATTGCCGGTGACGACGCTGTAGCCAAGGACATCGTCGGGCGCTTCATCGAGGCTGTCGGGTACAACGTGGTGGATGCCGGCTCGCTCGCCGACAGCTGGCGCATCGAACCCAACACGCCGATCTACTTCTGGCCCTACGCGCCAGCCGTTCCAGAGGGTTTGACCCAAGAGCAGGCCAAGGACGTCTACCGGCAGCGGGGCAAGCCGATTTCCCCGGAACAGGCTCGGGAGTTGATCAGCACGACGAAGCGCCCAATGCCCATCGGCGGCACGCTTGAAAGACTTCCGCCGATCCATATTGCCCTGTTCCTTGAGTTGGCCAGCGCCAGCACTGTCCAGAGGTAAAAACACTACACCAGACGCCGAACGCATCGCTTGGAGTGTGTGCGGTGAATGCCGTGGCGCCGGGCTGAGTGCGAACGGACATGAACGCTGCCGTACGGGAAAACGCCGACATGGTGAAATTGATCGAGGGTGATACCGCATTGGGCCGCTTCGGCGAAACCTCGGACATCGCCGCCGTCGTGGCGTATCTGGCGTCCGACGAAAGCCGTTGGGTGACCGCCCAAGTGATCGAGGCCAGTGGCGGTTACAAGCTGTAGATCGGTGCGAAGGTTTAAACAGCCATAGACCAGAACGCCGCTCAATGAGCGGCGCCTGGTTTACCCGTCTGGCCCTGCCAGTGAAACCATGGTTGTCTTATCAGACAATCAAGTCGCCGGCATTCAAACTATTGACCCCCACCAACTGGATCTCGAAATCCGCCCCCAGGTCGCCGTTGACGTTTCCGTAGAGTACGTGATCGACGAAACGCAGTTGGCCTGCTCCGGTGAATTCATTCGAATCGATGAAACTGAATCTGTCGATCAATGGCGTCTGGGCATCGGCGTCCAGTATCAGATGGATTTTATCGCCCTGCAGGCTGCTGAAGTCGGCGATGGTGTCGCTGGCGCTGCCTTTGCCCAATTCGTTCAAGGCAGTGAACAGGAACCGGTCGGCGCCGTCGCCCCCGGTGAGCAAATCAGTACCGATGCCGCCAAGCAGGACATCATTGCCTGCACCGCCGTCGAGCCTGTCATTTCCTGCTCCAGCATCCAGCACGTTGTTGCCGGCGTTACCGGTCAGCACGTTATTCAATGTATTGCCCACACCGTTGATGGAGTCTCCGTCGGCCAGGATGAGGTTTTCCAGATTGGCGCCCAGTACCCACGTCACCGACGAGCGCACCGTATCGATTTCAGTGGCCAGCGTGCTGGTTTCGCTGACCTTGTCCGTCAGGTCGTTCACCACGTAGACGTCGTTACCAGTGCCGCCAATCAGTATATCGCTGCCTCCGACGCCGTTGAGTACGTCGCTCCCTGCTCCACCGCTCAGCACGTTATTGCCGGCGTTGCCGATCAACACGTTGTTCAAGTCGTTGCCGGTGCCGTTGATGTTGCCCGCGCCGGTCAGCGTGAGGTTTTCCAGATTGGCGCCCAGGCTCCAGCTGACAGAGGAAAGCACGCTATCGATTTCACTGGACTGAGCAGTGGTCTCCGTGATGATGTCCGAGGCATTGTCGACCACGTAGGTGTCGTTACCGGCGCCGCCGACCAACGTATCGATGCCGCTACCGCCGTCGAGAATGTTGTTGCCGGCATTACCGATCAAGACGTTGTTCAAACCGCTGCCGGTGCCGTTGATGAGTCCTGTTCCGAGGAGCGTCAGATTCTCCAGATTGGCGCCCAGGCTCCAGCTCACCGAGGCCTGGACCGTATCGGTTTCGCTGGCCACAGCGCTGGTTTCGCTGATGATATCGGCGAGGTTGTCCACCACATAGATGTCGTTGCCGGTCCCACCGATCAAGGTGTCGGCGCCGCCGATGCCATTCAGTATGTCGTTGCCCGCGCCACCGATCAGCACGTTATTGGCTGCGTTGCCGATCAGGACGTTGTTCAAGTCATTACCGATGCCATTGACGAGCGCAGCGCCGGTCAATGTGAGATTTTCCAGGTTCGCCCCAAGACTCCAGTTCACTGACGAGCGCACGGTATCGATTTCGCTGACCAGGGTACTGGTCTCGCGGACGGCATCCAGCGCGTCATCGACTACATAGGTGTCGTTGCCCGTACCTCCAACCAACGTGTCGTTGCCACCGACGCCATTGAGAATGTCATTGCCAGCCCCGCCTTCAAGCACATTATTGGCAGAGTTGCCGATCAACACATTGTTCAGCGCGTTGCCAATACCGTTGATCAGACCCGCACCCGTCAACGTGAGATTTTCCAGATTGGCACCCAGGCTCCAGTTCACCGAAGAAAGCACCGTATCAACTTCACTACCCAGCGTGCTGACCTCAATGACCGCATCCGCAAGACTGTCGACCACATAGGTGTCATTGCCGGTGCCGCCGACCAGCCTGTCATTACCCGCGCCACCGTTGAGAACGTTGTCGCCAGTGTTGCCAGTCAATTGGTTGTCCAAATTATTGCCAATGGCGTTGATTGCATTGGCACCCGTCAACGTCAAGTTTTCCAGGTTGGCGCCCAGGCTCCAGCTCACCGAAGCTTGAACCGTGTCGATTTCTCCGGCCAGGGCGCTGGTCTCATTGATGATGTCGGCGAGGTTGTCGACCACATAGGTGTCATTGCCGGTGCCACCGATCAGCGTGTCGATACCGCCGACGCCATTGAGGATGTCGTTGCCTGCGCCACCGCTGAGCACGTTGTTGGCTGCGTTGCCGATCAGGATATTGTTCAGGTCGTTGCCGCTGCCATCGACGGGCGCAGCGCCCGTCAGGGTAAGGTTTTCCAGATTTGCGCCCAGGTTCCAGCTCACAGAGGAAATGACAGTGTCGATCTCGCTGGCCAGGGTGCTGGTTTCGCTGACGGTGTCGCCCAGGTTGTCGACGACGTAGGTGTCGTTACCGGCTCCGCCGGTCATCGCGTCCGCGCCGCCAAGCCCGTTGAGCACGTTGGCCAATGCATTGCCGATCAGCGCGTCGTCATTGTTCGAGCCGATCGCATTTTCGATCTTGGCGCCGAAGGCGATCGCCAGTCCTTCGTTGAACGCGGTCTGTGTGGAGAAATCGGTGAACTCCTGACCGATCTTGCTGAACTGGCCTTCATTCAGGTTGATGCGCACCACGCCGCTCTGGTTGCTCGCATCAATCGTGTCAATGCCGCCTGCATCCCAGATGGTCTCGAAAACCGATTGTCCTGCCGACCAGCTGTAGGTGTTATTGCCGGTCTGCCATTGAGTGTTGGCCCCGTAGAGGCTCTGGATCGCCGCAATGTCCAAGAGCATGGGCGTCGTTGGCTCGTAGGAATACGGCGTGTTGTAACTCATAATGGTGTTGCGCACGTCATCCAACTGCGGGGCTAGCACCGTGGAATTCGACAGTCCTGGGGAAAACGGGTGCTTGAGGCCCAGGGCATGGCCGATCTCATGCATGAAAACCAGATAGTCGTAAGTGCCCTTGACCGGATTCGGGTTGTCTGTCACCGGACCGAGCCAGACATCGCCGCCGCTTGGGGCGTTATCGGGAAAATAGCCCCAGGCGGCGGTATCGCTGTCCATGTCCAGGTAACCACCGAATCGCAGATCACCAACGTTGGTCGAGGTCTCGCTGACCTGGGTGAACTTGATGTTGGCAACCGCTCCCCATTTTTCCACCGCGCTGATAATGCCGGTCTGCTGTGCCGGCGTCAGGATGTAGGCGGCGTCAGGCTCATCCATATCGCTGTAGTTGATGTAAAAACGCGAGTTTTCGTTGACGAAGCTGTATGTCAGCGGCGTCGTGTACGTGCCGGTGGTCCAGGTGTTGCCCAACCAGTAGCTGCCAAACAGCAAGCTGTCGATTTGCGCGTTGCCGGTCAACGTGGCAGGCGAGGAGAATGAATAACCAATGGGACTGGGCATGAAAAGCTTCCTGTGAACGAACTGTGGCCTTCCTGATGCGGCCACTACAAAAGGGTTATTTTGCCTGAGAACAACAGCGGTGACATCATTTGGCCATTATTTTTTGTAGCCTGGACACGATTTAAGGTGTAACAAGCCATTCGTTAGCCTTTTTAATATCCCCATCTCCCAATCTTCCGCTCCAGCGATGCAGCACCAGCAGACTGGTCACGAAACTGTACTGCGATTGGTAGAAATCACGCCGCGCGCGAAACTCGTCCTTGATGCTGTCCATCACATCGACGGCATTCTTCACGCCATACCCGAACGCCTTCTCCGTGGCCAGCCGGGATTTCTCGGCGGACTCCAGCGCGCGACGCGTTGCCTTGATCCGACTGAGCTCGGCGGACATGCCGAGATAGGCCGTGCGAGTCTCCTTGATCACCTGACGCCGCAAGGCTTCCAGTTCTTGCTGGGCAGCATCCTTATCGTTTTGCGAAGCCGATACCCGGGCGGCGGTGGAGCCACCGCTGTAAAGCGGCAGCTGCAAATCAAGGGACGCGATGAGGTTTTCCGAGCGTGGCGTCAACGTGCCTTCGTAGCCGATATCGCTGCGTTGTGCCGTAAGGTTCAGGCCCAGCCGGGGCAGATGACCCGCCTTGGCTTCACCGATAGCGGCTTCTGCGGCACGGATCCCGTGCTCGCGGGCATGCAGGGCTGGATTGCTGTCGAGCGCCGCCTGCACCCAGTAATCCTGCGCTTGCGCCGGCAGACTGAACGCCGGGTTTTCGCCGATGCGCTTCAAAGGTTCCTGGACATCACGCCCGACCAACTCGGAGATGGCTTCGCGACTGACCTGGACCTTATTGCTGGCCTCGATCTCGTCGGCCTTGAGCGCGTCCACTCGTGCCTCCAGGTCAAGTGCATCGGTCACCATTGCCATCTGGCGCGCATACAAGGCGTTGATGCGCTTGAGGTTGCGCTCGGTCGCTTCCAGCTCACTGCGCACCAGGGCCAATTCGTCTTCCGCGGCAAGAACGGCAAAGTAGCGCTCTGACAGGTCAATGTTTGCCTGCACTACGGTGTCAGCGGATTGATCGGCGCTTTGCCGGGCAAGCTCGACATATCTCTGATAGCTGCGCCAGACCTGTGGGTTGTAGATCACCTGATTGAGGGCCATCGCCACGCGCTTGCCGTTGTACTCGGTACGGCTCAGGTTATCGTCACGTCGGCTACGGTTGATGCTGCCGCTGGCGTTGAGCTGCGGCAGCAACTGACCGAAAGCAGCCCGCTCATTACTCTCACCGCTGCGGGTCAGCGCCTGGGCACGCAGGATGCGCGGGTCGGCCCCCTGGGCCTCCTGGTGTAACTGCCACAGGTCAATATAAGTAGCGTCAGCCAAGGCCCCCAGCGGGACGGCGAGTAGACAGAGTGCAATCAAAAACCTCATGTCAATCCTCGATCAACGAACGGGCAAATGCATCGCTCGCCGGCTGCACCAGGTACTGCAACAACGTTCGCTCCCCCGTATTGATCAGTACCTCGGCTGGCATCCCGGGCACCAGGGTCAGATTACCCAGTGTCTTGCGTCCCTTCTCGGTCAGGGCTATGCGCGCCAGATAGTAGGCTGTACCGGTGTCGTTGTTGATCAGCCGATCGGCGGATACCTGGACCAGTTGCCCCTCGATGACCGGCGTGGTGCTGCTCTTGAACGCGCTGAAGCGGATGCCCGCCGGTCTTCCCACCGCGATGCGGTCGATATCGGTTGGCGAAACCTGGGCTTCGACGATCAACTCCTCGCCGGCCGGAACGATGTCCATCAGCGCGGTGCCCGGGCTGACCACTGCACCCAGGGTGTGGACGGTCATCCCCATGACCATCCCCGACTCCGGTGCAAGAATATCCGTGCGCTGATCGCGATCCTGCAGCGTGGCCAGGCGCTCACGCAACTCATACACTTTGGTCCGTGCGTCCCCCAGCAGGCCCGCTACCTCGCTGGCAAAACTCTTCCTAAGTTGCAGTATCTTCAGCCGCGCTTCGTCGATATTGACCCGGGCTCGCGCACTTTCGGACTGGCTTTCGGCGATTTCGGCCTGCAGGCGCGAGAGACTGCGCTCCTGTTCACGCAGGCGCTGCTTATCCACGTAACCCTCGGCCAGTAGCGCCCGCAAGTCGGCAATTTCCTCGCGGTAAGACGCTGCAAGCGTCTGCTTGCTGGCGATAACCGCGCTGAAACCGCGAACCTGTTCCTCGATCTGGCCGATGGACTTTTCTTGCAAACCAATTTCGCCCAGCAACGAAGTACGTCGAGCCTGGAATATCCGCGCTTCACTGTCGCGAGCCTCGCGCACTCGCGGGTCAGCCGGATCCAGGGAAGGAACGTCTGCCGGCTCGGGCAATGCGTCACGTTCAGCCACCAATCGCGCCTCCAGCGAGAGTGCGGCGATCAATTGGCTGCGCATGGCTTCCATTTCCGAACGGGCCTGGGTGTTGTCGAGAACCAGCAACACGTCGCCAGCTTTCACCACATCCCCATCGTGCACGCGCAGTTCGCGCACGATGCCACCTTCAAGGTGTTGCACGGTCTTGCGATAGCTCTTGACCGTGACCACACCCGGCGCCAGCGCCGCACTGTCAAGCGGAGCCAGGGTCGCCCAGCCGCCGAACAGGCCAAAAGTCACCAGCAGCATGAGGTAGCCGATGCGTCTTACAGGCACATCATTGATCGGCAGTCCGGACATTTCGGCGGACGAGGACTTGCTGTTTTGCATAAAGTTGTACACCCGCTTCCTACGGTTGGATCGCTGCAGTCTGGGATGCCGCGGGCGTGACGCCCTGCAACCGTGCCAGGACCTTGTCGCGCGGCCCGAAGAGACTCAATTCGCCGTTATTGAGGACCAACAGTTTGTCGACCTGTGCCAGCACCCCGGATCGATGGGTAATGACAAACACCGTGGCTCGACTCTGCCTGAGTTTTTGCAACGCCAGGGCAAGCATCTTTTCCCCGGCGTCATCCAGATTGGAGTTCGGCTCATCGAGCACCACCAAGCGCGGTTCTGCGTACAGGGCCCGGGCCAGCCCGATGCGTTGACGCTGGCCACCGGACAACCCGCCGCCATTGGCGCCGATCAACGTGTCGTAGCCGTCGGGCAGTTGCAGGATCAGTTCATGCACGCCGGCCATGCGCGCAGCAGCGACCACCGCAGGCGCATTCACAGGGCCGAAACGTGAAATATTCTGGCCGATGGTGCCCTCGAAGAGTTCGATGTCCTGGGGCAGATAGCCGATGTATTGACCCAGTTCCTCGCGACGCCATTGGCTGATGTCCGCACCGTCCAGACGCACGCTACCGGCAAGGCTTGGCCAGACACCGAGCAACGCCCTGGCCAACGTCGATTTTCCCGAGCCACTGGTCCCGATGATGCCCACCACTTCGCCTGGCGACACATGGAAATCGATGCCGCGAATGATCGGCTTGCGACTGTTTGGAGCGCCCACCGAGAGCCCCTGGACGCGGACTGCCCCTTCCGGCGCGGGCAGCGGCATCCGTTCAGGCTCTGCGGCAACCCTGACCAGCAATTCCTGCAGACGGGCATATTGCGATCGCGCCCCTAGAAACCCCTTCCAGACGCCGATCAACTGATCGATGGGCGCCAGGGCGCGCCCTAGTAAAATGGAGCCGGCAATCATCAACCCGGACGAAATCTCATGCTTGATCGTCAAGTAAGCGCCCAAGCCCAGCACCAGGGACTGGACGATTTGACGGAACGACTTGGACACTGCAGCGATGGTGCCGGCGCGGTCACTGGCCAGGCTTTGCAGGATCAGGACTTTATGGATCTGACCGTTCCAGTGCTGACGCAGACTTGCCAGCATGCCCATGGACTCGACCACTTCGGCATTGCGCAGGCTTTTGTTGGTGAACGTCGTGGCCGCCATCTGCTCACGGTTGGCAGCCTGTAGCGGTGCGTGGGTCAGTTTCTCGTTGGCAAAAGCCAGTGCCCCCAGCAACACGGCGCTGGCCACCCCCATCCAACCGTACCAGGGATGGAAAACGAACATCACCGCCAGGTAGATGGGAATCCAGGGCGTATCGAAAAACGCAAACAGACCGTTGCCGGTCAGGAACTGGCGCAAAGCGCTCAGATCACTCAACGGCTGGGCCGTAGCGTTCATGCCAGAGGAATGGAGTGCCTGTTTGAAACTGGCGTCGAACAGGCGTTGGCCCAGTAGCGTGTCCAGGCGCGTGCTGACACGCACCATGATCCGCGAACGAACCCATTCCAGCCCGCCCATCGTAATCATCAACAGCAACATGATCAGCGTGAGCATCAACAACGTCGACGGGTTGGCGCTTCCTACCGCACGGTCATAAACCTGCAGCATGTAAAACGATGGAACCAACATCAGCAGATTGACAAAGAAACTGAAAAAACCGACGGAGAAGAAACTGCCCTTGCACGCGACAAGGGCTTTTTCCAGTTCGGTCCTGGCGTGGGCTGACATGGTTCAATACCTGAGGTCCGACTGTTCAAACCTGAAAAAACGTGAAGGATACAGACGCGCGGACGCCTTTGGAAACTTGAACGGACACCCCATTTGGGCGCCCGCGCAATTAGATCTACCGCGCTGTATCGGCACGTTCGCTCGATTCTTGAACGGTTGGGATTTCGCCGCGGCGCAGGCTCAATGACGAGGCGGTCAGGTACTTCCCCACTCATCATGCCGGTTATAGCGAGACTGGCTGCGCCGCCTATAGCTCTGAAATCCAAGTGACCGGATCAACTGATCAGGTCATTGCTCCCAACGCCGAAACAACACACTGGCATTCACCCCACCAAACCCGAACCCATTCGACAGCGCGTGGGTGATCTGCATCCTGCGGGCCTTCAACCCGACCAGGTCCAGCCCCTCAGCCGCCTCATCAGGGTGATGCAGGTTCAAGGTAGGTGGCACGACCTGGTCGCGCAGGGCCAGGACCGTGAAGATGGCCTCGATGCCGCCGGCTGCGCCCAACAAGTGTCCGGTAGCGGACTTGGTCGAAGTGATTGCCACGCCAGCACCACGCCCGAACACTGCGCGGATCGCCGCCAGTTCCCCGCTGTCACCCACCGGAGTGGAGGTCGCGTGGGCGTTGATGTGTTGCACTTCGGCCGGACTGAGCCCGGCCTGGCGCAGCGCCTGCTCCATGGCGCGCCGGGCGCCGTTGCCGTCTTCAGGTCCTGCCGTCAGGTGATAGGCATCGGCGCTGGTGCCATAGCCGACCAGTTCCGCCAACGGCTTGGCTCCCCGCGCCAGGGCATGCTCCAGCGACTCGATCACCAGCAGTCCCGCGCCTTCAGCCATGACGAAGCCATCACGATCGCGATCAAAGGGGCGCGAGGCTTCCTGGGGGCGCTCGGCAAAACCGGTGGAGAGCGCCCTGGCCGCGGCGAAGCACCCCAGGGTCACGCGGTCGATTGCAGCCTCGGTGCCGCCGCAAACGGCGATGTCCGCCTCCCCGCTCCTGATCATCCGAGCCGCATCGCCGATGGCCTGCACGCCAGCGGCGCAAGCGGTGACCGGCGCACCGAGCGGGCCTTTCAGCCCATGACGGATGGACACATGCCCTGCTGCCATGTTGGCGAGAAAGGCCGGAGCCGAGAACGGCGACAAGCGCCGCGGCCCTCGCGAGTCGGTGGTGCGAATGGCGTCGGCAATCGCACCAAAGCCGCCCACGCCCGACGAAATGATCGTCGCGGTCCGCTCCTGGTCGGCGAGTTCAGTCGGATGCCAGCCGGCTTGCTCCAGGGCCTCATGGGCCGCCACCAGGGCGAATTCGATGAAGCGATCCATTTTCTTGCGGTCTTTGGGTGGAATGAAACGCTCCGGGTCATAACCGGCAACCGCATCCTCCTCCAAGGTTGGCACCTGGCCGCCGACCGCGACGCCAGTACCCTCGGTGAACACTTCGGGCAGGCTACGGATACCGGAATGGCCGGCCAGCAGCCGTTTCCAGACCTCCTCGACGCCACAACCCAGGGGGCCGACGACGCCGACGCCCGTCACCACTATGCGTGTTTGACCTGCTGGAGTACTCATAGAAACCTCTTCATTTCTGTAGACGCTCACTGGAGCGGCAAGCGATCAACCGCTTATGCCAGCTTTACTGTTTCAGTTTGAACGGGCTTGGCGGGACGGATCTTGAACCAGATGGAATACATCGCCGGCAGGAACACCAGGGTCATGATGGTGCCGACAAACGTGCCGCCGATCAGAGTGTAGGCCAGCGTTCCCCAGAACACGGAATGGGTCAGCGGGATGAACGCCAGGATCGCCGCCATCGCCGTCAACAGCACCGGCCGGGCCCGCTGCACCGTGGCTTCGATGACCGAGTGGAACGGGTCCAGGCCTTCCTGGGCATTCTGATGAATCTGCCCGATCAGAATCAGCGTGTTACGCATCAGGATCCCTGACAGTGCGATCAGGCCGACCAGGGCATTGATGCCGAACGGCTGATTGAAGATCAGCAGCGTCGGCACCACGCCGATCAACCCCAACGGCGCGGTAAAGAACACCATGAGCATGGCCGAGATCGAACGCACCTGGACGATAATGATCAGCAACGTCAGGGCGATCATGATCGGCAGCAGCGGTACGATGGCCTGGCCGGCCTTGCCCGATTCTTCAATAGCCCCGGCCTGCTCGATCCGGTAGCCGTCAGGCAAGGTGTCGATGATCGGTTGCAGTTGCTTGATGATGGCGGTCGATACGTCCGGCGGTTGCAGCCCTTCGGCAATGTCGCCACGCACGGTGATGGTCGGGGTGCGGTCACGGCGACGCAGGATCGGATCCTCCATGCGCACGTCCACCTCGCCAACCTGGGACAATGGAATACGTTGCCCCGCCGCGCCTACCAAGGTGAAGCCTTCAATCCGGGCCGGATCGAGGCGGATATCCCCGGCGGCGCGTCCCACCACCTGCACCGAACGGATGTCCTCGCGCACCGCCGTGATCGGCACCCCGGCCAGCAGGAATTGCAGTTGCTGGGCGACAGCGCTGGACGTCAGGCCTACCGCCTGCAAACGATCCTGGTCCAAGTTGAAATGCAGGGTCGGCGTCAGCGGGCCCCAGTCGGTGTTGACGGTCCTCATCATCGGACTGGCCTGCATCACGTCCTGGACGCGGCTGGCGATCTCTCGCAGCTTCGACGGGTCAGGCCCCATCACCCGGTAGGCCACCGGAAATGGCGAGTACGGACCGAAGACAATCTGCGTCGCCCTGACCCGGGCTTCCGGGGCCAGCCCTTCGGCTACCGCTTCGCGCAGACGGAACTTGAGGGTTTCCCGAGATTCCTGACTGTCGGTAAGCACCACGATCTTGGCGAACGATGGATCCGGCAGTTCCGGCGCGATCGCCAGGAAGAAGCGCGGCGCACCCTGCCCGATATAGGCCGTGATGATCTTGGCTTCCGGTTGTTTTTGCAGCCAGGCCTCGACCTTGGCCGTGGTGGCGTTGGTTTGCTCGATAGACGTGCCATAAGGCATCTGCACTTCGATCATCACTTCAGGGCGATCCGAGGTCGGGAAGAACTGCTTCTTCACCAGGCCCATGCCCAGGATCGCCACCACGAACAAGGTGATGACCGTGCCGGCCACCAGCCACTTGCGCGCGATCACTCGTGTCAGGATCCGCCGGAAGCGGTTGTAGCGCGGCGTGTCATAGATGGCCGCATGCCCGCCTTCGACCTTCTTGATCTCCGGCAACATCTTCACCCCCAGATACGGGGTGAACGCCACCGCAACCACCCAGGAGGCGATCAGGGCAATGCCGACGATCCAGAACATGTTGCTGGTGTACTCGCCGGCAGTGGACTGGGCGAAACCGTTGGGCATGAAGCCAATCGCCGTCACCAGCGTACCGGACAGCATCGGTGCAGCCGTGTGACTCCAGGCGTACGCGGAGGCCTTGATCCGGTCGTAGCCCTCCTCCATTTTCACCACCATCATTTCGATCGCGATGATGGCGTCGTCCACCAGCAACCCGAGGGCCAGGATCAATGAGCCCAGGGTGATCCGGTCAAAATTCTTGCCGGTGGCCGCCATCACCACGAACACAATGGCGAGGGTCAAGGGCACGGCCGCCGCGACCACAATCCCGACGTGCCAGCCCATGCTGATGAAGCACACCACCATCACCACCAGCAAGGCGACAAAGAACTTGACCATGAACTCGTCGACCGCCGAGTTGATGTTCACCGCCTGGTCAGTGACTTTGGTCAGTGTCATACCCAGGGGCATGCTTTCATTGATCTTGCTGGTCTCGGCATCGAGCGCCTTGCCCAGATCCAGGCCGTTCCAACCCTCGCGCATGATCACGCCCAGCAACAGCGCCTCTTCGCCGTTGTTGCGCACCAGGAACGTGGCCGGGTCTTCATAACCGCGCTCCACCGTCGCCACGTCCGAAAGCTTCAAGGTGCGCCCTTGGATCGCCAGCGGCGTGTCGCGGATTTTCTCCAACTTGTCGAAGGCACCGTCCACCCGCAGGAACACCTGCGGCCCGTTGGTTTCGATGGAACCTGCGGGTGTGAGTACGTTCTGGCTGTTCAACGCGGCGAAGATGTCCTGGGGCGAAACGCCCAGGGTCGCGAGCCGATCGTGGGAGAAGGAAATGAAAATGCGCTCGGCCTGCTCACCGATGATATTGACCTTTTTCACGCCCGCCACATGCAACAGCCGCTGACGCAACGCCTCGGCATCACGCACCAGCAACCGCTGCGGCTCGCCTTTGGCTTTGAGGGCAAACAGCGCGAACGTCACGTCCGAATATTCGTCGTTGACCAATGGCCCGATCACGCCCGCCGGCAGCTTGGTGGCTTCGTCGTCAAGCTTCTTGCGCGCCTGGTAGAACTCTTCCTGCACCTGCGATGGCGGCGTGCGGTCCAGCAGCGAGACCATGGTGAAGGCCAGGCCAGGTCGGGTGTAGGTTTCCGAGCGGTCGTACCATTTCAATTCTTGCAGGCGCTTTTCCAGCGGTTCAGCGACCTGATCCTGCATCTCCTGCGCCGTCGCGCCCGGCCACGCGCTGATGACGGTCAGTTGCTTGACCGTGAACGGCGGATCCTCTGCCCGCCCCAGCTTGAAGAATGCCAGGGTCCCGGCGACCGCGATCAGGAAGATCAAAAACACTGTGATGGAGCGCTCGCGCACGGCGAGCGCCGAAAGATTGAGGCTCATTGGCGGCTCCCGGCGACCTTCACATCGCCCTGCTCCAGCAGCCTGACCGGCTCGCCTTCACGCAGCAGATGTGCACCCAGGCTCACAATGCGCTCACCAACGTTGAGCTGACCTGCGACTCGCGCGGCGTCGTCACTCAAGCTCAACACCTGAACCGGACGCCAGGTGACTTTCGCCGGTTCCCCGTCAATCACCCATACGCCGGAACCATTGCCCGGGTCGTACAAAGCCGCAATCGGCACCTGCAGCACCGGCCCTTGGGCCGCGCCTTCAGCGATACGCAGTGTGACGGTCGAGCCCAGCGGCGCGTTGGCCAGCGCGCCTTCCAATACATAGCGCGCTTCAAAGGTACGGGTCACACGATCAGCCGAATCCGAAAGCAGCCTGAGTTTGGCGTTAACCGCCCCGGCGGCGTTGCCATAAAGCGTCGCTTGGGCGCTGGACCCTACGGCTGGACGCAGGGTCTCCGGCAGTTGCACGACGGCTTCGCGCTGCCCGGCTCGCGCCAGTCGCACGACCGGTTGCCCAGGGCTGACGACTTGACCCGGCTCGGCCAGCGTTTCCATCACTACGCCGTCGGCGTCAGCGAGCAACACGGCATAGCCGGACGCATTGCGGGCCACGTCGGCTTGCGCCTCAGCGGCGCTGAGTTGCGCCTTGGCAGTGTCGGCAGCTGCTTTGATCTGGTCGTAGCCCGACGCCGAAATCGCCCCGGCGGCCACCAGTTCGCGATACCGCGCCTCATCGTCCGCCGTCTGCTTGGCCCGCGCACGCGCTGCGGTGACGGCTTCTTGCTGGGCGCGTGCCTGCAATCCCAGATCGATGGGGTCCAGGCGCATCAGCGGCTGGCCCTTTTTAACGGTCTGGCCGGCATCCACCAGGCGCTCCAGCACCTTGCCCGACACGCGAAAACCCAGGTCACTCTGGACTCGGGCCGCCACGACCCCGGTGAAAGAACGGGCGCTGGCGGACGAACCCTGCACCTGCGCCACCCTGACCAGAGGGGCCAGCGTGCGCGGATCGGTGGCAGTGGATGAGTCGCCACACGCCGTGAGGACGAGAGGCAACAAGCAAGCGGCAAGGGTGACAGGTCGGAGCCGGAGCATAGGTTCCCTTTAATGAGCAGAGGACTGGGAGCTCATTCTTACGCTCGTGACCAATACTGTCAATGGTCACTAATCGGCGTTTCGGTTTCAACCCGACTGATTTGTACAAAATCACCTGTAAATAGGGCGGACAGGATGCCAATAACCGTCTGGCGCCTCAATTGACAGTTTGTGACCATACTATATTATGGTCACCATATTGATCCCGAGGACACTGCAATGCCACCTCTTCGCCCCCTTGCGTTTCTGGTCAGTGCCAGCCTGTTGGCCGGCTGCGCGGTCGGCCCGGACTACCAGCGTCCGGACGCTGCACTTTCGGAGCGTTTCCTGGGTCAGTCTTCCGTCGAGCACAGGACCGGCGCATCGCAAGCCAGCCTCACCGCCTGGTGGGAGGGATTTGGCGACCCGGTACTGACCGACTTCGTCACCAAGGCCATGGAGCAGAACCTCGACCTGGCGCAGGCGTCGGCACGCGTCGCCCAGGCGCGGGCAGGCCTGGGCGCGGCCAACGCCGCCCTGCTGCCCTCGGGGAACATCAGCGGCCAGGCCGCACGCGCCTATCAATCCGTGGAGACGCCACAGGGCCAGTTGCTCAATTCGAACCCCGGTTTTGATCGTTATGGAAACGCCTATGAGCTGGACCTCGGCGCAAGCTGGGAGCTGGATATCTTTGGCGGCCTGCGACGCGGACGTGAAGCCGCATTGGCCGAATATCAGGCCTCCGAGGCCGGTGCCGCCGCCACGAGGCTCGCCGTTGCGGCGCAGACGGCCGATATCTACGTCACGCTGCGTGGCTTGCAGGCCCGGTTGGACATCGCCAACCGCCAGGTCAAGACCCAGCAGGACCTGTTGGAGAAAGTCCGGCTGCTGTACAGCAAGGGCCTTGCCGCCAGCTATCAGGTCCATCAGACCGAAGGTGCTCTGGCTCAGGTCCAGGCAACGGTGCCAGTCCTGCAGACCGGCCTGGATGCCGCCATGAATGCACTGGACGTGATGCTCGGAACACCGCCCGGCACCCATCGCCAGCAACTGGCCGGGACCGGCAACATTCCCCAGGCTCCACAAATTACCGGAATGGGAACGCCGGCCGACCTGCTGCGCCGCCGACCTGACCTGATCGTCGCCGAGCGCCGTCTCGCAGCCTCCAATGCCCGCATCGGTGAGGCCGTCGCTGAGTACTACCCGAAATTTTCCCTGAGCGCGTTGATCGGTAGCGCCACGGCCGTGTCCGCCGGGCACCTGTTCTCCGGCGGCGCCAGTCAGGCATCAGGCGCGCTGGGGCTGCGCTGGAGGCTGTTTGACTTCGGGCGTATCAACGCGCAGATCGATCAGGCCAAGGGGCAGGAAGCCGAAGCCCTGGCCGCGTACCGCCAGTCGGCGTTGCGCGCCACCGAAGATGTCGAAAACGCGTTCTCCGCCCTGGTGAACCGAGAGGCTCAGGCCACCACGCTGACCGCGGGCGAAGCGTCACTGACCGAAGCACGCCAGTCATCCTTCATCGCCTATCAGAAAGGCGCCGCCAGCCTGATCGACGTCCTCAATGCCGACGAAACGCTGCTCCAGGCGTCCGACGCCCGGGCACAAGCCCGCACGGAATCGGCCCGGGCAGCGGTCGCGGCCTTCCGGGCGCTCGGCGGCGGTTGGCAAGCACCACAGCAGCCCGTGGCGAGTCGTTGATCGGACATGAACATCAAGCCTCCCTCGCGAGCAAACTCGCTTCCACTGGATCAACGCTCGCCCCTGTGGGAGCGAGCCTGCTCGCGATAAGGCAATCACATTCACTGCAGTTTTCAACCTTTACAACCGGAGTCCAGCAACATGAAAACCAACGAGAATTCCTGGGTGCTCATCACGGGCGCCTCGAGCGGATTTGGCGAGGAGTTTGCCCGGCAATACGCCGCACAGGGAAAATCCCTCGTTCTGGTCGCACGCCGGCTCGACAAGCTCGAAGGACTCTCTAAAGAGCTGCGCGAGCGTTTTGGCACCGAGGTGCTCATCGAGCAAGTCGACCTGTCTTCGATTCCGGCGGTCATCGAGCTGCACAAGCGGCTGGCTCAGCAAGGCATTACGGTCGATGTGCTCATCAACAATGCCGGCCATGGACTGCAAGGCCCATTCCTGGATCACGCCGTTGACCAGTCCTTGGCAATGATCGATCTGGACATCGCCAGCCTGACTGCCATGACACGCCTCTTCGCCGCGGACATGCGCATCCGCCGCCGCGGTCACATACTGCAAGTCGCCAGTTTGCTGTCCTATCAGGGCGTGAAGAATTTCGCGGTCTATTCAGCAGCCAAGGCCTACGTGCTGCGCTTCTCCGAGGCGCTGCACCAGGAGCTCAAGAGCCACGGCGTCGTCGTCACTGCACTGTGCCCGGGCATGTCCGACACCGGCTTTGCCCAAAGCGCCAACCAGAAACTCACGCCCGCGCTGAAAATGGTGATGATGCAACCTCAACCGGTGGTTCGCGCAGGCATCCGCGCGCTGCAAGCCGGACGCATGAGTGTCGTGCCGGGCCTGGGCAACAAAATGCTCACGGTGTTGACCTGGGCCACGCCACGCTGGCTTCACCAACGTCTGATGGCGAACGTCATGGGCGCTTGATCAGCGATTGCCATCGCGAGCAGGCGCGCTCCCACAGGTCTTTGTGTCCCCACATCGCTTGAGTGCGACATCCCTCCACTGTGGGAGCGAGCCTGCTCGCGATGGCGATGTGTCTGTCGCTTTGCTGTTGAATATACAACCCAAGAACCGGGAGCCGCACAGGCTCCCGGTAAAAGCCGTATCGCGTCAGAAGCGATAGGTGATCGAAGTGCCGAGACCGTTGGCACTGTTGCGGTATTTGGAGCTGTATGAGCCGCGGGCCGCCGAGGATTGGTTGACGCGCACGCTCTCTTCCTGCAAGTAGGAATAAGCCACATCAATCGTGACATCTTCCACCGGCGTCCAGCCCGCACCGAAGCTCAGAACCGTCCGGTCACCCGTCGGAATACGCGGCCCTCGGTTGGTGTTGTTGGCCGGTGACTGGTCGACCGTCAAACCTGCGCGCAGCACCCATTGGTTATTCAGCTTGTACGCCGCACCGATCGCGTGAGCCCAGGTGTCATGCCAGTTCTCTTCTTCCGTGATCGTACCCAGCGCGCCACTGAGCAGCGGCGGCAAGCCTGAGTTCTCGATGGTCAGCTCCTTGAAGCGACTCCAGCGCGTCCAGGTGCTTCCCAGGTACAGCGTCCAGTCGTCATTGAGTTGATGGGTCAGCGAGAGATCCACCGACTCCGGAAGGTCCACATCCAGCGACGAGTCATAACTACGCCCGCTAACCCCGACGACGCTGAAAATACCATTGGTGAGCTTGGTCTTGGCATCCAGGTGATAACTGACCTTGGAGTGATAAGTCAGGCCCAGGCGGGTCTGGTCCGTGACCTGCACCAGAATGCCGGCATTGAAGCCGAGCGCCGTGTCATCACCGTTGCTTTTCAGCTTCCCGTCATTGCTGCCGGGGCTCAGCGGATTGGGCACCATCCCGGAGATCTCTCCGCTGATGCGGTTGATGGTCGGACCGAAACCGATCGACACCTTATCGTTGAAGGCATAGCTGACGGTGGGCTGGAAGGTCAGCGTGGTGACTTCGCTTTTGTTGCCGTAGTAACGCCCGGCAAAGTCGCTGCCGTAATCGGTGATCAAACCGAACGGCACATAGAAGCCAACGCCGAACGCCCAGTGCTCATCGACGGGCTTGACGTAGTAACCCATCGGTATCGTGGTGACCGGCACCATGTCACCGTCTTCCCGACCACCGAAGGTGCTGCGGGTCTGGCTGATATCACTCTTGGCAAACAGTGTTGCGACGCCCACGCTGACCTGCTCTTTCTTCAAGCGAGACATGCCCGCCGGATTGCCAAAGACCGTGCTTGCATCTTCAGCCGAAGAGGAGCGCCCGGCAAAGCCCGAGCCCATCCCGCTGACGCTCTGTTCGTTAAGCGCGAAACCGCTTGCCAGTACCTGGGAAGTTGCAAGCGCAACGGCGAGCCCCAAGGGGGCCATGAGTAAGGTTTTTTTCATTGTTAGAACTCTAGGAACAGTCGCTTAGGTTGTGGAACAGTGTTTTTGTACTAGGTAAAAATCGCTACGGTCTGGCGCGCCCAAAGTACTCGCCGACCGCTTTCGTCCCAGATTTCCATATCCTGTAGCGAGTAGCCTTCCGAGGCCTGCTGACTGAAAGAGCTGATGAGAAACCACTCGCCGGTCACGGCCGGCTGCGGCAGATCGATCGTCCAGGACGCCGAGCTGATGGCAGCCGGTTCGGTGAAGCACGTCATGGCGGCGGGCGGCAGGCTGTCAGCCAGGGCAATCAACGCCACTGCCGGATCCACTCCTTGGGCATCCAAATGACGGACCCACATCAACAATTCAGGATTTTCTGCACCGGACACCGGCAGCGAACCGCCCGCGGGACGCATTTCGAAGTTGAAGGCGCAGGCAGGCGCAATGGCCTTGTCCAACTCCAGCGTGGCGTACTGCGATGGCCCGTCTACCAGCGGGCATCCCCAGGCTTCGTGGACAATCCGGCTGGCCCGGGGCTGAGCGAACAGCAAGGTCGTGCGTAACGCCAGCTCGTCGCCCGACTTGCAGTCGACCGACACCGAAGTCACCGACCGCCCTTCGCGCAACACACTGGTATCGAAGGTCTGTGGCTGCGTGACCGGCCCAATGAACGAGACCTGGGCAGATTTGAATGGAGGAAAGCCCTGCGGGCGTTCGCGCAGCACGGTCTCCAATGACAACGCCGCCGACAGGCCGCCAAAAATCGTCCGACCTTGCCGCCAATTGCCCGGAGAAACAAACGGCACGCTAGGATCAAATTGCGCCAGCACCTGAGCGAAACTGGTCATGTCCACGCGCTCCGATTGCACTCAACAGGTGCCCGGAGACGGAACGAATGTAGCTGCCGATGCGTATTCATGGCGATCACTCAAAAGCCGATGCGCCATAGTTATTCATGTGACTAATTGTGTCAACAGTCACCAAAAAGACAAATATCGACTCACCAGTCAGATACAAACCGAATGTAAAAGGAAGTCGTTTGAATGGGATGGCTGCGGGTCAGCAGCCGTACCCTCAGGGCATCAGGCTACGCAGGATCAGGTTCGCGGTCAGCGTAGGCGCGACCTCGGCGTGATCGAGGCTGTATTGCAACAACAGAGGATTGACGAAAGGCCGGAGGGTCAGGTGGATCGCCTCGACGGTTTCATCCAAGGGCGTCTTGCGCTCGAACTCACCGCTTTCGCGCCCTTCACGCACCACCTGCACCACGAACTGCTTGATTCGCCCGTCATATACCTGGGAGCTGGGCCAACGCTCCGACGCGGAGAATGCGGCAATGTCGTAGAGCTTACGGTCATTGAAGAACAGGTCGATTCCCGTGGTGATCAGGGTCTTGACCAGACGGCGGAAGCGTTCTGTCGAAGAAAGCCCTTCCTCGCTGATGGCCTCCTCCACGGCCTCGACGATCCGCGCAAGACAGCCCGCGCAAATGGCTTCGCCAATCGCCTGCTTGGAATCGAAGAACTTATAGATGTACGCCTTGGAGAAGCCGATGGCCTTGGCCAGGTCGGACACCGTGGTCTTGGCGTAACCGTATTGACTGAAATGCTCTTTGGCCGCCGCGACAATCTGGTCGCGAATGTCATGATCGGCTGGGCCGCGAGTACTGGGCGAAGGTGGTGTTGGCTGATTCATGGGAGCAGCTTACGCATCCCGGCGTGGGATGACAACTTGTGACTACTTATGAATAGCGTCACTAGGTGACCGTTCGTCAGTTAGGGAGCGCGGTAGCTGATTCAGAACCTCCAACGCTGACCCCAAGGTCAGTTAGCTACCTGGCTATTGCGTAATCGAATTCCAAGCAGCCTTCGCGAGAAAGTCCTGGTACTGCTTCGGGCTTTTTTTGACCCTCCCGGAAAGCCAGGCACGCGAATAGCTTTCTGTCGCTCCGATGATGAGTGACGGTAAGAGTTCTACAGGAAGATCACTGAACTGCTCCTTGCGGCCCTCGACACTCATCCAGTCCAACAGCTGCTTGTTGCGTTGTTTATTGCGTTCAAGCAATTCACCGCTGAAAGGCCCATTTGAGACGGCGTAGCGACTTTGAAAAACAAAGCGAGCCCAATCCGGTTGTTCATCGACCCATTCGGCGTAGCTATAGATCAAAGCCGTTACACCCGCTTGAGCCGTCTGTGCTTTCTGCAAATAGCTATCTCGCAGCGCTGCCTGATCTTCTAGCGCTGCGAAAAAAAGAGCGGCCACCAATCCCTCTTTACTACCGAAGTGATGATAGATAGCGCCTACGCTCGTCTCGCATTGAGCCCGAATGGTTTCGATGTTTGTGGCTTCGATGCCTACCTCGTTAAAGCAGGCAAGTGCACGGCGCAGGATAGTGCGCTTGAGTTCGCTACGCCTTCCCGGATAGATACGTTCGATCAGATCAGTTGAATGCATGAGGGAAAACGCCAAATGAAGCGGAGTTTATAGGGTGAAGGCACCGTAAAGAAAGCTTAGCTTGACAGCGTTACGAATCACAGAATATTGTTCTGTTACAGAATTTTATTCTGCATCTAGCCAAGAGGGTATCTCATGAGTCAAGCTCTAAGCATGTTCAATAGCGTAGGCCCCGCCGCGTTCAGCAATATGGCCTGTCAAATGGCACCTTACTTCAGCACAATCGCCCCTGAGATTTCAGAGCTCAGCCCAGGCCATGCAGTCGTTAACGTGCCGTTTCGTAAGGAAATCACCAACCATCTGGCATCTGTGCACGCGATAGCCCTGTGCAACGCAGCCGAGCTCGCGGGCGGAATGATGACTGACGCTTCGATTCCTTCAGGCGCCAAATGGATTCCGAAAGGCATGACCGTTGAATATCTCGCGAAAGCAAAATCGAGCATTCGAGCTGTAGCTGATGGCAGCGGTATTGACTGGAAAACCGGCGGCGACAAGTTCGTTCCGGTTGATATCTTCGACGAGAGTGGCGTGAAAGTTTTCAGTGCCAGAATCACGATGAATGTGAAAATCGCTTAGGCCTTTTCTATAGGCTCGGTGTTATGCCGAGCCAAATCGCTCCTGCTGCGAGCATGAAATATGCGTCATAGTTTCAACAATTGACTGTCACCGGTAGGATGTTATGTCGTATGTGTCTTGGGAGGTTCTGTCGCTCAAGAGGAGATGATCATCGAGTGACAAGACTCGTTTTCCCTCCCCCATCGCCAACCATTCTTCACTCACGCTGAGCAAGCGCGCCAATTGCTCCATACGCACCTGAGGAACGCCTCGAGCGAACCAATTCGTCAGACACTGTGGGCTGATTCGAAGCAGCTCCGAGAAACCCGCGAATGAAATAGCGTACTCCTCTAGCGTGGCCCTCAAACGCTGCCCACTGGCCCGTCTGGAGCTAGAAAACAGATGCCTGCGCTGCTCGCCCCTATCGTTGATCATTGATGATGCGCGCCTCCTGCGACGACAATTAACCAGACCCAATGTAGGTGACAAAGCGCGGGATGGGATAGGTCTGAAAGCCACTCGACTCGCATAACAGGAATAGCCCTACAACCGGCGGGCAAAAGACCTACAGACCGAACCTAAACGAGGATGCGCTGCCGCTATCCGGCGGCAGCAGACATATCAAAGAAGATCCAGCCTAGAACCACGTCTCCATCTGAATCCCGTACTGCCAGACGCCACCAGCATTGAAATCCGTCTTGCCGAACGAATCCGTAGCACTGTACCTGTCCAGATCCGAAGACCAGTTCATGACACTTGCAAACAGGCGCAATTCAGGACGCGTGAGCAGGTCGCCCATATCGGGCTTGAATGTCGGTGCGACGGTGAATTTCCAGAAATTGCCGTCCACCGCATTGCGTTGCAGATACCCTTTGGGATCAAGGTTCATGGTCTGCCAGCTCATCTCGTAGGCCATCTCGAAATTAGGGTTGATCTCATTGGCCAGTCGCACGTTCAGGGTCATCCAGCGATAGTCGTCACCCTTGACGTATCGGTCCTTGCTTTGTTCAGCCAGCACGCTGGGACCAATGCGCCAACCCGGCGCAATCGGGGTTTCGCCATACAGAGCCAGGCGCAAGGCCCGGGCTTCATCGATGAGTTCACCGTCCGCCCCTACGTTCTTGACCTCCGCGCCAAGACCTTGCCCATAAAGCAGCGCCGTCTTGAAGAAGCCTTCCCTGCCGAAAAAGTTGCGCTGATGATTGGCAATCATGCTGTGCAGGCCGGAATCGGCGGGCGTAAAACCCGCTTCATTGGTGCGGGTGGCGAAATCGTTTTTCTTTGAGCCGATCGCGTTGAACATCCACTGCCACTGGCCATTGGCGAAAAACTGGTTGGAGGTCAGGATGTAGCTTTCCACATCGGCATTGACCCCACCCTCACTGAAGTCCCCGTAGTTGCGCCCGACCAGGGAATAGTTCGAGCGCCAGTCCTTGCTCATCTGCATGTCGTAGATCCCGCCGCCGGTCCCGGCCAGGTAGACGACATCCGAGTCGAGCCAATGGATGTCGAAATTGTCCCGGTCGAATCGCTTGCCCGCCCAGAGGGTGGCGTTCTCGAACATCGGATTGCCCTTGAAAGCGGCAAGATGGTCGAGCTCGGTAAATACCTGGCGCACGTTCAGGTTGCTCTCTTCGGCTGTCCAGTCGTTGGAGCTTTCCACGCCATCGGCGATGGAAACGGTGAATTTGGAACGGGTGCCGTTCTGCGCATACAGCTCTTTGGACAAGTCGATGCGCATGTAGGTGTCGTCTTCATTGCCCAGTCGCCCGACTGCGCCCCCCACGGAACCGGCCGGCGTGGTGTAAGGGCCGCCACGACCGCCGCCCAGCCCATCATTGATCAGCAATCCGGAGCGGGCGTAACCCTTGAAGCTGAACCCGTCCGTGAGATGCGCGCCACCGTCCGATTTCCCTGGTTTTTGCTGACTGGCTTCGAGTTTGGCCAACCGTTCGTCCACCGTGGGCGTCGCTGTGGTGGGGAGTACAGCCGCTGCCGATTGCAAGGCTGGTGTGGTGAGTTTGAGCTGCTGCAGCTCCCTGGCGAGAGCCTGGGCTTGCTGTTCGGCCGCGGCGGCGCGTTTCTCCGCTGCGCTGGTGCGGGCCTCGAAGGCTGCCATGCGTTCTTCCAATGTCGCGGCCTGGACCGTGGCCGCCGAGGTTCCGAGCACGCCTGCGAGGAGCCAGCCTGGTGCTTTGTGCATGTGAATTTTCCCTGTCTTGTTTTTATTGTTTTGTCTCGCGACTGCCTGTTCTTCCCGGGAACTGAATTCTCAGATTCCGCCAAAAAAAAGGTGCCCCATCGCAAATACGCTGCTACATTTGGCGATGTTAACGTTAACTTTTATAAAAACAAAAATAAAGAGGGCTTTATGAAACGACTCAAATCGTTCCTTCCAGCAGCACTGATCAGCGTGTTTTGCGGGTTACCTTCCCTTTCCAGCGCAGCCGATCTGACGATCTCCTGCGGTGCGGTGGGTGCGGAATTGCAACTGTGCAAGGAGGCTGTCGAAGCGTGGTCGAAACAGACCGGCAATCACGTGAACGTGGTTTCTACACCTAACTCGGCGACCGAGCGGTTGTCGTTCTACCAGCAGATCCTCAGCGCCCAGTCCAGTGACCTGGACATCATCCAGATCGATATGGTGTGGCCGGGAATGCTGTCCAGCCATCTGATGGATTTGCGCGAGGTGCTCCCCGCCAACGCCACCGAAGGCTATTTCCAGGCACAGGTGGATAACGCCACGGTGAACGGGCGGTTGGTCACGATGCCGTGGTTCACCGATTCGGGGCTTTTGTATTACCGCAAGGATTTGCTCGATAAGTACAACAAACCGGTGCCGCAGACCTGGGAAGAGATGACGACCACCGCCAAGGAGGTACAACTGGCCGAACGCAACGCCGGGAACGCCAACGCATGGGGTTATGTCTTTCAGGGCCGGGCCTACGAGGGCCTGACGTGCAACGCGCTGGAGTGGATCAGCAGTCAACCGGGCGGCGGCCTGGTCAGCCTGCAAGGCGACATCGTGGTCAACAATCAGGCCTCCAGGGCCGCCCTGACGCTGGCAAAGAGCTGGATCGGGGATATCTCACCGCGTGGCGTGCTCAATTACACCGAGGAAGAAGGACGTGGAGTATTTCAGTCCGGGAACGCTCTATTCATGCGTAATTGGCCGTATGCCTGGGCCTTGGTGCAAAGTCCGGACAGTGCGGTGAAGGACAAGGTCGGGGTCGCGCCCCTGCCCCGTGGCGGCGCGACCGGCAGCCATGCGTCTACCCTCGGTGGATGGGGCTTGGCCGTATCGCGTTACAGCGCCCAGCCAAAGCTTGCCGCAGAGTTAGTGAGCTACCTGACCAGTGCCCAACAACAGAAACACCGTGCGCTGGTGGGGGCTTATAACCCGGTCATCAAATCGCTCTACCAAGATCCCGAACTGCTCGCAGCCATGCCGTATTACAGCCAACTGCACAGCATTCTGAACGATGGGGTCATGCGCCCCGCCGCCATTACTGCCGCGCGCTATCCACGGGTCTCCAATGCGTTCTTCGATCAGGTCCACGGAGTCCTGGCTGGAGAGTTGCCGGTCGATCAGGCGCTGGTCGACCTGGAAAGCGAACTCACGCGCATCAAACGCCGGAACTGGTAAGCCACAAGGAAGGAATCACCATGTCTGTCTCTTCTGCCCATGCGCCCGACGCCGAGCTTCTGCCGGCCCGGGAAACGCCACTGCAACGTCGCCGGGTACGCGCCGCCTGGCTGTTCCTGGCGCCAATGCTACTGTGCCTGACCTTGGTCGCAGCCTGGCCACTGCTCCGAACTTTCTGGTTCAGCCTGACGGATGCCAGCCTGGCGGACACCACCGGCGGCACCTTTGTCGGCTTGAGCAATTATCTGTACTACAGCGGCTCGGGCTGGTCCGGCGTGCTGGTGGATCCGCAATGGTGGAATGCAGTGCGCAACACGTTGCAGTTCACGGTGGTGTCAGTGGGACTGGAAATGGTCCTGGGCTTGCTGGTGGCCGTGTTCCTGAACGTCAAGTTCACCGGACGCTCCCTGGTGCGGGCATTGATTCTGATTCCCTGGGCAATTCCGACCATTGTCTCGGCGAAGATCTGGTCATGGATGCTCAACGACCAGTTCGGCATCATCAATCATCTGATGCTAGGCCTCGGCCTGATTGACGCGCCCCTGGCCTGGACGGCAGACGCGGACCTGTCGATGTGGGCAGTGATTATCGTCGACGTCTGGAAGACCGTGCCCTTTGTCACACTGTTGATGTTGGCCGCCCTGCAGATGTTGCCGGGCGATTGCTATGAAGCCGCCCGAGTCGATGGCATTCACCCCGTGAAAGTGTTCTGGCGGGTCACCCTGCCGCTGCTGCTGCCTGCGCTGCTGGTGGCCGCGATCTTCCGCATTCTCGACGCCTTGCGGGTCTTCGATGTGATCTATGTGCTGACCTCCAACGCTTCGAGCACCATGAGCATGTCGGTGTATGCCCGCCAACACCTGGTGGAATTCCAGGACGTCGGTTACGGCAGCGCCGCTTCCAGCCTGCTGTTCCTGGTCGTAGCGGTAATTGCCATCGCCTACCTGTATCTCGGACGCCGCCAGATGGAGGTTCGCTCATGAACCAGCGACTGCTGAAAAAAGCGCTGCTGCGTCTCGGGTTCTGGTGCCTGATCGGGATTCTGCTGTTGTATGCGATCTTCCCTTTCTATTACGCCATCGTGACGTCGCTGAAGTCGTCCACTGCCTTGTTCCAGGTGAGCTACTGGATCGATCACCCCGACTTTTCCAACTATGGCGCTGTGCTCAACCAGCCCTCATTTCTGCGAGCGATCGGTAATTCGCTGGTGGTTTCATTGAGCGTGGTCACGCTGGCGCTGTTCCTCAGCCTGACGGCTGCCTATGCATTGGGCCGGGTGAAGTTTCGCGGGCGCGGCACGGTATTGATGCTGGTCCTTGGGGTGTCGATGTTTCCCCAGGTCGCCGTGCTGTCGGGACTGTTCGAAGTGATACGCGCCCTGGGCCTGTACAACACGTCTTGGGCGCTGATCCTGAGCTACACGATTTTCACCCTGCCTTTTACCGTCTGGATACTCACAACGTTCATGGGGCAACTGCCCCACGAATTGGAGGAAGCGGCCATCATGGACGGTGCTTCGTCTTGGGTCACCCTGACCCGCGTACTGCTGCCGCTGCTCTGGCCAGCCCTGGTCACCACGGGCCTGTTGGCCTTCATTGCGGCATGGAACGAGTTCCTGTTTGCCCTGACCTTCACCCTGACCGACAGCCAGCGCACGGTACCGGTCGCCATCGCCCTGATTTCCGGCGGCAGCTCCCATGAACTGCCTTGGGGATTGTTGATGGCGGCGTCGGTGCTGGTCACCGTCCCGCTGGTCATTCTGGTACTGATTTTCCAACGCCGGATCGTTTCCGGTCTCACCGCCGGCGCGTTGAAGGGCTAAGGCCCACCAAAGACAAGGAACAATATCGTGAACAAGTTGAAACTGGACAACGTGAACAAACAATTGGGTGACACGCGCATCCTGCGTGACGTCAGCCTGGAGATCGCTGCGGGTGAGTTCGTGGTATTCGTCGGCCCTTCGGGCTGCGGGAAGTCGACCCTGCTGCGATTGATCGCCGGACTGGACTCGATCTGTGACGGCGATCTGCTGATCGACGGGCGCCGGGCCAATGACCTGGAGCCACGTGAGCGTGGCGTCGGCATGGTGTTCCAGTCGTATGCGCTGTATCCGCACATGAGCGTCTACGACAACATCAGCTTCGGTCTCAAGCTGGCCAAGACCGATAAGACCAGCCTGCGTGAACGCGTGATGAAGACCGCGCAGATCCTGCAGCTGGACAAACTCCTGCAACGCAAACCCAAGCAATTGTCGGGCGGACAGCGTCAGCGCGTGGCCATGGGCAGGGCCATGGCCAGGGAACCGGACATCCTGCTGTTCGATGAACCGCTGTCCAACCTCGACGCCTCCCTGCGGGTGCAGATGCGCAACGAAATAGCCCGGCTGCACGCCCGGCTGGGTTCGACCGTGATCTATGTCACCCACGATCAGGTTGAGGCGATGACCCTGGCCGACAAGATCGTCGTGCTCAACGGGGGGCGCATCGAACAGACCGGCTCGCCGCGTGAACTCTACGAACGACCAGCCAGCCGCTTTGTCGCCGGCTTCCTGGGGTCGCCCAGGATGAACTTCCATGCAGCGCTCTTGCATGAACCAGGGAAAGCCAGCCTGGTTGAAAGCGTTGTGCTGGGCACGACCACCCTACCCTTCGACAGCTCCGGCCTGGCCGCCAACACGCAACTGAGCCTGGGGATTCGCCCGGAACACGTGACACTTGAAGCCGCGCCGGGATCAACCGGCCTTGTCGTGACCGCGGTCGAATACCTCGGGAGCGAAACCTATGTGCACGTCGATACCGGTCATGAGGAGCCACTGATCTGTCGGTGTGAGGTAAACGCCGGCTGGCAGATTGGCGATCGGGTCAAATTGCGCCTGGAAATCGACCATCTGCACCTGTTCGATCCCGACGGAGTGGCCTTGAAGCGCCATGCCATCGAATCCCTGCCCAACGGCATTCCCCTGCGCTCGGCGCCCGCAGGCGCCCTATGACCCTGACTTCGAATACCATGAGCACATCCACGCCTCAAACCCCTGCGTCTGCGAATCTCCAGCAGGCGCAGCAAGCGCTCAGCGAGAGTCTGCCTCGCGTCGTCCACGACTATCGACCCGCCTATCACCTGGCACCCGTGGCGGGTTGGATGAACGACCCTAACGGAGTGGTGTACTTTCGCGGCGAGTATCACGTGTTCTATCAGCATCACCCCTTCGAAGCGAAATGGGGCCCGATGTACTGGGGCCACGCCAAGAGCGCCGATCTGGTTCATTGGCAGCACTTGCCCATTGCCCTGGCACCGGGCGATGACTTCGACCGCGACGGTTGCTTTTCCGGCAGTGCAGTGGTGCACGGGGATACCCTGGCGCTGATCTACACCGGGCATACCTGGCTGGGGGATGTGGGGGATGAACGCCTGATCCGCCAGGTCCAGTGCCTGGCCACCAGCACCGACGGCATCCACTTCAGCAAGCATGGCGCAGTCATCGATGCCCCGCCCCAGGACACGATCATGCACTTTCGTGATCCCAAGGTATGGAAGGAGGATGACCATTGGTACCTGATTGCCGGTGCACGCCTGGGCGACAGGCCGCTGCTGCCGCTCTACCGTTCGGCGGACCTGTATGCCTGGGAGTTCCTCGATTATGTCGATCGTGGCCATGAGGGCGACGGCTACATGTGGGAGTGCCCGGACCTGTTTCGACTCAACGGGCAGGATGTGCTGCTGTACTCACCCCAGGGCATGGCCCCTCAGGGTTACGAACGGCTCAACAAGTACCAGACCGGTTACCGGGTCGGCCGACTCGACAGTCAATGGCACTTCAGCGGCGGGCCGTTCATCGAGCTGGATAACGGCCATGACTTTTACGCCGCGCAGACGCTGGAGGCGGCCGACGGTCGCCGCCTGGTGTGGGCATGGCTCGATATGTGGGAAAGTCCGATGCCGAGCCAGGCGCATCACTGGTGCGGCATGCTCGGTTTACCCCGTGAACTTGAGTTGCATGCCGATCGCCTGCGCGTGTTCCCGGCCCGGGAACTGACTGCCTTGCGCCAAGCGCCGCTTCCAGGCACCCCGCCGTGGGCCGGCTCGGGCACGCAAGGGGTGCCGCACGTAAGGGGCGAACTCCTGGAGATCCATGTGCATCTGGATCTGCGGGGCTGCACCAAGGGCCCCTTGGGCGTCGCCTTGCGCTGCAGTCCCGACGGTGAAAACACTGAACAAACCCTTCTCTACTACGATGCCTGCTTGCAACGCCTGGTGCTGGATCGCAGCCGTTCGGGGGCGCAGGTCGACGGTCAGCGCAGCGTGCCGATCGACCCAACGCTGGAGCAATTGCGACTGCGTGTGTTTCTTGATCGGTCGTCCATCGAGGTGTTTGACGAAGACGGACACTTCAGCCTCAGCAGCCGCATCTATCCCCGCCCCGACAGCGTGGACGTGAAGTTGCTGGCCAGCGGGACTGGCGGGCGCGTCTGCATTGCCAGCGCGTGGCTCCTGGGGTCAGGCTGGCCATGAACACCGTCGCTGGAGTCGCGAAAAACCAGGGCCGTGTGTCATGATTGCCCGTCAACCTGACTGGCCTCACCTCGCATGACTTCAGTGAAAGACGTTGCACAGTTGGCCGGCGTGTCCCTGATGACGGTTTCCAGAGCGCTCAATAATCCGGAAAAGCTGAGCGCTGAAACCCTTCAGCGGGTGCGACGCGCCATTGATGAGCTGCAATTCGTACCCAGCCTGTCGGCGCGCAAAATGCGCGGCGATAACCTCCAGGCACGCACCATCGGTGTGTTTGCCTTGGATACCGCGACCACTCCGTTCGCGGTCGAGCTGCTGCTGTCTATCGAACAGACCGCACAGCAAGCAGGCTGGAACGTCTTCATCCTCAACTTGTTGAACAATCCGCCCACCGATCAAGACATCGACCTCATGCTGTCGCATCGTCCCGATGGGTTGATCTTCAGTGCAATGGGGTTGCGTCAGGTGAGCATTCCCGAGCGCTTGAAGAGCAAACCGCTGGTGCTCGCCAACTGCGTGGAAGAGGACACTCGCCTGGTCAGTTATGTACCGGATGACGAGACCGGGCAGTATCGCGCCGTCCATCAGGCGCTGAGCCAAGGCTATCGGCGTCCGCTGTGCATCAATCTGCCAAGACGCAGCCTGGCCTGGAGCCTGCGACAAGCAGGCCTGCAGCGTGCCTGCCAGGATTTCGGGCTGGCATCCGACGCACTGCTGCAATACGACCTTTCCGATCACGATGCCTACCATGAAACAGCCGCCATCCTCGACCGGCACATCATCGAGGGCCAACCTCAATTCGACATCCTGATCTGTGGCAACGACCGCATCGCCTTTTGCGCCTACCAGTTACTGCTGGGCCGTGGCCTGAAGATCCCCGGTGATGTGGCCGTGCTCGGTTACGACAACATGATCGGCATCGCCGAATTATTCATCCCGCCCCTGACCACGGTACAACTGCCGTATTACGAGATCGGTCGCAAAGCGGCCCGGCACCTGATCGAAACCCTGGAAGTCGCGGGTCCCCAGCCCGTGGACTGCCCGTTGGTGATCAGGGCGTCGCTATAAGCCAGGCGCTGCCGAAGCCCGCGCCTGGCTCCAAGCGTTTGTCGATTGGATGATCTATACCTTCAGAAACACGCAATCAGGCCGAAGCAATAGTACTGACGTGTCCTAAAAAAAAATGGTTGTAGCGGATCAGTCCAGATCCCTGCATCCAAAAAAACGCCGGCCTGTAACCGCGACTACCGGCGCCCCGTCGCATGGATTGGCGCAACACTTTCAATGCCTGAAGTATCGACCATGAGCCCGATCACACGCGTTTTGACTGCCGCCACCAAAGCGCTTTACCGGCTTTGTCTGTTACTGCCACTGCTGACCGTCCAAGAGGCGAGCGCTGAACCTCCCACCATTGAACTGCACATCCTCGACGCCCCGCCCCTGACATTCGTCGACGACCCCAGGGGTCATGGAATCGTCGGGGATGTGGCCGTGGCCGCCATGACCAGGGCTGGCTACCCCGTGAAGATTCATGTGCTCCCCTGGGCCAGGGCCCAGAAGCACGTGAGCGAGAGTCAGGACCACCTGATCACCCCGCTGTCACGCATACCCGGGCGTGAAGACCGCTTCACCTGGATCGCCTCGATCATGCCCATGGAGCGAGCCTTTTTCAGCCTGGATCGACAGGTCAACAGCTTCGCCCAAGCGAAAGAGACCTTCCGCAAAATCGGGGTCGGCCTGGGCAGCGCACAGGAGGAAATACTGCGCACCGAGGGCTTCAGCGATGAGCAGATCTATACGCTGGCCATCGGTGACAATCCCGCGCAGATGCTCTTGATGGGACGTATCGACGCCTGGTTCAACGGCGTTCCGGAAAGCCGCTACATCTGGCCCAAGGTGTCGAAACGCAAGCTGCTGATGAGCCCGGTCGGCAGTCATGCCGATCTCTACCTGGCCTGTTCGAAGCAATGCTCCCCCAAAATGGTCGAGGACTTGCGCAACGCGGTTGAATCGCTGCGCAAGGATGGATCGGTCAAGCGCATTCATGACCTTTACTTGCCCGAATGAACCTGTCATTAATGATTTCGATCATCCTCTAACCATCAATTGGATTGATAGCATCCTAACGAAGCCCCCGACCTAGAGGGCTCGTCGATGGCTTATATCATTCCGAATGATAGTTACCTTTGTTTCGTTCGATTCGTTCCGCCGCCTCGCGCCACGCATCATCCGCCCATTCTCAATACATTGGCGGATGCTATCCATGGAACATTCACTTTCAAAACTGCGTTTTCCCCTTGCACTGCTGGCGGTGCTGGTGATGAGCGCGTGTGGCAAGACCCCCGACACTGGCGCTTCCATGCCGCCGGCCAAAGTCAGTGTCGCCAAGGTGCTGGAGCAGCCGGTCAACGAATGGGACGAATTCACCGGGCGCCTGGAGGCACCGGAGACCGTCGAGATTCGTCCTCGGGTATCCGGACAGATCGATGAAGTGGCCTTCATCGAAGGTGCACTGGTCAAGAAAGGCGACCTGCTGTTCCAGATCGACCCACGCCCGTTCCAGGCTGAAGTGCGTCGCCTGGAAGCCCAGCTCGCCCAGGCCCGTGCCACCGCAACCCGCAGCGAGAACGAAGCCCAGCGTGGCGAGCGCCTGCGTCAGAGCAATGCCATTTCCGCCGAACTGGCCGACTCGCGCACCACCGCCGCCCAGGAAGCCCGGGCTGCCGTCGCCGCGATCCAGGCACAACTGGACCTGGCCAAGCTGAACCTGAGCTTCACCCGCGTCACTTCGCCCATCAGCGGTCGCGTCAGCCGTGCACAGATCACCGCGGGCAACCTGGTGACCGCCGACACCACGACGCTGACCAGCGTGGTCTCCACCGATAAGGTCTACGCCTACTTCGACGCCGACGAGCGAGTCTTCCTCAAGTACACCCAACTCGCCCGCCAGGGCCAGCGCGGCCAGGCCACCCCGGTGTACATGGGCCTGTCCAACGAAGACGGCAACCCGCACCTGGGCCAGATGAACTTCATCGACAACCAGGTCAACCCACAGACCGGTACCATCCGCGGTCGCGCCGTGTTCGACAACAAGGACGGCGCCTACACCCCGGGCCTGTATGCGCGCCTGAAGCTGGTGGGCAGCGGCACCTACTCCGCCGTGCTGATCAACGACGAAGCCGTGGGCACCGACCTGGGCAAAAAGTTCGTGCTGGTGATGGATGCCGAGAACAAGCCGGCTTACCGCGCCGTCGAGCTCGGGCCGAAGATCGAAGGCCTGCGCATCGTGCGCAGCGGCCTGAACAAGGACGACACCATCATCGTCAAGGGACTGCAACGGGCGCGCCCGGGTGCACCGGTGACCCCTGAAACCGTGCCGATGGCCAGCGAAGAAACCCTCGCGGCCCTGGCACAACAACGTAAAGCGCTCGAAGCCAGCAACCTGCCGCAAGTCGCGCCTTCCAAGGCAGCGTCCAGCTCGGCAGGCAAACTGGCCGCTGCGACCCCACGCGGTTAAGGGACTGAATCCAAGATGAAATTTTCCCAGTTCTTCATTTCGCGGCCGATCTTCGCAGCGGTGCTTTCGCTGCTGATCCTGATCGCCGGCGCCATCTCGCTGTTCCAGTTACCGATCAGCGAATACCCGGAAGTCGTGCCGCCGACTGTGGTCGTGCGCGCCAACTTCCCGGGCGCCAACCCCAAGGTCATCGGCGAAACCGTGGCCGCGCCCCTGGAGCAGGCCATCACCGGCGTCGAGAACATGCTGTACATGTCCTCGCAATCGACCGCTGACGGCAAGATCACCCTGACCATCACCTTCGCCCTGGGCACCGACCTGGACAATGCCCAGGTGCAGGTGCAGAACCGCGTCACCCGCACCGAGCCCAAGCTGCCGGAAGAAGTGACCCGGATCGGTATCACGGTGGACAAGGCCTCGCCCGACCTGACCATGGTCGTGCACTTGACCTCGCCGGACAAACGCTACGATATGCTCTACCTGTCCAACTACGCCCTGCTCAACATCAAGGATGAGCTGGCGCGCCTGGGCGGCGTGGGTGATGTGCAACTGTTCGGCATGGGCGACTACTCCCTACGGGTCTGGCTGGATCCGAACAAGACCGCTTCGCGCAACCTGACCGCCACCGACGTGGTCACGGCCATCCGTGAGCAGAACCGTCAGGTCGCGGCCGGCGCCCTGGGTGCGCCCCCGGCGCCGAATGCCCAGGCGTTCCAGTTGTCGATCAACACCCAGGGTCGCCTGGTCAATGAAGAAGAGTTCGAGAACATCATCATCCGCTCCGGTGCCAATGGCGAAATCACGCGCCTGAAGGACATCGCACGGGTGGAGCTGGGCTCCAGCCAATACGCCCTGCGCTCGCTGCTGGACAACCAGCCGGCGGTGGCGATCCCGATCTTCCAGCGTCCTGGCTCCAACGCCATCCAGATCTCCAACGACGTTCGCGCCAAGATGGAAGAACTGAAGAAGGGCTTCCCGGCCGGCATGGACTACAGCATCGTCTATGACCCGACGATCTTCGTGCGCGGCTCCATCGAAGCGGTGGTTCACACCCTGTTCGAAGCGCTGATCCTCGTGGTGCTGGTGGTGATCCTGTTCCTGCAGACTTGGCGCGCCTCGATCATCCCGCTGGTGGCGGTTCCGGTCTCGCTGATCGGTACGTTCGCGGTGATGCACCTGTTCGGCTTCTCACTCAACGCCCTCTCACTGTTCGGGTTGGTGTTGGCCATCGGTATCGTGGTGGACGACGCCATCGTGGTGGTAGAGAACGTCGAGCGGAACATCGAGCTGGGCCTGGCCCCGGTGGAAGCGACCAAAAAAGCGATGGGTGAAGTGACCGGACCGATCATCGCCACCGCCCTTGTGCTGTGCGCGGTGTTCGTGCCGGCGGCATTCATCAGCGGCCTGACCGGACAGTTCTATAAGCAGTTTGCGTTGACCATCGCGATTTCCACGGTGATCTCGGCAATCAACTCGCTGACCCTGTCGCCGGCCCTGGCCGCCGTGTTGCTCAAAGGCCACGATGCGCCCAAGGACCGTTTCTCGCGGTTCCTGGACCGGATCCTCGGCGGCTGGCTGTTCCGTCCATTCAACCGCTTCTTCGAACGCGCCAGCCATGGCTATGTCGGCACGGTCGGCCGCGTGATCCGCAGCAGTGGTATCGCCCTGTTCGTCTACGCAGGCCTGATGGTGTTGACCTTCTTCGGTTTCTCCACCACGCCGACCGGTTTCGTGCCTGGCCAGGACAAGCAATACCTGGTGGCCTTCGCCCAACTGCCGGACGCCGCGAGCCTGGACCGCACCGAAGACGTGATCAAGCGCATGTCCGACCTGGCCCTCAAGCAACCGGGCGTTGAAAGCGCCGTGGCGTTCCCTGGCCTGTCGATCAACGGTTTCACCAACAGCCCGAACGCCGGCATCGTGTTCGTGACCCTCAAGCCTTTCGACGAGCGCAAGGACCCGAGCCAATCGGCCGGTGCCATCGCCGGGGCCTTGAACGGCCAGTACTCGCAGATCCAGGAAGCCTACATGGCGATCTTCCCGCCGCCGCCGGTACAGGGCCTGGGTACGATCGGTGGTTTCCGCCTGCAAATCGAAGACCGGGGCAACCTGGGCTACGACGAGCTGTACAAAGAAACCATGAACATCATCACCAAGAGCCGCAGCGTGCCGGAACTGGCCGGGCTGTTCACCAGCTACACGGTGAACGTGCCGCAGGTCGATGCCGCCATCGACCGTGAGAAAGCCAAGACCCACGGCGTGGCCGTCAGCGACATCTTCGACACCCTGCAGATCTACCTGGGTTCGTTGTATGCCAACGACTTCAACCGCTTCGGCCGCACTTATCAGGTCAACGTCCAGGCCGAACAACAGTTCCGCCTCGAATCTGACCAGATCGGCCAGCTCAAGGTGCGCAACAACCGTGGCGAGATGATCCCGCTGGCGACCTTCATCAAGGTCAGCGACACCTCAGGACCTGATCGCGTGATGCACTACAACGGCTTCATCACCGCCGAAATCAACGGTGCCGCCGCCCCGGGCTACAGCTCCGGCCAGGCCGAGAAAGCCATCGAGAAACTGCTCAAGGACGAACTGCCCAACGGCATGACCTACGAGTGGACCGACCTGACCTACCAGCAGATTCTGTCCGGCAACACGGCGCTGTTCGTGTTCCCGCTCTGCGTACTGCTGGCATTCCTGGTACTGGCGGCCCAGTACGAAAGCTGGAGCCTGCCGCTGGCGGTGATCCTGATCGTACCGATGACCCTGCTGTCGGCGATTACCGGGGTGATTCTGTCCGGTAGCGACAACAACATCTTTACCCAGATCGGCCTGATCGTACTGGTGGGACTTGCCTGTAAGAACGCGATCCTGATCGTCGAGTTCGCCAAGGATAAACAGCTGGAAGGCCTGAACCCGCTGGCTGCGGTGCTGGAAGCCTGCCGTCTGCGTCTGCGGCCGATCCTGATGACCTCTTTCGCGTTCATCATGGGCGTGGTGCCCTTGGTGTTCTCCAGCGGTGCCGGTGCCGAGATGCGTCACGCCATGGGTGTGGCGGTATTCTCCGGCATGCTCGGGGTGACCTTCTTCGGTCTGCTGCTGACACCGGTGTTCTATGTACTGATCCGTAACTTCGTCGAACGCAGTGAGGCCCGCAAAGCGGCCCGGGCTTTGAAACTGGAGGCGCAACAATGAGTTTGAAAGCGTTCGTGCCGAGCCTTTTGGTACTGGCGTTAAGCGCCTGCGCCGTAGGCCCGGACTACAAGGCACCGCAGACGGAGGCGGCGAATATCACCACCGCCACCGACGGCGCCGCCGGCCAGAAGAACTTCGACCGGGCCCGTTTCGAAGGCATCTGGTGGCAGCAGTTCGATGATCCGACGCTCAATGCGTTGGTGACTCGCTCCCTGGAAGGCAACCGTGAGTTGCGCGTAGCCTTTGCCCGTCTGCGGGCGGCTCGGGCGATTCGCGATGACGCCAGCAATGACGCCATGCCGACCATCACCAGCCGTGCCAGCAGCAACCTGGGCAAAGGCCAGATTCCGGGGCAGACCACTGACCGGGTCAACACCGAGCGTTACGACCTGGGCCTGGACATGGCTTGGGAGCTGGACCTGTTCGGACGCATCCAGCGCAACCTGGAAGCCACCGACGCCGACCAGCAGGCCGCCGAAGCCGATCTCTATCAGTTGCAGGTGACGATGATCGCCGAGCTGGTGGACGCCTACGGTCAACTGCGCGGCGCCCAACTGCGGGAAAAAATCGCCCTGGCGAACCTGAAGAACCAGCAGGATTCGCGCAAGATCACCGAAAGCCTGCGTGACGCCGGTGTCGGCGATCAGCTGGATGTGGTGCGCGCCGATGCGCGCCTGGCGTCGGTAGAAGCCAGCGTGCCGCAGTTACAGGCCGAGCAGGTGCGCCAACGCAACCGCATCGCCACGCTGCTGGGCGAGCGGCCGGACAAGCTGAGCGTAGACCTGAGCCCTAAACAGCTGCCGGCGATCGCCAAGGCCCTGCCCATCGGCGATCCGGGTGAACTGCTGCAACGTCGTCCGGACATTCTCAGCGCCGAACGGCAACTGGCGGCCGCGACGGCACGGATCGGCGTGGCCAAGGCCGACCTGTTCCCACGGGTCAGTTTGAGCGGTTTCCTCGGCTTCACCGCCGGGCGCGGTTCGCAGATCGGTTCCTCGGCGGCCAATGCCTGGGCGCTGGGCCCGAGCATCACCTGGGCAGCTTTTGACCTGGGCAGCGTACGGGCGCGCTTGCGCGGTGCCAATGCCGAGGCGGACGGTGCCCTGGCGACCTACGAGCAGCAAGTGTTACTGGCTCTGGAAGAATCGGAAAATGCTTTCAGTGACTACGGCAAGCGTCAGCAACGCCTGATCTCGCTGATCCGCCAGAGCGAATCGAGCCGCGCCGCCGCCGACCTGGCCGAGATTCGCTACCGCGAAGGCACCGTGGATTTCCTCGTGCTGCTCGACGCCCAGCGCGAACGCCTGGCCGCCGAAGACAGCCAGGCCCAGGCCGAAGTCGACCTGTATCGCGGCATCGTCGCGATCTACAAGGCCCTGGGTGGCGGCTGGAAACCGGAAACCGTCGCCAGCAACTGATCCACCCCGCCCAACCGAGCTCCTTTGGTTGGCCGCAACCAACCAATTGTTTGCCCCGCGCCGCATTCGGACGCGGGGCTTTTTTTGTCTGCAGCATTGATAGTTGCTGTTCCCCTTGGGGGAGCTTTGGTGTTCGCAAAACTTGTTCCCGCCACCAAAACCTGTGGGAGCGAGCCTGCTCGCGATAGCGGTGGGTCAGTTCATGAAGATGTCGACTGACAGGGCCTCATCGCGAGCAGGCTCGCTCCCACATGGGGATGGATGTGTCGGCAGCAAATACTCACATGGTTTGACTCAAGCCCCCGCCTGACCGAAGCTTGCGGGACTTGACGCTTCTGGTTATGGATTTCCTGAATGTTTTTGCCTCGCCGCTATCTGCTCCTCAGCCTGTCGATCCTGCTGGTGATCGGTCTTGTCGCCCTCTGGCAACACACCACCACGCCGCAGATCCCCGAAGCGATCAAGCGCGGCTACAGCGAGGCGCTGGAACAGGCGCGCAACGGCCAGCCGGGCGCGGCGCGGGTGCTTTATCAACAATTGGGGCGCCCGGACCTCTCACCCAAGCGCCGCGTATGGCTGCATGCCGAACTGCCCAACTACCCGAGCCCACAGGCCCTGAAACTGGCGGACGCAGACCTGCACCACGAATCGCCGGATGTACGTCGAGCCGCCATCGGCAGCGTCGTCGGGCTGGTGCCCACCGGCCAGCGCGCACTGTTGATCGGCCCGCTGCTGGATGACGATGACCAAACCGTACGCTTCGCCGCGGTAAACGCACTGCTGGGCTTGTCTCCGGATGACCTCGGCCTGTATTTCGGCGCAATGCAGCTGGCCATCGATACGTGGGAGCAAGTGCTGGGCGACGCTCCGCCCAGCGCCGAGTCCTACTATCAACTCGCCCGCCTGCACCTGCACAACGCCGAATTGAAGAAAGCCCAACAGGCCCTGGGGCAAGCTTTACAACTACAACCGGACAACCTGCCGGCCCTGGTCATGCAGATCGAAGTGCTCGACAAGCAGGGTCAAGGCGAAGCGGCACGTCAGTTGCTCGCCCGACAGTTGCAAACCCAGCCGGAGTCGGCTTATCTGCAACATGCGCTGGGCATGTGGCTGCTGCAGCATGGCCAGAGCGAGTTTGCCCTGCTCGGCCTGTCGAAGGCCGTGGAACTGGAGCCGCAGAACAGGCATTACCGCTACGACCTGGCGACCACCCTGCACGCCGAGCAAGAAGTGGAAGCGGCGCAGAAGCAGTTGCAGGAGATCGTCCAGCGCTACCCCGCCGACCGCAAGGCGCGGGTGCTGTTGATCAATTACTGGAAGGAAACCGGGCAGTTGCAGAACGTACAGATCCTGCTGGCGCAACTGGAGCAACTCAACCCCGACGACCCGGCGTTGCAGCAAGGGCTGTAGGCCCGCAAGGTCGAGAAGGTCTGCTCCCCCGGTAATAGAGCCGTCAGCGCCACCCGACAGATACAGCGCAACTTGTGCGGTACACCGCGTTTTGTAAAAGCAAGCGGAACCGCCAACAGCGCCAAAGGTCAAGTATTCAGGCAGTTCATTTCCAGGCGCACATCAGCCTGCTGCCGACATCCCTAGTCATGAGAGGGCTATTTTTGACTACATCCAACGAGTTGCTCAGCGCTAAAGCCGCCACCGGCATCGAAGGACTGGACGACATCCTTTCCGGTGGCTTGTCCCGCGGCCATGTGTTCCTGCTCGAAGGGGAACCCGGGACCGGCAAGACCACGGTCGCGTTGCAATTCCTGATAGCCGGAGCGCAGGCCGGCGAGCGAACCCTGTACATCACGTTGTCGGAAACCGAGCGTGAACTGCGCCAGGGCGCCCAGTCCCACGGCTGGGCAATCCCCGACAACATGCATATTTTCGAGCTGACCCCGGCCGACGATTTGCTCAATGCCGAGCATCAACAGAGCCTGTTGTACTCCTCGGATCTGGAACTGGGTGAAGCGACCCGGCAGATCTTCGAAGTGGTCGAACAGGTCAAGCCGACCCGGGTAGTGCTCGACAGCCTCTCGGAGATCCGCCTGCTGGCGCAAAGCTCCCTGCGCTACCGGCGCCAGATCCTGGCGATCAAGCACTACTTCGTACGCTACGACGCCACCGTCCTGCTGCTGGACGACCTGACCACCGAGTCCCTGGACAAGACCGTCCACAGCGTGGCCCACGGGGTCATCCGCCTGGAAGAGCTGACCCCCGCCTACGGCGCAGAGCGTCGGCGCGTGCGGGTGGTCAAATATCGCGGGCAGAAATATCGCGGCGGTTTCCACGACTTCACCATCATGGGCGACGGCGTGCATGTCTTCCCGCGCCTGGTGGCTGCCGAACACCGCAGCGGCTACCTGCGCCAGCAACTGTCCAGCGGCATCGACGGCTTGGACGCCTTGCTCGGCGGCGGTATCGAGACCGGCTCCAGCACCTTGATCCTGGGCCCGGCCGGTACCGGCAAGTCGCTGATCTCCACGATCTTCGCCGTCGCTGCGGTAAACCGTGGCGAGAAAGCGGCACTGTTCATTTTCGACGAAGAATTGGGCTTGCTGTTCGAGCGCATGAAAAACATGGGCATCGACCTCGACGCCTTGCAAAAAACCGGCAACCTGCTGATCGAACAGGTCGATGCCGCCGAGCTGTCCCCCGGCGAATTCTCCCACCGGGTGCGCCGTTGCGTTGACGATGCCGGGATCAAGACCGTGATCATCGACAGCATCAACGGCTATCAGGCAGCCATGCCGGAGGAAAATGCCCTGGTGCTGCACATGCATGAGCTGCTGCTGTACCTCAATCGCAAGGGCGCGGCGACCTACATGACCGTCGCCCAGCACGGTCTGGTGGGTGACATGCAGGCGCCGGTGGACATCACCTACCTGGCCGACACCGTTGTGCTGTTGCGATATTTCGAGGCGCTGGGCAAGGTCCGCCGGGCGATCTCCATCATCAAGAAACGAACCGGCAGCCACGAATCGACCATCCGCGAATACCGCATCAGTGGGAAGGGCCTGACCATCGGCGAACCACTGGAAGCCTTCCAGGGCGTATTGCGTGGGGTGCCTACTTACTTGGGAGAAGGCAATCCGCTGCTCAAGGATGATCTGCGGTGACGTTGACCGAGCCCTTGTCCGAGCGGGCACTGATCCTCGCACCACTGGGGCGCGACAGCCAGATTGCCCTGAAGATTCTCAACGAGGCCGGCTTCGCGGGCATGGTCTGTCAACACCTGGTGCAGCTGTGCGACGAGCTGGAACGTGGCGCCGGGCTGCTGGTGGTGTCCGCAGAAGCCCTGCTCGGGCCTGGCCTGGAGACCCTGTTCCACCTGATCGAACAGCAACCGGCGTGGTCCGACCTGCCCATCGTATTGCTGACCCACCACGGTGGGCCGGAACACAACCCGTTGGCGCGTCTCGGCGCGCAGCTGGGTAACGTGACATTCCTCGAGCGCCCTTTCCACCCGGTGACCTTGATCAGCCTCGTCACCACAGCCCTGCGCGGACGCCGAAGGCAGTACGAAGCCCGGGACCGTCTGATCGACCTCAGCAACAGTGAGCAGCGCCTGCAAACCATCCTCGAAACCCTTGAGCAGCAGGTCGAAGAACGAACCGCGCAGTTGCGCCACAACGAAGAAGCCTTGCGCCAATCGCAGAAAATGGAAGCGGTCGGCCAACTCACCGGCGGCATCGCCCACGACTTCAACAACATGCTCACCGGGATCATCGGCAGCCTGGAACTGTTGCGCCGACGCCTGGCCCGGGGCCGTACGGAAGATCTGGACAGCCTGATCGACCTGGGCGTGACCTCGGCCAACCGCGCGGCCGGCCTGACCCATCGCCTGCTGGCTTTCTCCCGCCGTCAGTCGCTGGACTCGAAAGCGGTGCAGATGAACACTCTGGTGCTGTCCATGGGCGAGCTGCTGCAACGCAGCCTCAACGAAAGCATCCGCCTGGACATGCGCCTGGACGACCAACTCTGGGTCGCCGAAGCCGACCCCAACCAACTGGAAAGCGCCCTGCTCAACCTGGTGCTCAATGCCCGGGATGCAATGCCGGACGGCGGAACGTTGGTGGTACAAACGTTCAACCGTCATCTGGATGCCGGTTTTACCGATGCCTACAGCAATCTGGAACCGGGCGACTATGTGGTGCTCAGCGTCCAGGACACCGGCTGCGGCATGCCCGAGTCGGTGATCAGCCGGGCCTTCGATCCGTTCTTTACCACCAAGCCGATCGGCCAGGGCACCGGGCTGGGCCTGTCGATGATCTATGGCTTCAGCAAGCAATCGCGCGGTCATGTGACCATCGACAGCGAAGTCGACAAGGGCACCACGGTCAACCTGTTCCTGCCGCGCTTCGTCGGTGAGGAAATCGCCGAACCGCTGATCAGCACGCCCCATGCGCCGCAAGCGCAGGACGGCGAGACGGTGCTGATCGTGGAGGATGATCCGGCGGTACGGGTGCTGGTGAGCTCGGTACTGGGCGAATTGGGCTACGCCTTCGTCGAGGCCGCCGACGCCAACAGCGCCGTGCCCATCCTGCAATCGGACCAGCGCATCGATCTGTTGATCAGCGATGTGGGGCTACCCGGCATGAATGGCCGGCAACTGGCGGAAATCGGTCGCCAGATCCGCCCCGGCCTGCGGGTGTTGTTCATCACCGGTTATGCCGAACATGCAGCGGTACGCGGGGGCTTTCTTGACCCAGGCATGCAGCTGATCACCAAGCCGTTCACCTTCGACCTGTTGACGGCCAAGGTGCGGGAAATGATCAAGGTTTGAGCGCCCTGGCCCACGCAGGCCCCTGTGGCGAGGGAGCTTGCTCCCGCTGGGCCGCGAAGCGGCCCCCTCAAAGGCAGACACAATCCAAGCTGGTTCACAACTTGTGGGACTGCTTCGCAGTCCAGCGGGAGCAAGCTCCCTCGCCACAGGGGCTCCCTTGCCACAGGTATACCGTCGCCAGGCTTACGACAACATCGTCTGCATGATTTCCTGCAACTCGTCCAGGTCGAACGGTTTGTCCAGGATCGGCGCCTTGCGGGTAATGGGACTGTCGGTCTCACGCACTTCCTGCGCGTAGCCGCTGATGAAAATCACCTTCAGGTCGGGACGCAACCTGACCGCGGGCTCGGCGATCTGCACCCCGGAAATACCACCCGGCAGGCGAAAGTCGGTAATCATCATGTCCAGGTGCGGCTTGCTCGCCAGGATTTCAAAGGCCTGCTCGCCGTTCTCGGCCTGCAGCACCCGATAGCCTTTGTCGGCCAGAAAATGAGACAGCACCATCAGGATCGACGGCTCGTCCTCGACGATCAGTACAACATCTTGCGCATCTTCACTCATGAGAAGCCTTTGTTCGATCAATAGCTGCTGATACGACCCTGGAGTCACTCAGAGGTTGCGTCGGTTCGGCGGTTTTGTGCCCACCGGTCTTGAGCAAGGGCAGGCACACTCGAAACAGCGCGCCTTCGTTGATGCGACTGTGCACCGTGATAGTACCCCCATGGGCGGTCACAATCTGCTCGGAGATGAACAACCCCAATCCCAGGCCGGACGCAGCTGCCTTGGAGGACACCCGCTCGAACTGTTGGAAGATGCGCTTCTGGTTTTCCTCGCTGATACCAATGCCGTGGTCCTGAACCTCGATGCAGGCTTGACCAGAGGCCTGATAGACGCGCACCTCGATTGGCCCCTTGCCACCGTAGCGCAAGGCATTGGTCAACAGGTTCGAGACCACCTGCTCGATGCGAAACTCATCCCAAAGCCCCTCGACCAACGGCTCGGCCGTGTACTTCAATGCGCATTCGGCCACCGCGATCTGCGGCTGGAAATTGCGCAACAGGTTCTCCACCAGCGCCGTCAGGTTGAAACGGCTCGGGCGGATCGACAACTTGCCGGTGCGGATCCTCGAGACGTCGAGCATGTCTTCGATCAAGCGGATCAGGCTCTTGATCTGGCGCTCATCGCGCTCGACCATCGCCCGTACCTTGTCCAGGCTGAAGGCGGCGGCGTTGTCCCGGGCCAAGTGCATCTTGCGCAGTTGAGTTTCGAGAATCAGGCCATTGAGGGGGGTACGAACCTCATGGGCAACGATGGACATGAAGTCGTCGCGCATGCGTACTGCCTGTTCCAGTTCAGCGCGAGTGGCTTCCAATTGCTGCACCAGGAGCTCTTGTTCGCGCCGACTCTGCTCTAGGGCAACCACTTGCTCTTTCACCGCTTTGCGCTGGCGATAGAGCTCGACGAAGACGTTGACCTTGCTTTTGACGGCATGGGTGTCCAGCGGCTTGTGCAAGAAGTCCACCGCGCCGTTTTCATAGCCGGTGAAGGCATAGTTGCGCTCACGACCGGCGGCGCTGACGAAAATGATCGGGATACTGCGGGTTTTCTCGGTGCCGCGCATCAGCTCGGCCAGCTCGAAACCGTTCATGTCCGGCATCTGCACGTCAATGATCGCCAGCGCGAAATCATGTTGCAGCAACAGCGACAGCGCTTCGTCCGCCGAATGGGCCTTGTAGACCTTGCGGTCGTCGCCCTTGATCAGCGCTTGCAGGGCCAACAGATTCTCAGGCAGATCGTCCACGATCAGCAGTTTGGCTTGAATATCTCTTGGCATGTGGTTCATTCCAGCCCGGCCAGCAACTGGCCGATGCCTTGCAAAGTGAGGATATGGTCGGGCTTATGCAGGGCCAGCGCCGCTTCGGGCATGGTCGAGACCTGGGCTTCGTCGGGATCCTGGACCACCGTGATGCCCCCCAGTTCCCTGACTCGCGCCAAGCCGCGGGCACCGTCGCAGTTGGCGCCGGTCAGCAGCACCGCCAGCAGACCACGACCATAGACATCGGCGGCTGATTCGAACAGCACGTCAATCGAAGGTCGGGAATGGTGGACCGGCTCCTCCTGGCTCAACGACAGGCTGCGGTCAGCCTCCACCGACAGGTGATAGCCGGGCGTGGCGAAGTACAGCGTGCCAGGCTCGATATCCTGCTTGTCCCGCGCCTCCTGCACCGGCAACGCGATTCGGTGGCCGAACACCTGGGCCAGCTGGCTGTCACGCTGATCCGGCAGGTGCAGCACCACCAGGATCGGCAGACCGAAGCCCTTGGGTAAAGGAGCGAACACCCTGAGCAGCGCCTCGACACCACCCGCGGATGCGCCGACGACAATGGCCTCGATGGAAGGGCCGGAACGGCCGGTCGACTGGTTCATAGCTTGCGGTAAATCCGTTCCTGTTTGACCAACGGCTCGAATTGCCCGCCGTAAGCCGAGAAATCCAGCGTTTCCTTACTGCCCAGCACCAGGAAACCTCGGTGACAGAGGGACTCGTGGAACAGTCCGAACGCACGATCTTGCAATTTTTTATTGAAGTAGATCAATACGTTACGACATGAAATTAATTGAGTTTCTGAAAACACGCTATCAGTGGCCAAGCTATGGTCGGCGAAGGTCACGTTCTCACACAGGGTTTTGTCGAACATCGCATAATCGTAGGCGGCGGTGTAGTAATCGGCAAACGATCGGCGACCGCCCGCGCGCTGGTAGTTTTGCGTATAAGTGCGCACGTTTTCCAATGAAAAAATGCCCTGCTTGGCTTTCTCCAGCGAGCGCGGGTTGATATCGGTGGCATAGATGAACGTGCGGTCCAGCAAGCCTTCTTCGCGCAGCAGGATGGCCATGGAATAGACCTCCTCCCCTGTGCTGCAACCGGCTATCCAGATCTTGATCGACGGATAGGTCCGCAGCAGCGGCACGACCTCCTCGCGGATCGCGAGAAAGTGCGAAGGGTCGCGGAACATGTCGCTGACCGGGATCGTCAGCAGTTGCAGCAGTTGCATGAACACGCCCGGGTCGTGCAACACGCGCTCCTGCAACGCCGAAATGGTCCGGCATTCGAACTGGCTCAATGCATGTTGCACCCGGCGCTTGATGGAAGCGCCGGAGTAATCGCGAAAATCGTAGCTGTACTTGAGGTAGATCGCTTCGATCAACAACCGCAGTTCAATGTCTGTGTCACGTTCCACTAAATTCTTTCCATGTTCGGCAACCACACACGAATCAGCGAAAACAGTCGATCCAGATCGATCGGCTTGGCCAGGTAATCGTTGGAGCCGGCGGCCAGGCAACGCTCCTGATCATCTTTCATGGCCTTGGCCGTCACGGCAATGATGGGCAGTTTGCGCCAGCGCGGATCCTTGCGGATCCGTGCGGTGGCTTCGAAACCATCCATCTCGGGCATCATGACGTCCATCAGCACCAGGTCGATGTCTTCGACTTCGTTAAGCCGTTCGATTGCCTCATAACCGTTGCGGCCAATGATAACCACGGCCCCTTTCGCCTCCAGGGCGCTGGTCAGGGCAAAGATGTTGCGCACATCGTCATCCACCAGCAGCACCTTGCGCCCCTCGAACACCTTGTCACGGCTACGGGCGGTCTTGAGCATCCGTTGCCGTTCATGGGACAACCGGGATTCGACTTTGTGCAGAAAAAGTGTCACTTCGTCCAGCAGACGCTCCGGCGAGCGGGCGCCCTTGATGATGATCGAGCGCGAATACTTGCGCAGCTCGGCTTCCTCATCACGGGTCAGGTTGCGCCCGGTATAGACGATCACCGGCGGGAACGAGCAGATGTCTTCGGTGGACATGCGTTTGAGCAGGTCGTTGCCCAGCATGTCCGGCAGCTTCAGATCGATGACCATGCAGTCGTAGACATTGGTGCGCAGCAGGTCCAGGGCCTGCTGCGCCAGACCGACGGCGGTGATCTCGATGTCATCGTCGCCGATCAGCCGGGTAATGCTGTCACGCTGCAAATCGTCGTCTTCCACCAGCAGCACGCGCTTGACCTTCTGCGTCAGCTTGGCCTCCAGGCGGGCGAACACCTCCTTGAGTTCTTCGCGGGTGGTGGGCTTGACCGCATAGCCGATGGCGCCCATGTGCATCGCGGCCTCGACGCGGTCTTCAACCGAAATCACATGCACCGGGATGTGCCGGGTTTCAGGCTGTTCCTTGAGCCGCTGCAACACCGTCAACCCGGAATGATCGGGCAGGCGCATGTCCAGCAGGATCGCATCGGGACTCAGTTGCGAGGCCAGGTCGAAGCCTTCGTCGGCACCGTGGGCCACCAGACACTGGTAGCCCAGCTCATGGGCCAGGTCGAAAAGGATCCGGGCAAACTTCGGCTCGTCCTCGATCACCAGAATGCAACGGGTGTCGAACGGGGCTTTGTCCCGATCGTCGGCGAACCGGGCGACGGGCAGGTCGACCTCGGCGACCAGCGGTGCAGGCTCCGTTTTGCGCGGTTCCGGAGCCGGTGCCGGTGCGGTCGCCGTCGGGGTGAACGTTCTCGGCGCTACCGGGACGTCGCCCTGTTCGACATAGCGCTCGGGCATGACCAGCGTAAACACACTGCCCTGCCCCGGCTCACTGGAGACCGAGATCGAACCGCCCAGCAACGTGGCCAGGTCACGGGATATGGACAGGCCCAGGCCGGTGCCGCCGTAGCGGCGGTTGGTGGTGCCGTCGGCCTGACGGAACGCCTCGAAGATGCTCTGCTGCTGGTCAGCGGCGATGCCGATCCCGGTATCGCGCACCATGAACGCGATGCCCGAGTCCGGCTGTCCGGCGACGGACAGGGTGACGCCGCCCTGCTCGGTAAATTTCACCGCATTGGACAACAGGTTCTTGATCACCTGTTCCAGGCGCTGGCGGTCGGTGAACAGCATCGGCGGTGCATCGGGCAGCACCTGCACCTCGAAGCTCAAGCCCTTCTCGGCGGCCAGTGGCGTGAACATGTCCCGCAGTCCTTCCACCAGCCGCGCCACGCTGGTGTTTTCCGGGCGGACTTCCAGCTTGCCGGCCTCGACCTTGGAGATATCAAGAATGTCGTTGATCAGGTTCAGCAGGTCGTTGCCGGCGGAATAGATCGACTCGGCAAACTTGACCTGCTCCTCACTGAGGTTCTGCTGAGGGTTCTCGGCCAGCAGCTTGGACAGGATCAGCGAGCTGTTGAGCGGGGTGCGCAGCTCGTGGGACATGTTCGCCAGGAACTCGGACTTGTACTTGCTCGAACGCTGCAGTTCTTCGGCGCGCTCCTGCAACTGGATCTGGGCCAGGTTCAGCTCGTTGTTCTTCTGGTCCATGGCGTCGCGCTGCTCGGCCAGTTGCTCGTTGGTCTGTTCCAGCTCCTGTTGCTGGGTTTCCAGGTGGGCCTGGGATTCCTTGAGAATACGCGACTGTTCCTCAAGCTCCTCGTTCGCGGTCTTGAGCTCTTCCTGCTGGACTTGCAGCTCTTCGTTCAACTGCTGGGTTTCGGCCAATACTTCCTGCAAACGCTGGCGATAACGGGCCGCTTCGATGCAAGTGCCGATGTTGTCGGCCACCAGTTCCAGCAGTTCGATGTCACGTTCGGTCAGTGGCCGCAGGAAACCCAGCTCGATGACCCCATTGATCCGGTCATCGTCGCTGGTGGGTACCACCACCACGCTGTTGGGCAAACCGTGGCCGAGGCCGGAGCTGACCCGTAGATAGTCGTCAGGAACCTCATCCAAGCGAATGGGCCGGCCTTGTTTGACGGCCTGGCCGACAATTCCCTCACCGTCGATGATCGATTGCTGGAGCTCTTCGTCCTCCCGGGACATGCCATAACTGGCAACGCGCCTGAGCACGCCGTTTTCTTCCCGCGCATAAAGCGCCGCGACCGCAGAACCTAGGTATTGAGCACAGAACTGCAGGATGTTGCGCCCCAGCAGGTTCAACGTCAGCTGACCCATGACTTGCTCGGCCAGTTGAGTCTGGCCAGTGCGTAGCCAGGCCTGCTTCTCCAAGTGCGCGGCACTCTGCTGTTGCCTCTGCAGGCTGGCGCTATAACTGCTGGACAGGTTCAACAGATCCCGACGACCGATGTAGGCCAGCAGTCCGCTGACGGTGGCAACGAACACCAGGTAGAGGGCGATGCTCCAGACCGTGGTGGTGCGAACCTGCTCGTTGCGCGCTACCCGCAGGCCCTGTTCGGTTTCGACGATGTCTTCGAAGGTCTGGCGGATCTCATCAGTCAGGCGCTTGCCGCGCCCGGCCTTGATCGCCGCCTTGTAGTCGCCACTGGTGCGTTGCAGCTCGATAATGCTTTGCGCGTATTGGGTCCACTCCTGTTGAATGGCCTGTATCTTGCGCAACCGGTCGGTCTGGACGGGGTTGTCGGCTGTCAGTTCCGTCAGTGTGTCCAGCGCGACGCTGATCTTGGGCTTGGCGTCTTCGTAGGGGTCGAGGAAGTGTTCGTCCCCACTCAAGAGAAAGCCGCGCATGCCGGTTTCCATGTCCACGCTCAGTTTCAGCGCTTCATTGGCGTTATTGATCACCCGGTCGGTATGCCCGACCCACTGGATCACCGACAGCAAGTAAGTGATCAGCGCGATGAAAAACACCGCACTGAGCGCACCGATGCCCAAGGGCAGGCTGATGTTGCGACTCAAGAGTTTGCGAAAACTTTGCTCGTCAACCGAAGACGAAGGAGTCATGGGAATAGGCCTTGGTGGACAGTTGAAAACCGTGGAGTTTGCCCGAAAAACGCGGGTTGGATCCACATTTCTGACGAGATCAAGGCATTAAATCCCACAGCGCACTGCCGTGTCGCAAGCAAGCGACTATCCTTGTCAGCTCTTGTACTATAGATCCTTTCTTGTACAACCCGGGGAACTTGTGCCGCCTTGCCACTTACTCATGCAGGAGGCTGTTTTATTTACGCTCGTCCCGAGTTCATTTTTTGAGAATACCGACTATGTCCACCCCCGCTCCCATCAATCCACCCACCATTCTGGTCGTCGAAGACGACGACATCGTGCGTATGCTGATTGTCGATGTACTCGAAGAATTGGAATACCAGGTGTTGGAGGCGGACGGCTGTGAACAGGCGCTGGGATTTTTGCGCGACGAGGCGCGACCCATTGCCCTGATGATGACGGACGTCGGCCTGCCGGTGATGGACGGACGCGAACTGGCCAAACAGGCCCGGCTGGTGCGGCCGGGGCTGGCCATCCTGTTTGCCAGCGGTTACGCCGAAAGCATTGACGTACCGGAAGGCATGGCGGTGATCGGCAAGCCGTTTTCCATCGATCAGTTGCGCGACAAGGTCCAACGCATTCTTGCTTGAGCCGCATCGAATTGTTGGTCACTATCGGCGCCCCGCGCCGACTGCGCCTGATTCGCCTTTAGGATTGCCTGCTCATGCTTCATCCCACTGCCATCAAGGTCCTGGTCATCGGCTACGTCTGGCCAGAACCGCGCTCATCCGCCGCCAGTGGCCATGTCATGCAGATCCTCGAAACCTTCCTCGGCGAAGGTTGGGACATCACCTTCAGCAGCCCCGCGGGCTTTGGCGAACATCGCGCCGACCTGGTTGCAATGGGCATCCGCGAAGTGCCGATCGAACTCAACAACTGTAGTTTCGACGCGTTCATCCAGGAACTGGCGCCGGATATCGTGCTGTTCGATCAATTCATGATGGAAGAACAGTTCGGCTGGCGGGTCGAGAAACACTGCCCCGATGCCTTGCGTGTGCTGGAGACCTCCGACCTGCAAAGCCTGCGTCATGCCCGGCATCAGCGCCTCAAGGACCGGCTGAAGGCCGATGACGCATCCGAGGATTTCACCGACCTCTTTGCCCCAGCCCTGCGCGAAGAATTCGAGTTGATGGCCGACACCGACCTGGCCAAGCGCGAAATCGCCGCGTTGTACCGCTGCGACCTGAACCTGATGGTCTCGGAGGTGGAAATCGAGCTGCTGGTGGAGCATTTCAAGCTGCCCCGCAGCTTGCTGCACTGGTGCCCGTTGATGCTGGATCTGCCCAGCGCCCCCCTCGTGCCGTTCGAAGAACGCGCTCACTTCCTGAGCATCGGCAACTTCCGCCATGCGCCGAACTGGGACGCGGTGCTCTGGATGAAAAACGCCGTGTGGCCGCTGATCCGCCAGCAACTGCCCGGCGCGCAACTGCATCTATATGGCGCCTACACCCCGCCCAAGGCCGCCGCCCTGCACAACCCGGCCCAAGGCTTTCACATCATGAACTGGGCCGAAGACGCCTTGCAGGTCATGTCGGCGGCACGCATCTGCCTGGCGCCGCTGCGTTTCGGGGCCGGTATCAAGGGCAAGCTGATCGACGCGATGCTCTGTGGCACACCGAATGTCACCACCCCCATCGGCGCCGAGGCCATGCACGGCAACATGCCCTGGCCTGGATCGATCGCCCAGAGCGCCGAAGGCCTCGCCGCTGCGGCGGTGCAGCTGTACCGCGACCAGGCGCACTGGACCCAGGCCCGGGACGCCGGCCTCGCCCTGCTCGCCAACCGTTACCGGCAGCAGATTCACGGGCCGGCACTGATCGAAAGCATCAACGCCTGCCGCGCCGACCTTGCGCGGCGTCGCCGGGACAACTTCACTGGCAGCATGCTGCGTCACCACCAGCACAAAAGTACCCAGTACATGTCCCAATGGATCGAGGAAAAGAACCGCAACCTCTGAGCTCAGCGGTGCCAACGCGAATTGCGGGTTGGCACCGGCCCGGCGAAGGGAGCATTATCCAGCGGCAATAACAATAAAAGCGCCAGGCCCATGACCCGAACCGCAAGAGTCACCGACCCTTCCTATGAGTTGATGGACGACCACAACGGGCTGTCCATTATCTACCGTCAGCACGGCTTCCCGTGCCCGCTGGTGCGCTGGCATTTCCACAAGGAATACGAGCTGCACCTGATCACCGCCAGCTCCGGCAAGGTGTTCATTGGCGATTACATCGGCAACTTCTATCCGCAGACACTGTTTCTCACCGGGCCCAACCTGCCCCACAACTGGATCAGCCAGGTGGCCGAGGACGAGGTGGTGCCCAAGCGCGACATGCTGGTTAACTTCACCGATGAGTTGTTCGACAGCGGCCACCAGGTATTTGCCGAGCTCAAGTCCGTCGCGCCACTGCTGGAACGGGCGCGGTACGGCATCGAGTTTCGCTGCAAGCGCACCATTCGCCAGGCGATGATCCTGATGCAACGCATTGCCGATTCCCAAGGCATGAGCCGCCTCGGATACTTTTTCATCCTGATGGATTTGCTGGCCACCAGTGACGACTATCAGTTGCTGTCAGGCGCCACGTCGACGCAATCGACGGACGAGCACAGCATCGACCGCACCAACCGTGCGGTGGACTATATCTTCGCCCACTACGCCCGGGAACTGTCCCTGGAAGAAGTCGCCGAGCACCTGGGCATGAAGCCCACCTATTTCAGCCGGGTGTTCAAACAGGCCACCGGCCGCTGCTTCATCGAATTCGTCAATCGCCTGCGCATCAGCAAGTCCTGCGAACTGCTGGCCGACGGCGACAAGCCGGTGACCGATGTGTGCTTTGAATCGGGCTTCAACAATATTTCCAACTTCAACCGACGCTTCCAGCAGCTCAAAGGCATGACCCCTTCCCATTACCGGCGGCTGGCGGTGCAGCGCCTGACTGAGCAGAATCAGGGCTGACACTTTTTTCGCACCTCCCCCTTTCCTGTGGCGAGGGGATTTATCCCCGCTGGGCTGCGAAGCGGCCCCTCTCTCATCCGAGCTGATACACCACAATGGCAAACATACTTGGGGCCGCTGCGCGACCCGGCGGGGATAAATCCCCTCGCCACAGGTAAATCTTCTCAGCTGACCTTTTGTCTTCAGTGCAAAAAAGTATCAGCACAAGTGCGACGGATGATTTGTCACGCCGTCCATAGAGGGCTGTAATCAGCGCACATTCTTCCCTTCATCCGGAAGACACAAAAACAATAACTGTCCTTCTGTAGCCTACCGGCGCGGAAAAGGAGTGCGCGATGAAACCTTCGGTAAAAGCTCTGCTTGTCTCCACCTGCATGACCCTCAGCAGCGTCAGTTTCGGCGCGCAGACCCTGACCATTGCCACCGTCAACAACAGCGACATGATCCGCATGCAAAAGCTCTCGAAAACCTTCGAGACCGAGCATCCGGACATCAAGCTGAACTGGGTGGTGCTGGAAGAAAACGTGCTACGTCAACGCCTGACCACGGACATCGCCACCCAGGGCGGGCAGTTCGACGTACTGACCATTGGCATGTACGAAGCTGCACTCTGGGGGGCCAAGGGCTGGCTGGAGCCGATGAAAGACCTGCCGGCGTCCTACGACCTGGACGACGTATTTCCTTCCGTGCGTGACGGCTTGTCCGTCAAGGGTTCGCTGTACGCCCTGCCGTTCTATGCCGAAAGTTCGATCACCTATTACCGCACCGACCTGTTCAAGAACGCGGGCCTGACCATGCCCGAGCACCCGACCTGGACCCAGGTCGGCGAATTCGCCGAGAAACTCACCGACAAGTCCAAGGAACAATACGGCCTCTGCCTGCGGGGCAAGGCGGGATGGGGCGAGAACATGGCGCTGATCACCACCCTCGCCAACGGTTATGGCGCGCGCTGGTTCGATGAGAAATGGCAGCCGCAATTCAATGGACCCGAGTGGAAGGACGCGCTGAACTTCTACGTCGACAACATGAAAAAATCCGGCCCACCGGGTGCATCCAGCAACGGCTTCAACGAAAACCTGGCGCTGTTCAACAGCGGCAAGTGCGCGATCTGGGTCGACGCCAGTGTGGCCGGCTCGTTCGTGACCGACAAGACCCAGAGTAAAGTCGCCGATCACGTCGGCTTCACCTTCGCCCCCCACGAGAAAACCGACAAGGGCACCTCGTGGATGTACTCCTGGGCATTGGCGATCCCCACCAGTTCCAAAGCCAAGGACGCGGCCACGGTCTTTACCAGTTGGGCCACTTCCAAGGAATACAGCCAACTGGTCGCCAAGACCGACGGCATCGCCAACGTACCGCCAGGCACCCGCACCTCGACCTACAGCGACGAGTACATGAAGGCTGCGCCGTTTGCCAAGGTGACGCTGGAATCGCTGAAAGTCGCCGACCCGAAGGCACCGACCCTCAAGCCTGTGCCCTACATCGGCATCCAGTTGGTCACCATTCCCGAGTTCCAGGCCATCGGCACCCAGGTGGGCAAGTTCTTCTCGGGCGCGCTGACCGGCCAGCAGACCGTGGACCAGGCGTTGAGCGCCGCGCAGTCCACCACCGAGCGCGAGATGAAGCGCGCCGGGTATCCCAAGTAACTTCAGGCTCCCACTTTCCGCTTTTTTGTGGGAGCGGGCTTGCTCGCGAAAGCGATTCGTCAGATACATCAATGTTGAATGTGCTGGCCCATTCGCGAGCAAGCCCGCTCCCACAGGGGGATGCCTTCCCCGGGACATGTCTTCCAATGGAAGATTTCCAGTGGATTTTCATAGGCCTGCACAAAACGGTTCAACGCCATGAATACTTCAACGACAACCGCCAAAGCGCCCATCGAGATCGCCCCGCCGGCTCGCAAGGTCCGCGTGAAGAACCCTGGCTGGTTCCTGGTCAGCCCTTCGGTGGCCTTGCTGCTGCTGTGGATGATCGTGCCACTGGGCATGACCATCTACTTCTCGACGATCCGCTACAACCTGCTCTACCCCGGCGAAAACGAGTTCGTCGGGCTGGAGAACTTCACTTATTTCCTGACCGACTCTGGGTTCGTGCCGGGCGCCACCAACACGCTGTTGCTGGTAGGCAGCGTGCTGCTGATCAGTGTCGTGCTGGGGGTGTTGATCAGCGCGTTGCTGGAGGCCAGTGAGTTTTTTGGCCGGGGCATCGTTCGCGTGCTGTTGATTTCGCCGTTCTTCATCATGCCCACCGTGAGCGCGCTGATCTGGAAGAACCTGATTTTCCATCCGGTCTCGGGGATCCTCGCCTCGGTGTGGAAACTGTTCGGCGCCGAGCCGGTGGACTGGCTGGCGCACTACCCACTGCTGTCGATCATCGTCATCGTAAGCTGGCAATGGTTGCCCTTCGCGATCCTGATCCTGATGACGGCCATGCAGTCCCTCGACCAGGAGCAGAAAGAAGCCGCTCGCCTGGACGGCGCCGGAGCCATCGCGATTTTCTGGCACCTGACCCTGCCGCACCTGGCCCGGCCGATTGCGGTGGTGCTGATGATCGAGACGATTTTCCTGCTGTCGGTGTTCGCCGAGATCTTCACCACCACCAACGGCGGCCCGGGCTTTGCCTCGACCAACCTGGCCTACCTGATCTACAACCAGGCGTTGGTGCAGTTCGACGTCGGCATGGCTTCGGCCGGTGGCCTGATCGCCGTGGTGATCGCCAACATCGCTGCCATCATCCTGGTCCGGATGATCGGCAAAAACCTCACCGACAAGCCTTGAGGCCGCAGCCATGACCCTTCAACAATCCCGTCGCCTGCAAAGCCTGCTGCTGGGCACGCTGGCCTGGGCCATCGCGATCCTGATCTTCTTCCCGATCTTCTGGATGGTGCTGACCAGCTTCAAGACCGAAATCGAGGCGTTCGCCACGCCGCCACAGTTCATCTTCACCCCGACACTGGAAAACTACCTGCACATCAATGAACGCAGCGACTATTTCAGTTTCGCCTGGAACTCGGTGGTGATTTCCTTCAGCGCCACCGCCCTGTGCTTGCTGATCGCCGTGCCGGCGGCCTACTCCATGGCGTTCTACGAAACCCAGCGCACCAAACGCACGCTGCTGTGGATGCTCTCCACCAAGATGCTGCCGCCGGTGGGCGTGCTGATGCCGATCTACCTGCTGGCCAAGAGCTTCGGCCTGCTGGACACGCGCCTGGCGCTGATTGTCATCTATACGCTGATCAACCTGCCGATCGTGGTCTGGATGATTTACACCTACTTCAAGGACATCCCCCGCGACATCCTCGAAGCAGCGCGCCTGGATGGCGCCACGCTGTGGCAGGAAATGGTCCGGGTGCTGCTGCCGATTGCCAAGGGCGGCCTGGCCTCCACGGTGCTGCTGTCGCTGATCCTGTGCTGGAACGAAGCCTTCTGGTCGTTGAACCTGACTTCGTCCAAAGCTGCGCCACTGACTGCGTTGATCGCCTCCTACTCCAGCCCCGAAGGCTTGTTCTGGGCCAAGTTGTCCGCCGTCTCGACCCTGGCCTGCGCGCCGATCCTGATCTTTGGCTGGATCAGCCAGAAACAGCTGGTGCGCGGTTTGTCCTTCGGCGCCGTGAAATAACGCGCCCTACACAATAATCAGAAGTGGAGGCCCATCATCATGGCCAACCTGAAAATCAAGAATCTGCAGAAAGGCTTCGAAGGCTTCTCGATCATCAAGGGCATCGACCTTGAGGTGAACGACCGCGAGTTCGTGGTGTTCGTCGGCCCGTCCGGTTGCGGTAAGTCGACGCTGCTGCGGTTGATCGCCGGTCTCGAAGAAGTCAGCGACGGCACCATTGAACTCGATGGCCGGGACATCACCGAAGTCAGCCCGGCCAAGCGCGACCTGGCGATGGTGTTCCAGACCTACGCGCTGTACCCGCACATGAGCGTGCGCAAGAACATGTCCTTCGCCCTGGACCTGGCCGGCGTGCCCAAGGCCGAGGTCGAGAAAAAGGTCAACGAAGCGGCGCGCATTCTCGAACTGGGACCGATGCTGGAGCGCAAGCCCAAGCAGCTGTCCGGTGGCCAGCGTCAACGCGTGGCGATCGGCCGGGCCATCGTGCGCAATCCGAAAATCTTCCTGTTCGACGAGCCGCTGTCCAACCTCGATGCCGCGCTGCGCGTCCAGATGCGCCTGGAACTGGCGCGGCTGCACAAGGAGTTGCAGGCCACCATGATTTACGTGACCCACGATCAGGTCGAAGCCATGACCCTGGCCGACAAGGTGGTGGTGCTCAACGGCGGGCGCATCGAACAGGTCGGCTCACCCCTGGAGTTGTATCACCAGCCGGCCAATCTGTTTGTCGCTGGATTCCTCGGCACGCCGAAAATGGGCTTCCTCAAAGGCAAAGTCACCGCGCTGGACAGCCAGGGCTGCGAGGTGCTGCTGGACGCCGGCACCCGTATCCATCTGCCGTTGAACGGCGCCAACCTGAACGTCGGAGGCCCGGTGACCCTGGGGATCCGTCCGGAACACCTGAACCTGGCGCAACCGGGCGACTGCACGCTGCAAGTCACCGCCGATGTCAGCGAGCGACTGGGCAGCGACACCTTCTGCCACGTCGTTACGGCGTCCGGCGAAGCCCTGACCATGCGCGTTCGTGGCGACCTTGCAAGCCGCTTCGGCGAGCAACTGAACCTGCACCTGGATGCCGAGCACTGCCACTTATTCGATGCCGATGGCGTAGCGGTCACCCGTGCGCTGCGCGCCGCCGCCTGATTGCCGAGACTTGCGATGAAACTCAACCGACAAAACCTGCACAACCTCACCCCGGGGATCGCCCTGCCCGCCTACTCGCTGGACGATATTCGCCAGGGTATCGCCCACATCGGCGTCGGCGGTTTCCACCGGGCCCATCAGGCGTATTACACCGATGCGCTGATGAACACCGGCGAAGGCCTGGACTGGGCCATCTGTGGCGTCGGCCTGCGGGCCGAAGACCGCCGCGCCCGGGACGACCTGGCCGGCCAGGATTATCTGTTTACCTTGTATGAACTGGGCGACAACGATGACACCGAAGTGCGGGTGATCGGCGCCATCAACGACATGCTGCTGGCCGAAGACAGCGCTCAGGTGCTGATCGACAAGCTGGCTGATCCGCAGATCCGTATTGTTTCGCTGACCATCACCGAAGGCGGTTACTGCATCGACGACAGCACCGGCGAGTTCATGGCGCAGTTGCCGCAGATCCAGCATGACCTGACCCACCCGGACCAACCGAAAACCGTGTTCGGTTTCCTCTGCGCGGCCCTGGCCAAGCGCCGGGCCAATGGCACCCGGGCCTTCACGCTGATGTCCTGCGATAACCTGCCCCATAACGGCGCCGTGACCCGCAAGGCCTTGCTGGCCTTCGCGACCTTGCGTGACGCCGAGCTGGCCCATTGGATCGACCACAACGTCAGCTTCCCCAACGCCATGGTCGACCGCATCACCCCCATGACCAGCGTCGCCCATCGTCTGCAACTGCACGACGAACATGGCATCGACGACGCCTGGCCGGTGGTCTGCGAACCGTTCGTGCAGTGGGTCCTGGAAGACAAGTTCGTCAACGGTCGCCCGGCCTGGGAGAAGGTCGGCGTGCAATTCACCGCCGACGTGACGCCTTACGAAGAGATGAAAATCAAACTGCTCAACGGCAGCCACCTGGCCTTGACCTACTTGGGCTTCCTCAAGGGCTACCGCTTCGTCCACGAGACCATGAATGACCCGTTGTTCGTGCGCTACATGCGCGCCTACATGGACCTGGACGTGACGCCGCAACTGGCACCGGTGCCCGGAATCGATCTAACCGATTACAAAAACACCCTGGTCGAGCGCTTTTCCAACCAGGCAATTGCCGATCAGTTGGAGCGGGTGTGTTCGGATGGTTCGTCGAAATTTCCCAAGTTCACCGTGCCCACCATCAATCGTCTGATTGCCGATGGCGCCGAAACCCGCCGCGCGGCGTTGGTAGTGGCGGCCTGGGCGGTTTACCTCAAGGGCGTAGACGAGAATGGCGTGAGCTATTCGATCCCCGATCCACGGGCGGCGTTCTGCCAGGCCCTGGTGGCCGACGATGCGCTGGTGACCCAGCGGATGCTGGAGGTGGAGGAGATTTTCGGCAGCGCCATCCCCCGCTCGCCCGAGTTCGTGGCTGCATTCGAGTGGTGCTGCAACAGCTTGCGCGAGCATGGGGTGACACGCACGCTGGAGCGGGTGCTGGCGGACGCAGGCTAGACTGCGTGCGTGCTGAATATTATTCCTGTGGCGAGGGAGCTTGCTCCCGCTGGGCTGCACAGCAGCCCCCAAACCAAGCGACGCGGTGAGTCTGACAGACCCAGTGTCGGGCATTTGGGTCTGCTTCGCAGCCCTGCGGGAGCAAGCTCCCTCGCCACAGGGACTATATTCGACCGGTCATTGTGTACCAAGACCCATAACCTGAGGATTTCCATGGCAAACCAACAACTGTTCCTGGGCATCGACTGCGGCACCCAAGGCACCAAGGCTTTGGTTCTGGATGCAAGCAGCGGTCAGGTCCTGGGCCTGGGCGCCGCCGCCCACACGATGATCAGCGGCCCCAACGGCTGCCGCGAACAAGACACCGCGCAGTGGCTCGATGCGTTTACCCAAGCCACCCACCAGGCATTGGCTGCCGCCGGGGTCGATGGTCTGGCTATCCTTGGCATCGGCGTGTCCGGCCAGCAGCACGGCCTGGTGTTGCTCGATGAGCAAGGCGAGGTCCTGCGCCCGGCCAAGCTCTGGTGCGACACCGAAACCACCCCGGAGAATGACCGACTGCTGGCGCACCTGGGCGGCGAAAGCGGCTCGCTGGAGCGTCTGGGCGTGGTCATCGCGCCGGGCTACACGGTTTCCAAGTTACTCTGGACCCGCGAACAACATCCGCAGTTGTTCAACCGCATCGCCAGCGTCCTGCTGCCTCACGATTTCCTGAACCATTGGCTCACCGGGCGCCACTGCACTGAATACGGTGACGCCTCCGGCACCGGTTATTTCAACGTCCGCACCCGCCAGTGGGATACGCAACTGCTGCAGCACATCGACCCCAGCGGTCGCCTGCAAGCGGCGCTGCCGGAACTGATCGAAGCCCATCAACCGGTCGGGCAGATCCTGCCAGCCATTGCCGCACACCTGGGCATCAACCCCGACGCCGTGGTGTCCAGCGGCGGTGGGGACAACATGATGGGCGCCATCGGCACCGGAAACATCCAGCCCGGCGTGATTACCATGAGCCTCGGTTCTTCCGGCACGGTCTACGCCTACTCCGCCGAACCTGCGGTCAGCCCGCAGCCATCGGTGGCGACCTTCTGCTCCTCCAGCGGTGGCTGGCTGCCGTTGATCTGCACCATGAACCTGACCAACGCCACCGGCGCGATCCGCGACCTGCTGGCGTTGGACATCGAGACCTTCAATGCCTTGGTGGCCGAGGCGTCCATCGGCGCCGACGGGGTGAGCATGCTGCCGTTCCTCAACGGCGAGCGTGTCCCCGCCCTGCCCCATGCCACGGCGAGCCTGCTGGGCCTGACGACCACCAACCTGACCCGGGCCAACCTGTGTCGCGCGGTGGTCGAGGGCACGACCTTCGGCTTGCGCTATGGCCTGGACCTGCTGCGGGCCAATGGCCTGCAAGCCCAGAGCATTCGCCTGATCGGCGGCGGCTCGAAGAGCGCGGTGTGGCGGCAGATCGTCGCCGATATCATGGATACCACGGTGATCTGCACCGAACAAAGCGAAGCTGCTGCCCTGGGGGCAGCGATTCAGGCGGCGTGGTGCCAGTCGGGCTCGTCGCAAAGCCTGGCCGATCTCTGCGAGCGCTGCGTCAAGCTCGACCCGGCCAGTGAAACCCGGCCTGTCGCCGCGAACGTCGCCGCTTCCCAAACCGCTTATGAACGTTATCGACAGCACGTCGCAACCCTTTGAGAGCTAGCAACTATGTATTTGGTGTGTGGTGAAGCACTGTTTGATTTTTTCAGCGAGAACGACGCGCAGGGCCCGGCCGCGCAAGTGAATTTCAAGGCGATTGCCGGCGGCTCGCCGTTCAATGTCGCCGTGGGGCTGCGCCGCCTGGGGGTGGAGTCGGCGCTGTTTGCCGGGCTGTCCACCGACTTTCTTGGCCGGCGGCTGCGCCAGGTCTTACTCGATGAAGGGGTCAATGATCGTTACTTACTGGACATCGATGCGCCCACGACCCTGGCGATGGTCGCCGTCGGCGCCAACGGTTCGCCCCACTACAGCTTCCGTGGCGAAGGTTGCGCAGACCGCCAACTGAGCCTGGAACACCTGCCGATCCTGGGCCCAGAGGTGCGTGGCCTGCATGTCGGCTCGTTCTGCCTGGTGGTGCAGCCGATTGCCGATACGCTGTTGGCGCTGGTGAAACGGGAGAGCGGCCGGCGCCTGATCAGCCTGGACCCTAACGTGCGGCTCAATCCACAGCCGGACATTGCACTGTGGCGCTCGCGGATCGCGACGCTGGTGGAATATGCCGACCTGATCAAGGTCAGCGACGAAGACCTGAGCCTGCTCTATCCCGAGCTCGACCCCAAGGCGGTCATTGAAGGATGGTTGCAGCACCGTTGCCAGTTGGTGTTCCTGACACGGGGCGGCCAGGGGGCGACCGTATTCAGCCGGCAATACGGCAGCTGGTCGCTGCCTGCCCGTCCGGTAGAAATCGCCGACACCGTGGGTGCAGGCGACACGTTCCAAGCGGCATTGATCACTTGGCTGACGGAACAGGAACTCGACTCGGTCGAAGGATTGCACACCCTGACCCGCGAACAGATCAATGCCATGCTCGACTTCGCCATGGGTGCTGCGGCCCTGACCTGCGGTAAAACCGGACCAGACCTGCCTTACCGGCGGCAGCTGGGCTGATTGGACGCCAATCGAAAAACTGGACGCCGGGTTCGGACAATGACCGACCCAGCGTCAGGGTACCGGGGTAAAGGCCGCTGTTAACGCCCGGTCATACGATGATGTTGCTGATGGAAATGATTGCCGGAGGCGTGATTATGGTCGAGCTCGGTACGCAGCTCGGCGATCAGGTCATTGATGGCCCGGCAACCGGTGAGCTTCTTGGCATCGATGTCGCTTTTGATCAAGGCCACGCGATCGGTTTCGTGATCGTCGTAGATTTTGATCGTCATCGACAGATCAGGTGACAAGGTGCATTGCGAGCGCTTGGGCAGCAAGCTGCTTTCAATGATGTTTCGCATTTCGAGGGCAGATAAAAACATGGCGACTCTCTCCTGTTGAGGCGGCCAACTTATGTTTACGACGGCGGTATTTTCGTCCGTTTCTTCCCTGCGGACTGGGACTACGAATGCCATGCCGTTCGTTCGTTTTTGGCGTTGCTACTACTGAGCCCGTAAAGCGAACTCCTTGATCATCCCGCAAAAAATATGCCTGGATCGGCGACAAATTTGATTGATATAAATCAATGACTTGACTCCGTCGCGTGACGGAATGTTCGTGCAGAATGCAAGGAAACGGCGGTTTCTTCATGCAATCTGCATTGACTTCAAATCATCGCCGCCAACCTAGCGTAGTCGCTATTGCGGCAACCACACCGGGCACCCGTCGCCTGCTCACTAAAAAAGTGTGACGCACTGTAAAAAAATCAAATGACGTCGGCGGCGGCACGCTCGGCCACATGGCGCAGACTGTCGAAATTGATGTTGGCGCCGGAATCAATCGCGACCAAGACCTGACCTCGCGTGCCGGTGCGTGCGACGTACTGCTTGATGCCGGCCACCGCCAACGCGCCCGACGGCTCGGTGATCGAGCGGGTGTCGTCATAGATGTCCTTGATCGCGGCGCAGAGTTGGTCGTCGCTGACGGTCAGCGCCTCATCGACGCAGAAACGACAGATATCGAAGCCATGGGCGCCAATCTGCGCCACCGCCACGCCGTCGGCGAACGTTCCGACGTTGGGTAAGGACACCCGCTCTCCGGCCGCCAGCGCAGCCTGCAGGCAAGCGGAGTGCTGCGACTCGACGCCGATGATGCGCACGTCGGGGCGCAGGTACTTGACGTAGGCCGCAATCCCCGCGATCAATCCCCCGCCACCAACCGGAACGAATATCGCGTCCAACCTGCCCTGGTGCTGACGCAGGATTTCCATGGCGACCGTGCCCTGTCCGGCGATCACCTCGGGGTCATCGAACGGCGAAACGAACTCCCGTCCGGTCTGCCGGGCCAGGTCGAGCGCATATGCCAGGGCAAACGGAAAGCTTTCGCCGTGCAACAGCGCTTCGGCCCCCCGGTTGCGCACGCCCAGCACCTTCAACTGCGGGGTGGTCGTGGGCATGACGATGCTTGCCGAGATCCCCAGCTCCCGCGCCGCGAGCGCTACGCCTTGGGCATGGTTGCCGGCCGATGCGGTGATGACGCCTCGGGCTCGCTGCTCGGGGGTCAGTTGCGCCAGCTTGTTGTAAGCGCCGCGGATCTTGAAGGAAAAGGTCGGTTGCAGGTCTTCGCGCTTGAGCAGGATCCGGTTGCCAAGGGCCTCGGACAGCGCGGGAGCCGCTTGCAGGGGCGTGCGCACGGCCAGCTCGTAGACCGGCGCGGCGAGGATTTTCTTGACGTAGTGTTCGAGCAGGGCTTGTTCGGTGGGCGTGACGGTCATGGCTGTCTCCTGGTTGGGGCGGAACCCGGGAGACAGAAAGAAAAAACCCGCCTCCAGGGCGGGTTGGGTGCAGCCGTCAGCTAGCCCGCCAAATAAGGAATGGCGGTAATAATGCTTGGCTGGCTGCGCAGTACGGTCAAAGTCATGGCTGGAAATTAGCCTGGGGATTGGGCGCAAGTCAATGGCGAAATTGTTGTGGCTGTGGCCTGGGGGAATCTGTGAGACTTGTGAAAACCTGTGGGAGCGAGCCTGCTCGCGATGGGGGCCCTGCGGGTTGTGTGGGTTTTGACCGGGGGCATATCCGTTGCTGCGGTAATGGCGGCTTAGGGTTCCGCCCTGACGGCGGGTTACTTTTGAGAAGCGCAAAAGTAACCAAAACGCTCTTGCCCCACCACTGGGCACCTCGCTTACGCTCGGTGTTCCCTCACTCCGGCATTGCTCCGTGGGCCCGCCGCGATGGGCCATCCATGGCCCTGCGCGGCTAACCCGGCATCCATGCCGGGTTGCCCACT
>Ga0268257_1000159_pt1 | contig 120238 bp, 105 predicted proteins | sample AgamicAtPrz_FD_200249 | JGI IMG/M metagenome (GOLD analysis project Ga0268257, IMG submission 200249) | Agave microbial communities from Guanajuato, Mexico - At.P.rz (v2) (version 3) | ecosystem: Host-associated > Plants > Phyllosphere > Phylloplane/Leaf | place: Guanajuato, Mexico | collected... | reverse complement strand
TCGACTTGCCATGGTCGATGTGGGCGATGATGGAGAAATTGCGGATATGACTCAAATCACTCACGGGTCAACACTCGAAAAGGCTGCGAGCCGGACGCCCGCCGAAAAATAGCCGGGAATTGTACCTCAAGCCACGGGCCATCGCCATGCCCGCTCGTTGGCTCGTTGGCTCGTTGGCTCGTTGGCTCGTTGGCTCGTTGGCTCGTTGGCTCGCCGGCTACCTGATATTTTTGCCAGTATCACGGTGCAGAAGACAAGCCTAGATTTGGAGCTCCTATTACTGGGAGTAATTGCGATGAAGGCATTCGGCGAGCTCAACAGAAAATTCGGTGATAACGGAATTGCCCAACTTCCTACCTTCATATCCGACTACCGGCACGTGACCGATGTGAGTTCACAAGGACAGGACATCATAGTTTCCGCCCTGACAATCGATGGGCAAACAGATGAACACTACTACGCTCTTGCCCGCTTCAATAGTCAGGGAGCCTTGGATTTCAACTTTGGCAAACCTGCGCCCTCTTCAAGCAAAGAAAAACCTCTGGAAGACATGCCAGGTCATGCGTTCGGCAAATTTGAAAAAAATGCCTATCACTCCGCGAGTGAAGCCGTGACCGTCTCCGACCAATCCATATGGGTGCTGGGGTGGCTCGCCGAGCGACGCTATGCGCGCAGGCTGCCTGTCCTGGCAGAGCTCGACCGTAACGCAACGTCTCTTCGTAAGGTCCACCGCCTCTCACTTCCGGACGGTTCATCAATAAGATCTTCGGAAGGCCGATTTGAACGCCCTATCTATTCTCGCGTGCTGGTGGATCAAGACCATCTGATTGCCACTGTAAACTTCGAACGATACATAGATTACTCGGTGCCACCCATGCGCCACCAGAAAGCACGTCGCCACTATCCACCGCGTCTCTATCGACTGACCGTTGACGGCCAGCCTGGTTTCGCCGACTCGCGCAGCTATGTAGAGGTCGTCCATCGCCAGGGGCCGGTAACGATTACCGGCCTGGCAGCCAGTCCCAAAGGACTTCTGGTAAGTGGATACGTCACCAAGGAGATTCTCGACTCTGCATTCGTTGCCCGCTACCTGATCGATGGGACGCTGGATACAAGCTTTGGTGACGCAGGCTTTATTACCTTTCGAATTGGAACACTCAACACGAGGATTCGACACTTCTGCGTGCTACCAGAAGGGCAACTCCTGGTAGCCGGGGCTCTGCGCAGCATCGATGAATACCCAGATGCAGGCTGGATCCAACAGTACACAGAAAATGGACAGGCTGATCTTGCTTTCAATAATGGAGAGGCTGTCCTCGAAGTCTTCCGCGATGAGGAGGACAACAAAGTAGGTGTCGAATGGAAAACGCTCAGCGCTGACAACGATGGCATTATCGCTTGGGGGGAAAGCGCAAACGGTTACTTTTACGCTCGTCGATATAAAAAGGATGGTGCGGCCCTGCCTCACACGCCCCTTGCTGTTCCCTACACCGTGAATGCGCTCTGCTCACTTCAGCGCGATAAGGATATCGTCATTGCAACCAATACCTGGACAGATAAAGGTTTCGTAGGAAGCCTGAGCAGTTTCGGAAAGTCTTGGGATATCTGATGTAAAAAAGCCGACGCACTGCGTCGGCTTTTCTCACTGCGTCACTCCGCCAATTTGAACGTGATGAAGCTGGCACGCCCCTGACGCAGCACGCGCATGGACACCGAACGGTTTTTCGGCAGTTCCTTGGCGATCTCGGTGAACTGCTTGGCCGAGGCGATGGCCTGGTTGTTCAGGTGGCTGATGACATCGCCCGGACGCAGGCCGATCATGGCTGCAGGGCCATCCTGGACTTCCTTGATGACCACGCCGCCCTTGAGCTCCAGCGACTTCTTCTGCTCGGCGGTCAGGTCGGACACGGACACGCCCAGGCGATTGCTGCTGCGCTCGGCGCTGCCATCGGCACCCGCGCCCAGGCCGATGTCGGCGTCATCCTCGGGCAATGCGCCGATGGTGACATCCAGGTTCTGGCGCTTGCCATTGCGGATGATCTCAAGCTTGGCTTTCTCGCCATCCTTCAGGCTGCCGACCAGGTGCGGCAGGTCGGCGGACATGACGATCGGCTGGCCATTCATGCTCAGGATCACGTCACCCACCTGCAGACCGCCCTTGGCTGCCGGGCCGTTTTCCAGGACCTGGGCCACCAGGGCGCCGGCCGGCTTGTCCAGGCCGAAGGACTCAGCGAGGTCCTTGTTGACCTCCTGGATCACCACGCCCAGCCAGCCGCGGCTGACCTTGCCGTCTTTCTTCAGCTGGTTCGACACATCGATCGCCACGTCGATCGGGATGGCGAACGACAGGCCCATGAAGCCGCCGGAACGGGTGAAGATCTGCGAGTTGATACCCACCACCTCGCCTTTCATGTTGAACAGCGGGCCACCGGAGTTACCCGGATTGATGGCCACGTCGGTCTGGATGAACGGCACATAGGTGTCGTTGGGCAGCGTACGCCCCTTGGCACTGACGATACCTTTGGTCACCGAATGGTCGAAGCCGAACGGTGAGCCGATGGCCAGCACCCACTCACCGACCTTGAGTTTCTCCGAGTCACCCAGCTTGACGGTCGGCAGGTTCTTGCCCTCGACCTTGAGCAGGGCCACGTCGGTGCGCGGGTCGGTACCCACCAGCTTGGCCTGCAGTTCGCTGCGGTCGGACAGACGGACGATGATCTCGTCGGCGTCGGCCACCACATGGTTGTTGGTCAGCACATAGCCGTCGCTGGAGATGATGAAGCCCGAGCCCAGCGACTGCGCCTCGCGCTGGCGGTCGCCACGGGGCGAGCGTGGCTGCTGCGGCATGTTGCGCTCGAAGAACTCGCGGAACATCGGCGGCAGGCCTTCGAGGTCCGGCATCTGCCCGGCAGCAACGCGGCGGTCCGGCAGTTTCTGCTTGGTACTGATGTTGACCACCGCCGGCGAGGCCTGCTCGACCAGGGTGGTGAAGTCCGGCAGGGACTCTTCGGCCTGGGCGCTGAGCACCTGGCCGAGCATGAGCACGGCGGCGAACATCGATAGGTAGGTTTTCAAGCGTGGTATTGACATACGGCTCCCGTCACAACGAGCGTAGTTAGCAGTAAGGTTCCCGCAGACGCAGGAAAGGCCAGACTCCGAGAAGCCTGACCTATAGAAAATTTGCGGCAGGATTGCAAATGACAATGCCTTAATTTCATGTCAGCTCTGTGTAACAAGAGCTGTCAGAAGGCGCGCCGTCATTGACGCGCCTGGGCATCCTGGGCCCGCATCGACAGGGCGACACGCTCGGCGGTGCCCAGCGGGATCTCGCCGACCACGGTGACCATCACCTTGCCTTTGGGCGTGGTCAGACGGCGTGACACCGCGACGGTAGGGCCGAGCTGGGCACGGGTATCGACACCGGCCTCGTTGCCGATCGGCTCGAGGAACACCGAGAAACGGGCCAGGCCGTCGTCATACATGAGGCTGCTGACGTTGCTCTTGCGTTCAGGGTCGCGGCGAACCGAACTGTTGACCAGCTCGAATCCCGGCGGCAGCCAGTCCGAACGCCATCCGGCGACGGTTTCGGCGGTAGCGGCCGCGGTGTGTTCGACCGGCTTGCAGCTGGCGCTGGCAGCCAATTCGGCGTCGGTCGGCGCAGCGTCGGTATCCAGGCGGGTCATCTGGAAGCGCTCGAGCAACTGGCCCTTGTCGTTGAGCATCAACGAGCGCAGGGGCAGGCCGGTGCGGCGATCCAGGTGCAATTCGAAGGCATAGCGATGCTGGTCACGCGGGGTGAGCGCGACAATCACCGCGTCGCGCCCGGCGACGCGTGACTTGCCTGCCACGCTCAGGTCATACCAGCTCATCAGTTTCAGGGGATCAAGCACCCGTGGGGCGCTGTCCGGCGGTGTGCCCACGCTGCTGGCCAGGTTGCCACTGACGCACTGCACCTTGCCATCGACCCGCACGATTTCCTGGGCCGAGCCGTCGAGCTGCAGCAGCCGCTCGCTAACCTTGCCGTTCTGGACGCGATGCCAGATATCGTGGGATGAGAAACTGCCGTTGCGTTCGTAGACGAAGGATCCCTGGTAACTCTGCTGCTGCTCGGCCCGTGCCAGCTTGTTCAGCCACTCGCTCGCCTCGGGCGATGAGTTGGCGGCCAGGGCCTGCACCGTCAGGCTGCTGCCAAGCAGCAGCGACAGGAGAGGTAGCGCGCGCATGATCCTCCTTAACTTAGCGGTTTTCCAGGCTGGCGGCGCGGGCGTAAGGCAGCGCGGTCTCGTTGCCCTTCAGCGCGGACTCCTGGGCGTGCTGGCGCAGGTAGCCCGGCAGGCGTTGATCCCAACCGGCCTGGTTCTGCAGCACACCGTTGGCCATCGGCCCGGTCGGTTGCTCGTTGCCTTCACTATAGCCTGCCAATACGGCTGGGCCTTGCGCTTGTGGCATGCTCAGGCCCTGCTGGGCAGGCTGCTGGGCGGCCAGTTCGGCACCGGTGATCTCGTCCTGGTTGTAGAAACGCACGCCGGCCAGCACGGCAACGGTCACCGAAGCGGCCACGGCCAGGCGGCCGAGGCTGCGCCACGGGCCCTGCTTGACCTTGGCCGGCACGGCCTCGTCAGCCAGCGCCGCGGAAACCGCCGAGGCGATGTCCAGCTTGGGCAGCAGCAGCTCCTTGTGCATGGCTGCGCGGGCAACCTGGTAACGCGACCAGGTGGCACGGGTTTCGGCATCGTCGACGGCGTTCAGCACGCGACGCAGTTCCAGTTCGTCCGCTTCGTTATCCATCACCGCGGACAGCGATTCCTGCAAAGCTTCACGACTCATGGCGGTTCCTCTCTTGGCTGTCGCCGCTGTCTCAGGTTTCCTGCAACAGGGGTTGCAGGGCTTTGTCTATGGCCTCCCGAGCGCGGAAGATTCGAGAGCGCACGGTACCCACTGGACATTGCATGACGCTGGCAATGTCCTCGTAACTCAGTCCATCGAACTCGCGCAGCGTCAATGCTGTACGCAGGTCTTCCGGCAGTTGCTGGATGGTGCGATGGACAGTGCCTTCGATTTCATCCCGCAACAACGCGCGCTCTGGGGACTCGAGATCCTTGAGACCATGATCGCCGTCGTAAAACTCCGCATCCTCGGAGCTCACATCGCTGTCTGGTGGCCGCCTTCCGCGGGACACCAGGTAGTTCTTCGCCGTGTTGATGGCGATGCGGTACAGCCAGGTATAAAAAGCACTGTCACCGCGAAAATTCCCAAGCGCCCGGTATGCCTTGATGAAGGCTTCCTGCGCCACGTCCTGCGCTTCATGGGTGTCGTGTACAAAACGCACGATCAACCCGAGAATCTTGTGCTGATACTTCAGCACCAACAGATCGAACGCTCGCCTGTCGCCACGCTGCACGCGCTCGACAAGCTGCTGATCCTCTTCCTGGGTTAGCATGAACACTCCTCAGTGATCTCGAAGGAGCGCTGCAACAGCCATCGTTCAGGCTTGCAACCATAGACTCGGGCTTTGCGCAAAAGTTCTCCCCTCCAAGCAAGTTTCCTGCGGCCCTTGGTCGGCTCGCACGAAAGACGCAGCGCGGTCACGGCCGGCTGCGTCGATAATCTGGTTTCGTTACGCAGGTGTCAGCCCAAGATAGAGCTGCCGCCTTGCGTCGCCGTGGCAATCTGTGGCGTACGGGCAGCCTTCATAGGATTTCCAAGAGTATCGGAAAGTTCCTAAAAAGATCGCCACCACCCCATATGCGCCATTGGAAATCAGGCGCCCGGGGCTGCTATAAAGGCATCCCGGCCAGGTTTCACGATAGTTTCACAGTGCCATCTGCGCTCGACTATTGTGCCGTGCCCCTTCCAAAGATTACTAGTGTCCCGACATGAGCCAACAATTCCAACATGATGTCCTGGTGATCGGCAGCGGTGCCGCCGGTCTCAGCCTGGCACTGAACCTTCCGCGCCACCTGCGCATCGCCGTGCTGAGCAAGGGCGACCTGGCCAACGGCTCGACCTTCTGGGCCCAGGGCGGCGTCGCCGCGGTACTCGACGACACCGACACCGTGCAGTCCCATGTCGAGGACACCCTCAACGCCGGTGGCGGGCTGTGCCATGAGGACGCCGTGCGCTTTACCGTCGAGCACAGCCGCGAGGCTATCCAGTGGCTGATCGAGCAAGGCGTGCCATTCACCCGCGACGAGCACTACAGCGTCGATGACGGTGGCTTCGAGTTCCACCTGACCCGCGAGGGCGGCCACAGCCATCGGCGCATCATCCATGCCGCCGACGCCACCGGCGCCGCGATCTTCACCACCCTGCTGGAACAGGCCCGGCAACGCTCGAACATCGAACTGCTCGAGCAGCGCGTGGCCGTCGACCTGATCACCGAGCGCCGCCTGGGGCTGGACGGCGACCGCTGCCTGGGTGCCTACGTGCTGGACCGCAACACCGGCGAAGTGGATACCTTCGGTGCGCGCTTCACCGTGCTGGCCACCGGCGGTGCGGCCAAGGTCTACCTGTACACCAGCAACCCCGACGGCGCCTGCGGCGACGGCATCGCCATGGCCTGGCGCGCCGGCTGCCGGGTGGCGAACCTTGAGTTCAACCAGTTCCACCCGACCTGCCTGTACCACCCGCAGGCCAAGAGTTTCCTGATCACCGAGGCCCTGCGCGGCGAAGGCGCCCTGCTGCGCCTGCCCAACGGCGAGCGCTTCATGCCGCGCTTCGATCCGCGCGAAGAGTTGGCGCCACGAGACATCGTCGCCCGCGCCATCGACCACGAGATGAAGCGCCTGGGGGTGGACTGCGTCTACCTGGACATCAGCCACAAGCCGGCCGACTTCATCACCAGCCACTTCCCGACGGTCTACGAACGCTGCCTGACCTTCGGCATCGACATCACCCGCCAGCCGATCCCGGTGGTGCCCGCGGCCCACTACACCTGTGGCGGGGTAATGATCGACGAGCACGGCCACACCGACGTGCCCGGCCTGTACGCCATCGGCGAGACCAGCTTCACCGGCCTGCACGGCGCCAACCGCATGGCCAGCAACTCGCTGCTCGAATGCTTCGTCTATGGTCGCGCCGCCGCCGCCGACATCGAGGCGCACCTGGACCAAGTGGCCATGCCCCGCGCCCTGCCCTGCTGGGACGCAAGCCAAGTGACCGACTCGGACGAGGACGTGATCATCGCCCACAACTGGGACGAGCTGCGGCGGTTCATGTGGGACTATGTCGGCATCGTGCGCACCAGCAAGCGCCTGCAACGCGCCGAGCACCGGGTACGCATGCTGCTGGACGAGATCGACGAGTTCTACAGCAACTACAAGGTCAGCCGCGACCTGATCGAGCTGCGCAACCTGGCGCAGGTGGCCGAGCTGATGATCCGCTCGGCCATGCAACGCAAGGAAAGCCGGGGCCTGCACTACACCCTGGACTACCCGGGGATGCTGCCCGAGGCCCGGGACACCATTCTGGTGCCGTAGGCAGTCTGCGCGATCCCTGTAGGAGCGGCCTTGTGCCGCGAAAGGGGTGCGCAGCGGCCCCTGGATCTGTGCCGCAATGAAGATTTTGGGGCTGCTTCGCAGCCCTTTCGCGGCACAAGGCCGCTCCTACAGGGCCATGCGCCCAGATCACACGAGCGTCGGATCGATCACCAGCACCAGCTTGCCGGACACCTGGTTGCTCGCCAGCTCCGCATAGGCCGCCTCGGCGAACGCCACCGGGTAGGTGTCGACCAGCTGTGGCGACAGGCGCCCCTCGGCGAACAGCGGCCACACCTGCTGGCGCAGCTCGCGCAACAACTCTGCCTTGAACGCGTCATCGCGGTTGCGCAAGGTCGAACCGGTGATTTCCAGGCGCTTGCCCAGCACCAGCGCCAAGTCCAGTTCGACCTTGCGCCCGCCCATCAGGCCGATGATCACCCAGCGCCCGTCACGCGCCAGCAGCTTGAGGTTGAGCGGGGCATAGCTGGCGCCTACCGGGTCGAGGATCACGTCGAACGGCCCGAGCTGCTCCAGGTCGTCAAGGTTGTCATTGCGCACCACGCCGCCCGCGGCCCCGAGGGACTGACAATAGGCCAGGCGCTCCGGCGAACCGACACTGACCCACACCGGGTTGCCGAACGCCTTGCACAGCTGGATCGCCGCGGAACCCACGCCACTGGCACCGGCATGCACCAGCACCTTCTCACCGGCTTTCAATGCGCCCAACTGGAAGATGTTCAGCCAGGCCGTGGCATACACCTCGGGCACCGCCGCCGCCTCGTGCAGGCTCAGGCCTTCGGGCACCGGCAACACATGCCGGGCGTCGACCACGACTTCCTCGGCCATGCCGCCACCGGCCAGCAACGCGCAGACCCGATCGCCCACGCGCCAGTCGGCGCCGGCCCCGACCTCCTCGATGATCCCCGAGCACTCCAGGCCCATATAGGGGCTGGCGCCGGGCGGTGGCGGGTACAGCCCGGCCCGCTGCAGCAGGTCGGCACGATTCAGCCCGGCGGCGGCCACGCGAATGCGCACCTGCCCGGCATCGCAGGCCGGGCGCTCGGCCTCGACCCACGCCACATGTCCGTCAACGCCTTGCAATGCCTTCACAGTGCCTCCATAGTTGAATCATATGACCGAGCCTGGGAACGCCAAGTCCCAGGCTTTTTGCAGTATGCGTCCGGCTCCGATGGAACCGGCGAACGGATAAGACGGCCTACTATGCGTGATCAATTGCCTCCACGTCGAATCAGCATGAAGCATTTCCTCCCCAGCACTGCCCTCGCCCTCATGATCGGCCTGGGCAGCCTCACGCTCGGTGGCAATGCGGCCGCCGCCAACAAGTGGGACAGCCTGCAGCCGGACCGCGACGAAGTCGTGGCCAGCCTCAACATCGTCGAATTGCTCAAGCGCCACCACTACAGCAAGCCGCCGCTGGACGACGCCCGTTCGGTCATCATCTACGACAGCTACATCAAGCTGCTCGACCCGTCGCGCAGCTATTTCACCGCGGCCGACATCGCCGAATTCGACAAGTGGAAGACCCAGTTCGACGACTTCCTCAAGAGCGGCAATCTCGAGCCCGGCTTCACCATCTACAAGCGCTACCTGGACCGCGTGAAGCAGCGTCTGGACTATGCCCTGGGCGAGCTGAACAAGGGCGTCGACAAGATCGACTTCAGCGTCAAGGAAGACCTGCTGGTCGACCGCAAGGACGCGCCGTGGATGAAGAACCAGGCCGAACTCGACGACCTGTGGCGCAAGCGCGTGAAAGACGAGGTGCTGCGCCAGAAGATCTCCGGCAAGGAACTCAAGCAGGTCCAGGAAACCCTGATCAAGCGCTACAAGAACCAGCTGGCGCGCCTGGACCAGACCCGCGCGGAAGACATCTTCCAGGCCTACATCAACACCTTCGCCCAGTCCTACGACCCGCACACCAACTACCTGTCGCCGGATAACGCCGAGAACTTCGACATCAACATGAGCCTGTCGCTGGAGGGCATCGGCGCGGTGCTGCAGAGCGACAACGACCAGGTCAAGATCGTGCGCCTGGTGCCGGCAGGCCCTGCCGCCAAGACCAAGCAGGTGGCCCCGGCCGACAAGATCATCGGCGTGGCCCAGGGCAACAAGGAAATGGTCGACGTGGTCGGCTGGCGCCTGGACGAAGTGGTCAAGCTGATCCGCGGCCCGAAAGGCTCGGTGGTGCGCCTGGAGGTGATTCCGGCCAGCAACGCGCCGAACGACCAGACCAGCAAGATCGTCTCGATCACCCGCGAAGCGGTCAAGCTCGAAGAGCAGGCGGCGAAGAAGTCGGTGCTCAAGCTCAAGCAGGACGGGCGTGACTACAAGCTGGGGATCATCGAGATCCCGGCCTTCTACCTGGACTTCAAGGCCTATCGCGCTGGCGATCCGGACTACAAGAGCACCACCCGCGACGTGAAGAAGCTGCTCACCGAGCTGCAGAAGGAAAAAGTCGACGGCGTGGTCATCGACCTGCGCAACAACGGTGGCGGCTCGCTGCAGGAAGCCACCGAGCTGACCAGCCTGTTCATCGAGAAGGGTCCGACCGTACTGGTGCGCAACGCCGACGGCCGAGTCGACGTGCTCGAGGACGAGAACCCGGGCGCCTTCTACAAAGGCCCGCTGGCGCTGCTGGTAAACCGCCTGTCGGCCTCGGCCTCGGAGATCTTCGCCGGTGCCATGCAGGACTACCACCGCGCGCTGATCATCGGCGGCCAGACCTTCGGCAAGGGTACCGTGCAGACCATCCAGCCGCTCAACCACGGCGAGCTCAAGCTGACCCTGGCCAAGTTCTACCGGGTTTCCGGGCAGAGTACCCAGCACCAGGGCGTGCTGCCGGACATCGCCTATCCGTCGATCATCGACACCAAGGAAATCGGCGAAAGCGCCCTGCCGGAGGCCATGCCGTGGGACACCATCCGCCCGGTGGTCAAACCGGCTTCCGACCCGTTCAAGCCGTTCCTGGCCCAGCTCAAGGCGCAGCATGAGGCGCGCAGCGACAAGGACGCCGAGTTCGTCTACATCCGCGACCGCCTGGCGCTGACCCAGAAGCTGATGAACGAGAAGACCGTCAGCCTCAACGAGCAGCAACGTCGCGCCCGCCACGATGAGATCGAGGCCAAGCAGCTGGCGCTGGAGAACATCCGCCGCAAGGCCAAGGGCGAAGAGCCGCTGAAGGAGCTGAAAAAGGAAGACGAAGACGCCCTGCCCGCCGAGCCGGACGACACCAAGCCCGAGGACGATGCCTACCTGTCCGAGACAGGTCGCATCCTGCTCGACTACCTGGGCCTCAGCACGTCGGTGGCCAAGCACTGAAATGATGGCGAAATAATGTGACCTGTCATCAAACAGTCACCGGACTGTCGTGAAATGGAAGGGCCGGACGTGCAAGCGTCCGGCCTTTTTCACTTCAGGAAGCAGTCCATGACCGTCACCGAACAGCTCAGCGCATTGAGCGCCATCCTGGCTCAACGCAGCGTCCACTGTCTGTTCCAACCCATCGTCTGCCTCTCTGAAAGGCGTATCCTCGGCTACGAGGCGCTGAGCCGCGGGCCATCCAACAGCCCGCTGCACTCGCCGCTGAACCTCTTCGCCATCGCCCGCCAGGCCGGCCGCCTCGCCGAACTGGAGGTGCTGTGCCGGGAAACCGCCTGCCGCCGTTTCAGCGAACTGAACCTGCCGGGACAGTTGTTCCTCAATGTCTCGCCCGAGTCTCTGGTCGAACCCGACTACCCGTCCGGGCGCACCCTGAAAATGCTCGAACAGCTCGGCCTGGCGCCCAGCCGGGTAGTCATCGAACTGACCGAGCAAACGCCTACCGAAGACTTCCAGCTGCTGTACAACGCCCTGCACCACTACCGCGACATGGGCTTTTCCATTGCCCTGGACGACCTGGGCGCCGGTTACTCGAGCCTGCGCCTGTGGTCGGAGCTGCGTCCGGACTATGTGAAGATCGACCGTCATTTCATCGATGGCATCCACCAGGACCCGCTCAAGCGCGAGTTCGTTGGCTCCATCCTGCAGATTGCCCGCGCCTCCCGTGCCCAGGTGATCGCCGAGGGCATCGAACTGGCCGAAGAACTGGCAGTACTGGGCGACATGGGGGTGACCCTGGTCCAGGGCTACCTGCTCGGCCGCCCTCAGGAGTTTCCGGTCGTGGACAGCCTCGGCCTGCCGCCCCCAATGACAAGCTCGGGCGTTGCGTTGTGCGAGGACAGCCGCGACCTCAGCGCCCTGCTTATCCAGCAACCCTCGGTCACCCTCGACACCGCCACGCAGCAGGTGCTCGACGCTTTCCGTCGACAGGCCAACCTCAATTCCCTCGCCGTGCTGGACGAGCATGGTCGCCCCTGTGGCATCGTCCACCGCCACTCGCTCGCCGACGCCCTGCTCCAGCCCTTCGGCACCGACCTGTTCGCGCGCAAGCCGATCAGCCGGCTGATGAGCCAGGACTTTCTCGCCGTCGAGCGCGGCCAGTCGCTGCAGCAGGTGAGCCGCCTGCTCACCAGCCGTGCGCGCCAGCGTATCGAGGAGGACTTCATCATCACCCAGAATGGGCGTTACCTGGGGCTGGGGCGGGTGATCGACGTGCTCAAGCTGATCACCGAGCAGAAGATCCAGCAGGCACGGCATGCCAATCCGCTCACCTTGCTGCCGGGCAACGTGCCGATCCAGCAGTGCCTGGCGCGCCTGCTGTTGCAGCGGCGCAGGGCGGCGGTGTGCTACGTGGATATCGACAGCTTCAAGCCCTTCAACGACATCTATGGCTACGCCCGTGGCGATGAAGTGCTGTTGTGCCTGGCCCAGTGCCTGAACGACTGCGTCGATCCGAACCGGGATTTCGTCGGCCATATCGGCGGCGACGACTTCATGCTGGTGCTGGGCTCGACGGACTGGCGCGAGCGCCTGCAACTGCTGCTGGAGGCCTTTGGCCGGCAATGCCGACGCTTCTACCGCAGCGAACACCTGGAGGCCGGGTGCTTCATCGCCCACAACCGCCAGGGGCAGCGGGAGACGTTCGCCTTGCTGTCACTGTCGATCGGCGTGGTCTGGCTGGAGCCCAGCAGCAGCGACGGGCTGGATGCCGGTCAACTGGCCGAGCTCGCCTCCCAGGCCAAGCGCCAGGCCAAGGATGGCGGTGGCTCAGGCCTGAGCCTGATCGACACAACTGTACTGAATTAAACCAGGGGACCGCTATGCGGTCCTTTCGCCGGCAAGCCGGCTCCCACAATCCAGCCTACATCCCCGATTTCAAGCTTCTTCCGGATAACGATACTCGAACACCCGCACCACTTCCGAGGCATGCCAGGATGCCGCCTCCATGCCATCCACCGGCCCGGAAAACCGCCCCAGGCGCTCGACACACTCGAAGAACCCGGTACGCGGCAGGCGGCTGGCCCCCTGGCTGATCACCAGCGAACTGCGCAGCGGCTGCTCGGCGCGGGCGTCGAGGGTCGCCAGGTACTCGAGGGCCGCCGTCAGGGTCTGCATGGCCGGGCTGGGCAATTGCAGACGCTCGAGCAGCGCACGGTACGTGAGCAGGTGGCGTTGACGGCGGGCCAGGTCGAGCTCGGTCAGCAGGCTCTGCCACTGCTGACGGCTGATCCTGACCTGGCTCATGACGGCTCGCTCCAGCCGGCCACGCCCAGGTGCCAGGCCAGGCTGCGCAGGATCGCAGCGTCCGGGCGTCGCTCCCCGGACTCGATCATTGCCAGGTAGGCCGGGCTGATGCCGACACTGCGTGCCAGTTGCTCCGGGGCCAGGCCCTTGGCCTGACGCAAGGACGCCAGCTGGTCCAGGGAGGACTGGCTGGCGCTCGGTTGAGTGCTCTCGTTGTGACTGACTGAGTCGGGAGCTACGGCCGGCGCCTGGCCTGCGGCCGCCAGCAACTTCTGATAGTGCTCCCAGGGAACCACTGCGTACTCGGGCTGACCGTCCCGGCTGATGACCTGAATACCCATACAACCCCCTTGACGTTGGATTACGGCATGTAATCCGTAGGCATAACCCTTATGCCAATTATATTACCAACCTCGGGGGTCTGTGCGGAATCAGCTGCCGGGCCGTTCGAGACGCAGGGCCTCGGGAGTATCAGGCAGGCGCTCGACCACCCGCAGCCGTTCCGGCGACTGGGCATCGCGCCAGGCCTTGAAACGGCCCAGCTCATCAGCCACGGTCTTGAGCACCCAGCCCAGCACGGCGATGTCATCGAGCAGGCCGACACCCAGCAACCAGTCGGGGATGGCGTCCAGGGGGCTGACGAAATACAGCAGCCCGGCAACGATGGTCACCAGCGCCCTGGGGCTGACGGCGCGGTACTCGCCACGCCACCAGGCCAGGCACAGCGCCTGCATCAGGCGCAGATCCTCGCGCAACTGCCCCAGCTTCGGCCCCTTGCGGGCCACCGCGAACAACAGGGCCGGCAGCCGGCCACGACTGAGCAGGCGCTCGGCAAGGGGCAGGAAGCGGGCGAAATTCCAGGGTGCGCTCATGGGACCTCCAGAGGAGCAGGGGTTATCCACATTTATTGTGGATAACCTTGTGAACAGGGCGACATTGGCGCCGCGTGGTGCCCGCCGGGCAAGGGCCGGGTACGAATCGGGCGTTTTTTACACAACCGTTTCAACCGCGCAAACGTTTTGCGACACCGGCACCCACGTCTGCGCGGGTACTGCTTGCGACAGTGAATGACGCCGACGGTTCGCGTCAAGCCGAGCTGAAAACGACGACGCCCCGTCGAAACGGGGCGTCTTCATGCAACCGGCAGGGTATTACTTGGCCGGTGCCTGGTCGGCTTTGGCCGGATCCTTGATGGCAATCAGTTCCAGGTCGAAGACCAGGACCGAGTTGGCCGGGATCAGCGGGCTCGGGCTCTGGGCACCGTAGGCCAGCTCAGCCGGGATGTACAGCTTGTACTTCTCGCCGACGTGCATCAGTTGCAGGCCTTCGACCCAACCCGGGATCACGCCGCTGACCGGCAGGTCGATCGGGCTGCCGCGCTCGACGGAGCTGTCGAAGACCTTGCCGTCGGTCAGCTTGCCTTCGTAGTGGACGGTGACCACGTCGGTCGGCTTGGGCTGCGGGCCGTCGGCCTTCTTGACCACTTCATACTGCAGGCCCGAGGCGGTGGTGATCACGCCAGGCTTCTTGGCGTTTTCCTCGAGGAATTTCTTGCCGGCGGCGGCAGCTTCCTCGCTGGCCTTGGCCAAGCGTTCTTCGGCGCGCTTCTGCAAGGCGGTGAAGGCTTCGACCAGCTCTTCGTCCTTGATGCGCTGCTCTTTCTTGCCTACCGCGTCCTCGATGCCCTGGGCGACGGCTTTCGAGTCCAGGTCGTCCATGCCTTCCTGGGCCAGGCTCTTGCCCATGTTCAGGCCGATACCGTAGGAGGCCTTCTGTGCCGGAGTCTTCAGCTCGACGCTGCTGGTCTGGGCGTCGCAGCCCGCGAGGACCAGGCCTACCAGGGCAACCGCGGCCGCCAAACGATGCTGTTTCATGTAATTTCCTTGTTCATGCGCCATGAGGGCAATCAGGGTAAAGCCGCGAGCTTAGCAGGCGGCCGCGACCAATGGCTACCGGCATAAGAGCGGGTTGCGCGCAGGAAGTTCCTGGGTGAAAGGTTGTTCATCCTCGGCGCTTGGAGCCAATGGCCAGTATTGACGGTTCAAGGGCGTGTTGCCGGGTGAATTTCATACAGGCCGCTGCTCTTCCTCTCGCAGCGTCAGCACCTCGAACCCGCTCTCGGTCACCGCCACCGTGTGCTCCCATTGCGCCGACAGGCTGTGGTCGCGGGTGATCACCGTCCAGCCGTCACGCAGCCCACGCGTGCCACGCCCGCCCTGGTTGATCATCGGCTCGATGGTGAACACCATCCCCGCTTGCAGCGCCATGCCCAGGCCGCGCTGGCCGTAGTGCAGCACCTCCGGCGCCTCGTGCATCTGCCGGCCAATGCCGTGCCCGCAGTATTCGCGCACCACGCTGTAGCCGGCGGCCTCGGCATGGGCCTGGATGGCATGGCCGATATCGCCGAGCGTCGCGCCGGGACGCACCTGCTCGATGCCCTTCCACAAGGCGGCATAGGTGGTGTCGACCAGACGCCTGGCCTCGTCGCCGATCTGGCCGATGCAGTACATCTTCGACGAGTCGGCAATGTAGCCGCCCTGCTCCAGGGTGATGTCGACGTTGACGATCGAGCCTTCCTTGAGCACCTCGTCGACCTTGGGCATGCCATGGCAGACCACATGGTCCACCGAGGTGTTCAGCGAATAGGGGAAACCGTACTGGCCCTTGCTCGCCGGGCGGGCCTTGAGGGTTTCGACGATGAAGGCCTCGGCGCGGTCGTTGATCTGCATCGTGGTCACCCCGGGGCGAATGAAACCGTCGAGGTCGGCGAACACCCGGGCCAGCAGCTGACCGGCGTTGCGCATCAGCTCGAGCTCGGCGGCGTCCTTGAGGATGACCTTGCTCATTGCAGCAACTCCTTGAGGTTGGCCTGTTCCTGGCGCAGCAACTGGCGCAGCAGTTCCTGGTAGGTCGCTTGCGGGTGCAGTTCGGCCAGCATGCCGATGCGGATCCAGTGCTCGGCCTGGGCGTTGATCGAACGCGACAGCGCGGCGCTGGCCACGCGCAGGTCTTCGTGGAGGTCGTCGGAGATCTTGACGATGCCCATGTGTGGTTACCTGTATATGAAACGTATTCGAATCATATATCCGTCCGTTTGCATGTGTCATCCGTTGGTGCATGGCTCCCCGTATCGGTGCACACCCGTTACAGGTCAAGCCCATGCCACCTCGCTGAGCGTGGGCGCGGGCTTGCCCCGCGATGACATGGCCCGGGATTTGCTGCCCATCCGCCATCGTGACCATCAACGCCGATGGTCCCCTCCCATCACGACGAAGGCGCCGTGTTGCCCCGCTTGCCGTTTGCAGGCCAGGCAGCCGGCGCCTTTGTCGTTTCATCAGCAGGAGATCGCCGATGAGCGACAGCCAAGTGCGCAGTGTGTGCCCGTATTGCGGGGTCGGCTGCGGCATCGTCATGCACGTGAGCGATGGCAAGGTGGTCAAGGTCAGTGGCGACAAACAGCACCCAAGCAACTTCGGTCGCCTGTGCACCAAGGGGCAGAGCGCCCATGTGCCACTGCAGGCCGGGCGCATGGCCCACGCCTTCGTGCGCGACCAGCGCAGCCAGCAGCCGGCGCGCCGCAGCCTGGACACCGCCATCAGCGAAACCGCCGCGCGGTTGCGCGCGATCATCGACACCCATGGTGCGGATGCCGTGGCCTTGTACGTGTCCGGGCAGATGTCGCTGGAAGCCCAGTACCTGGCCAACAAACTGGCCAAGGGCTTCATTCGTACCCGCCATATCGAGTCCAACTCGCGGCTGTGCATGGCCAGTGCCGGCAGCGGCTACAAGCAGTCGCTGGGGGCGGACGGACCGCCGGGCAGCTATCAAGACTTCGAACGCGCCGAGGTGTTCCTGGTGATCGGTGCGAACATGGCCGACTGCCACCCGATCCTGTTCCTGCGCCTGCTCGACCGGCTCAAGGCCGGGGCCAGGCTGATCGTCGTCGATCCCCGGCGCAGCGCCACCGCCGACAAGGCCGACCTGTTCCTGCAACTGCGCCCGGGTACCGACCTGGCGCTGCTCAATGGTCTTTTATACCTGCTGCATGCCAACGGCCACACCGACGCGAATTTCATCGCTCGCCATACCGAGGGCTGGGAAGACCTGCCGGCGTTTCTCGAGGACTACACCCCGCAACGGGTCGCGGCCATCACCGGGTTGGACGAGGCCGACATCCGCGAAGCCGCCCGCCTGATCGGCGAGGCCGGTGAATGGATGAGCTGCTGGACCATGGGCCTGAACCAGAGCATCCACGGCACCTGGCACACAAATGCCCTGTGCAACCTGCACCTGGCCACCGGCGCCATCTGCCGCCCCGGCAGCGGGCCGTTCTCGCTGACCGGCCAGCCCAACGCCATGGGCGGCCGCGAGATGGGCTACATGGGGCCGGGCCTGCCGGGCCAGCGTTCGGCGCAGGTGGCGGCGGACCGCGCCTTCGTCGAGCGGCAATGGCAGCTGGCGCCCGGCACATTGCGCAGCGAGGGCGGTGAAGGCACGGTGACGCTGTTCGAACAGCTCAAGAGCGGCGAGGTGAAGGCCTGCTGGATCATCTGCAGCAACCCGGTGGCCAGCGTCGCCAATCGCCAGCAAGTAATCGACGGCCTGAACCAGGCGCAACTGGTGATCAGCCAGGACGCCTTCCTCGACACCGAGACCAACCGCTACGCCGACATTCTCCTGCCGGCGGCGCTGTGGGCCGAGGGTGAAGGTGTGATGATCAACAGCGAGCGCAACCTGACCCTGATGCCCCGCGCCATCGATCCGCCCGGCGAGAGCCTTGAGGACTGGCGCCTGATCGCGCGTATCGCCTGTGCCCTGGGCTACGCGCATGCCTTCGACTACCCCGACGCCGAGGCGGTGTTCGAGGAGATCCGCCGCTTCCATAACCCGGACACCGGCTACGACCTGCGCGGTATCGATTATGCCGGGCTGCGCGCCAGCCCCCGGCAGTGGCCCTGCGCGCCGGGGCGCGAAGATGACCGCAGCCCGCTGCGCTATCGCTACGACGAACACGGCCAGCCAGCGGCGCTGGCCTTTCCGACCGCCAGCGGCAAGGCGCATTTTCATGCGCGGCCCTGGCTGGCGCCCGCCGAGCTGCCGGACGACGCCTACCCCTTCGTCCTCAACACCGGCCGCGTGCAACACCAGTGGCACACCCTGACCAAGACCGGCAAGGTCCCGAGCCTGAACCGCCTCGAACCCGGCCCCTTCGTCGAGATCCATCCCGACGATGCCCGGCGCCTGGGCATCCACGACAAGGACCAAGTGGCGATCCGCTCACGCCGTGGCCAGGCGCTGCTGCCGGCCCGCCTCAGCGACCGGGTGTTGCCCGGCGGCTGCTTCGCGCCGTTCCACTGGAATGACCTGTACGGCGAGCAATTGGCGATCAACGCGGTGACCAGCGACGCCGTCGACCCCACCTCGCTGCAACCGGCCTTCAAGTACTGCGCCGTGACCCTGGAGCGGGTCGCGGGCGAACGCATCGAGGCCCTCGACCTGGACGTCGCCATCTCCGCGGAGCCCGCCACCATGCCGACCGCTACCCTCGCCCGCCTGCTGGGCTTGAAGACACAGCCTGTCCCGGTACTTGCCGAAGAGGAGCGGCATTACCTGCAAGGCTACCTGCTTGGCTTGCAACAGTCGCGAGCCGAGGGTGTGCCAAGCCTGCCGGCCAATGCGCCGTTGGCGCCGGCCCGACGCCTGTTCGTCGATGGTTTGCTGGCGGGGCTGTTCACCCAATCACAAGCACAGCCGGCATTACCTTGTCATCGCGTGTTGTGGGCCTCGCAGACCGGCAACGGCGAGGCGCTGGCCGAACGCTGCGCCCAACGCCTGCGCGAGGCGGGGCTGATGGTGGAGCTCAGCAGCATGGAAGGGGTCAGCCCGACGCAACTGCGCGGCTGCGCCAGCGTACTGCTGATTGCCAGCACCTTCGGCGACGGCGACGCCCCGGACAGTGGCGCCGCGTTCTGGCAGGCCCTGCAGGGCGCGAGCGACGCCGACTGCGCCAAGCTGCCCTATGCGGTGCTGGCCCTGGGCGACTCCAGCTACGATCAGTTCTGCGGCTTCGGTCGCAAGCTCGACCAGCGCCTGGCGGAACTGGGCGGCCAGCGCCTGCTGGAGCGGGTCGACTGCGAGCCGGATTTCGATGGCGCATTCAGTGCGTGGCTCGAGGCCCTGCTGGCGGCCCTTGGCACAAACACCCCCGCGACATCGGCACCAGCAACCGCTGAATCTCACGGCAGACACCAGCCATGGCCAGCGCGCCTGGTGCAGAACCGACTGCTCAATGGCCCTGGCTCGACCAAGGAAACCCGCCAACTGGTGTTCGACCTCGCAGGTAGCGGCCTGGACTACCAGCCCGGCGATGCGCTGGGGGTGTGGCCGCGCAACTGCCCGACGCTGGTCGAGGAACTGCTCGGCCTGATGCAGCTCGATGGCCAGGCCGTGGTCGAGCTTGAAGGCCAGCAGCCAATGCCCCTGAGCCTGGCCTTGGAACGGCATCTGGAGATTGCCCGTGTCACGCCACGACAGCTCGAGGCGTTCAGCGAAAACGCGCCCTCTCTGCAACAGCTGTTGCAGCCTGAATGCAAGACCGCGCTCAAGGACTGGCTGTGGGGCCGGCAACTGGCCGATGTGCTGCGCGAGTTTCCCCGGCAATGGCCACTGGCCCGCTGGCTGGAACTGCTCAAGCCCCTTCAGCCAAGGCTGTACTCGATCAGCTCAAGCCCCAAGACGCATCCGGGGCAGGTGCACCTGACGGTGTCCACGGTGCGCTACGGCGAACGCAAAGGGGTCTGCTCGGCCTTTCTCGCCGACCGTGCGGCGGACGTCGAAGTGGCCATCTTCGCCCAACCGTCGAAACACTTCCGCCTGCCTGACGACGACGGCACGCCCATCATCATGATCGGTCCCGGCACCGGCATCGCGCCCTTCCGGGGGTTCCTCGAAGAGCGCCAGGCACGCGCAGCGCCTGGCCGCAACTGGCTGTTCTTCGGCGAGCAGCACGAGGCACACGACTTCTACTATCGGGAGCAGTTGCTGGCCTGGGAAGTACAGGGCCATGTGCGCCTGAGCACAGCGTTCTCCCGCGACCAGCCGGAGAAGATCTATGTGCAGCAACGCCTGCTGGAACAGGGCGCCGAGCTGTGGCGCTGGCTGCAGGACGGCGCGCATGTGTATGTCTGTGGCGATGCCCAGCGCATGGCCCGGGATGTGGACGCGGCGTTACGTCGAGTGGTGGAGCAGCACGGTGGCCTGGACGAAGCTGCGGCAGCGGCCTATGTCGAAGGGTTGGGGCGGGACAAGCGCTACCGGCGGGATGTGTATTGATGCACCACGGTGGTGAGGGCTGCACCCAGCTTGTGCGCCCGCATCACCTGGCCGGTACATGCCCAAAGCTGTAACCCTTGTGGGAGCGGGCTTGCCCGCGATGAACGGGAGCCTGGCACACTCCCTGCTTTACCCAATGCACAACAGCCCCAACGACCAACGGCGGTCGACAGGGGCCTCACACTGATGAGTACAGGCAAAGGCGCCTGGAGCTTCGGCTCCAGGCGCCTTTTTCGTTTTCCGTGATCGAGGATCGGTTATGCAGGCAACAGCGAACGGGGCACAACGAGCACGACTGGTCATCGTCGGCAATGGCATGGTCGGCCATCACTGCGTCGAGCAACTGATCGAACGCGGCGCCACGGCACGCTTCGAGCTGCATGTATTCGGCGAGGAGCGCCAGCGCGCCTACGACCGGGTACACCTGTCGGAGTATTTCACCGGTAGCTGCGCCGAGACCCTGGCCCTGTGCGCCCCGGACTACTACAGCCGCCACGGCGTGCACCTGCACCTGGGCGAGGCGGTGCTGGACATCGATCGCGAGCGCCGGGAGCTGGTCACCGCCGAGGGCCGCCTGGGCTATGACCAGTTGATCCTCGCCACCGGCTCCTACCCGTTCGTGCCACCGATCGAAGGCTCCAGCGGCAATGCCCGCCTGGTCTACCGCACCCTCGAGGACCTCGACGCGATCCGCGCCGCCGCCGCAGATGCCCGCCGTGGCGTGGTGGTCGGCGGCGGCCTGCTCGGCCTCGAGGCGGCCAACGCCCTCAAGTCCCTGGGCCTGGAGGCGCATGTGGTGGAGTTCGCCCCACGCCTGATGCCGGTACAGCTGGATAGCGAAGGCGGCGCGGCGCTCAAGGCGCGGATCGAGGCCCTCGGCGTGGGCGTGCACCTTTCCCGGGCGACCCAGTCGATCAGCGCTGGCGAGCAGTACCGCTACCGGATGAACTTCGACGGTGGCGAACACCTGGAGACCGATCTGATCGTGTTTTCCGCCGGCATCCGCCCACAGGACGCCCTGGGCCGGGCCTGTGGCCTGGAGATCGCCGCGCGCGGAGGTGTTGTGATCGACAGCCAGTGCGGGACCTGCGATCCGCGGATCTTCGCCATCGGCGAGTGCGCGTCGTGGAACGGCAGCGTGTTCGGCCTGGTCGCCCCCGGCTACGCCATGGCGCGCAACCTGGCCGCGCGGCTGCTGGGCGAGGCGGCGGACGACTTCACCGGCGCCGACATGTCGACCAAGCTCAAGCTGCTGGGCGTGGATGTCGGCTCGATCGGCGACGCCCATGGCGCCACGCCCGGTTCACGCAGCTACCGCTTCATCGACGAGGCCAACAGCGTCTACCGCCGGCTGGTGGTGGATGCCAGCGGCAAGCACGTGCTCGGCGCGGTGCTGGTGGGCGACAACAGCTACTACGACACCCTGCTGCAGTACGCCCAGAACGGCATCGCCCTGCCGGCCGACCCGGCCGCGCTGATCCTGCCGCAAGGGGGTGGCGCACCGGCCTTGGGCGCCGATGCGCTGCCCGACAGCGCAACCATCTGCTCCTGCCACAACGTCAGCAAGGGCGCGGTGTGTGCCGCCATCGACAGTGGTTGCGCCGACCTCGCCGCCGTCAAGGGCTGCACCAAGGCCGCCAGCGGCTGTGGTGGTTGCGCGGCGCTGCTCAAGCAGGTCTTCGAGCACGAACTGACCGCCCGTGGCGTGACGGTCGACAAGAGCCTGTGCGAGCACTTTGCCTACACCCGCCAGGAACTCTACGGGCTGGTGCGGGTGGAGGGCATCCGCACCTTCGGCGAGCTGCTCGAACGCCATGGCAAAGGCCACGTGGGCTGCGACATCTGCAAGCCGGCGGTAGGCAACATCCTCGCCTCGTGCTGGAACCAGCCGATCATGGACCCGGCGCTGGTGCCGCTGCAGGACACCAACGACACCTTCATGGCCAACATGCAGAAGAACGGCACCTACTCGGTGGTGCCGCGTATTCCCGGCGGCGAGATCACCCCGCAGAAACTGATCGTGATCGGCCAGGTGGCGCAGAAATACGACCTCTACACCAAGATCACCGGCGGCCAGCGCATCGACCTGTTCGGCGCCCAGCTGCATGAACTGCCACTGATCTGGGGTGAACTGATCGCCGCCGGCTTCGAGACCGGGCACGCCTACGGCAAATCGACGCGCACGGTGAAATCCTGCGTCGGCAGCACCTGGTGCCGCTATGGCGTGCAGGACAGCGTGGCCATGGCGCTGCGGCTGGAGGAGCGCTACAAGGGCCTGCGCTCACCGCACAAGCTCAAGTTCGCGGTGTCCGGCTGCACCCGCGAATGCGCCGAGGCGCAAAGCAAGGACATCGGCGTGATCGCCACCGACAAGGGTTGGAACCTGTACGTGTGCGGCAATGGCGGCATGCGCCCGCGCCACGCCGAACTGTTCGCCACCGACCTCGACGACCAGACCCTGGTACGGCTGATCGACCGCGTGCTGATGTTCTACATCCGCACCGCCGACAAGCTGCAGCGCACCTCGGTGTGGCGCGAGGGCCTCGAAGGCGGGCTCGACTACCTCAAGCAGGTGGTGATCGACGACAGCCTGGGCCTGGCCACCGAACTCGAGGCACAGATGCAGCAGGTGGTCGACCGCTACGAATGCGAATGGGCCAACGCCCTGGGCGATCCGGAAAAACTCAAGCGCTTCCGCACCTTCGTCAACGACCAGCGCGCCGATCCGGATGTGCACTTCGTGCGCGAGCGTGGCCAACGCCGGCCGGCGGCGCCCCTGCAACTGATTCCCACCCATGAGGAGGCGATGTGATGAACCTGTCCAACACGGCAGTAGCAAGTGAAACCCGCTGGCAGGCGGTGTGCCAGGCCAGTGACCTGGTGGCCGACTCCGGGGTGGTGGTGTGGCACGAGGGCGAGCAGGTGGCGCTGTTCTACCTGCCGGGACAAGGACGGGAATTGTACGCCGTCGGCAACCGCGACCCACGCTCGGGCGCGAACATCATCGGCCGTGGGCTGGTGGGCAACCTGTCAGGCGAAATAGTGGTCGCGGCACCGTTGTACAAGCAGCACTTCTGCCTGGACAGCGGTCGTTGCCTTGAAGATCCAGGCCAGGCACTGCGGGTGTGGCCGGCGCGCCTGAGCGCAGGTCGCGTTGAACTGTCGCTCGGCTGAGGCCCACGCGGACGTTGCAGGTATTGCCCGCACGGATACACTGCCGGGCATGAATCTCGATACCCGCATCAAGTTTCGCCACCTGCTGTGCTTCCTGGAGATTGCCCGGCAGGGCAGCCTGGCCAGGGCCGCCGACGTGCTTGCGATCAGCCAGCCGGCGATCTCCAAGACCCTCAAGGAGCTGGAGGAGCTGCTCGAGGCACGCCTGTTCGAACGTGGCCACAACGGCGTGACGCTGACCCCGGCCGGCACGCGTTTCATGCGCTACGCGGGCCCCAGCGTGCAGGCGTTGCGCGATGGGGTCGGCAGTGTGCGCGGCGAGGCGCGGGCGCCGTCGCAGGTGCGCATCGGCGTGCTGTCGACGGTCGAAGGGCTGCTGATGCCCGAGGTGCTGTGCCGCCTGCACCAGCGTCACGAGGCGTTGCTGGTCAGCGTGGTGACCGGGGCCAGCGCCCAGTTGCTCGGCCAGTTGCACTTGGGGGAACTGGAGCTGGTGGTCGGACGGATGACCGACAGCCCGCAAATCCAGGGGCTGTCGTTCGAGCACCTGTACAGCGAGTCGATGACCCTGGTGGTGCGCCCGGGGCATCCGCTGCTGGCGCAGCGCCCCGTCGAGCGCAGGCAGGTCGGTGATTACCCGCTGGTGCTGCCACCGCCGGGGACGACCATCCGCCAGCATGCCGACAGCCTGTTCGTGCAATGCGCCATTGCGCTGCCGGCGCAGCGCCTGGAAACCCTGTCACTGGCCCTGAGCAGGCGCTATGTGCTGGGCAGCGAGGCGGTCTGGGTGGCGCCACGGGACGCCGTGCTGATCGACCTCGGGCGTGGCGAGCTGGCCGAACTCGACCTCGGTGTGCGCGAACCGGGCGGGTCGGTGGGCATCTGCCGCAATGCGGCCCTGCCCCAGAGCCTGCCGGCGCAATGGGTGTGCGAGGTGCTCCGCGAAGTGGCCGAGGCCTATCGACTCGGGACCTATCCCTGACAACCCGGCGGGCATCTTCCTATACAATCCCGGCCAGTTCCCAGCGCCTCCAGGACCCCTTTCATGGACGAAACCGCGCAGCACTGGCTGCATGCCCTCTCCGCCCCCATGGCCGCCCTCAACGGCGCCAGCTACACCGCCCCCGACTATTTCGAGGGCGAAGACCAGACCGACCTCGAGCGCTGGTGGGGCATCAGCAACCGCGCCCAGTTGCTGGACATGCTCAGCATGGCCGACAACGGCCACGCCACCGAGATGAGCGAGGCCTACTGGCAATACCAGCGCTGCCTGCCCAGCCAGTGGCAGGCCCTGCTCGACACCCTGCCGCCGCGAGAACGCATCCGCCACGAATACGCCGCCCGCACCTTCCCCGACTGCGGCCCGGGCGGCACCCGTGCCTGGGACTTGGGGCGCATGGGTTTCCTGCTGCGCGCCGGGGTCAAGAAGGGCCTGATCGATCGCGACGAGAGCCTCTACCTGCACTACCGCCTGGCCCTGCGCGCCCGCCATTACTACAACCGCTGGGACGGCTACCTGGCCGGCTACCTGTTCGGCAAGGCACTGTGGAATGCCAGCGACAGCAGCGACGAGACCCTGGCCGCCAACCTCGAGCGCCAGGGCAGCGAGCACTGGAACCGCTGCATCGTGCTCAACCTGCGCCTCGGCGCCCATGACCTGCTGGCCGGACTGCCCTGGGACATGCCCCTGCCCGAGCCCGCACGGCCCACCACGCTGGAAGAGGACTGCTGGTCATGAGTTGCTGGATTCACCTGGGAATCGAACCGACCCAGGACCTGGACGCCATCCGCCTGGCCTATCGCGGCCGCCTGCCCTCGCACCACCCGGAAACCGACCCCGAAGGGTTCCAGGCATTGCGGGCAGCCTACGAGGAAGCGTTGCGCCTGGCCCGCGATCAGGCCCCCCTGGAGGCCAAACCCGCCGCCGACGAAAACGCCCCCCATCCGGCACTCAAGCAGTTCCACACCCTGCTCGAGGAGCCGTCCCTGCGCTTCGACCCGCAAGCCTGGCAGCGCTTTATCGCCGAACTGGACGAGTTGCCGCTGGACGAACTGGACGACCTCGGCTGGCAACTGCTGCACACCCTGCGCGACTGCGGACCGTTGTCCCACCACTGCGCGGGCCTGCTGGCCCGACGCCTGGGCTGGGCCGAACAGCTGCTGCGCCTGGACGACCGCCACGAAGTGGAGGCTTTCCTCGACCGCCTGGAAGAACCCGACCCCTTCGACACCGCCTGCATGCGCGACTGGCCGGCCAGCGCACAGATGGAAAGCCTGTGGTATTTCCGCAGCCTCGAGTACTGCTACCAGCAGCGCCCACTGTTCGAATACGAGCAGTTTGCCGCCGTGCATACCTGCGTGGCCATGCCGGATGACCCCGCCCTGGTGCAACGCCTGCTGGTGCAGTTCAGCCAGGCCGGCATCCCCAGCCGGACCTTCCACGACCTGCTCCAGGCGCGCCGGCAACAGGCCCCGGACGATGCCGACCTGCTCTACCTGCTGGCTCGCCAGGCCGATGCCCTGGGCGCCGAGCAACAGGCCCTGGACTGCTGGCTGCGGCTGTATCGCGAACACCAGCACCCACAGGCCGAACGCTGGCTGATCGACCTCTGCGCCCGTCACCAGCCCCAGCGCCTGCCGTTGCTGATCCAGGCCTTCGACCGCCTGCACACCCCGGCCGGCTGGCCCGCCGAGCTGGACGACCCCGCGCAGAACTGGGGCAGCCCCGGGCAATCCCCGCAGACCCTGGCGCGCTGGTCCGAAGCCTCGCGCCTGGAGCTGCAAGGCATCGCCGCGACCTTTGTCGACTGGCGGCTGGACGGCGACGACGAACTGCCGCTGCTCGCCTGGCTGTTGCAGGACCCGCAGGACCACGACCTGCACCGCCTGTACTGGCAGGCCTGGGCGCTGCAACGCGGGGAAGCCGGCCTGCTGCGCCAGGTGCTCGCCCAACCGCTCGCTGAAGATGCCCTCGACGCGCTGATCCTCGAAGGCTTCCAGCGCCAGGCCAGCCAGCAACTGCACTGGCTTGAACAGTCTCCCGTGGTGAAGGCGCTGGTAGACTTCTGCGCCAGCGACGACCCGGTGGCGGTCCTGCCCGAGGCCTTGACCGAAGACGCCATTCGCCCGGTCTGCCGCGAATGGCTGCGGCGTATGCGGGTCTACCCGGCCCACGCCCTGCACGCCCTGAATGCGCAATTCGACATGCGCCGCCTGTTCACCACGCCGTTCGCCCTGCAACTGCAGGACACGCTCGCCGAGACCGGCGTACTGCTGCCGGCAATGCCCGAGGGTGATGTGCTGTGGAATTGGCACCGCCAGCACTTGTTCATGCTGGCCCTGCTGGAGCAGCCCTCGCGCTGGCTGGCACTGATCGATCCCGTGCTGCCCGGGCAATTGCACTACCCGGTAGAACACCCGTTCGCCGCGGCACACGCCCTGCTCTGCCAACAACTGGCCAGCCCGGACGGCAGCATAGGGCTGCTCGGCAGCCTGGACATCCACGATCCTGTGCAGGCGACGATCTCGGCTCGCCTGCTGACCCTGCAGCAGGCGCTCAACAGCACCCGCTTGCCAAGCGCCCAGCAACTGCTGGCCTGCCTGGAAAACGACGACGGCACCCTGCACAGCGACTATCCGTTGGGCTACCTGCTGTTCTGCGCCATGCTGTACCACGACCGATCACTGGACGAGCAACAACGCACACGGTTGCGCCAACGCATTGAAGCCGCACAGCTTGAGGAAGCCTGGTTCGACGCATGGCGCCAGGCATTGCTGGACGGCCGACCCAGGCGGCCGCCAATCGGCGTGCTTGGCGCTCAAGGCATCGACAGCCGTGCGTTCACCGACGTGCAGGATGCGCTGCGCAGCCTGCTCGACGAGTGCACGCCACCCAGGACCCGGTTGCTGCGCGCCCTGCAGAAGGTCAAGGATGATCCCGAGCAGGATCCCGGCCTGCGCTGCGCGATCATGGCCGTACTGTCCTGGAGCGAACGCATGCTGCTCAATGAGATCAAGGAGCCAGCGGCGCCGATATGGGCCTTCTGGAAGCTCAAGAGTCGCCTGAACCGCACCGGCCTGGCGGCGCATGTCGCGCTCATCGCCTTGTTCGCCAGCCTGATGCTCCATGTACCGGGCGTGATGGTGGCGATCAGCGTATTGGCAATCAGCGGCTTCCTGCGTCGCCTGCGCGATCTCGGCCACGGTGTGCCGACCTTGATGGTGGTGATGCTGCTGACCCGGGTGCTGCCCTTCTCGTCACTGCTGCTGCTGGGCCTGCCCGGGGACAAGCTGCCGAACCGCTACGGCCCGGTACCCGGCAAGGGCCCGGCACTGGAAGGTGGCCTGCAGGCCACCTTGCGCCGGCTCAACGGTCAGTAGCGCAGTTCGTCCAGCGCCTGGCTCAACGCCTGGCGCTCACGGCTGATCTCACCGGCCTGCTGCGCGGCCAGCACGGCGTTGAAGGCGTCCAGCCAGTTGCCGATCAGCTCGCGCTCGTCGCCCAGGCTCTGCATCCAGGCCCGCTCCAGACGGGCAAGCAAGGTGCGGTTGGGCAGCGTGTCACGCGGATGGATCTTCAGCCGCGCCAAGCGCTCCTCGCTGGCCTGGCGCGCCTCGGCATCCAGCCCGCTGGGGCTGCGGTCGATGCTGTGGCTGTGCTTCTGGCCGCTTTCGAGGAAGGTCACGTCCACTTCCAGCAGGCCGTTGATGTCGTAGCTGAAACGCACGTCCAGCGACTGGATCTCGCCGGTCGGCTGCAACGGAACCTCGAAACTGTCCACCAGGATGTTGTCCCGCACCCACGGCCGCTCGCCCTGGTACACGGCGATGCGCACGAACTTCTGTTCCGGGTGACTGCTGTAGAAGCGCTGCACCTTCGAGGTGGGGATCACCGTGTTGCGCTCGATGATCGGCGAGAACGCCCCGGTGACGTCCTCGCCCCGGGACGAGGCCACACCAAGGGTGTAGGGGCAGACATCGGTCAGGATCAATTCGTCGATGGCCGCGTCGCGGGCCTTGCAGGCGGCCTGGCTGGCGGCGCCGAGGGCGACGATGGTGTCCGGGTCCAGGTGCCGGTACGGCAGGCGGCCGAACAGCTTGGCCACCAGTTGCTGCACCTGCGGCATGCGCGTGGCGCCGCCGACCAGCACCAGGCTGTCAAGCTCGCGCGGGCTCAACCGGGCATCGCGCAGGGCCTGTTCGATGGGCGCTCGCACCCGGGTCAGCAAGGGCGCCCAGATCGCCTGCAGCTTGAGGTCGTCCAGCCGCCACTCGCGGGACTGCACGCCATCGTGCCAGTCCAGCACGCGGCTGCCCTCGCCCGCCTCGCGCTTGAGCTGTTCGATGGCATCATGCAGGCTGGCCAGGGCCTGGGGTGCAAGCTCCTCGGCCTTGAGGTTCCAGTCGCGCAGGCAGGCCTGCAACAACGCGTCGGTAAAATCCTCGCCGCCCAGGTAATTGTCGCCAGTGGAGGCATGCACCTCGATCAGCGGCAAGGCGTACTCCAGCACGGTGACATCGAAGGTGCCGCCGCCCAGGTCGAACACCAGGGTGCGCTCGAACTTCTGCTCGTGCAGGCCATAGGCCATGGCCGCGGCGGTCGGCTCGTTGATCAGCCGCTGGACCTTCAGCCCGGCCAATTCAGCCGCGAACACCGTGCGCTTGCGCTGCTCGTCGCTGAAATACGCCGGCACCGATATCACGGCTTCATCGACCGGGCAGCCCAGGTACGCCTCGGCATCCTGCTTCAATGCGCCCAACACCAGTGCCGACAATTCTTCAGGCGTGAATCGATGCTCCCCCAGCGCGTAGCGCTTGTCGCTACCCATGAAGCGCTTGAACGCCGCCGCGGTGCACTCGGGGTGCGTGGTCAATCGCGCCCGGGCGGCCTGGCCGACCAGGATCGAGCCGTCGTCATCGACACTGACCACCGAGGGGGTGAGCACTTCACCCATGGCATTAGGGATCAGCCGGGCCTCACCGTCCTGCCAGACGGCAATCAGGCTGTTGGTGGTGCCGAGGTCGATACCGAGCAGTGGCGTGGAATAGGTGGGGGCGTTGGATAGGCTGGCATCCTGCATGATCGGTCTCTGGCTTGCGATAGGAACCGACGCGGGGCCTGCTGGCCACATGCGGCGGACAGGGGCATTCTGGCGCAATGCCAGAAACAAAAAAAGCGACCCTAAGGTCGCTTTCTCTGTTGCTTCCGGGTGTTCAGTGGGCCCTGGAAGCTGAATATGGCGCGGCGGACGGGACTCGAACCCGCGACCCCCGGCGTGACAGGCCGGTATTCTAACCGACTGAACTACCGCCGCGCTATACATCGAGTGGTGGGTGATGACGGGATCGAACCGCCGACCCTCTGCTTGTAAGGCAGATGCTCTCCCGGCTGAGCTAATCACCCTTCGTCTCGGTGTGGCGCGCATTCTACGGAGGACCTCCTACCCTGGCAAGCACTTTTTTCAAAATTTTTGAAAAAAATTTCCAGGCCTTTCAAAGACCTAGCCGCGCCGCGATTTTCTTCCTCCCTATGGGACTGCTGGCCCTATGACAGGGTTGGCCTGGAAGCGCCCCTCGGAGAATAATGCCCGCCTTATGTATTAAGGAGAGATTCCCCCCCATGTGGTTCAAGAACCTGCTGTCCTATCGCCTGACCCAGGAAGTACCGTTCGAGGCAGAGGCCCTGGAGGCCGCCCTGGCCAGCAAGCCGGCCCGCCCCTGCGCCAGCCAGGAACTGACCACCTACGGTTTCGTCGCGCCGTTCGGCAAGGGCGAGGATGCGCCCCTGGTCCACGTCAGTGGCGAGTTCATGCTGATCGCCGCACGCAAGGAAGAACGCATCCTGCCCAGCAGCGTGGTCAACGACGCGGTCAAGGAGAAGGTCGAGGAGATCGAGACCGAGCAGATGCGCAAGGTCTATAAGAAGGAACGCGACCAGATCAAGGACGAGATCATCCAGGCCTTCCTGCCGCGCGCCTTCATCCGTCGCTCGATGATCTTCGCCGCCATCGCCCCACGCCTGGGCATGATCCTGGTCAACTCGGCCAGCGCCAAGCGTGCCGAAGACCTGCTGTCGACCCTGCGTGAAGTGATCGGCTCGCTGCCGGTGCGCCCGGCCACCGTGAAGATCGCGCCGAGCGCGACCATGACCGACTGGGTCAAGTCGCAACAGGCCGCCGAGGGCTTCTTCGTCCTCGACGAGTGCGAACTGCGCGACACCGCAGAGGACGGCGGCATCGTGCGCTGCAAGCGTCAGGACCTGACCAGCGAGGAAATCCAGCTGCACCTGAGCACCGGCAAGCTGGTCACCCAGCTGGCCCTGGCCTGGCAGGACAAGCTGTCATTCGTGCTGGACGACAAGATGGTGATCAAGCGCCTGAAGTTCGAGGAGCTGCTGCAGGAGCAGGCCGAACAGGATGGCGGCGACGAGGCCCAGCAACAGTTCGACGCCAGCTTCCAGCTGATGATGATGACCTTCACCGAGTTCCTGCCGGTGCTGTTCGAAGCCCTGGGCGGCGAAGAGATCCCGCAAGGGGTCTGAGGGTCAGGCCGGCGCGGCCCAGCGGCGCCGGCTGAACTTCAGGCGCACCCGCAATCGCCGGTGCGCCTCACGAGCCAGTGCGTCCCTGGGGATGCACTGGCCCTGGCTGAACCTGCGCCCCTTGGGCACGAACCGCAAAACCACCAGGGTCGGCAGGGCGACGCTGTCCCGGCACAGGCGCGCCGGCTGCCAGCCCCGGGCGCGGCTATATATACGCCAACCACGCAGGTCACGGCGCAGGCCGGTGATGGCCTCGGGATGTATCAGCAGGATTCGCCGGGGAACGGCCCAGCAGGCATGGGCAAGACAGGCGACGGCCAGCAGGCCGCACAGCCATCCGGGCAGCGCTATCAGCGCGAGGGTAAGCAGGGCCAGCGCCAGGCTGGCGAGGTAGGCCGTCAGCAGCAGGCGCGAGCCTTGCCAACGGCACTCGAAGCATTCACTTGGGCTGGACACGGTCCAGGATGATGCGGACCATGCGCTGCAGCTCCGGGTCCTCAGACTCGCTGCGCTCCATGAACCAGCCGAACATGTCCTGATCCTCGCAGGTCAGCAGGCGACGATACAGCTCGCGGTCCGCTTCGCTCAGGCTCGGGTAGACCTCCTGGGTGAATGGTACCAGCAGCACGTCCAGTTCCAGCATGCCGCGGCGGCTGTGCCAGAAAAGCCGGTTGAGTTCAGTTTGTTCGACCATGGGGCCCTCCTCGAGTGGTCGCGCAGTATACCGCGCAGCGAACGAAGCGGCACAAGGCGTTGGTCTAGTCACCTACCTATTTTGTTACCGGCGTTCTATGATGGCCGCCAGTCTTTAGCTACCGCGATGACCCATGGCCGATTCCGCTTTCTTCTGTACCCTCTCCCATGAGGGCATCCTCGCCGTCCGCGGCTCCGACGCCGGCAAGTTCCTGCAAGGTCAACTGACCTGCAACATCGGTTACCTCAGCGACCAGCACGCGAGCCTTGGCGCCCGCTGCATGGTCAAAGGGCGCATGCAGTCGAGCTTCCGTATCCTGCCCGAGGGCAATGGCTACCTGCTGGCCATGGCCAGCGAGCTGCTCGAGGCGCAACTGGCCGACCTGAAGAAATACGCGGTGTTCTCCAAGGCCACGCTGAGTGACGACAGCGCCGCCTGGACGCGCTTCGGCCTGCAGCAGGGCGACGCCGCCCTGCAGGCGCTGGGCCTGTCCGTGGCGGACGAGGCCGGCGCGACCGCCCGTCATGCGGGTCTGATCGCCGTCCGCGCTTCGGCTGGCCGTGTCGAACTGTGGGCGCCTGCCGAGCAGGCCGCCGCCGTTACCCAGAAACTGGCCGCCTCGCTGCCCGAGGGCACGCTCAACGACTGGTTGCTGGGCCAGGTCCGCGCCGGCATCGGCCAGGTCATGGGGCCGACCCGCGAGCTGTTCATCCCGCAGATGATCAACCTGCAGGCCGTCGATGGCGTGAGCTTCAAGAAAGGCTGCTACACCGGCCAGGAAATCGTCGCCCGCATGCAGTACCTGGGCAAGCTCAAGCGCCGCCAATATCGCCTGGCGCTGGCCGAGACAGCGGTACCCCAGCCGGGCGCCGAGATCTTCTCGCCGACCCACGGCTCGTCGGTCGGCGAGGTGGTGATCGGGGCCAGCACCGGCAGCGCCGTCGAACTGCTGGCCGTGCTCAGCGCCGAGGCGGTGGCGGACGACAACCTGCACCTGGGCAGCCTGGAAGGCCCGCGCCTGACGCTGCTCGACCTGCCTTACGAACTGGACCGCGACCGGGAAATCCAGCGCTGACCAGCCCGCCCCGGCGGCATGCCGGGGCTGCACCACCTTTGCCGTAGAGAAGTCCATGAACAAGCTGGCCGAGAAGGTCCAAGCGCAACTGCTCGCCGCCATCGACCGGGACGACCTGGTCCTGCCGACGCTGCCGGAAGTCGCCCTGAGCATCCGCGAAGCCGCCGAAGACAGCGAGATCAGCGTTTCCGCCCTGAGCAAGGTGATCGGCCGCGACGCCGCGCTGTCGGCCCGCCTGATCAAGGTGGTCAACAGCCCGCTGATGCGCGCCGCCGTCGAAGTCACCGACCTGCACACCGCCATCACCCGCCTGGGCATCAACTACAGCTGCAACCTGGCCATCGGCCTGGTGATCGAGCAGATCTTCCATGCCCGCGCCCCGGCGGTGGAACACAAGCTGCGGGATATCTGGGCCAACAGCCTGGAAGTCGCGGGCATCAGCTATGAACTGTGCCGACGCTACACCCAGCTCAAGCCCGACCAGGCCACCCTCGGCGGCCTGGTGCACCAGATCGGCGCCTTGCCGGTACTGATCTATGCCGAGGAGCACAACGAGCTGCTGTCCGATCCGATCTGCCTGCATTTCGTGATCGAGCAGATCCAGCCGGTGCTGGGCGACAAGATCCTCAGCGCCTGGGAATTCCCCGAGCAGTTGGTCAACGTACCCAGCCAGGTGCAGGACCTGGACCGGCGCACCGACCAGATCGACTACATCGACATCGTGCAGATCGCCCGCTGCATCAGCCAGCGCGAGCGCAGCCGGCCGCTGGCCGCCCTGCCCGCCTACCGCCACCTGGGCCTGCCCTACGGCACCGAGCTGGATATCGCCGAGCTGCTGGATGCGCGGGGCATGCTGCGCTGATCGAGCCCCGTCTGCGCCGCCCCCTTCGCGGGTAAACCCGCTCCCACAGTCACCAGCCTCCCTGTGGGAGCGGGTTTACCCGCGAATAGGACTGTAGGGACAACACATCAATCCGCGATAAAACTCACCCGCACCTTCAGCCCGCCCCGCTCGCCGTCGTGCAGGCTGATCTGCGCCAGATGCGCCCGGCAGATCTCGCCAACGATCGCCAACCCCAGGCCGCTGCCCTGGGCGCTGCGTCGGTAGAAGCGCTCGAACACCCGCTCACGCTCCTCCTCGGGAATCCCCGGCCCGTCGTCCTCGACTTCGAGCACGGCCGGCGCCAGTACCCGCAGGACCACATCGCCGCCGGGCGGCGTGTGCGCCAGGGCGTTGTCCACCAGGTTGCTGAGCAGCTCGTTGAGCAGGGTCGGCTCGCCCTTGAGCCACACCGGCGCCTCGGCCTCCAGCGCCAGGGCGACGCCACGGGCATGGGCCAGGGGCGCCATGGCCATGCCCAGTTCACGGGCCAGCTGGCTCAGGTCCAGGCGCTGGGCCCCGCCCTCGGCGATGGCCCGGGCGCCGTTTTCCACCCGCGCCAACGACAGCAGCTGGTTGGCCAGGTGGGTGAGCCGGTCGGTGCCCTGGGCCGCTGCCTCCAAGGTCTTGCGCCATTCATCCGGCTCCCGTGAGCGCAGCCCCAGTTCTACCCGAGCCTTGAGCGCCGCCAGCGGCGTGCGCAGCTCGTGGGCGGCGTCGGCGATGAACTGCGCCTGGCGTTCGAACTGGCCCCGCAAGCGCTCGGTGAAATGATTGAGGCCACGCACCAGCGGCCCCAGCTCGCGCTGCACCTGGACCACCGGCAGGGCGCGCAGGTCGTCCGGCTGGCGCTCCTCCACCGCCGTGCGCAAGCGCTCCAGCGGGCGCAGCGCGGCACTCACCGCGAACCACACCATCACCAGCGCGCCGAAGGCCAGCATGCCCAGGCGCAGCAGGGTATCGGCCATCAGCCCGCGGGCCATGCGCACCCGCGCCTCCTCGGTCTCGGCCACGCGGATCTCGGCCATGCCGTTCATGTTCGGTTCGCTCACCGCCTTGAGCAGGCTGACCACGCGCACGTCCTGGCCCAGGTAGGTGGCGTTGTAGAAGCGCGCCAGCGCCGGATAGTCGTCGGTGCGCGGCGTGCCCGGCGGCGGCGGCGGCAGGTTCTCGTAGCCGGAAATCAGCTTCTGGTGGATGTCCAGCACCTGGTAGTAGATGCGCCCGGCACTGTCGTAGGCAAAGGTGTCCAGGGCCACATAGGGCACGTCGGCGCTGAGGGTACCGTCGCGCTGCGACAGGCCGGCGGCGATGGTCCGTGCCGAGGCCAGCAGGGTCCGGTCATAGGCGGTGTCGGCGGCTTCGCGACCGTTCCAGTAGGCGCTCAAGCCACTGGCCAGCATCAGCACCACCAGCAGCAGCGCCAGGTTGCCCAGCAAGCGCCCGCGCAGGCTGCCGTTGTCACGCATCACGGTGCTCGAGCAGGTAGCCCAGGCCACGGAAGGTGACGATGGCCACCGGGTGGCCGTCGAGCTTCTTGCGCAGGCGATGGATGTAGATCTCGATGGCGTCGGGGCTGGCCTCCTCGTCGAGGCCGAACACCTGGGCCGCCAGCTGCTCCTTGCTCATCACCCGGCCAGGGCGGGCGATCAGTGCCTCGAGCACGCTCTGCTCGCGCTGGGTCAGGGTCAGCGGCTCGCTGCCCAGGCTGAAACGCCGGGTATCCAGGTCATAGACCAACGGGCCGCAGCGCTGCTGGCGCTCGCCACCGAGCACGCTGCGACGCAGCAGGGCCTTGACCCGCGCCTCCAGCTCGGTCAGCTCGAAGGGCTTGGCCAGGTAGTCGTCGGCACCCAGGTTCAGGCCGTGCACGCGGTCCTTCACATCGCTGCGGGCGGTGAGCATCAGCACCGGCAGGGTCTTGCCGCGCCCGCGCAGGCGCGCCAGTACCTCGAAACCGTCCAGGCGCGGCAGGCCGACATCCAGCACCGCCACGGCGTAGTCCTCGCTGGCCAGGGCCAGGTCGGCGGCCACGCCGTCATGCAGCACGTCCACGGTCAGGCCCTGACTCTTGAGGGCCTGGGCCACGCTTTCGGCCAGTTGCAGATGGTCTTCGACCAGCAGCACACGCATCGGATTCTCCCTGTTCGGCTGGGCTTTTTGCGCGGAGTGTAACGCCGTGGCGGGTGCTGTGAAGCCCTCGCCGGAAACCTTTCACGCTGAAAGGTTAGCGAAAGGTTGGTTGCCTAGCATCGCACCACGGTCGCCCCGCGCGCCGCAAAAAGCACCAGCAAGGTGCAACACATAAGAACAATAATTGGAGTCACCGACGATGCTGTCCATGCAGCCGCAGGCGTTCGCGCCTACCCGTTCGCTCGCCGCCCGACCTTCCGCCCTCGCCAGCGCCTTCGCCCTTGCCGGTGTCGCGCCCATGAGCCAGGCCGCCTTCTTCGAAGACAGCACGGCCACCTTCGAAACCCGCAACATGTACTTCAACCGCGACTTCCGCGACGGCACCAGCGCGCAGCAATCCAAGCGCGACGAATGGGCCCAGGGGTTCATGCTCAATTTCGAGTCCGGCTACACCGAGGGCACCGTGGGCTTCGGCCTGGACGCGCTGGGCATGGTCGGGGTCAAGCTCGACTCCAGCAAGGACCGCACGGGCACCGGCCTGCTGCCCACCCACGACGACGGCAAGGCCGCCGACGAGTACTCCAAGCTGGGCCTCACCGGCAAGGTCAAGGTCTCGCAGACCGAGCTGAAGATCGGCACGCTGATCCCCGAATTGCCCACCTTGCAGCCCAACGACGGGCGCATCCTGCCGCAGACCTTCGAAGGTGGCCTGATCACCTCGAAGGAGATCAAGGGCCTGACCTTCACCGGCGGGCGCCTGGAAAAGGCCAAGGACCGCGATGACAGCAACTGGGAAGACCTGGCCCTGAACAACAAGAACGGTCGCTTCGGCGGCACCTTCAGCGCCGACAACTTCGACATGGGCGGCCTGGACTACCAGTTCACCGACCGCATCACCGGCAGCTACCACTTCGCCCAGCTCGACGACATCTACCGCCAGCACTTCATCGGCCTGCTCGCCACCCAGCCCTGGGGCCCGGGCACCTTCGGCGCCGACCTGCGCCTGGCGGTCAGCGACGACGCCGGCGCGGCCAAGGCCGGCAAGATCGACAACACCACCGTCAACGGCATGCTCAGCTACACCCTGGGCGGGCACAAGGTCAGCGGCGCCTGGCAGCAGTTGTCCGGCGACAGCGCCTTCCCCTACGTCGATGGCGCCGACCCGTACCTGGTCAACTTCGTCCAGATCAACGACTTCGCAGGCGCCGACGAGCGCTCCTGGCAGGCGCGCTACGACTACAACTTCGCCGCCCTGGGCATCCCCGGCCTGACCTTCATGACCCGCTACATCAGCGGCGACAACGTCAGCCGCGCCGCCGGTGGCGAGGGCAAGGAGTGGGAACGCAACACCGAACTGAAGTACGTGGTACAAAGCGGCCCGTTGAAGAACGTCGCCGTGCGCCTGCGCAACGCCACCTTCCGCTCCAACTTCAGCCGCGACGCGGACGAGGTGCGGCTGCTAGTGAGCTACAGCGTGGCTCTGTGGTAACCCATAACAACAACGCTCACGGAGATAGACGATGACCTTTTCACTGCGCCGCCTCGTCCTGGCCACCGGTTGCCTGCTGCTGGCCGGCAACGCCCTGGCCGCCGAACCGAAACGCCCCGAATGCATCGCCCCGGCCTCGCCCGGCGGCGGTTTCGACCTGACCTGCAAGCTGGTGCAGAGCGCCCTGGTCAACGAGAAGATCCTCAGCAAGCCCATGCGCGTGACCTACATGCCCGGCGGCGTCGGCGCGGTGGCCTACAACGCCGTGGTCGCCCAGCGCCCGGCCGACGCCGGCACGCTGGTGGCCTGGTCCAGCGGCTCGCTGCTGAACCTGGCCCAGGGCAAGTTCGGCCGCTTCGACGAGAACGCGGTGAAGTGGCTGGCGGCGGTCGGCACCAGCTATGGCGCCATCGCGGTGAAGAGCGACTCGCCCTACAAGACCCTCGACGACCTGGTCGCAGCGCTGAAGAAGGACCCGAGCAAGGTGGTGATCGGCTCCGGCGGCACCGTCGGCAGCCAGGACTGGATGCAGACCGCGCTGATCGCCAAGGCCGCCGGGATCAACCCGCGCGACCTGCGCTACGTGGCCCTCGAGGGCGGCGGCGAGATCGCCACCGCGCTGCTGGGCGGGCACATCCAGGTCGGCTCCACCGATATTTCCGACTCCATGCCGCACATCCAGAGCGGCAACATGCGCATCCTCGCGGTGTTCTCCGACAAGCGCCTGGACGAGCCGGAAATGAAGGACATCCCCACCGCCAAGGAGCAGGGCTACGACATCGTCTGGCCGGTGGTGCGCGGCTTCTACCTGGGGCCGAAGGTCAGCGACGAGGACTATGCCTGGTGGAAGGCTTCGTTCGACAAGCTGCTGGCCTCCGAGGACTTCGCCAAGCTGCGTGACCAGCGCGAGCTGTTCCCGTTCGCCATGACCGGCGAGGAGCTGGACGGCTATGTGAAGAAGCAGGTGGCGGACTACAAGGCGCTGGCCCGTGAGTTCGGGCTGATCCAGTAAGCCACTCACACAGCTCCCTCTGTAGGAGCGGCCTTGTGCCGCGAAAGGGCCGCGAAGCGGCCCCAGGTTCTGAGCGTCAACGCATGAATCGCTGGGGCTGCTGCGCAGCCCTTTCGCGGCACAAGGCCGCTCCTACAGGGGGCCGCGCCGTGTCGAACATTACCGAGGATTCTCCCATGATCCTGCAACGCCTCTTCGCCCTGGCCCTGCTGGCGCTGTGCGCCGTGCTGGCCGTGATGGCCTGGCCCTACCAGGCCGCCTTCTCCTATGAACCGGTGGGCCCGCGCGCCTACCCGCTGCTGATGCTCGGCCTGATGAGCCTGGGCCTTTTGTACCTGGCGATCCGCCCCACGCCCATCGTGCGCAAGGACGACGAGCCGGAACTGGACCGCGAAAGCCTGATCAAGATCGCCGCCTGCGTCGGCCTGCTGATCGTCTTCGCCAGCACCTTCGAAGCCTTGGGCTTCATCCTCAGCGCCATTCTGGTCGGCGTGCCCATGGCCCGCCTGTACGGTGGCCGCTGGCTGCACAGCGCCCTCGTGGTGGTGGGCATGAGCCTGTTCCTCTACTGGCTGTTCGACCGCGTGATGGACGTGCCCCTGCCCCTCGGCCTGCTCGACGTACTGGAGAACTGACACATGGATACCTTGAGCTACCTGGGCCAGGGCTTCGGCGTCGCCCTGAGCCCGTACAACCTGGTCACCGCCCTGACCGGCACCCTGATCGGCACCGTGGTCGGCCTGCTGCCGGGCCTGGGCCCGATCAACGGCGTGGCCCTGCTGATCCCCATTGCCTTCGCCCTCGGCCTGCCGCCTGAGTCGGCGCTGATCCTGCTCGCTGCCGTGTACCTGGGCTGCGAATACGGCGGGCGTATCAGTTCGATCCTGCTGAACATCCCCGGCGAAGCCTCCACCGTGATGACCACCCTGGACGGCTACCCCATGGCTCGCCAGGGCCTGGCCGGCGTGGCCCTGTCGCTGTCGGCCTGGAGTTCGTTCATCGGCGCCTTCATCGCCACCTGCGGCATGGTGCTGTTCGCCCCGCTGCTGGCGAAATGGGCGATCGCCTTCGGGCCGGCGGAGTACTTCGTGCTGATGGTGTTCGCCATCGTCGCACTCGGCGGCATGGCCGGCGACAAGCCACTGAAGACCTTCATCGCCGCGCTGATCGGCCTGTTCCTCTCGGCGGTGGGCATCGACGCCAACAGCGGCGTGTATCGCTTCACCGGCGACAGCGTGCACCTGGCCGACGGCATCCAGTTCGTGGTGCTGGTGCTGGGCCTGTTCTCCATCAGCGAGATCCTCCTGCTGCTGGAAAAGACCCACCACGGTCACGTGGCGGTCAAGGCCACCGGGCGCATGCTGTTCAACCTCAAGGAAGCGGCCTCGGTGTTCTTCGTCAACATCCGTTGTGGCCTGCTGGGCTTCTTCATGGGCGTGTTGCCGGGAGCCGGCGCGACCCTGGCCAGTGCCGTGGCCTACATGACCGAAAAACGCATCGCCGGCGACAAAGGCAAGTTCGGCAAGGGCGACGCCCGTGGCCTGGCCGCGCCGGAAACCGCCATCGGCGCCTCCTGCTGCGGCGCCCTGGTACCGATGCTGACCCTCGGCGTGCCAGGCTCCGGCACCACCGCGGTGATGATCGGCGCGCTGACCCTGTACAACATCACCCCCGGCCCGCTGCTGTTCGAACAACAGCCGGACATCGTCTGGGGCCTGATCGCCTCGCTGTTCATCGCCAACCTCATGCTCATCATCCTCAACGTGCCGATGATCCGTGTCTTCACCCGCATCCTCGCCGTGCCGAACTGGGCGCTGGTGCCGGTGATCGCGATCATCACCGCGATCGGCGTGTACGCGGTGCATGCCACCACCTTCGACCTGTTCCTGATGGTCGGCATCGGCATCATGGGCTACATCCTGCGCAAGCTGGACTTTCCGCTGTCGCCGATCCTGCTGGGCTTCATCCTCGGCGGGCTGATGGAGCAGAACCTGCGCCGCGCGCTGTCGATCTCCAACGGTGAACTGGGCATCCTCTGGTCGAGCCCGATCAGCATGGGCGTGTGGGTGCTGGTGGTGTGCATGCTGAGCCTGCCGCTGCTGCGCATCTGGCGCAAACGTGCCCTGCAGCGCCGGGCCATGGCCGATGCCTGATCGGTCGTTGCCTCTGTTCTGGGCCACCGGGCTGGTCGGTCTTGCCGGCGGATTTCTCGCCAGCAAGGTCGGCTGGCCCTTGCCGTGGATGGTCGGTTCGTTGCTGGCGATCATCCTGGTGCGCTGCCTGACCCCCTGGCAGCTCAGCGAAATCCCCAATGGCCGCAAATGCGGGCAATGGATCATCGGCATCGGCATCGGCCTGCACTTCACCCCGGCGGTGATCGAGCAGGTGGCCAGCCACTTCGCGCTGATCTTCTTCGGTGCATTGTTCACCACCCTCTCCAGTGTGATCAGCGTGTGGCTGCTGCGGCGCACCGGTGAAGACCGCGCCACGGCGTTCTTCGCCAGCATGCCGGGCGGTTCGGGCGAGATGGTCAACCTCGGCGCGCGCAACGGCGCGGTGCTCAGCCAGGTGGCCGCGGCGCAGAGCCTGCGGGTGCTGGCGGTGGTGTTGTGCGTGCCGGCGCTGTTCAAGTTCTTGCTTGGCGATGGCGTGCCGCTGAACCATGCCGGCAGCGTGAGCTGGGGCTGGCTGGCGTTGATCGCGCCGCTGGGGGTGCTGGTGGCGTTGCTCTGGCAGCGCCTGCGCCAGCCCAATCCCTGGTTGTTCGGGCCGTTGCTGGTGGCAGCCAGCGTGAGCCTGGCGGGCAACCTGCAGATCGGCCTGCCCAACGGCGCCAGCCAGATCGGCCAGTGGCTGATCGGTAGCGGCCTGGCCTGTCACTTCAATCGTGCGTTCTTCCGCCGGGCGCCGTCGTTCCTTGGCCGGGCCTTGCTCGCCACGGCGCTGTGCATGCTGATCGCCGCAGGCGCGGCCTGGGCGTTGAGCCTGCTGACGCACCTGGACCTGCGCTCGCTGACGCTGGGGATGATGCCCGGGGGCATCGCCGAGATGAGCCTGACGGCGGAGACCCTGCAACTGTCCGTGCCGCTGGTGACGGCGTTGCAGGTGATGCGCTTGTTGTTCGTGCTGTTCCTGGCCGAGCCGTTGTTCCGGCGCTGGAACGCCAGCCCATAGAGATGTACTGGCTTCTTCGCGGGTAAACCCGCTCCCACAGGTACGGCGCAGGCCCTGAAAGGCAGCGCATTCTCTGTGGGAGCGGGTTTACCCGCGAAGAGGCCCGCGCAATCCTTCAGCCAATCACAACGGCGGCAACGCCCATTCGATCGGCGCCATCCCGCGTTGCTCCAGGAAGCTGTTGGTGCGGCTGAAATGCCCACAACCAAAGAACCCACGGTAAGCCGACAATGGCGATGGATGCACCGACTTGAGCACCAGGTGCTTGCTGGCATCGATCAGCTTCTGCTTGCTCTGCGCATGGGCACCCCACAGCAAGAACACCACGTTCGGGCACTGTTCGCTGACCACCTGGATGATCCGGTCGGTGAAGAACTCCCAGCCTTTCTTCGCGTGGGACGCGGCATTGGCGCGCTCCACGGTCATGGTGGTGTTGAGCAGCAGCACGCCCTGCTCGGCCCAGCTCTGCAGGTAGCCATGCGCGGGGATCGGCAGGTTGAGGTCGCGCTGCAGCTCCTTGTAGATGTTGACCAGCGACGGCGGCGTGGGGATACCCGGCTGCACCGAGAAGCACAGGCCATGGGCCTGGCCCGGACCGTGGTACGGGTCCTGGCCGAGGATGACCACCTTGACCTGCTCCAGCGGCGTGGAATTCAGGGCGTTGAAGATCAGCGGCCCAGGTGGGTAGATCTCCTTGCCGGCGGCGTACTCCGCACGCAGGAACTCGCGCAGCTGCTGCATGTAGGGCTGGTCGAACTCGGCGCGCAGCGCGGCCTTCCAGCTGGGTTCGAGTTTGATGCGATCGTCGTCGGTCATGGGGGCATCCAAAAGCAAAGTGCCGCGACACTAGGAAAGCCGGGCCGGCTTGTCAATCGATCCGACCGACGACCGGCAGCTTCGCCGCGGCAGGCCATACTGAGGGGATGACCTGCGCGAGGTAGTCCATGTCCATTCAATGCGAGGTACTGACCGGCGCCGACGGCGCCCGTATCGGCATCGCCACCCTGGACGCGCCCAAGGCGCTCAACGCCCTGACGCTGCCCATGATCGAAGTGCTCGACGAACGGCTGCGCGCCTGGGCCAGCGATCCCGGGATCGTCTGCGTGCTGCTGCGCGGCAATGGGCCGAAGGCCTTCTGTGCCGGCGGCGATGTCCGTGCCCTGGTCGAGGCCTGCCGCGAACACCCCGGCAGCGTGCCGCCGCTGGCCGCGACCTTCTTCGCCAGCGAGTACCGCCTCGACCATCGCCTGCACACCTACCCCAAGCCCTTGCTGTGCTGGGGCCACGGCCATGTACTGGGCGGCGGCATGGGCCTGCTGCAAGGCGCCGCAGTGCGTATCGTCACCCCCAGCAGCCGCCTGGCGATGCCGGAAATCAGCATCGGCCTGTACCCGGATGTCGGCGCCAGCTGGTTCCTCGCCCGCCTGCCGGGCAAGCTCGGCCTGTTCCTGGGGCTGACCGGCGCCCCGCTCAATGCCCGTGACGCACTGGACCTGGACCTGGCCGATCGGTTCCTGGGCGAGCACCAGCAGGAGGCGCTGATCGAGGAACTGCTGCAATTGAACTGGCAGGAGCAGACCGCCCTGCAGCTCAACAGCCTGCTCAAGGCCGAGCAGCACCGCGCCTGCGCCGAACTGCCGCAAGGCCAGTGGCTGGCGCGCCGCGCCGTGATCGACGAAGTGCTCGACGTGGCCGACCCGGTGGCGGCCTGGCGGGCCCTGGCCGGCCTGGCCACGCACGCCGATCCCTTGCTGGCGGCGGCCGGCCAACGCCTGCACGAGGGCTGCCCGCTGACGGCGCACCTGGTGTGGGAGCAGATCCGTCGGGCGCGGCACCTGTCACTGGCGCAGGTATTCCAGATGGAATATGCCCTCAGCCTGAACTGCTGCCGTCACCCGGAGTTCAGCGAAGGGGTGCGCGCCCGTCTGCTGGACAAGGACAACACCCCCCGCTGGCACTGGCCGGATGTGGCGCAGGTGCCGGCGGCGGTGGTGGAGGCGCATTTCAGCAAGGTCTGGGAGGGGCGCCATCCGTTGGCGGAACTGGGATGACGTCAGTGCCCTGTCAACGCGACCAGCCCCGCTCGCCACCCCGGCCCCCATCGGGTCGACGGTCACGGTTGCCCTGCCCGTTGGAGTGCCAGCGATCGCCCCGGCGATCGTCATTGCGGTAGTCGTGGCGGTCGCGATCCCGACCGTAGTCGTAGCGCTGGCGGTTGCCATAGTCGTAACGCGGATTCCCGTGCCAGCGCGGTTGCATGCCGGGCGCCGGATAAGGGCGATACTGCGGCACCGGCGCCGGCCTGTAGTAACGCGGCGCAGGCTGGTAGTAGTAGCGGGTCTGCGGTACCACGTAATAGCGGTCCTGGCGGTAGTAGCCTGGGTAAACGTAGCGATCGCTGGTGTAGTAGTCGCTGCGGTAATAGCCGCCGCTCTCGTAGTAAGGGGCGCAGGCGGAGGTCAGCAGTCCTAGCAGGACGACGAGCAGGATTCGTGGGTACATGGCGGCCTCCTGGACCGCAGGGGTGCCCGGCACAGCGACGCTGGCGGACGTCGACGACAAGCAGTTGGTCGACACAGGATAAGACCGTCGAAACAGGGTTCAGTGCCATTTACGCAACAAATTGAAACAGGTCCTATACCCCTGAAAAACATGCAGTCATTTTTCGGTCATCTCACTAGAATGTGGCCACCGGCACACTTCACGGGACGATCATGCCCTCGCCTTCCGCCCTGTTCTCGCAACGCTCGCTGATCTTCGCCCTGCTGCTGTTGCTGGCCGGCGGCTTCCTCGCCACCTCGCTGCTCGGCTACTACGCCTCGCGCGGGGCGATCCGCGACGGCATCGTCAACACCGAGTTGCCGCTGACCTCCGACAACGTCTATTCGGAGATCCAGAAGGACCTGATCCGCCCGGTGCTGATCGCCTCGATGATGGCCCAGGACACCTTCCTGCGCGACTGGGTACTGGCCGGCGAACAGGACACCGGGCGCATCACCCGCTACCTGGGCGCGGTGATGGGCAGCCAGGCCACCTGCACCAGCTTCTTCGTCTCCGACCGCAGCTTCACCTACTACCAGGCCAAGGGCGTGCTCAAGCAGGTGCAGGCCGACGCCTGGCGCGACGCCTGGTACTTTCGCCTGCGCCAGTCGAGCAAGCCCTACGAGATCAACGTCGACCTGGACATGGCCAACCAGGACAAGCTCACCGTGTTCATCAACCACCGGGTGCTCGACTACCAGCAGCGTTTCATCGGCGCCGCCGGCGTGGGTTTGAGCGTGGATTCGGTGGTCCGACTGATCGACGACTACCAACGGCGCTACCAGCGCTCGGTGCTGTTCGCCGACGCCCAGGGCAAGGTCCTGCTGACCGGCTCCGACGGAGGCCCTCATGGCCTGCGCGCCGGACAGCAACTGGCCGACAGCAGCCAGTGGCAGGACCTGCTGGCACGCATGCCGACACCGGCCAGCGGCAGCCACGAGTACGCCGACAACGACGGGCACAGCCATTTCCTCAATGTGCGCCTGCTGCCGGAGCTGGACTGGTACCTGCTGGTGGACAAGCGCGAAACCGGCGCCCTGGACCGCATCCGCCAGTCGCTGTACCTGAACCTGGCGATCTGCGCCATGATCACCCTGGTGGTCCTGTCGCTGCTCAATGCCATGATCAAGCGGCACCAGGACAACGCCGAGGCACTGGCCACCCTCGACAGCCTCACCGGCCTGCCCAATCGCCGCAGTTTCGACCTGCTGGCCGGCCAGGCACTCATCGAGGCCCAGCGTGACAGCGCGCCGCTGGTCGCCCTGCTGATCGACCTCGACCACTTCAAGACCCTCAACGACACCCATGGCCACCTGGCCGGCGACGAAGTGCTGCGCCAGTTCGCCAATGTGCTGCAGGGCAGCCTGCGCCAGTCCGATATACTGTGCCGCTGGGGTGGCGAGGAGTTCGTCGTGCTGCTGCGCGAAGCCGAAGGCCGCCAGGCCATCGAGGTGGCGCAAAAGATCCGCCGGCGCACCGAGCAACTGACCTTCAGTCATGCCGACCAGCCACTGCGCCTGACCGTGAGCATCGGCCTGTCCGCCCTGCAGCGCGACGACAGTCTGCACAGCCTGCTGACCCGCGCCGACCACGCGCTCTATCGTGCCAAACAAGGCGGACGCAATCGCGTCTGCAGCGAAATGCCCGGACCCGACCATGCCTGATCCTCGACACTGCCCCGCCTGCGGCGCCCTCAACCAGTGCGGCCTGGCCGACCCGCGCAACGCCGCGCAAGGCTGCTGGTGCTTCGACGTGGCCATCGACCCGGCGCTGATCGAGGCCCTGCCTGCCGAGCTGCGCGACAAGGCCTGCCTGTGCCCGCGCTGCGCGCAGGTCGATGATCAGCTCAAGGCAGCACCAGCGCGTACGATCCGCTAGACTGCGCGCCGATTTCCCGCAAGCGACCCACCCCATGCGCCTCGACCGATTCCTCGGCAACCTGCCCTGCTACAACCGCCAGCAAGTGCGCCTGCTGCTGGCGCAGCGGCGCGTGCGCGTGGATGGCCTGCCGACCGGCGACCCGCTGCTGGAGGTGCGCGAGTTCAACCGCGTCGAGGTCGACGAGCAGCTGCACCAGGCCGGGCGTCCGGCGCGCTACCTGATGCTGCACAAGCCCGCCGGGTGCGTCAGCGCCACCCAGGACTCGCAACACCGCACCGTGCTCGACCTGCTGCCGGCGGAGCTGCGCGAGGACCTGCACATCGCCGGGCGCCTGGACTACAACACCACCGGGCTGATGATCCTGACCAACGATGGCCAGTGGTCGCGACGCCTGACCCAGCCACGGACCAAGCAACCCAAGACCTATCTGGTGCACACCGAGGACGAGATCGGTGCACATTACATCGATCGGTTCCGCGAAGGGTTCTACTTCGCCTTCGAAGACCTCACCACCCTGCCCGCGCAGCTGGACATCCTCGGCCCCCGCTGCGCGCGCCTGGCCATCGTCGAGGGCCGCTATCACCAGGTGAAGCGGATGTTCGGGCACTTCCAGAACAAGGTGGTGGGACTGCATCGGGAAAGCATGGGGTCGATCATACTGGACCCGATATTGCATCCGGGAGAGTTCAGGGCGCTGACCGCCGAGGAAATCGCCTCGGTCTGAGTTACACCGCCCTGCTGGATATCAGGACTCACGCGTTCCCCTGTAGGAGCGGCCTTGTGTCGCGAAAGGACCGCATAGCGGCCCCGGGATTTCAGCGTTAATACAAAGATCGCCGGGGCCGCTGCGCGGCCCTTTCGCGACACAAGGCCGCTCCTACAGGGCGTGTATGCAGCTCGCCCGCCATTCGGCGGTTTCCCACGAAAGATTGCCCCAACGGCACTTGCGCGATCCCGCCCGCGCTGCTTGACTGCTAACTCGTCGGTCTGCATGTGACTCAACGGTCACAACCGCAGTCCAAGACGCCCTTTACCGGCCACCCGGGGTCTCGATGCCCTGGGGCACGGTAATCGCCCGCACAACAATACCGTCGTCTACAAGCGTCAAGGATCGACACAAGGGCCCACCGGTTTCAGTTCCAGGCGAATGCCTACCTGTCATAAAGCACGTGCACCCTAATGGCCTGTCCGGTCGATTCGGCGCCCAACCCGCCTGCCGATCGCACACGCCACCAGGTTGACGCGAATACCCTTTTTGCGCCAGGAGTCGATGACATGAGGCCAGAAATCGCTGTACTTGATATCCAAGGGCAGTACCGGGTTTACACGGAGTTCCATCGCGCGGAAGGCGCCGAGAAGACGATCATCCTGATCAATGGCTCATTGGCCACCACGGCGTCCTTTGCACAGACAGTGCGCAACCTGCACCCACAGTTCAACGTGGTGCTGTACGACCAGCCGTACGCCGGCAAGTCCAAACCCCACAACCGCCATGAACGGCTACTGACCAAGGAAACCGAGGCACACATCCTGCTCGAGCTGATCGAACACTTCCGTGCCGATCACGTGATGTCGTTCTCCTGGGGCGGCGCCTGCACCTTGCTGGCGCTGGCGCACCAGCCGCGGCTGGTGAAGAAGGCCATCGTCAGCTCGTTCTCGCCGGTGATCAACGAACCGATGCGCGACTACCTGGAGCGCGGTTGCCGGTACCTGGCCGACTGCGACCGCTACCAGGTGGGCAACCTGGTCAACGACACCATCGGCAAGCACCTGCCGTCGCTGTTCAAGCGCTTCAACTACCGGCACGTCAGCAGCCTGGACAGCCACGAGTACGCGCAGATGCACTTCCACATCAACCAGGTGCTCGAGCATGACCTGGAGCGGGCGCTGAAGGCCGCGCGCAACATCGACATCCCGGTGCTGTTCATCAACGGTGACCGCGACGAGTACACCACCGTCGAGGATGCCCGCCAGTTCAGCCGCCATGTCGGACGCAGCCAGTTCAGCGTGATCCGTGACGCCGGCCACTTCCTCGACATGGAGCACAAGGCCGCCTGCGAGGACACCCGCAGCGCGATGCTCGGTTTCCTCAAGCCGGCGCTGCGCGAAACCCGCCACCGCTACACACAGGAAGCGGGGCAGCATGCACTGGCCATCTGAGCGCATCGGCGTCCTGTAGCCCTCGATACTCGCAGGCTACGGGCCGCCGACAGGCTTTTTTACAGCCTTGGGCTTCTCATTCGAGGAGGGTTCTGGTAAAAAGTCGTGCTTCGAAGCGGGTATAGTTTATTGGTAAAACTATAGCTTCCCAAGCTATTGAGGAGGGTTCGATTCCCTCTACCCGCTCCAACTCGCATTCCCTGCACGACGTTCCAACAACGTCGTCGCTGTCTAAAGGAGCCTCGGCTCCTTTTTTCGTTTCTGCGCCAAAGCATTGATCTGGCCTCCCCCTCGACCCGGACTAACCCCGCCAGCCAGCAGCCAAAGCGTTCTGCCTTTCTGACGCGGGATGTTGTCCTCAGGGGAGAGTCTCCTCGTCTTGCCTATCTCGGTCTTCAAACGCCGACCGAACGGCCTCCACGATTCGCGCTGCCAAGCGCTCATCCTCGAGCTGCGGATAGTCTTCCTGAGCTTGCCGGAAACACTCCAGCCATTCTCCTTGACCGCGCGAATGATGCGATTTGCATCCTGGTCTGGCATCTCCACGACGTCTTTGAGCCGCTCCTGGGCGAGCTGGAAGATGACGAGGATCCTGGCTTCATCCGCCATCTCCGTCCGAATCGTGTGCTCGACGACGCGCGCCGTATAGAGAACATGTGCGGTCAGATCCGGATAGCGCCAGGCGAAGCGTGCATCTTCGTAGTCGTCGAACTCGAAGTTGCTCGGTGTACCGTCTTCGTAGGTCACGAGCCTGCCAAAGCGATAGGATGCCGCATAGCGCCGCATGAAGGGGCGAGAGAACACCTCCAGTGTCGCATCATAGCCGGCACGGAACTCGGCCGAGCTGGAATCTCTTCGTATTTGAGCCCGAATTCGAAGTGACCTGCAAAATCGTCGTCGGGCCGATAGTTGGGCGGATACTTGTTTTCTACCTGACTCCCGGTGTCGCGGCTTGCCCGCACCGTGCCGATGGTCGAATCGACGCGTAGAGGCTGCACCGGATCAATGCCGTACCGAGTGGCTAGTGCCTTGAAACCGACCTGCATGGGAAAATCCTCTACCGAAAGCCCAAAAACGCTACTTTTATTTAGATATCACACTAAAACAATACCCTCAGCCGTGAGATACAAAAATGTTACAGAACACACAAATCGCTACTGACTCCAACTATCACCTTAAAAATGTTAATGAAAGCACTATTTCAACGCCCTCGACCCGCCCCAACTCGCATTTCCCGCGCGGCATTCCAACAACGTCGTCGCTGTCAAAAGGAGCCTCGGCTCCTTTTTTCGTTTCCAGCGTTCCTTTCTTGATCTGGCCCATGGCCAGCGCCGCGCCGATTGGCTTGAATGCCCAGTGATTCGCGGCGCATAACCGCTACGCTTTCTGAAACATTTCCAAAGGACTGCGCATGTTTCTCTCCCGCTGGCTACCAGGCCTGGCCAACCTGTTGCATTACCGCCGCGAGTGGTTCCACGCTGACCTGCAGGCCGGCCTGTCGGTGGCGGCGATCCAGATCCCCATCGCCATCGCCTATGCGCAGATCGTCGGCCTACCACCGCAGTACGGTCTGTACGCCTGCGTGCTGCCGATGATGGTCTATGCACTGGTCGGCAGCTCACGCCAGTTGATGGTCGGCCCGGATGCCGCCACCTGCGCCATGATCGGCGGGGCCGTGGCGCCACTGGCCATGGGCGACCCGCATCGCATCGCCGAGCTCTCGGTGATCGTCACCGTGCTGGTGGGCGTGATGCTGATCGCCGCCGGGGTGGCCCGGGCCGGCTTCATCGCCAGCTTCTTCTCGCGGCCGATCCTCATCGGCTACCTCAACGGCATCGGCCTGAGCCTGCTCGCCGGGCAACTGTCGAAGGTAGTGGGCTTCAAGATCGAAGGCGACGGTTTCATCCTCAGCCTGGTCAACTTCCTCCAGCGCCTGGGCGAGATCCACTGGCTGACCCTGGCCATCGGCCTGGCCGGGTTGGGCCTGCTGATCTGGCTGCCGCGACGCTACCCGCGACTGCCGGCGGCACTGGTGACCGTGGTGGTGTTCACCGCCCTGGCCGGGCTGTTCGGTCTTGACCGTTATGGGGTGGCGATCCTCGGCCCGGTGCCGGCGGGCATCCCGGAACTGGCCTGGCCGCAGAGCAGCCTGGCGGAAACCAAGAGCCTGCTGCGCGACGCCTTGGGTATCGCCACCATCAGTTTCTGCAGCGCCATGCTCACCGCCCGCAGCTTCGCCGCCCGCCATGGCTACGCGATCAACGCCAACCACGAGTTCCTCGCCCTGGGCGTGAGCAACCTGGCCGCCGGCATATCCCAGGGCTTTGCCATCAGCGGCGCCGACTCGCGCACCGCGGTCAACGACATGGTCGGCGGCAAGAGCCAGCTGGTGGGCATCATCGCCGCGCTGGTGATCGCCCTGATCCTGCTGTTCTTCACCGCGCCCATGGCCTGGATTCCCCAGGCCGCGCTGGGCGCGGTGCTGCTGATGGCAGGCTGGGGACTGATCGACGTGAAGTCGCTCAAGACCATCCGCAAGCTCAGCCGCTTCGAGTTCTGGCTGTGCCTGCTGACAACGGTCGGCGTGCTCGGCCTGGGTGTGTTGCCGGGCATCGTGTTCGCCGTGACCCTGGCCATCCTGCGCCTGCTCTACAGCATCTACCAGCCCACCGACGCCGTGCTGGGCTGGGTGCCGGGCATCGAGGGCCAGGTGGACGTGCGCCAGCACAAGGACGCCCGCACCGTGCCAGGCTTGGTGGTGTACCGCTTCGACGACGCGATCCTGTTCTTCAATGCCGACTACTTCAAGATGCGCCTGCTCGAGGCCGTGCAGGGCGTGGAGAAACCACAGGTGGTGCTGTTCGACGCGGAGGCCGTGACCAGCATCGACGTCAGTGGCGTGGCGGCCCTGCGCGAAGTGCGCGACACCCTCGCCGCCCAGGGCATCCACTTCGCCATCGCCCGCGCCCGTGGCACCTTCCTGCGCATGCTGGTGCGTTCCGGGATGGCGCGGGAGATGGAGGACAAGCTGCTGTTCGGCTCGGTACGGGCGGGGATTCGGGCGTATCGGGTGTGGCGTAACAGGGTTCGGCGGGAGGGGGCGAACGAGTAACGGAAAGGGACTACGCCATCACCAGAAGGGAATGATGCAGCTACGCAGTCACCAATCGGTAGCCTTGCCATTCATTTTCAACGCGTAGCATTGATCCCAGGATCAACTACGCCAGTGGCGTACCTTCTGCTATGCTCTTCACCGAAACACCCATCTTCACCAAGCGCGTCAGAGAGCTGCTCGACGATGAGGCCTACCGAATGCTTCAAGTCCGCCTCATGATGTGGCCCGACGCAGGAGAGCTTGTTGAGGGAACCGGCGGCCTGCGCAAGATCCGCGTCGCGGCAAATGGGCATGGAAAGCGTGGTGGCGCCCGGGTCATCTACTACCACTTCATCGCCGCTTCCCAAATTGCCATGCTGTACATCTACCCAAAGAATGAGCAGTCAGACCTTTGCGCCACGCAGCGCAAAGCACTGAAAGCTGTTATCGAACACTGGAGCCAGCCATGAGCCGTTTCTTCGACGAACTGATGGAAAGCGTTGAACAAATGGATGAGATCATCCAAGGTCAACGCCCTCCCTCCCGCCAGTTCGAAATCGACGCCCTCCAGGTCAGGAGCATCCGCAAGGCGACCGGGCTATCTCAGGCACGCTTTGCCGAGATGATCGACGTGCAGGTGGCCACCTTGCGTAACTGGGAGCAGGGACGTCGAGAACCTACAGGGCCGGCCAAAGCCCTCCTGAGGGCCATCCATAACGATCCTGATCATGTTCTGAAAGCACTTTCCCACTGAGCACGCACGACGTCCCTTGAACGGGACGTCTACTCGATCTACGGCACACAAGCCCGCGCATCAGCCTGTGTCCCCTGCCCAAGCAAGCTGATCAACCCACAGGGCAGGCTCCCCCGCCACTGCAGGTAGTCATGGCCGGCAGGAAACTCCACCTGTTCCACCCGGTACCCCTTGGCCATCAGCACATCGCGCAGATGGCGGTTGGTATCGAGGATCCTCGGCCCCTCGAACAGCCCCGCTTGCAGGTAGAACCGCAACGGCTGGCGTGGCGCCTTGACGTACTCGCGGGTCAACCAGCCGGGCTCGTCGCCGGCCATCGGCCACCAGTAGGAACCGGACATGCTCAGCACATTGCCGAACAATTCCGGATGCCTGAGGCCCATGTAGGCCGACGCCAGGCCGCCGTAACTGGACCCGGCGACCACGGTGCGCGAAGCCGGTGCCGCCAGCCCTTGGTGGCTGGCCCAGGGCATCAACTCTTCGGCCATGAACCGGGCGAACAGCGGGTTGGGCGGCAACTCCCGCTCGCGGCTTTCGCTGCTGGGGTTGGCGATGATCAGCGCCGCGGTGGGCGGGATCAGGCCGTCGGCAATCAGGTTGTCGAGTATCGTCGGGGTCGGCACCTGGCGGGTGTAGGCATGGGCATCGAACAGCACCAGCAAGGCCTGGTCGGCCTTGCCCGGGCGCCAGCCCGCCGGGCGGTAGAGGTAGACATCGCGCTCGTTGCCCAGCACCTCGCTGGCCAGGCGCTTGCGCGCCAGGCTACCACGGGCCACCCCGGCGCGCTCGGCCACCCACGGCTGGGGCGCCGCATCCGCAAGCTCCAGCCGTGAGCGCGACAACCAGGCATCGCCGCTGGCGTCGGCAAAGGTGTTCGGGTTAAGCGGATCACGCCGGGTGCTGGCGAGGATCACCCGACGATCATCGGACACCGGCACATCCGGTGCCATCTGGTAACTCAGGCGGGTGGCCGCAGGCACCTCGAAGCTGTGGAACCAGACATCGCTCGCGCCCAGCCGGGACAGCGGTTCGTGATTGCCCGTGGGGGCGCCGAACATCCGCACGTTGTCCCGCGCCCCACGCCAGAGGAAGGTGACCAGGCGCTTGCCAGGTTGCCCGGGGACCGCCTCGACCAAGGGCGTTCCCTCACTGGCACGGGCCTGCCAGAACACATCGGTAGCGCCTCCAGCTGCCAGGTGCTGCTGCAGGGCGCGCAGGGTCGGGCTGGCAAGGGGCGCGGGCGTACGGCGTTGCTCACCGACAGGCAGGACCTGCTCCAGGCTCAGGCTGAAGCGCGCCGCCGGGCGGATCGCCAGGGGTTCGGCGCGCACCGCGTAGCGACCGTCCTGCGGCGCGACGAAGAGGAACTCGCGAGGCTGGTCCAGGCCGTCGATCAGCAGGCGCAACGCCCCCCCTTTGGCGTCCAGCAGGCGCAGGCTGACATCACCGTCGACCCGGCCCCGAACCAGGTCCCCTGCCTTGAGGGCCAACTGCCAGACTGGCGGACGCGCAGCATCAACCTGACCGGCGACCGGCTTTCCTACCTCGAGGTCGGCGGGCGCGGCGGCCAGGGCCGCATTCGAACAGAGCGCGGCCAGCAGCCATGCACCGCTCAAGCGCTTGAATCGCTGCATGCTCACCTCAGAAGTCGACACTGGCGGAGAGTTTGAGCGTGCGCGGTTCGCTGACGGTGGCATAGCCATCGTTGAACACCCCGGCCCAGTAAGCGCGGTTCTCGACGTTCTCCAGGCTGGCACGCAGGGTCACCTCCTTAGTCAGCACCTTGGTCGCGTAGCGGGCGCCGAGGTCGTAGCGGGTCCACTGCGGGATCTTCAGCTGGTTGGCGGAATCGAGGTACTGGGAGCTGCTGTGGATACCCAGGGCGGTCAAGGTGAGGCCCTCGACCCCAGGCAGGTCCCACTCGGCGCCAAGGTTGGCCGACCAGGCCGGCACGCCGCGGGCGGTGTTGCCGTCCATGGCGCCATTGGCGGTCTTGCTCAGCACCGCACGGGTATAGGTCACGCCACCGAGCAGGCGCACGCTGGGGACGACTTCGCCGAACATCGTCCACTCCACGCCACGGTTGCGCTGCTCGCCGTCATCGTTGTAGCGATTGCTGGGCTTGTCGTAGATCATGCTGGGCTTGTCGATCTGGAACACCGCCAGCGTGTGGGTGAAGTCGCCCAGGTCCCATTTCACCCCAGCCTCCATCTGCTTGGCGACATAGGGCGCGAACTGCTCGCCGTAGTTGGCGGCCTTCTGGTCGGTGACCATGCCGCCCTGGGTCAGGCCCTCGATGTAGTTGGCATACAACGACACCGGCGCTTCCCAGGGCTTGAGCACGATACCCACGGCCGGGGTCAGCTTCTGCTCGTCGTACGAAGGGTTGCTCATTTTCTGCCGCACACGCTGGGAGCGGACCCCGAGGGTGAGCAGCACACGCTCGTCCATGAAGCCCAGGGTATCGGCCACGGCAAAGCTCGACAGGGTGTTGTCGCCGGTCTTGGTGCTGCTGCCGTGGTCGCCGGCGATGATCGCCTTGCCCGGGTGGTAGATGTTGGTGGGGTACTTGGCTCCGGTGACCGTCGGCGCACGGCCGATGTCCTGGTGCAGCAAGGTGGTGCTGAGCACCATCTGGTGGCTGACCGTGCCGGTCATGAAGTTGCCGCGCAGACCGGCCTCGGTGGACAGGCTGTGGGTGTAGCCGGCCTGGTTGTAGGTTTCCCCCGTGGCCGTGCCGTCGGCCTTGTTCACCACCACCCGGGTGCCGTTGAGAAAGCCGTCGTAGCGGGTGCGGGCGCCACCGACGCTGGCGTAGGCGGCCCAGCTGTCATCCAGCTGGTACTCGCCACGCACCACCACGGCCTTGCTGATCTGCCGGGCGTGGATGCCTTCAAGGATGTTGGTGTCCGGCTTGGGTGCACGGGTTACATGATTGAGGCCACTGAAACCGGCCATCATCGGGCTGCCGTTCTCCAGTTTCTCGTGGTTTTCGTAGGCATCCAGTTCGAGCTTGAAATCATCGCCACGGTAATCCAGCGCCAGCGCCGCCAGGGTACGGTCCTTGGACTGTTCGTCGACGCCCGTGTCGCCGCTGCCGTAGACGCCATTGAAGCGAACTCCGAAACGGCCATCGGCGAAACGCCGGCCGACATCGATATGCTCGGCGACATAGCCATCGGAGACGTAGCTGGTGGTCAAGCGGGTCAACGGCGCATCGCCGGCACGCTTGGGCACCAGGTTGACCACCCCACCCACGCCACCGTTGGGCGCCATGCCATTGAGCAACGCGCCCGGCCCCTTGAGCACTTCGACGCGCTCGAGGAATTCGGTCGGCACGTGACCATCGGGCGCCAAGCCGTAGAGACCACCCAGCGCCAGCTCGGTGGAGTCCAGGGCATAACCACGGATCATGAAGTTCTCGTAGGCATGCCCTTCACCGGTGCTGAAGCGGATCGACGGGTCATTGCGCAATACCGCGCCGACCGTGCCGCTCTGTTGATTCTCGATGGTCTTGGCGGTGTAGGCGGTGACGCTGAAGGGGGTCTCCATCAGGTCGCGGTTGCCCAGCATGCCGATACGCGCGCCCCGGGCCACCTGGCCACCGCTGTAGCTTTCCGGCAGGTCGCTGTTGAAGCCCGAGGCATTGACCGTGGTCGCCCCCAGGGTCAGGGCCCCCTGGCCGGTCGGGCCGCGCAGGATGATCACACCGTTTTCTTCCACCGCCACCAGGTCGCTGCCGGCCAGCAGCTGGCGCAGGGCCTGCAGCACCGTGTAGCGGCCCTGCAAGGCAGGCGCGTTGCGCCCGGCCAGTACACGGCTGTCGGCGGCGATCGCCACCCCTGATGCATGGGCCAGGGCATGCACCGTGGCCTCCAGCGACTGACCCGGCAGGTCGAGGTTCAGCGGCTGGCTGTCGGCCAGGGCCAGGCTGCTGCCGCCAAGGGCGCAGGCCAGGGCCAGGCGCCGCAGGGTGCCGGGGAGGCGGGAGGTGAAAAGCGACATGATCGGTCCTTGCAGGAGGTGGGTTCACTGCTGATGACGCGGCAGCGGCGGTTTACCCCTCAAAACAATTTCGCGGGATTTCAGCGCGGTGCGACCAGGCTCTGCTCCCCCTGCTCCAGCAGCCTGACCGGCAGGATCCCCGGCAACGCTTCGAGCAACGCCTCGGGGCGGTCGCTTGGGAAACTGCCCGTCAAGCGCAGGTTGGCCACCCCCGGATCGACCCGCACAGTCCGCCCGACATAGGCATTGAGCTCGCCGATCACCTCGACCAGCGGCTGGTCGGTGAACGACCACCAACCCCGCTGCCAGTGCGCCAGGTCCGGACCGAACCGGCCACCGGCACGCAAGCTGCCCAGCCGCCCCTGGCCATCCAGGCAGATGCGTTCGCCGGCCTGCAGCATCTGCTCGCCGCCCTGCAGGTCGCGCACCTGGACCCGCCCCCTGGCCACCGCCACCTGGACCCGGTCGCCACGGTCGCTGACCGTGAAGGCGGTGCCCAGCACCTGCACCACGCCCAGGCGCGTGCTGATCAGGAACGGTCGCCACAGCTCATGGGCGACATCGAAGAACACGTTGCCGTGCAGCAGCAGGACCTGGCGCTGGCCATGATCGAAACGCACGCGCAGGTTGCTTTCGGCCGCCACCAGCAACTGGCTGCCATCCGGCAGTGCCAGGGCCTGCGACGCCTGCGCGTGGGCCGTCTGCAGGTCGTGCCGGAACGGCGCGGTGCGCTTGTACATCCAGCCCAGCCAGCCTCCTGCAGCCAGCAGCACGGCCAGCGCGCCGCCCTGGCGCAGCACCCGCCGACGACCGACATCGCAGGCCTGCGGCTGCAACGCGCCACGCAGTTGCGGCGCGAGGCGGTGAACCAGCTGCCAGCGCTGCTCGGCTTCCAGCCAGGCGCGCTCATGCTCAACGCTGCGCCCGCGCCAGCGCTGCGCCAGGCCGTGGGTCTTGCGCACGCGTTCCGGATCGTCCCCTTGCAGCGCCGCCAGGTAGACCAGCGCCTGCTGCACCTTGCGCGGCGCGGCCGGCTCAGTCATGACGGCTCGCCAGGCGCAGCTCGGACAGGTCGAAGACCGCCCGGGCGATATGCAGCTCGACCGACTTGGCCGACAGCGCCAAGGCCTCGCACACCTCTCGATGACTGTGGCCGTGCAGGCGCACGCGGACGAACACCTCGCGACGCAGCCTGGGCATGCGTTCGATGCGGGCGATCAGGTGCTGCAGCTGTTCGCGCGCGATCATGATCTCTTCCACGCTGGGGCTGAGCCGATCGGCTCGCGCCAGCCAGTCTTCCAGCGCCGCCAGTTCGGTGCTGCGCCGGCGGTACTGGTCGATGCACAGGTTGCGCGCCGCCTGGAACAGCAAGGCGCGGGCATTGATCACCGGTGCGGTGAGCGCATGGGCATAGGCCTGGGCGAAGCTGGACTGGGCGATGTCGGCGGCGTCGTCAGGATTGCGCAGCCGCCCGCAGAGGTAGCGGCGCAGATCGCTGTAATGGGCGAGCAGATCGTCGACGGCCGCCTTGAGGGCCGGCCGGGCGCGCCAAACGCTGGAAAGGGAGGTCATTGCGGATGTGGCGAGGGCCGTTAATAGGAATTCCTATCATTCTCACACATGTCATTCGGCCATCGCTAGTGTCCTGTCTCGGGAATACGTTCTCTTTTGGCGAGTGGCTTGGGTGTTCGGCCAAGGCGCCGCGACGAGTCATAGCAGGGCTATGGCGAGGAGTGGTAACGCCGGCCGGGCGCCCAAGACGCCGCCAAAAGTGAACAGCTTATTTCCGAGACAGGACACTAGCATCTTGTCGATCAGTAACCCAGCTTGCGCAGCAACTGGCCCTCGTTCTGCGGCAACGGCCTGCCATAGAAGCGCATCAGCTCAGCGGCGCGGTTGGTGAAGATGCCATCGACGCCGGCTTTCATCGCCTTGTCGAAGTCCACCGCCTCGTCGAGGGTGTACACATGCACCAGCAGGCCCTTGGCATGGCTGGCCTGGTTCATCCAGGGCTGGATCAAGTCGGAATAGCTCTGCTCGCCCAGGTGCGTGCGGATCGCCGAAGGGCCGGTGCCGATGGCGCCGCCGGCCTTGGCGTAGTCGAGCCAGCGCTCGAACTCGGCGCGGTCCTTTGGCTGCTGACGGGCGTAGAAGGCCGACTTGTCCTGCTCGCCGGATTCGGCGAAGTCCTGCCCGGAGGCCGGTTCGATGCTGCCCTTGGCCACCCACAGCAAGAGGATCTTCGGCACCTGCGGCATGGCTTCGTGCAGCAGCTTGAGGCTGTTGCGGTCGAAGGTCTGCAACACCACCCGGCCCGGCTTGTCGAGCCAGCCGCGGGCCTCGAGGCGCTTCTTCAGGTCCTGCTCGATGCCGGGGAACTGGGCCGGTTCCTTGGTCTCGATGTACAGGCCGGGGTGACGCTCGGGGTTGCCTTCGGCAATGTCGATCACCTCGTCCAGGGTCAGGATGCGCTGGCCCTTGAACGCATCCCGGGCACGCTCGGGATAGGCCTTGTTGAACCAGCTGCCGGCGTCCAGCGCCTTGAGCTCGGCCAGGGTGAAGGCGCTGACCGGGCTGGCCTTGCGCTCGGGATAACGTTCAGCGACATCGCTGGTGCGGGCCAGCACATCATCGTGGACCACCACCAGCACGCCATCGCGAGTGCGCTGCAGGTCCATTTCCAGGTAGTCGGCGCCCAGCTCTCGGGCCAGCAGGTAGGCGGGGGTGGTGGACTCGGGCGCGTCGAACGAGGCGCCGCGATGGGCGATCACGGCCGGATGAGGAATGTCCTGGGCGCTGGCGAGGGCCTTGCCGTCAGTGGCATGGGCGGCAGTGCTCGCCAGCAGGGTGGCCAGGAGAAGGGTCTTGTACATGGGGAGTCCTTTGCAGATCGGGGCCGGCCTCCGGAAGACGCCGGCAAGGTCAACGGTGCAGTCCTTGAAGGCGCAAGCCTCGCACACTCTGCATGACATGCTAAAGTCCCCGGCGTTTTCCGCCCCGCCCAATGGACCGCCCATGCCCGCTCTCGACGCACACCTGCCCTCCTGGGCCGACCTCAACCAGCGCCATCCCAGCACGGCCCTGCTGCTGGGCAACGGCGCCAGCCGCGCGCTGTGGAAACCGTTCGGCTACTTCTCGTTGTTCGAGCAAGCACAGCAGGTGCGACACAAGGCGCTGGGGGTGAGCGACCAGGCGCTGTTCAAGGCCCTGGGCAGCGAGCTGTTCGAGCCGGTGCTCAGCACCCTGAACACCACGGTACGGGCCAACGCCGCGCTGGCGATCAACTCCACTGCGCCGCTGAACCGCTATTACTCGATCAAGGAAGCGCTGATCCACGCGGTGCGCGCCGTGCACCTGCCCTGGCCGCTGTTCCCCGAGGCGACGCGCACGGCCATCAACCAGGCGCTGCGCCAGTACCGCACCGTCTACACCAGCAACTACGACCTGATACTGCCTTGGGCCGTGGCCCAGGATGCGCAAGGTTTCGCCAGCCTGTTCGACGAGCAGGGTTTCTTCGATGTGCGCCGCAGCCAGGTCGAAGGCATCCGTGTACTGCACCTGCATGGCGGCATGCACCTGCTTAAATTACCCGACGGCAGTACCCGCCAGCGTGGCGCGGAACAGGCCGAACTGCTCGAAGGCTTCGCCGTCAACATCCCCGGCGAAGTGCCGCTGTTCGTCAACGAGAGCCGCAGCGACGACAAGCTACGCGCCATCCGCCACTCGGACTACCTGTCCTGGAGCCTGGGCCAGCTGGCCCGCGAACAGGGTGGCCTGTGCCTGTTCGGCCAGCACCTGGACGCCAGCGACCAGCACCTGCTCGAGGCCATCCGTCAGGCACGGCCCCGGCACCTGGCCATCGCCATCCGACCATTGAGCGAGGCGTCGATCATCAACCAGAAGCAGCACTTTATCGACCGTTTCACCGATCTTGACCAGATCCCCCTGCATTTCTTCGATTCAGCCAGTCATCCCCTGGGGTTGGCCGAACTGGCGATTACCGTACCTGCCAGCCACGCTCGTCGGCATTGAGTCGGCAACTTTGCAAATGTAAATAGTTCTCGATAAGATCCGCACCCTTTCCTCCACGCCAGCCCGGAAAGCGTGCATGCAGCGCCCCAAGCCCGACCCTGTCGCCCACGGTTTCTATGCCGACATCCTGCATTTCCTGCGCAAGCGCATGGACAATGCCAGCGATGCCGCGGACATGACCCAGGATGTGTTCGCCCAGTGGCTGGGCTATCGGGACCGGGCCAAGGTGGAACAGCCGCGCGCGTTCCTGTTCCAGGTGGCGCGCAACCTGCTGAGCGACCATTGGCGACGGCAGAAAGTCCGCCACGCGGTGCTGGCCGACGACACCCTGCCCGAGGCGCAGAATCCGCCAGCCAACGACCCGCTGGACCACGCCCAGCAACAACAACGACTGAATCAATTGCGCCAGGTGCTCGCCGAACTCTCGCCGCGACGCCGCGAAGCCCTTATGCTGCACCGTTTCGAAGGCCTGACCCAGGCCCAGATCGCCGAACGCATGAACATTTCCGTCAGCATGGTCGAGAAGCACATCGCCGCCGCCCTGCTGCAATGCAAGCAACGTCTGGACAGTGACAACGGCACGGAGCAGTTCCCATGACCCCCACCGACGAGCTCGACCCGCGCCCGATCGACGCCCAGGCGGCGAGCTGGTTCAGCCGCAACCGCAACCAGCCGTCGCGCCAGGAGCGCAAGGCGTTCGCCCTGTGGATGCAGACGCCCGAGCACACCCGCGCCTACCGCCAGTTCGAACAGTTGTGGGATGACCTGGCCGCACTCAAGCAGGCCAACCGCCCCGTGCCCTTGCCGGTGCGCCGCGCGCCACGCTGGCGCCCGGCCCTGGCAACCGCGGCGGCCCTGCTCTGCGCGGTGCTGGCGGGCAACCTGGGGGCGGGCAGCACCGCCTTCAGCCAGCGCATCGCCGCCGGCCAGGCCTTGCAGACCCTGCAACTGCCCGACGGCAGCCAGCTTTTCGTCAACGCCCAGACCCGCCTGCGCCTGGACTTCAGCGCCGAACGCCGACTGATCCATCTCGACCACGGCCAGCTGTACATCGAGGTGGCGCCGGACAAGGAGCGCCCCCTGTTCGTCGACGCCGGCAGCGGCCGGGTGCGCGTGGTCGGCACCGGCTTCGACCTGCGCCGTGGCGAGCGCGAACTGGTGGTGGCGGTCGCCCACGGCCAGGTGGCGTTCGATACGCCGGGCGAACGACAACCGCCCGTGCTGCTCGGTGCCCGCCAGGGCGCCACCTACGACCTGGCGCGCGGCAGCCTGACCCGCCACGAACTCGGTGAGCAGCAGGTCGCCGACTGGCGCGAGGGCCATGTGAGCTTCCGCAACCGTGAACTGGCCAGCCTGGTCGACGAGCTCGGCCTGTATCGCCAGCACCCGGTGGTGCTGGCCGATCCGGCGCTCGGCCGCTACAAGGTGTCCGGCAACCTCGACGTGCACGATCCGGATGCCCTGCTCAATGCCCTGCCCGCGCTGTTGCCGGTCAAGACCACCTTGCTCGCCGACGGGCGTCTGCGCATCGAACGACGCTGAAAATAATTTGAGAATTTTTATCATTCGCAGGTGAGGTTTTGTCGCAACGCCGCGTCTTCCTCCCCACCTGCCGCGTGATGGCGGGCTTTTTCCGGCCTTTTGCCGTTTGGGGGAATCCATGTTGTCCGCGTTGCGTCCATTGCACTGCCTGCCTGCCCGACCTACCCTGCTGGCCCTGTGCCTGGCCATGAGCCTGGCCGCCGAAGCCGCGCCGGTACCCTTCGACCTGCCTGCGCAACCGCTGGCCCGTTCGCTGAGCCAGCTGGCCCAGCAGGCCAAGGTCCAGTTGCTGTTCGACGAGGCCCTGCTCGGCAGCGCCCAGGCACCGGCGCTCAAGGGCGATTTCGAGGCCGAGGCGGCCATCGGACGCTTGCTGGTGGGCAGCCGCTTCAGTGTCGTGCGCATGAGCAACACCTACGTGGTGCGCCTGCGCGAGGACGCCCCGAGTGCCGACAACAGCATCCAGCTCGGCGCCTTGAGCATCGTCGGCGACGGCAAGCAGGTGGAGCCCGGCAACGTCGGACGCTCGACCCTCGACCAGGAACAGATCGACCGCTACCAGCCGAACAACATCCCCAGCGTACTGGCCACCTTGCCAGGGGTGAACATGGGTGGCTCGGCCAAGCCTGGCGGCCAGACCATCAACATCTGGGGCCTGGGCGACGCCGAGGACGTGCCGATGACCCTCGATGGCGCGCCCAAGAGCGGCTTCGAGCGTTACCAGCAAGGCACGATCTTCATCGAGCCGGAACTGATCAAGCACATCGAAGTGGAAAAGGGGCCGCATTCGGTGAAGACCGGCAACGGCGGCTTCGGCGGCAGCGTCAACATGGAGACCAAGGACGCCGGCGACCTGCTGCAGGAAGGTCGCAACAGTGGCGCCATGCTCAAGTATGGCTATGCCAGCAACGACCATCAGCAGATCTATAGCTCGGCGCTGTTCGGCCGCAGCGATGACAGGCGCTTCGACGGGCTGGTTTATTACACCAAGCGCGACGGCGGCAACCTGAAAATGGCCGACAACCTGCCGGACCCGAACAACCAGTGGCCGGTCAACCCCAAGCGCGTGCCCTACAGCGCCCTGGACCTGGACGGCATGTTGCTCAAGGGCAACGTCCACTTCACCGACGAGCACAGCCTGGGCCTTTCCTACTCGCGCTCCGAAACCGACCGCTGGACCACCTTCGCCGCCACCGCCTACCCGGCGCCCCCCTCGGCCGCAGACATCAAGAAGTACGGCTATGAAGGCTCTCTCAAACGCTTCCTGGCCTATCGCACCACCATCGACACCACCTGGTCGGCCACCTACAAGTACCAGCCCATCGAGAATCCCTGGGTCGATTTGCAGGTGAAATACTCCGAGTCCGACACCAAGCAGACCGACGAGCGTGACGCCAAGGCGTTCTTCCAGCCGTCCACCGGTGGTCGCAAGATGGACACCGAATACAAGGACCGCATGCTCGATGTGAAGAACACCAGCACCTTCCTTACTGGACCGCTGGAGCATGCGCTCACCGCTGGCGTACAGCTTCGTCGCCACGATCGCGACACGCAGATGTGGATGCCCGGCAAGACCTATGAAGTGCCCAAGTACAACTATGGCCACTACCAGCCCTACTTCATGCCCAGCGGCCAGGTCGACAGCCAGGGCTACTACCTGCAGGATGCCGTCACCCTGGGTAGCGTGACCATCACTCCGTCGTTGCGCTATGACCACGTCACCAACGAGGGCAAGCCCAACCAGGCGCCCTACTACAACAACCCGGCGGCCGGCCACGACTACAGCGACAAGACCTACAGCGGCTGGTCGCCACGCCTGTCGCTGTTCTGGAAGGCCACCGAACAGACCGTGCTGTTCGCCGACTACAGCAAGACCTGGCGCGCGCCCGTGCTGGATGAGCAGTACGAGGTGCAAGGCGTGGGAAGCCGCACGTCCACCAGCCGCAACCTCGACCCGGAACGCATTACCGGCGTGCGCGTGGGCAGCATCAGTGATTTCTCCAACGTGTTTGTCCAGGGCGACAGCGCCCAGGTACGCACGACCTTGTTCCGCAACAAGATCACCGACGAGATCTTCAAGGCCACCGGCGTCGGCTGCCAGGAGCAACTGGTCACTGGCGGCAGCATTGCCAACACTTGCGGCGGCGGCCTGATGGGCAACTACCGCAACATCGGCGACGTGGAGTACAAGGGCTACGAAATCGAGACGTTCTACGATTCCACCTACCTGTTCGGCGCGGTGTCGTACGCCTGGATGGAAGGTCGCCATGAGGGTGCCTATACCAACCCTTGGGGCCCCGACGTATGGGCCAAGGATGTGCCAGCGCCGAAATGGATCACCACCCTGGGGGTCAAGATTCCGTCCTGGGACGCCCGCGTCGGCTGGACCGCGCAGTTCGTCGGCGCCACCCACCACTTGCCCAGTGACAAGTACTTCGAGGGCCCGGCCAGCGCCCTCGGTGACCGCTACTACGACAACTTCGGCAACGAGAAGTACGAGATCCACGGCCTGTTCGCCAACTGGAAACCCCAGCAGCCGTACCTCAAGGGCACCGAGGTCAACCTGACCGTGGACAACCTGTTCAACAAGGCCATCCGGCCGGAGCTGTCGGGCGAGAACGCCTATACCCAGGGGCGCAATGCCAAGATCAGCGTGACTCGGTTCTTCTGAACCTGCGCAACGACGATGATGCAAAGGATTGCATCACCTGCCACTCGCCACCCGTTCCTGGGCCCTGGCGACATTCACCTGCATCGCCACGACGGCCAGTTCATGGAGCGCCTGGGCAACGGCGTGGGTACCCCGTTCCTGCATCCAGGCCAGGATGTCGGCCAGGTGCCAGAGCGAAAGGCTGCCGTCATGGACCGGGGCCGGGAAGGTGCGGTGATGCGTGAGCATGAGCTTGCGCATGTTCTGTCGGGACACCCCCACCAGCGCCGCCACATCGGTCAGGCCGACCAGGTCGGGACTGGCCTCGATCAGGCGGGCCTCCGGCAAGACCTGCCGGACATTCTCCAGGGCGCTGTGCATCGCCTCCCATGCAGACTTGCCCTCGCGGGCAAAGGCCAGCGCTAGGCGGCCGGGCTGACCGCTACCGACCACCGCGTCATCGCAACCGGCCTCTCCCAGAAGCTCGATCAGTGCATCGACGTCCACGCCGTCGTGCAATTGGTACTTGAGGGTGAATTCGTACTCCATCACTTTCGCTCCACTGGCTGATTGACGATCCCGCGTGCATTGGCTTCGGGGATCGACTGCGCTTTAGTATGGGCGCGAGGACTTGGTTGTCAAATGACAACCAAGGAAGAGTGACCAGTGGCTCCCTGAACAGATTCCATTACGCGCAAGGGCCGTGAGAACCATCGAGTGAGGGCTGCCAGGTGCTTGACGACAGCCTTTCAGCGCTCGATCTCCCAGACGCTACATCTCTCCTATCAACCAACCGGTAGCCCACGCAAAGCATGAATGGACCTTAACCAGCAATCAGGCCATCCGCCTGCAGCAGGGTTTCCAGGCAATGCTCGCGTACCCCATAGAACGCCTTGAGTTCGGCGATCTTCTCCAGCAACGCCGCATTGTCCTGGGGCTGTCGGCGCTTGACCGCAAGAATCATCTTGTTCTTATTGGTGTGCTCGAGCGAGATGAACTCGAACACCTTGGTCTCGTAGCCACAGGCTTCCAGGTAGAGCGCCCGCAGGCTGTCGGTAAGCATTTCGGCCTGCTGGCCCAGGTGCAACCCGTACTGCAGCATGGGCTGCAACAAGCCGGGGCTGCGCAGTTGCGGACGAACCTGCTTGTGGCAGCACGGCGAGCACATGATGATCGCGGCGTTGCAACGAATACCGGTGTGGATGGCGTAGTCGGTGGCAATATCGCAGGCATGCAGGGCGATCATCACGTCGATGGCATCAGGCACCACGCTGCGCACATCACCGCATTCGAACACCAGGCCCGGATGCTCCAGACGCGCGGCGGCGGCGTTGCACAGCTCGACCATGTCCGCACGCAACTCGACACCGGTGACCTGCGCCTCACGCCCAAGGGTATTGCGCAGGTAGTCGTGCATGGCGAAGGTCAGGTATCCCTTGCCCGAGCCGAAGTCAGCGACTTTCAGGCACTGCTGTTCGTCCACCGGCGCGCCGCTCAAGGCATGGTCGAAGACTTCGATGAACTTGTTGATCTGCTTCCACTTGCGCGACATCGACGGGATCAGCGCACCTTGCGCGTCGGTCACTCCCAGGTCGCGCAGGAAGGGTCGCGACAGTTCCAGGTAGCGTTTCTTCTCGCGGTCGTGCCCGCCAGCCCCCGTCTCGCGTGGCGCCGGCTGGGCCTGGGCCAGATGGCGGCGTAGCATCGGCTTGCCCTTCTTGCTGAACTCCAGCTGCACCTCGCCGGTGGCGGTGAACAGGTGCGCATTGCGAAAGCTCTCCGGCAGCAGCTCGGTCACCAGCGCCAGCGCCGGGTCCAGCCCCAGGTTGCGGGTGATGTCGCGGGTCTGGTGACGGTAGACCAGCGACACGCAGGCCTGACCCTTGATCTGCACCGGTTTGGCGATGATCCGCTGCAGGGTCTGGTCGGCGCCGACATGGCGGGCCAACACCAGCTTGTTCAGGCTGCCATCGGCCAGGGCGTCGGCGAGCAGGTTCAGGAACTGGGCACGCGCGTCCGGCGCGGTGGGGGCTGAAGAAGGGGACGACATGGGAACGGGTGCCTCGGAATGCGGGGGGCGCAATGCGCAATGCCCGGCATTCTACGTCGATGGTGATCCTCACGAAACCAGCACCCGGCGTAATGCACCGGCTTCACCGGTGTTTGCGGGCAAGCCCGCTGCGACTCGCCTTCGGTCTGATCAGACTCAGTCGAGAATCACCAGGCGGTTGGGCAGCTCGTTGCGCGCATGGGTGGGCGGCACGTGCTCGCTGAGCAGCTCGCCGCAGGCCTCGATGCATTCGACGAAACCCTGCAGGGTATGACCCAGGCGCACCTGCTCGGTGAAGCGGGCAACAATCGCCTCACGTGCCTGCTCCGGCAGGTGCCGGGCAATGCCTTCGTCAACCAGGATCTCGACATGACGCTCGGCTTCGCTGACAAAGATCAGCACCCCCGTGGCACCGGCGGTTCGCTGCAGGTTGAGCTCGAGAAACTGCTGGCGGGCCAGGCCCGACGCACGCCTGCGCCGCAGCACCGACGGGACCACCCAGGCCGCCAGGCGCGGGTGGCGCAACAGCAGGCACAGGCTGATGAAGGTCAGCATCTGCGCCAACAGCAGGCCGTTGACGCCAATGCCGCCCAGCCACAAATGCAACGCGCCAGGGATCAGCAAGGCCAAAAGGGCGGCCCACAGCAACGGCAAATAAGGGAAGTCGTCGGCGCGGCGGGCCAGCACGGTCACCAGCTCCGCATCGGTACGCCGCTCGGCGCGGGCGATCGCCTCGGCGATCTGGCGCTGTTCGTATTCGGTCATGCCATCGTCTCTCGAGCGTTCTTATCGTTGTTATCCCGGCAATCGGGTGGGCGAGAGTGTATCTCAACAAACGCCTCATATAAGGCATAATCCGCGACTGCGCCGGATCATGGATGAATGATCCACAGAACCGCCAGCGGACGCGACAACAACAGGCGTACGAAACGTCTCGGCCAGCCGCATATCACTCGACAACGGAATTGATGATGAAACTGTCTTTGCTGGGCCTGGCCATGGGCCTTGCCAGTCAGGCGGCCCTTGCCGCCCCCACCGCCGCGCCCCTGCAAGACAAGCAGGCGTTCATCGACCATCTGGTCGGCCAGATGACCGAGGCCGAGAAGATCGGCCAGTTGCGCCTGATCAGCATCGGCCCCGAGATGCCCCGCGACAAGATCCGCGAGGAAATCGCCGCCGGGCGCATCGGTGGCACCTTCAACTCGCGTACCGCCCCCGAGAACCGGCCAATGCAGGACGCGGCCATGCGCAGCCGCCTGAAGATCCCGATGTTCTTCGCCTACGACACCATCCACGGCGAACGCACCATCTTCCCGATCGGCCTGGGCCTGGCCTCGTCCTGGGACATGGACGCCATCGCCAAGGTCGGCCGCACCTCGGCCATCGAGGCCGCCGCCGACTCCCTGGACATGACCTTCGCGCCGATGGTCGACATCGCCCGTGACCCGCGCTGGGGCCGCACCAGCGAAGGTTTCGGTGAAGACACCTACCTGACCTCGAAAATCGGCCAGGTGATGGTCAAGTCGTTCCAGGGCTCGAGCCCGGCCAACCCCGACAGCATCATGGCCATCGTCAAGCACTTCGCCCTGTACGGTGCGGTGGAGGGCGGGCGCGACTACAACACGGTCGATATGAGCCTGCCGAAGATGTACAACGACTACCTGCCACCCTACCGCGCCGCACTCGACGCCGGTGCCGGCGGGGTGATGGTGGCGCTGAACTCGATCAACGGCGTGCCGGCCACCTCCAACACCTGGCTGATGAACGACCTGCTGCGCAAGGAGTGGGGCTTCAAGGGCGTGACCATCAGCGACCACGGCGCCATCCAGGAACTGATCCGCCATGGCGTGGCCCGCGATGGCCGGGAAGCGGCCAAGCTGGCAATCAAGGCCGGCATCGACATGAGCATGAACGACACCCTGTACGGCGAGGAACTGCCTGGGCTGCTGAAGTCCGGCGAAGTCAGCCAGGCCGAGCTGGACCAGGCGGTGCGTGAAGTGCTGGGCGCCAAGTACGACATGGGGCTGTTCAAGGACCCCTATGTACGCATTCCCAAGGCCGAAACCGACCTGAAGGACTACTACGCCGAAGACCGCCTGCACCGTGACACCGCCCGCGACGTGGCACGCCGTGGCCTGGTGCTGCTGGAGAACCGCGAGCAGACCCTGCCGCTGAAAAAGGCCGGCACCATTGCCCTGGTCGGCCCCCTGGCCGATGCGCCGATCGACATGATGGGCAGTTGGGCCGCCGACGGCAAACCGCAGCACTCGGTTACCGTGCGCGAGGGCCTGCGCCGCGCCGTCGAAGGCAAGGCCAAGCTGGTCTACGCCAAGGGCTCGAACGTGACTGGCGACAAGGCCATGTTCGACTACCTGAACTTCCTCAACTTCGACGCCCCGGAAATCGTCGACGACCCACGCCCGGCCGCCGTGCTGATCGACGAGGCAGTCAAGGCCGCCAGGCAGTCGGATGTAGTGGTGGCCGTGGTCGGCGAATCCCGTGGCATGTCCCACGAATCGTCGAGCCGTACCACCCTGGAGATCCCGGCGGTGCAACGTGACCTGATCAAGGCGCTGAAGGCCACCGGCAAGCCCCTGGTGCTGGTGCTGATGAACGGCCGTCCGCTGTCGATCGCCTGGGAGCGCGAGCAGGCCGACGCCATCCTCGAGACCTGGTTCAGCGGCACCGAAGGCGGCAACGCCATCGCCGACGTGCTGTTCGGCGACTACAACCCGTCCGGTCGCCTGGCCATCACCTTCCCGCGCTCGGTCGGGCAGATCCCGATGTACTACAACCACATGCGCATCGGCCGCCCGTTCACCCCAGGCAAGCCGGGCAACTACACCTCGCAGTACTTCGAGGAGCCCAACGGCCCGCTGTACCCGTTCGGCTACGGCCTGAGCTACACCAGCTTCGAGCTGTCGGGGCTGGCGCTGTCGCAGAAGGAACTCAAGCGTGGCGGCACCCTGCAGGCCAAGGTCACGGTGAAGAACACCGGCAAGCGTGACGGCGAGACCGTGGTGCAGCTGTACATCCAGGACCAGAGCGCGTCGATGAGCCGCCCGGTCAAGGAGCTGAAGAACTTCCAGAAACTGATGCTAAAGGCCGGTGAAGCACGAACCTTGACCTTCGACATCAGTGAGCAGGACCTTAAGTTCTACAATGGCCAACTGCAGCACGTCGCCGAAGCTGGCCAGTTCAATGTGCAGATCGGCCTCGACTCCCAGGCGGTGCAGCAGCAGAGCTTCGAGCTGCGTTAAGCAGGTTCGGCCTTATCGCGGGCAAGCCCGCTCCCACAGGGTCTCAAACATTCCCTTGGGAGCGGGCTTGCCCCGCGATGAGGCCGGCACAGATAACCGAGATCCCGGATCCGCCCCATGCCCTCATCCTTCCGCGCCCTGCGCCTGGGTTTGATCATCCTGCTGATCCTGGTCGGCACCACCCTCAGCGCCGGCTGGGCCATGCACCAGGCCAAGCGCCAGGCCATGGAAACCGACGCCCGCCGGGCCAGCGAGCAACTGGGCCTGTATGCCAACGCCCTGCACACCCTGATCGAGCGCTACCGCGCCCTGCCCGCGGTGCTGGCGCTGGATCCGGAGCTGATCGCCGCCCTGCGCGGCCCGGTCACCGAGCCGGTGCAGGACGCCCTGAACCGCAAGCTCGAACGCATCAACGGCGCCGCCAACTCCTCCACCCTGGAGCTGCTCGACCGCACGGGCCTGGCCATCGCCGCCAGCAACTGGCGCCTGCCGACCACCTACGTCGGCTCCAACTACGGCTTTCGCCCCTATTTCAAGCAGACCCGCAGCCAGGGTAGCGGCCGCTTCTACGCCGTCGGCGTGACCAGCGGCGTGCCGGGCTACTTCCTGTCCAGCGCGGTGAACGATGAGCATGGCCGCTTCCTCGGCGCCATGGTGGTCAAGCTGGAGTTCCCGGAGCTCGAGCGCGAGTGGCGTCAGGGCAGCGATATCCTGCTGGTCAGCGATGCCCGCGGCATCACCTTCATCGCCAACCAGGACGGCTTGCGCTACCGCGAGCTGCAACCGCTGTCCGGCGCCGACCGCGCTGAACTGGCCGAGACCCGCCAGTACGACAAGCAACCGCTGGTGCCCCTGCAGCACCAGGCCCTGACCCGCTTCACCGACACCAGCCACCTGACCCGCGTCCAGGGCCCGGATGGCACCGCCGAGTACCTGTGGGAGCGTCTGCCCCTGGAGGCCGAAGGCTGGACCCTGCACCTGCTGCGCAAGCCGCAGGTCGCCGAGGACGGGCGCAACGCCGCCCTCGCCGCCGCGGCGATCTGGCTGAGCCTGGTGTTCGCCGCGCTGTTCGTCAGCCAGCGGCTGCGCCTGGCCCGCCTGCGCCAACGCAGCCGCGAAGAGCTCAAGCGCCTGGTCGAGGAACGTACCCGCGAGCTGCATACCGCCCAGGAAGGCCTGGTGCAATCGGCCAAGCTGGCGGCGCTGGGGCAGATGTCGGCAGCCCTGGCCCACGAAATCAACCAGCCGCTGACCACCCAGCGCATGCAGCTGGAAACCCTGCGCCTGCTGCTCGACCATGGCCGTCATGACGAGGCGCGCCAGGCCCTGGAGCCACTGGAGCAGATGCTGACCCGCATGGCCGCGCTCACCAGCCACCTGAAAACCTTCGCCCGCAACAGCCCTGGCGGCCTGCGCGAACGCCTGGACCTGGCCACGGTGGTCGACCAGGCGCTGCACCTGTTGGACACCCGCATCCGCGCCGAAGGCGTCGAAGTGGCGCTGTACCTGGCGCGCCCGGCCTGGGTCCGCGGTGACGCGATCCGCCTGGAGCAGGTGCTGATCAACCTGCTGCGCAACGCCATCGACGCCATGACCGACAAGCGTTACAAACGCCTGGAGATCCGCATCGAGACCGACGATGCGCAGTGGCGCCTGAGCGTGCTCGATTCCGGTGGCGGTATTCTCGACTGCGACCTGGACCGGGTCTTCGATCCGTTCTTCACCACCAAGCCGGTCGGCGAAGGGCTGGGTCTGGGCCTGGCCATCTCCTATGGCATCGTCATCGACGCCGGTGGCCGCCTGCAGGTCGAAAACCTGCCGGGCGGTGCCCGCTTCAGCCTCACCCTGCCCCGCGACCTGGAGCCTGTATGTTGAATTCGGTGATCGTCGTCGACGACGAAGCGAGCATCCGCACCGCGGTGGAACAATGGCTGAGCCTGTCGGGCTTCAGCGTGCAGCTGTTCGCCCGCGCCGAGGACTGCCTGGACAGGCTCGAGCCACACTTCCCCGGAGTGATCCTCAGCGACGTGCGCATGCCCGGCATGTCCGGCCTGCAGCTGCTCGAACGGTTGCAGGCGAGCGACCCCGACCTGCCGGTGATCCTGCTCACCGGCCATGGCGACGTGCCCATGGCCGTGGAAGCGATGCGCAATGGCGCCTATGACTTCCTGGAAAAACCCTTCACCCCGCAACACCTGATGGGCAGCCTGCGCCGCGCCCTGGAAAAGCGCCAGCTGGTCCTGGAGAACCGCCGCCTGCATGAACAGGCCGACCTCAAGGCGCAACTGGAGAACACCCTGCTGGGCATGTCCCAAGGGCTGCAGCAACTGCGCCGCCAGGTGCTGGAGCTGGCCGGCCTGCCGGTCAACGTGCTGATCCGTGGTGAAACCGGCAGCGGCAAGGAGCGCGTGGCGCGCTGCCTGCACGACTTCGGCCCGCGCGCCGACAAGCCCTTCGTCGCCCTCAACTGCGCGGCCATTCCCGAGGCGCTGTTCGAGGCCGAGCTGTTCGGCCATGAGAGCGGCGCGTTCACCGGTGCCCAGGGCAAGCGTATCGGCAAACTGGAGTACGCCAATGGCGGCACCGTGTTCCTCGACGAAATCGAGAGCATGCCCCTGGCCCAGCAGGCCAAGCTGCTGCGGGTGATCCAGGAACAGAAGCTCGAGCGGCTGGGCGCCAACCAGAGCATCAGCGTCGACCTGCGCATCATTGCCGCGACCAAGCCGGACTTGCTCGAGGAAGCCCGCGCCGGGCGCTTTCGCGAAGACCTGGCCTACCGCCTGAACGTCGCCGAGCTGCGCCTGGCGCCGCTGCGCGAACGGCGCGAGGACATCCCGCTGCTGTTCGAGCATTTCGCCCGCGCCGCCGCCGACCGCCTCGGGCGCAGCGCGCCGCCGCTGAGCGGCGTGCAGCTGGCGCGCCTGCTGGCCCACGATTGGCCGGGCAATGTGCGCGAGCTGGCCAATGCCGCCGAACGGCATGCCTTGGGGCTGGGCTCGCCGGCCCTGGAGATCGAGGCCGGCGGGCAATCCCTGGTCGAGCAGATGGAAGCGTTCGAAGCCCAGTGCCTGCGCGCAGCACTGCGCCAGCACAAGGGCGAGATCAAGGGCGTGATGGAGGCCTTGCAACTGCCGCGGCGCACGCTCAATGAAAAGATGCAGCGGCATGGGTTGGTGAGAGAGGACTTTCTTGAGCGCGAATGAGCGGATTATTGCTCAGTAATTCAGGCCGACAAGCGGAAAACCGCCTATCCGGTGCCGTTGTTTCACACCTCATCGCGGGGCAAGCCCGCTCCCACGAAGGTCTCTGAAACGCAGGCGGCACAGGCTTTGCGTGGGAGCGGGCTTGCCCCGCGATACCCTCGAATGGATCACCACGCACTCATCTGGCACACCTCCTGCAAAACCCTTCTCAAGCTGCGCCTCGAGCGCGCTCCACAAAAACAACGAGAAGGTATCCCTGATGGATAACGCCAGCACTCTGCCCACCGGGGCGGCCGTTGCGCCCGCCGCGCAAAAGTCCACCGCCAGCCGCCTCAAATCGATCTTCAGTGGTTCCATCGGCAACATGGTCGAATGGTACGACTGGTACGTCTACGCCGCATTCTCGCTGTACTTCGCCAAGGCCTTCTTCCCCGCCGGCGACACCACCGCCCAACTGCTCAACACCGCCGCGATCTTCGCCGTGGGCTTCCTCATGCGCCCGATCGGCGGCTGGCTGATGGGTCTGTACGCCGACCGCAAGGGCCGCAAGGCGGCACTGATGGCTTCGGTGCTGCTGATGTGCGCGGGCTCCCTGGTCATCGCCCTGACGCCGGGCTACGAGACCATCGGCGTCGCCGCGCCGATCCTGCTGGTCGTCGCCCGCCTGATGCAGGGCCTGTCGGTAGGTGGTGAGTACGGCACCTCGGCCACTTATCTCAGCGAGATGGCCAGCAAGGAACGCCGTGGCTTCTTCTCCAGCTTCCAGTACGTCACCCTGATCTCGGGCCAGCTCATCGCCCTGGCGGTGCTGATCGTCCTGCAGAACACCCTGACCACCGAGGAGCTGTATGCCTGGGGCTGGCGCGTACCGTTCGTGATCGGCGCGCTGTGCGCGGTGGTCGCCCTGTACCTGCGCCGTGGCATGGAAGAGACCGCGTCCTTCACCAAGAAGGAGAAGTCCAAGGAAAACCTGATGCGCACCCTGCTGCGTCATCCCAAGGAGCTGATGACCGTGGTCGGCCTGACCATGGGCGGTACCCTGGCCTTCTACACCTACACCACCTACATGCAGAAGTACCTGGTCAACACCGTGGGCATGAGCATCAGCGACTCGACCACCATCTCGGCGGCCACGCTGTTCCTGTTCATGTGCCTGCAGCCGGTGATCGGCGGACTGTCCGACAAGATCGGCCGACGCCCGATCCTGATCGCCTTCGGCGTGCTCGGCACCCTCTTCACCGTGCCGATCCTCAGTACCCTGCACACCATCCAGACCTGGTGGGGTGCGTTCTTCCTGATCATGGCCGCGCTGATCATCGTCAGCGGTTACACCTCGATCAACGCCGTGGTCAAAGCCGAACTGTTCCCGACCGAGATCCGCGCCCTGGGCGTCGGCCTGCCGTACGCGCTGACTGTTTCGATCTTCGGCGGCACCGCCGAGTACGTGGCCCTGTGGTTCAAGAGCATCGGCATGGAGACCGGCTTCTACTGGTACGTCACCGCCTGCATCGCCTGTTCGTTGCTGGTGTACGCGACCATGAAGGACACCAAGCAGCATTCGCGGATCACCACCGACTGATCCCTCCTCGCAGAACTGAAAAGGGGCGCTCCGGATGACCGGGCGCCCCTTTTTAATGGATTGTGAGCCGAATAATAGCGCCATTCGGCTCACACCATGAGCCGAATGGCGCTATTATTTGGCTCATGAACCCAAAAGCGCACACGGCTGCAGACACCGTCTGGGTCTGGCAGCAGGCCGACTGGCCCGACTTTCGTTGGGACACGTCACAACTGGCAACCTTGCTCAGGGACTGCGTCCAGGCGCAGGGTTGCCTGCTGGGCAGAGCGGGAGCGGTGACCGAGGCCAATGCCAACCTCGATACGCTCGATACCCTGCTGCAGAACATTGTCACGTCCTCAGCCATCGAGGGTGAGCAGCTCAATGTGGAGTCCGTGCGCTCTTCCCTGGCCCGCCGACTCGGAATTGCCGAACCAGGAACGACCACGACACGCAGCGAGGGCCTGGCCGAACTGATGGTGGATGCGGCCATGGGCTATGTTCGGCCACTGGATCAGCAACGCCTGTTCCTGTGGCACTGCTGGCTGTTCCCCGAACATGACGATTCACTCGCACCGCCCCTGCCAGTTGGTGAATGGCGCGACAATGCCCCAATGCAGGTGGTATCGGGGCGTATCGACAAACCCAGGGTGCATTTCGAAGCACCGCCGCGTGCCGGCCTGGAGCGGCGGGTGCGGCAGTTTCTCGACTGGTTCGAGAACAGCCGCAGCGATCGGCAACTCGACCCCCTGCTACGCGCGGGGCTCGCCCATTTCTGGTTCGTCACCTTGCACCCCTTCGCCGATGGCAATGGCCGCCTGGCCCGCGCCATCACAGACCTGGCATTGGCCCAGGGCGAGCAGCGGGCGGTCCGTTTCTACGCCATGTCCAGCAGCATCCTGGAAGACCGGGCCGGCTACTATGCGGTCCTTGAAAGCAGCCAGCGCGGCGATCTGGACGTCACACAATGGCTGGCCTGGTTCCTTGCCACCTTGCTGCGCAGCCTCCAGCAAGCGCTGGTGCGCATCGACCGGGTGCTGGCCAAGGCACGCTTCTGGCTGATCCATCGTGGCGACGGCTTGTTGCCCGAACAGGTCAAGGTGCTCAACCGCCTGCTCGATGGTGGGCCTCGCGGGTTCGAGGCCGGTATCAGCGCCAGCCAGTACCAGGCGGTGGCCAAGGTCTCCAAGGCCACGGCCACCCGGCACCTTGCCGACCTGCTGGACAAGCACTGCCTGGTTCGTCTGCCCGGCGGCGGGCGCAGCACCCGCTACAGGATCAATACACAAGAAGTCTGAGCAAGGCCGGTCAAGCCGGCCAACCCATGGTTACGACAGCTCGGCCACCCGCTGCGGCTCGCGACGCTGGTAATAGGTGGCCATCAGCACCAGTACCAGCAGCACGCCGCCAAGCACCAGCGATGAGCCCACTGTGCCGAAGTCCAGCCCGCCTTTCTCGTGTGACTTGGTCAGCACGTCGCCCAGCGTGGCACCGAACGGACGGGTGAGGACGAAGGCGATCCAGAACAGCACGACGCCCGAGATCTTCGTCCAGTAGCGGGCTGCGGCCACCAGTGCGATCGCCGAGCCGATCAGCAGCGCGCCACCCGCGAAGCCCAGGCCGGAATCATCGGCCAGGTAATCGCCCAGGGCGGTGCCCAGGGTGTTGGAGAACAGGATCGCTACCCAATAGAACAGCTCGCCACCACGATTGCGGATGCGACTGACGTCCAGCGGGTTGCCGCTCAGGCGCCACAGGGCAAAGGTCAGCAGGAGAATGCCGATCAGCAGTGCCGAGCCCATGGCGTAGCCCAGGCCCAGGGTCCGGTCCATGAAGTCGGACATGGTAGTACCGGCGGTACTGGTGGAGAGAATCACCAGCCAGTACAGCATCGGGTGGTAACGGCGTGAGTAGAGCTGTGTGACCAGGGTCACCAGGAACACGCTGATGAGCAACAGCGAACTCATGGCGTAGCCGATGTCCAGGGTCATCGACAGCAGGTCGCCGGCCGTCTCGCCGAGGGTGGTGGCGCAGATCTTCATGACCCAGAAGGCCAAGGTGATTTGCGGGAGTTTGTTCATGGGTGTGCCGCTCCAGGGGTTCAAGTGCGGCGATGGTGGCGAGCGAAGCTTGAAAAATCGGTTTGAGCCGCATGAAAAATCCGTTGATTGCTTAATCCCCAGGCTCGCGTGCCCTTAACTCCCCATTAATTTCCGCCTTTCATCTTTGTCGAACTGGAAAATTCATTGGCGGTCGTGCTGTACGCCACACGCGATGCCCACTGCAGGCCAGGGATAGCTGCACCCCAAACAATCGAATAAACAGATTCGTATGCGCTATTTTTTGCGCTTTTTTATCGATTTTATAGGCGTAGCATTGAACCCATAGAAACAACAACCCCTAGCAACTCACCGGAGCAACGACCATGAAAAACAAACTGATCCTCACCCTCGCCCTCTCTGTTCTGACCACTGGTGCCTTTGCCGAAGACGGCTTCGATCGTACCGGCGCCCACACCTTCGCTGCCGTGCAGAGCCAATCGGCCACCTACGCAGAAGATGGCTTTGATCGTACCGGCGGCCAGCGCTTCGCCGAAGACGGCTTCGATCGCACCGGCGGCCAGCGCTTCGCAGAAGACGGCTTCGATCGCACCGGCGGCCAACGCTTCGCAGAAGACGGCTTCGATCGCACCGGCGGCCAACGCTTCGCAGAAGACGGCTTCGAACGCACCAACGGCCACCGCATCAGCTGATCGCTGATGCGCGCAACCAGCCCGGCTTCGGCCGGGCTTGATCATTTGCAGCCGGGCCAAGCCTTGGCACACTAGGCGCCTTGTCCCCCACCAGGAAGGGCCTCGCGGCCTTGCGCAGATGTACTACTACGAACCCGCCAAAGGCCACGGCCTGCCCCACGACCCGTTCAACGCCATCGTCGGCCCACGGCCCATCGGCTGGATCTCCAGCCACGACCGCGAAGGCCGCCTGAACCTGGCGCCCTACAGCTTCTTCAACGCCTTCAACTACATCCCTCCGATCATCGGTTTCTGCAGCGTCGGGCGCAAAGACAGCCTGAACAACATCGAGCAGACCGGTGAGTTCGTCTGGAACCTGGCCACCCGTCCGCTGGCGGAACGAATGAACCAGAGCTGCGCCGCCGTGGCGGCGGATGTCGACGAGTTCGTGCTCAGCGGCCTCACCCCGACCGCCTCGAATGTGGTCAAGGTGCCGCGTGTCGGCGAAAGCCCGGTGAGTTTCGAATGCAAGGTCAGCCAGATCATCCAGCTCAAGCGTGCGGACCAGGAGCTGGTACCCAGCTGGCTGATCCTCGGCGAGGTGGTGGCGGTGCACATTGCCGAGCACCTGCTGAAGGACGGCATCTACGATACCGCCGCCGCCGAGCCCATCCTGCGCGGCGGCGGCCCGGCCGACTACTTTGCGCTGGGAGAGTTGTTCAAGATGGCACGCCCACAGGTCTGATCAGAAGATCAGCTCACCTTCCTCGCCCACGCCCTGCAGGCGTTCGAGTTCGGCACAAGCGGCCTCGTCGGCCGCGGTCGCCGACTGGAACACCTGCCCGTCCAGCACTTTGTGAAAGCGCGGCGCGCCACCCATGCCCAGGGCCTTCACGGCGATCGCCGCGTGGTAGCCGCCGCCTTGCACCGGAACCATTGCCGAAACCGCTTCGAAGTGGGGGAATTCTCTACGTGCCATGTCGCTCTGCGCCTGTGTGATCGAAGGGCGGCATTCTACACGCTAGGCGAACGTATGCAGGTCGAGGCTGCTGACCACCTGCTCCTGCACCAGCTCCCCGAACACGTCCAGGGTGGGCGAGGCGAAATAGCCACTCATCGCCTGCTGGTCGCACCAGCTGCCGCTGAGCAGCCACAGGTCGGCATCGACCTGCGAGCGCTGCACGCTGAAGCTCAGGCAGCCCGGCGCACGTCGCGACGGCTCGAGCAAGTCGCGCAGGCGCACGCCGAGTTCCGCGGAACGACCGTTGCTGGCGCGGATGAAAGCCAGGTGTGTGACCGGTTGTTGCTGGGTCATGAACGATCTCCTTGAAGCGCTACGGACGGGAAAACCAGGCTGCCAAGGTTAGGGGTTCGCCCGCGCGGGCCGTTAGGCCATTACTGCCGGCCGATTGCCTGATCCTGCAGCGCGGCAGGATCAGGCAATCGATCTGCAGCTTTCGACTAGCATCTGCCATTGCCCAAACCTATGCTGCGTCGGTCAGCAGAGGAATCCCGCCATGACTTCATCCACGCCCCTCGATCCGCTTCTGGAGCAGCAACGCCAGGAGCTGGCCGGGCTGATCCGGCGTCACGCCCAAGGCCCCCATGGCTCGATGTCGGCCATCGAAGACCTGTACCTGACGCGCTACGAAGAGGATGTGCGCGGCATGCCGGCCCTGGCGCAACCAGCCTTGTGCATCCTGGCCCAGGGCAGCAAGACATTGTTCCTGGGCGATGAGCGCTATACCTACGATCCGCTGCACTACATGGTGGTCTCGGTGACGCTGCCCATCACCGGCGCCCTCCTCGAAGCCAGCCCAGAGAATCCCTGCCTGGGTTTACGCCTGGACATCGATCCGGCGCAGATCAGCCAGCTGATCGCCGAGAGCGGGCCGATACTGGTCCCCGGCCAGGCTTCCGGCCGAGGGCTGTTCGTGGAGAAAAGCGATCCGCAGTTGCTCGACACGCTGCTGCGCCTGGTGCGCCTGCTCGACAGCCCACGGGATATCGCCGTGCTCGCCCCACTGGTGCGCCGCGAACTGATGTACCGTGTGCTGCGCGGCCCCCAGGGCTGGCGCCTGTGCGAGATAGCCCTGTCCAGCAGCCAGACCCACCGGGTATGCCAGGCCATCGCCTGGCTCAACCGGCATTACCAGGAGCCGTTGCGCATCGAAGACCTGGCACGCGAGGTCAACCTCAGCACCTCGACCCTGCACCACCGTTTCAAGGCGGTGACCTCGATGAGCCCGTTGCAGTACCAGAAGCAGCTGCGCCTGCAGGAGGCGCGGCGACTGATGCTCAACGACGGACTGGAGGCTGCGGTGGCCGGCTACCGGGTGGGCTATGAAAGTCCGTCACAGTTCAGCCGCGAGTACAGCCGCTTGTACGGCGCGCCGCCAATTCGCGACGTGGCGCGCCTGCGCGCCAGCGCCAGCTGAAGAGCGACGAGCATCGGACGACTGTAGGAGCGGGCTTGCCCCGCGATCGAGGGCAAAGCCCTCGCTACAACTTCAGCCCTGAACCGCCCGCTGCCACTGACCTTGATCCACCTGGATCAAGGTCGGTCCCTGACGCTCCACTGCCCGGCCCAACGCCGCCTGCAACTGCCCCACATCGCCCACGTTCTCGGCTTCAGCCCCCAACGCCCGCGCCACGCCAATGAAGTCCGGGGTATGGATGTCCACACCGACCGGCTCGATCGCCCGGTTGACCATGTACTTCTTGATTTCCTCGTACCCCTGGTTGTTCCACAGCAGCACGATCAGCGGCACCTGCGCCTCGACCGCGCTGGCCAGCTCGGGCAGGGTGAACTGCAGACCGCCGTCGCCGATCAGGCACACCGCCGGCGCGCGATCGGCGGGCGACTCGGCGCTGCCCAGCCAGGCGCCCATGGCGGCCGGCAACGCGTAGCCCAGCGTGCCGTAACCGGTCGAGGCATTGAACCAGCGACGCGGCCTGGCCATGTCCAGGGTCAGGTTGCCGGTGTACACCGGCTGCGTCGAATCGCCCACCAGGATGGCGTCCGGCAGGGTTTGCAGGATGCTGGTCAGCAGACGGGTCTGGCTCAGGGTTGGCTGGTCCCAGCTGGCCGCGTTGTCCTGGCGCAGGCGGGCAGCCCGCGCCGCCCCCCAATCGCTATCACGCGGCGGTTGCGCCTGCAGGTTCAGGGCCACCAACAGCGCTTCGGTAGCCTGGACGGCATCGGCCACCAAGGCCAGTTCGGGCAGGTAGTTACGGACCGTCTGGTCCGGGTCGATATCGATCCGCAGCAGGCTGCCGGGAATCTCGAAGCCGCCCTTGAAGGTCACGTCGTAGTCGGTTTCGGCCAGTTCGGTGCCAATGGCCAGCACCACGTCGGCCTCGGCCACCAGCGCACGGGTGGCCGGCAGGGTCTGGGTCGAGCCGATCTGCAGCGGATGGTTGGCGGGCAACAACCCCTTGGCGTTGATAGTCAGCGCCACCGGCGCCTGCAGGTGCTCGGCCAGCCGCGCCAGCGCGGCGCCCGCCTCCAGCGCACCGCCACCAGCGAGGATCAGCGGACGCCGCGCCTTGGCCAGGCGCACGGCCATGCGCTGCACGGTCTGTGGCGCGGCGCCGGCACGGGCGGTGCGCACCACGCGGCCCGGCAACAGGTGATCGGCGGGCTCCACCAGCACATCCAGCGGGATCTCGATATGCACCGGGCGCGGGCGGGCACCGTCGAACACGGCGAAGGCGCGGGCCAGCACCTCGGGCAGGTCATCGGCGCTCATCAGCGTGTGCGAGAACGCCGCCACCCCCGCGACCAAGCCGGCCTGGTTGGGCAGCTCGTGCAGCTTGCCGCGTCCGCCGCCCAGCTGGCTGCGCGATTGCACGCTGGAAATCACCAGCATCGGGATCGAGTCGGCGTAGGCCTGGCCCATGGCAGTGGTGATGTTGGTCATGCCCGGGCCGGTGATGATGAAGCACACCCCAGGCTTGCCCCGGGTACGCGAGTAGCCGTCGGCCATGAACCCGGCCCCCTGCTCGTGGCGCGGGGTGATGTGACGGATCGAGGAGGCGGCCAGGCCGCGGTAGAGTTCCACGGTATGCACACCGGGAATGCCGAAGACATGATCGACGCCATAGCCTTCGAGGAGTTTGACCAGCACTTCACCACAGGTTGCCATCATCGAGTACCCGATTCTTGTTGAGACCTGTGCTCATGGAACCAAGCGCCGACTACCGCCACAATGCAAAAAAACACATACTAGCCATGACCCCACATCATGGCTTGTCACGATGAAACGCCTGCCGCCCCTCCCCGCCCTGCACACTTTCCTGGTGACCGCCCAGCACTGCAACTTCACCCGCGCCGCGCAACAGCTGCATATCACCCAGGGCGCGGTCAGCCGGCAGATCGCCGGGCTCGAGGAGCACCTGGGCTACGCGCTGTTCCAGCGCCAGGCCCGAGGCCTGGCGCTGACCCGCGAAGGGCAGGACTGGCTGCCCCGAGTGCAGCAGGTCTTTGCCCTGATCGAGCAAGGCGTGCGCGAGGTCGGCGGACGCAGCGCGACACTCCAGCTCAAGGCGCCGACCTGTGTAATGCGCTGGCTGCTGCCACGCTTGCTGGAATGGCAGGCACTGCGCCCGGATGTCCCGGTGGAGTTGACTACCACGGTGCAGCATGGCGTGGATTTTCGCCGCGAGGGCTTCGATGCGGCCGTGGTGTATGGCGCGGCGCCGAACCATGGGCTGCAGGTACGCAAACTGTTCGACGAACAGCTGACGCCGGTCTGCGCGCCATCGTTATCGAGCGGCCCCTTGCAGTTGCGGGACCTGGCGCGGCAGATGCTGCTGCACCCTTCGAGGGACGAACATGACTGGCGACTGTGGTTGCAGGCGGCCGATGCCGGGTTCGAGCCCCAGGGGCCGAAGCAGCATTTCGAGACGTTGGACATGGCGATGGCCATGGCCTCTCAAGGGACGGGAATCGCCATCGGCGATTTCTCGCTGATCGGCGACGACCTGCGCACGGGCCGGTTGTGCATGCCGTTCGAGCTGAAGGTGACGACCGGGAAGGGCTATTACCTGGTGAGCCCGTCGAAGACCATGCCCGCGGGGCTGGTCGAGTTGATGGAGTGGCTGCAGGCGCGTGCCTCAAGCCTTGCGCAATCCCTGTAGGAGCGGCCTTGTGCCGCGAAAGGGCCGCATAGCGGCCCCGGCGATTTCTGATTTGTCGCTGAAATCCTGGGGCTGCTTTGCAGCCCTTTCGCGGCACAAGGCCGCTCCTACAGGTACCGCGCAACTCAGTAGCCCACTGTGAACCGCGCCCGCGAATGCGCCGGTTTATCCAACTCGTCGAGCATGGCGATGGCGTAGTCGGCAAAGGTGATCCAGCTTTTACCATCGGCGCCAATCAGCAGGTGGTCCTTGCCCAAGGTGTAGTGCCCGCTGCGCTCACCTTCGACGAATTCCGCCGACGGCGACAGGAAGGTCCAGTCCAGGGTCGGCTCGCGGCGCAGCGTTTCGAGGAAGCGCACCCCGGCACTGGCCTCGGCCTTGTAGGCCTCGGGGAAGTCCGGGCTGTCGATCACCCGGTGCCCGGACGGCAGCAGCAGGCTGCCGGCCCCGCCCACCACCAGCAGGCGCTTGACCCCGGCCCGCTTGACCGGCTCGATGATCGCGCCCGGCTCGATAGTGGAAAAATGCGCCGCGCTCAGCACCGCGTCGCAGCCCGCCACGGCCGCCTGCAGGGCGGCGCTGTCCTTGGCATCCAGCGCCTTGACCGTCACGCCGTCACGGCCTTGCAGGCTGCCCGGATCCCGGGCGATGGCCACCACACTGTGGCCACGGCGCAAGGCCTCTTCCAGCAACTGGCTGCCGGCGCGCCCGGTGGCACCGATGATTGCGATCTTGCTCATGGGAAACACTCCAACAGGTTGAAAGGGATTACCACTTCATCTCGCCCTTGGCGACCTTGGCCCCCAGTTCCAGGGAGCTCTCGTCGGCAAGGTTCGGGTAGCGTTGCTTCATCGCAGCGATCAGCGCGGCGGAATCGGCTGCCTTGGCGGCTTCGGTATCGAAGTCACGAATGTAGCCGGCGGTGAAGCGCACCGCGTCCAGCGAACGACTGCTGTCGCCCAGGTAATGCCCAGGGATCACCGTGCGCGGGGCAAGCTGCTCGATCTTCGCCAGGGTGCTCAGCCAGTCGGCGTGGGATTGCTTGGTCTGGGTGTCGGCCATCCACACATGGATGTGCTCGGAAACCACCACGCCACCGACCACTGCCTTGATAGAGGGAATCCAGACGAAGCTGCGGTCCGGCTGTGGACCGTCCAGGCCGACAACCTCCAGTGCCTGGCCTTCCAGCTCCAGGCGATTGCCCTTGAGGACCTGCGGCACCACCAGGCGTGCCGGCTTGTCCGCGCCCATCTGCGGGCCCCAGTAGGCCAGCTTGGCGTCCATGGTCTTGCGGATGTGCTCGACCGTGGCGGCCGAGGCGACCACCCGGGCCTTGGGAAACGCCTGGGTGATGGTGTCCAGGCCGAAGTAGTAGTCCGGGTCACCATGGCTGACATAGATGGTGGTCAGCTGCTTGCCGCTGGCACGCAGGCGCTCGACCACCTGCTCGGCCTGGCCTTTGCCGAACTGCGCGTCGACCAGGATGGCGTCGTGGGCGCCGCTGACGATCACCGAGCTGACCGGAAAGATCGCCGCGTGGCCAGGGTTGTAGGCTTCGAGCTTGAGCGGTTCGCTGGCCATGGCCTGGCCGCCGAGGGTGAGACAGGCCAGCAGCAGGCCGCGCAGGGGGGTGAGAAGAGACATTGCATGATCCTGTGAGTGGGACGATGCAGGCAAGCTTAGTTGCCCGAACCAATACAAAAAATGCGATGCTTCGACATAGTTTGTTTCTGAAATCGGACAGATCATGGATCGCCTCAACGCCATGCGCGTATTCGTCACCGTCGTCGACCTGGGCAGCCAGTCGGCCGCGGCGGATCATCTGGAGCTTTCCAGGCCCGTGGTATCACGCTACCTGGCGGAGCTGGAGGACTGGGTCGGCGCGCGCCTGATGCAACGCACCACGCGCAAGCTCAGCCTGACGGCGGCGGGCCTCGAAACCCTGCCCCGCTGCCGCCAGTTGCTGGAGCTGGCCGGCGACCTGCAGAACGCCGTGCGCCAGCCGGACGATGCCCCCCGCGGTGAACTGCGCATCAGCGTCAGCACTTCATTCGGCCAGGCCCAGCTGGTGGATGCGCTGGCCGCCTATGTCAAACGCTACCCCGGGGTGAAGGTGGAACTGCAGATGCTCGACCGCACCGTCAACCTGGTGGACGAGCGCATCGACCTGGCCATCCGCACCAGCAACGACGTCGACCCCAACCTCATTGCCCGGCGCCTGAGCGTGTGCCGCTCGGTGGTCTGCGCCAGCCCTGCCTACCTGCGCGAGCACGGCACACCGCGCCAGGTCGAGGAACTGAGCCGGCACAACTGCCTGACCCACGCCTACTTCGGTCACAGCCTGTGGCATTTCGAGGTGGACGGGCAGAACGTCGCCGTGCCGGTGCAGGGCAATATCAGCGCCAACGAGGCCATGACCCTGCAGAAAGCCGCCCTGGCCCACGCCGGCATCGCCATGTTGCCCACCTATCAGGCGGCGGCCGCGTTGCGCAGCGGCGAGCTGGTGCGGCTGTTGCCGCATGCCAGGCCACGTGAGCTGACCCTGAATGCGGTGTACACCTCGCGCAAGCACATGCCAGCGACGCTGCGCAGCATGCTGGACTTCCTGGCGCAGCGGTTCGGCGACGAGCCGGAGTGGGACAAGGGATTGAGCTGAGTCCAGGCCATGCAGATCCGCGCACAAGGCCTATGCTTGAAGGTAATCACCTGTTGCACCAACAGGAGGTCCGCACCATGAGCATCAAATCCAGGCGTTGCGCCCTCGTCTTCGCCCTGGTCGCGGTGGCCGGGCTCTACGGCTCGGCCTGCTGGCGGGTCGAGCTGCTGCGCAGCCAACCCAACGCGGCCGCCAGCTGCGTCCACGAGCACTGCGTTCCCCACAGCGCCACGCTGAGCGCCGTCAGGTAGAGCGCATCACTCCTCGACGCTCATGTACTCCTTGGCCCAGCGGATGTAGTCCTCGGGCTGGGTGTAGGTGTGCGAAAGCTCGGTGGCGCCGAGGTTGTCCGACTTGTGCTGCAGGCCACGCTGCTGACGCAGGCAGTCGTAGGTGGCCTTGATCGCGGCGAAGTAGGCAGCATGGCCATCGACCACGATGCGTACGCCCAGGCGCGCCAGGCGCTCGTCGTCGCGCAGGTTCGGATTGGCGTAGGTGACCAGCATCAGCGGCACGCTCAGGTGCTCGGCAATCTGCTCCAACTGCTCGAAGTCCTTCACCCCCACCATGCAGATGCCATCGGCGCCGGCCTTCTGGTAGCTCTGGGTGCGGACGATGATTTCCTCGGTGGTGAGCACGCCGGCATTGGTCCTGGCGATGATCGCCAGCGCCGAGTCGACGCGTGCCTCCAGCGCCGCGCGAATCTTGCCCACGCCCTCCTCCACCGAGATCAGGTCGGTGGACTTGCGGCCGAACTGGGCCGGCAGCAGGGTGTCCTCGATGGTCAGCGCGGCCACGCCGGCGCGCTCCAGTTCGATGACCGTGCGCATCACGTTGAGCGCATTGCCATAGCCATGGTCGGCGTCGGCCAGCACCGGCAACTGGGCGACGCGACCGATACGGGTGGCCTGCTCGACGAACTCGCTGAGGGTGATCAGGGCGAAGTCCGGCGCGGCCAGGACCTGCAACGAGGCGACCGAGCCGCCGAGGATGCCGACTTCGAAGCCCAGGTCCGCGGCGATACGGGCGGACATCGGGTCGAAGACCGAAGCGGTGTGATAGCACGAACCTGAAGCAAGCAGTTCGCGGAAGGCAAAACGCAGATCGTGGTGGGAAGCCTTGGGCATGATCACTCCGCTTGAACAATGAGAAATGGTGAACGGCTGACTACCGACCCCTGTATCGGGTCTACCTGACTGTTCCAACCGTCGCCATCTGGGCGGTCATGCTCGACATGCAGGCAGAGGAATAGAAGGTGTGGACATACAGCGACGCGAAGCCCTGCGGCAAATAGCTGCACCATGCTGGTGCAGGTCCCGGATTTCAGCCTCTGCGGCCCTGCCACGATATCACGCGGTCATGCAGCGCTGGATAAATGCGCCAATGCCGATCTTGCATAGGGGATGCATGGAGTACATAGGTAGCTATGTAACTCAGGGTACAATGCCCCACCATGAATGAGCCCATCGCGGGGCAAGCCCGCTCCGACGATGCCTGGCGATCGCGCCAGCGCTGACCACAAGGTATCCACCGTGACCGCCGCCCTGCCCCCCACCGTCCTGCGTAGCGTCCTGACCGCCCTGATGCTGGCGATCTTCCTCGGCGCCCTCGACCAGACCATCGTCGCCGTGTCGATGCCGGCGATTTCCGCGCAATTCAATGATGTCGGGCTGCTGGCCTGGGTCATCTCCGGCTACATGGTGGCCATGACCATCGCCGTGCCGATCTACGGCAAGCTCGGCGACCTGTATGGCCGGCGGCGCATGATCCTCACCGGCACTGCCCTGTTCACCCTGGCCTCGGTGGCCTGCGGCCTGGCCCAGGACATGCCGCAGCTGGTGCTGGCGCGGGTGCTCCAGGGCATCGGTGCCGGCGGCATGGTGTCAGTGAGCCAGGCGATCATCGGCGACTTCGTGCCACCCCGCGAGCGCGGGCGCTACCAGGGCTATTTCAGCAGCATGTATGCCCTGGCCAGTGTCGCCGGGCCGGTGCTCGGTGGCTGGCTGACCGAGTATCTTTCCTGGCGCTGGGTATTCTGGATCAACCTGCCGCTGGGACTGGTCGCCCTGTGGGTGATCCACCGGGCGTTGGACGGCTTGTCGGTCAAGCGCCGCGAGGCCCGGGTGGACTACCTCGGCGCGGTATTGATGATCCTCGGCCTGGGCAGCCTGCTGCTGGGCATCACCCTGGTCGGCCAGGGGCATGCCTGGCTGTCGTCGCAGGTGCTGGCGCTGCTGGGCTGCGCGCTGTCTGGGCTGCTGGCGTTCATCGCCCACGAGCGCCGTTGCCGCGAGCCGCTGCTGCCGCTGGGCCTGTTCGGCAACCGGGTCGCGCTGCTGTGCTGGTGCGTGATCTTCTTCGCCAGTTTCCAGTCGATCTCGCTGACCATGCTCATGCCCCTGCGCTACCAGGGCATCACCGGTGCCGGCGCCGACAGCGCGGCGCTGCACCTGCTGCCGCTGGCCATGGGGCTGCCCATCGGCGCCTTCACCGGCGGGCGCATGACCAGCCGTACCGGCCGCTTCAAGCCGCAGATCCTCACCGGAGCACTGCTGATGCCATTGGCCATCGCCGCCATGGCACTGACACCGCCGCAGTCGGGGTTGCTCGGCGCGCTGTTCATGCTGCTGACCGGCATCGCCTGCGGCCTGCAGTTCCCCACCTCGCTGGTGGGCACGCAAAGCGCGGTGGACAGCCGGGACATCGGCGTGGCGACCAGTACCACCAACCTGTTCCGCTCGCTTGGCGGGGCGATGGGGGTGGCGTGCATGTCCAGCCTGCTGTTGGCGCTGTTGCACCAGAGTGGTTTCGAAATGTTGGGCAACCCGTTGCTGGGTAGCCTCAAGGCGGGCGAGGCGGATCCGCAGACCCAGGCGCGCTTGCTGGCAACCTTCCGCGACCTGCTGCTGGTCAGTGCCGGGGCGTCGCTGATCGGACTGTTGGCGGCGCTGGCACTGCCGGACCGGCAGTTGCGTGGACGCTGAAAGCCTGCTCCCACAGTATTAATTCTGCCTTAACCGGAAAGGAGTAACACTTCCTCACAATCCTTAACAAAGTGTCATTTGCGCAAGCCCGGGCTCAAGCGCAGCATATCCAGCCCGGTGTCGACCCATTTTTCGACATCGCCCAACAGGTCGAAGCTGTCCGGCAGCAGCAGCCAGCGGCCGATCAGGCCGTCCACATAGGCAAACATGGCCACCGCCGCCCGGTCGATATCGAGCTCGGCAGGCAACTGGCCACGACGTACCGCATTGCCCAAGGCCAGGGCAACGCTCTGATGGCAGTCCAGCACCGCGCCCTGGCGTTGCTGGCGAATCTCACACATGTCGTCGGTGAACTCGCACTTGTGATGCAGGATTTCATTGATACGCCGGGTACGGGCATCGAGCACCAGCTCGTTGAACACTTGCAGCAACAGCTTGCGCATGCAGCCGAGCGGGTCGAGCTCGTCCTCGCTTTCACTGGCCCGGGCCAGGTGGTCATGGGTTTCGTGCAGGCTGTCGAGCAGTGCCTGCACCAGCTCCGCCTTGTTGCTGAAATGCCAGTAGATCGCCCCGCGGGTGACACCCGCGAGCTCGGCGATGTCAGCCAGGGTGGTACGCGCGACCCCGCGCTTGTAGAAGGCCTTTTCCGCCGCCTCGATGATCTGGGCACGGGTTTCCTGGGCTTCTTCTTTGGTTCGACGGACCATGGCAGTACAACCTCATCAGGCCCCGCCCGCTCAGCTGGCGGACGGGAATCGGGCCGGGGCGAGCGCTTCATGGGCCACTCCCGGGTGCATGTGGACGATCCGCGGCGACTCACCGACGGTATTTACAAACAACCATGAATGTAAGTATATTCCTTAGCAAGCTATTTATCCACCGGATAGCGTTTTTCTCCTAAGACTCTTCCACTATATTCTTGAGCTCCCTTGCTCCTGCGACCCGAGGATCCTCATGCAATTCAAGCCAGCCGTAACCGCCCTGGTTTCCGCCGTGGCCCTGGCAACCCTGCTCAGTGGCTGTAAGAAAGAGGAAGCAGCGCCTGCGCCGCAGGCTCCTCAGGTCGGCGTCGTGACCGTGCAACCGCAAGCCTTCACCCTGACCTCGGAACTGCCGGGGCGCACCAGCGCCTACCGTGTGGCCGAGGTTCGCCCGCAGGTGAACGGCATCATTCTCAAGCGCCTGTTCAAGGAAGGCACCGACGTCAAGGAAGGGCAGCAGCTCTACCAGATCGACCCGGCCGTCTACGAGGCCACCCTGGCCAACGCCCAGGCCAACCTGCAGGCTACCCGCTCGCTGGCCGAGCGCTACAAGCAACTGATCGACGAGCAGGCCGTCTCCAAGCAGGAATACGACGACGCCAATGCCAAACGATTGCAGGCCGAGGCCTCGCTCAAGAGCGCCCAGATCGACCTGCGCTACACCAAGGTGCTGGCCCCGATCAGTGGCCGCATCGGTCGCTCCTCGGTCACCGAAGGCGCCCTGGTGAACAACGGCCAGACCAACGCCATGGCCACCATCCAGCAGCTCGACCCGATCTATGTCGACGTCACCCAGTCCACCGCCGAGCTGCTCAAGCTGCGCCGTGATCTGGAAGGCGGCCAACTGCAGAAGGCCGGCGACAACGCCGCCCAGGTGCAGCTGGTGCTGGAAGACGGCAGCCTGTTCAAGCAACAGGGTCGCCTGGAGTTCTCCGAAGTCGCGGTCGACGAGACCACAGGCTCGGTCACCTTGCGCGCGATCTTCCCCAACCCCGACCACACCCTGCTGCCCGGCATGTTCGTCCATGCGCGGCTCAAGGCCGGAGTCAACGCCAACGCCATCCTGGCCCCGCAACAGGGCGTGACCCGCGACCTCAAGGGCGCGCCGACCGCATTGGTGGTCAACCAGGAGAACAAGGTCGAACTGCGCCAGCTCAAGGCCAGCCGCACCCTGGGCAGTGACTGGCTGATCGAGGAAGGCCTGAACCCGGGCGACCGTCTGATCACCGAAGGACTGCAGTTCGTGCGCCCGGGTGTCGAGGTCAAGGTCAGCGAAGCCACCAACGTCAAGAAGCCGGCCGGCCCTGCTCAGGCCAACACGGCCAAAGCCGACGCCAAAGCGGAGTAAACCATGTCGAAGTTCTTTATCGATCGCCCGATCTTCGCCTGGGTGATCGCCCTGGTGATCATGCTGGTCGGCGCCCTGTCGATCCTGAAGCTGCCGATCAACCAGTACCCGAGCATCGCCCCGCCGGCCATCGCCATCTCCGTGACCTACCCGGGCGCCTCGGCGCAGACCGTGCAGGACACCGTGGTGCAGGTGATCGAGCAGCAGCTCAACGGTATCGACAACCTGCGTTATGTGTCGTCGGAAAGTAACTCCGACGGCAGCATGACCATCACCGCCACCTTCGAGCAGGGCACCAACTCCGACACCGCGCAGGTCCAGGTCCAGAACAAGCTGAACCTGGCCACCCCGCTGTTGCCGCAGGAAGTGCAACAGCAAGGTATCCGCGTCACCAAGGCAGTGAAGAACTTCCTGCTGGTGATCGGCCTGGTGTCCGAAGACGGCAGCATGAGCAAGGACGACCTGGCCAACTACATCGTCTCCAACATGCAGGACCCGATCTCGCGGACCGCGGGCGTCGGTGACTTCCAGGTGTTCGGTGCGCAGTACGCCATGCGCATCTGGCTGGATCCGGCCAAGCTGAACAAGTTCCAGCTGACGCCGGTCGACGTGCGTACCGCCGTGGCCGCGCAGAACGTCCAGGTCTCGTCCGGCCAGCTCGGCGGCCTGCCGGCACTGCCGGGTACCCAGCTCAACGCCACCATCATCGGCAAGACCCGCCTGCAGACTGCCGAGCAGTTCGAGAAGATCCTGCTCAAGGTCAACAACGACGGTTCCCAGGTACGCCTGGGCGATGTCGCCACCGTCGGCCTGGGCGGCGAGAACTACGCCATCAGCGCCCAGTACAACGGCAAGCCGGCCTCGGGCCTGGCGGTCAAGCTGGCCACCGGCGCCAACGCCCTGGACACCGCCAAGGCGCTGCGCACCACCATCAGCGACCTAGAGCCGTTCTTCCCGCCGGGCGTGAAGGCCGTGTTCCCGTATGACACCACGCCGGTGGTCACCGAATCGATCAGCGGGGTGATCCACACCCTGATCGAGGCCGTGGTCCTGGTGTTCCTGGTGATGTACCTGTTCCTGCAGAACTTCCGCGCCACCATCATCACCACCATGACCGTGCCGGTGGTGCTGCTGGGTACCTTCGGTATCCTTGCCGCCGCCGGCTTCAGCATCAACACCCTGACCATGTTCGCCATGGTCCTGGCCATCGGCCTGCTGGTGGACGATGCCATCGTCGTGGTGGAGAACGTCGAGCGGGTAATGTCCGAGGAAGGGTTGCCGCCCAAGGAGGCAACCAAGCGTTCCATGGAGCAGATCCAGGGCGCCCTGGTGGGTATCGCCCTGGTACTGTCGGCGGTACTGCTGCCGATGGCCTTCTTCGGCGGCTCCACCGGTGTGATCTATCGCCAGTTCTCCATCACCATCGTCTCGGCCATGGGCCTGTCGGTGCTGGTGGCGCTGATCTTCACCCCGGCCCTGTGCGCCACCATGCTCAAGCCGCTGAAGAAGGGCGAGCACCATGTGGCCAAGCGCGGCTTCTTCGGCTGGTTCAACCGCAACTTCGACCGCAGCGTCGTCGGCTACGAACGCAGCGTCGGCACCATCCTGCGCAACAAGATCCCGTTCCTGCTGGCCTACGCCCTGATCGTGGTCGGCATGATCTGGCTGTTCGCCCGTATCCCCACCGCGTTCCTGCCCGAGGAAGACCAGGGCGTGCTGTTCGCCCAGGTGCAGACCCCGGCCGGCTCCAGTGCCGAGCGCACCCAGGTGGTGGTCGACCAGATGCGCGAGTACCTGCTCGACAAGGAAGCCGACACCGTGGCATCGGTGTTCACCGTCAACGGCTTCAACTTCGCCGGTCGTGGCCAGAGTTCGGGCATGGCGTTCATCATGCTCAAGCCGTGGGACGAGCGCTCGAAGGAGAACAGCGTGTTCGCCCTCGCCCAGCGCGCGCAGATGCACTTCTTCAGCTTCCGCGACGCGATGGTGTTCGCCTTCGCGCCGCCGGCGGTGCTCGAACTGGGTAACGCCACCGGCTTCGACGTGTTCCTCCAGGACCGCGCCGGCGTCGGCCACGCGAAACTGATGGAAGCGCGCAACCAGTTCCTGGCCAAGGCCGCGCAGAGCAAGATCCTCAGCGCCGTGCGTCCGAACGGCCTGAACGACGAGCCGCAGTACCAGCTGACCATCGACGACGAACGCGCCAGTGCCCTGGGCGTGACCATCGCCGACATCAACAACACCCTGTCGATCGCCCTGGGCGGTAGCTACGTCAACGACTTCATCGACCGCGGTCGGGTCAAGAAGGTGTACATCCAAGGCGAGCCGAACTCGCGGATGAGCCCGGAAGACCTGCAGAAGTGGTACGTGCGCAACGGCAAGGGCGAGATGGTGCCGTTCTCCTCCTTCGCCAAGGGCGAGTGGAGCTATGGCTCGCCGAAGCTGTCGCGCTACAACGGCGTGGAAGCGGTCGAGATCCTCGGTACCCCGGCCCCGGGCTACAGTACCGGTGAGGCCATGGCCGAAGTCGAGCGCATCGCTGGCGAACTGCCAACCGGCATCGGCTTCTCCTGGACCGGCATGTCCTACGAGGAAAAACTCTCCGGCTCGCAAATGCCGGCGCTGTTCGCCCTCTCGGTACTGTTCGTGTTCCTGTGCCTGGCGGCGCTGTACGAAAGCTGGTCGATCCCGATCGCGGTGGTGCTCGTGGTACCGCTGGGCATCATCGGTGCCCTGCTCGCCACCAGCCTGCGCGGGTTGTCCAACGACGTGTACTTCCTGGTCGGCCTGCTGACCACGATCGGCCTGGCGGCGAAGAACGCCATCCTGATCGTCGAGTTCGCCAAGGAACTGCACGAGCAAGGCCGCAGCCTGTACGACGCGGCGATCGAGGCGTGCCGCATGCGTCTGCGCCCGATCATCATGACCTCGCTGGCGTTCATCCTCGGCGTGGTACCGTTGACCATCGCCAGCGGCGCCGGCGCCGGCAGCCAGCACGCCATCGGTACCGGCGTGATCGGCGGCATGATCAGTGCGACCGTGCTGGCCATCTTCTGGGTACCGCTATTCTTCGTCGCAGTGTCGTCGCTGTTCGGCAGCAAAGAGCCGAAAGAACACGCCACCCCTGAAACTCCACGTTATGAGGCTGGGCAATGACCAAGTCTTTGTTGTCCCTGGCGGTAACCGCCTTCATCCTCGGCGGCTGCTCGCTGATCCCCGACTACCAGACGCCCGAGGCGCCGGTGGCCGCGCAGTGGCCGCAAGGCCCTGCGTACTCGCCGACCGAGTCGGCCAACGTCGCCGCGGCCGAGCAAGGCTGGCGCCAGTTCTTCCACGATCCGGCGCTGCAGCAGCTGATCCAGACCTCGCTGGAAAACAACCGCGACCTGCGTGTCGCGGCGTTGAACATCGACGCCTACCGCGCCCAGTACCGCATCCAGCGCGCCGACCTGTTGCCGGCCGTGACGGCCAATGGCAGCGGCAGCCGCCAGCGGATGCCGGCGAACATGTCGCAGACCGGCGAATCCACCATCAGCAGCCAGTACTCGGCCACCCTCGGCGTCAGCGCCTACGAGCTGGACCTGTTCGGCCGCGTGCGCAGCCTGACCCAGCAGGCCCTGGAAACCTACCTGTCCAGCGAACAGGCGCGTCGCTCCACGCAGATCAGCCTGGTGGCCAGCGTGGCCAACGCCTACTACACCTGGCAGGCTGACCAGGCGCTGCTGAAGCTGACCGAAGAAACGCTCAAGACGTACGAAGAGAGCTACAACCTGACCCGCCGCAGCAATGAGGTGGGCGTGGCTTCGGCGCTGGACCTGAGCCAGGCGCGTACCGCCGTCGAAGGCGCGCGGGTCAAGCTGTCGCAGTACCAGCGCCTGGTTGCCCAGGACCTGAACAGCCTGACCGTGCTGGTGGGTACCGGCGTGCCGGCCACCCTGCCCAAGCCGCTGGAGCTCAATGCCGACCAGCTGGCCGAAGTGCCGGCGGGCCTGCCGTCCGACATCCTGCAACGCCGTCCGGACATCCAGGAAGCCGAGCACCTGCTCAAGGCCGCCAACGCCAACATCGGCGCCGCCCGCGCCGCGTTCTTCCCGAGCATCAGCCTGACCGCCAACGCCGGTACCCTGAGCCCGGACATGGGCGGGCTGTTCAAGGGTGGCTCGGGCACCTGGTTGTTCCAGCCGCAGATCAACCTGCCGATCTTCAATGCCGGTAGCCTCAAGGCCAGCCTGGATTACTCGAAGATCCAGAAGGACATCAACGTCGCCAAGTACGAAAAGACCATCCAGACCGCCTTCCAGGAAGTCGCCGATGGCCTGGCCGCACGCAAGACGTTCGAAGAGCAGCTGCAGGCGCAACGCGACCTGGTTGCGGCGAACCAGGACTACTACCGCCTGGCCGAGCGTCGCTACCGCATCGGTATCGACAGCAACCTGACCTTCCTCGACGCCCAGCGCAACCTGTTCAGCGCCCAGCAGTCGCTGATCGGCGATCGCCTGTCGCAACTGGTCAGCGAGGTCAACCTGTACAAGGCCCTCGGTGGCGGCTGGTACGAGCAGACCCAGCAGCAGGCCTCGATCCAGACGCCGAAAGGCTGATTGGAGCGGTAACGCATCAAGCCCACCCTTGCGGTGGGCTTTTTGTTGCCGGTACGGGCCTCATCGCGGGGCAAGCCCCCTCCCACGTTGCTCTTCAACCTGAGGTATCGCAACGTGGGAGCGGGCTTGCCCCGCGATACCGGCCGGTCAACATTACGTTCGATAATCGCCCCATTCCGCGCTCCACGAATTGCCTCGCCCCCACCCTCCCCCGCACCATCGCCCACGCAACGTTGCACAAGCTCTCTCTAAAGACGCCCAACCCTGCGGCCCGCACCCGCAGCGCCCCGGCTCGCCCAATAAAAACAAGAGATCCACGACAGATGAGCATTTTGCAACCCGCACGCCAGCTGCTGCCGGGCCTGTTGGCCCTGTCCTGCGCCCTGCCCGCCGTCGCCGCCGAAAGCGGTTTTCTGGAGGACGCCAAGGCCAGCCTCAACCTGCGCAACTTCTATATCCACCGCAACTTCGTCGACCCGGCCAACCCCCAGGGCAAGGCCGAGGAATGGACCCAGAGCTTCATCCTCGACGCCCGTTCCGGCTTCACCCAGGGCACCATCGGCTTCGGTGTCGACGTGCTGGGGCTGTACTCGGTCAAGCTCGACGGTGGCAAGGGCACGGCCGGCACCCACCTGCTGCCGGTGCATGACGATGGCCGCCCGGCCGATGATTTCGGCCGCCTGGGCGTGGCGCTGAAGACGCGCCTGTCGCAGACCGAACTCAAGGTCGGCGAGTGGATGCCGGTGCTGCCGATCCTGCGTTCGGACGATGGCCGCTCGCTGCCGCAGACGTTCCGCGGCGGCCAGCTCACCTCGAAGGAGATCGACGGCCTGACCCTCTATGCCGGCCAGTTCCGCGGCAACAGCCCGCGCAACGACGCGAGCATGGAAGACATGTTCATGCAGGGGCGCGCCGGCATCACCTCCGACCGCTTCAACTTTGCCGGTGGCGAATACAGCTTCAACGACAAGCGCACGATGGTCGGCCTGTGGGACGCCCGCCTCAAGGACATCTACCGCCAGCAGTACCTGAACCTGGTGCACAGCCAGCCCCTGGGCGACTGGACCCTGGGCGCCAACCTGGGCTACTTCCTCGGCAAGGAAGACGGCAGCGCCCGCGCCGGCGACCTCGACAACCGCACCGCCTCGGCCATGCTCTCGGCGCGCTACCAGGGCCACACTTTCTACGTCGGCCTGCAGAAGGTCAGTGGCGACGACGCCTGGATGCGGGTCAACGGCACCAGCGGCGGCACCCTGGCCAACGATAGCTACAACGCCAGCTTCGATAATGCCAAGGAGCGCTCCTGGCAGGTGCGCCATGACTTCAACTTCGTCACCGTGGGCATCCCCGGGCTGACCCTGATGAACCGCTACATCAAGGGTGACAACGTGCATGCGGGCGGGGTGGACGATGGCAAGGAGTGGGCCCGGGAGACTGAGCTTGCCTATGTGGTGCAGGCCGGGACCTTCAAGGACCTGTCGGTGAAATGGCGCAACTCGACCATGCGCAGGGATTTCAGCAGTAATGCGTTCGACGAGAACCGCTTGATCGTCAGTTTCCCGCTGAACCTGCTTTAGCAGGTCTGGCCTCTTCGCGGGTAAACCCGCTCCCACAGGGAAAGCACAGCCTTCGAGTCGAGTGTGATAGCTGTGGGAGCGGGTTTACCCGCGAAGAGGCCGGTGGCCACACTAAAGATCCAAAAGGAATATATAAATCAAATAACATTCTTTGACGCTATATGTAACAAGTCGCTAAAACCAAGCTCCGATCCCCGCACCAGAGCCCGAGCATGGACCTCCGCCAACTGCGCTATTTCATCGCCCTCACCGAATACCGCAGTTTCGTCCGCGCCGCCGAAGCCATGGGCATCACCCAGCCCGCCTTCAGCCGCGCCATCCAGAACCTCGAACAGGCCTTCGGCTGCGCCTTGGTCGATCGCGCCAACAAGTCGCTGCCCCCCACCCCCGAGGGACAGGTTGTACTGCAACACGCCCGCCGCCTGGTACAAGGCGCGGCACAGTTGAACAACGAAGTGCTGCAGATGACCAAGCTCGATGCCGGCGAACTGCATTTCGGCAGCGGCCCTGCCCTGGCCGTGCGCCTGGTGCCCCAGGCCCTGCAACACTTCATCGAGCGCCATCCGGGCATCCGCACCGCGCTGCTGGTGGACAATGCCGAACGCCTGGGCCAGGCCCTGCGGCGCGAGCAGATCGAGTTCTTCGTCGATGACGTGCGCCCCTTCGAGGCCGACCCTAACTTTCACACCGAAGCGCTGACCCCGCGCCCCGGCCTGTTCTTCTGCCGCCCGGGGCACCCATTGCTGGCCAAGGACAGCCTGTCGACCAACGACCTGTTCGCCTACCCACTGGCCAGCGCGTTGCTGGCGCCGGGCGTGCGCAAGCGCCTGGCCAACCTCAGCGGACGCAGCGACTTCACCCCGCACCTGCAGACCGAGCACCTGGCGGTGCTGCGCAGCGTGGTACTGGCCAGCGATGCCATCGGCACGGCCAGCGAGGAAGCGGTGGCCGAGGACCTGGCCACCGGCGATCTGGTACGCCTGCACTGGCGCAACCTGCCGCCAGGCCTGGAAGTGCTCAGCGTGCGCTGCGGGGTGATCAGTCGCAGCGGCTATCGCCTGTCACCGGCGGCGCGGGCGATGATCGACACCCTGGTCAGCCTGGATGCTGCCCCATCGCCCGCAGACGCCGGGCATCGACAATCTCCACCTCGCCATAGCCCAGGCGCACCACGCCGGACTGCTCGAGGCTCCTGAGGATCTGGTTGATGGTCTGGCGCGACAACGACAACATCAGCGCAAGCTGTTCCTGGGACACCTGCAACCGCCACTGGGCGACATCGCGCTCACCGTAACCTTCGGCCATCTGCAGCAGGCGCTGGGCCACCCGCGGCGCGGCGGCCAGCAGGCTCTGCTGCTCCAGGGCAACGAACACCCAGCGCAACTTGTGGCTCATCAGCAAGGCCAGGTCGCGCCAATGCACAGGCTCGCGCGCCAGCCACTCGAGCAGCGGCGCCTGGGGGATCCACAGCAGGCGAGTCGGCCCTTCGGCATAGGCGTCGTGGGTACGCGGCTGACCGTCGAACAGGCTGATCTCGCCAAACCAGTGGGGCGACTCGACCAGCGTCAGCAGTGCCTCCTTGCCCTCGCTGCTGACCGCGCCGACCCGCATCGCCCCCTCCAGCACCGCATACAGGCCACAGGGCGCATCGCCGCGCTGGAACAGGCATTGCCCCGGCGCCAGCTCGCGCGCACGGCCCAGGGCCAGCAGGCTATCCTGAACGGTAGCGGGCAATTGCCGGAACCACTGGCCATGCAGCAACTGGGTACGCGGGTCGTGCATGGTGCCTCGCAAAACGAACTCTGTCGGCCAGGCGACAGACGACGGTGACAGAACGGGGCAAGCTGCGCTCACCCCTGATGGAGGAACAACAATGAAAAACCTCGTCGAGCACCTGAGTCAATACGCGGCCTACCACCGCGATCCGCGCAACATCGCCACCCACTTCATCGGCATTCCGCTGATCGTGCTGGCCGTGACCATCCTGCTGTCGCGCCCTGGCTGGGACCTGGCCGGCATCTGGTTGTCGCCGGCGCTGTTGCTGGCGGGCTGGTCGGTGTGGTTCTACCTGCGCCTGGACCTGCGCTTCGGGCTGGTGATGGGCCTGCTGCTGGGATTGTGCCTGTGGGCCGGCCAGGCACTGGCCGTGCAGAGCACCGGGTTGTGGCTGAGCGCCGGGCTGGGGGCGTTCGTGGTGGGCTGGATCATCCAGTTCGTCGGCCACTGGTATGAGGGGCGCAAGCCGGCGTTCGTCGATGACCTGAGCGGGCTGATCATCGGGCCGCTGTTCGTGGTGGCGGAGCTGGCGTTCATGGCCGGGTTGTGCCCTGAGCTGAAAAAGGCCGTGGAGGCCAATGCCGGGCCGGTGGCCATCCGCCAGAAGAAAGCGGCGATCTGACCCCACCTTGAGGCCTGTAGGAGCGGCCTTGTGCCGCGAAAGGGCCGCAAAGCGGCCCCGCCAGCTTCAGCGTCCCCCGCGATGGGGCTGCTGCGCAGCCCATTCGCGGCACAAGGCCGCTCCTACAGGGAAGCATGCAAGCCTACAGCCGCGACTCCACCCCCAGCTCATCCCACACCGACTCGGCCAGGTGGAACGTGGCGTTGGCCGCCGGGATCCCGCAGTAGATCGCGCTTTGCATGATCACCTCCTTGATCTCCTCCCGCGTCACGCCATTATGGGCGGCGGCGCGCAGGTGCAGCTTGAGCTCTTCATTGCGGTTCATGCCGATCAACATGGCGATGGTGATCAGGCTGCGGGTATGCCGCGGCAACCCCGGACGCGTCCAGATATCGCCCCAGGCATGCCGGGTGATCATCTCCTGGAACTCGCCGTTGAAGTCATTGAGTTTCTCCAGGCTGCGGTCGACATGGGCGTCGCCCAGCACCGCACGGCGCACCTGCATGCCCGCCTCGTAACGTTGTTTCTCGTCCACGGTGTACTCCTCAGCGGCTCGACAGGAAGTCGAGCACACGGCGGCTGAATGGCGCGCCGATCTCGACATTGGACAAGTGCGCCGCCGCAAACTCGACGTACTCGGCGCCGAGGATCCCGGCCTGCATGAAGCGACCGTGCTCGGGGGTGGTCACCGCATCGGCGGTGCCAGCAACAATCAGGGTCGGCACCTGGACGTGATTGAGCTGGTCACGGAAATCGGCATCGCGCACCGCGGCGCAATTGGCCGCGTAGCCCTCCGGCGAAGTCTGCGCCAGCATCTGGCAGATACGCAGGGTGCGCTCCGGCTCGGCGGCGGCGAACGCCGGGGTGAACCAGCGAGCGATGGACGCATCGCGCAGATCGGCCATGGCCTGCCGGCCGCCCGCAAGCACGGTGTCGATGCGGGCATTCCACACCTCGTCGTTGGCGATCTTCGCCGCGGTGTTGCACAGGGTCAGGCTGAGCAGGCGGTTACCCGCGTTGATGCCCAGCCACTGACCAATCAGGCCGCCCATGGACAGGCCGATGAAGTGGGCCTTCTCGATATCCAGGGCATCGAGCAGAGCCAACACGTCGCCCCCCAGTTGCTCGATGCTGTAGGGGCCCTCGGTGACCAGCGAACCGCCATGCCCCCGGGTGTCGTAGCGCAGCACACGGAAATGCTCGGCCCATGCCGGGACCTGCGCATCCCACATGTGCAGGTCGGTGCCCAGCGAGTTGGACAGGACCAGCACCGGCGCATCGGCCGGACCGTCGAGTTGGTAATGCAATGCGCCATCGGCCAGTTGCAGGTGCGCCACAGCGGTCTCCTTTCAGGCAGTGAATCGTTGATGTTCGGCCACGGCGCGTGCCACCCAGACACGGGCCTGGCCGAGGTAATGGGCAGGGTCGAGCAGACGGTCGAGTTCGTCAGCGGACAGTTCGGCGCTGACCTGCGGTTCGTCGCCGAGCACGGCACGCAGGTGGCGCCCCTCGGCCACGGCGCGCTGGCAGCATTGCTCCAGCAGGTGATGGGCACGCTCGCGCCCCAGGCGCTGAGCGAGCACGATACTGACCGCCTCGGCCAGCACCAGGCCCTGGGTCAGGTCCAGGTTGCGGCGCATGCGGGCGGCGTCCACCTCCATGCCCTCGGCGATCAGCTGCGCCTGGCGCAGGGCGCCGGAGACCAGGCAGCAGATTTCCGGCAGGGTTTCCCATTCGGCGTGCCACAGGCCGAGGCTGCGCTCGTGCTCCTGGGGCATCGCGGCGAACAATGTCGACAGCAAACCCGGCACACGGGTGGCGGCACCGATCAGCACCGCCGCGCCCACCGGGTTGCGCTTGTGCGGCATGGTCGAAGACCCGCCCTTGCCCGGCGCGCCGGGCTCGAACAGCTCGCCCGCCTCGGTCTGCATCAACAGGCTGACATCCCGGCCGAACTTGCCCAGGCTGCCGGCGACCAGGCCCAGTACCGAGGCGAATTCCACCAGGCGGTCCCGCTGGGTATGCCACGGTTGCTCTGGCAAGGACAGTTTCAACTGCGCGGCCAGGGCCTCGGCCACCGGCAAGGCCTTGCTGCCCAGCGCCGCCAGGCTGCCGGAGGCGCCGCCGAACTGCAGCACCAGCAGGCGCGGGCGCAGTTCCTTGAGGCGCTGGCGATGACGGGTCAGGGCGCCAAGTACACCGGCCAGCTTCATCCCCAGCGTCACCGGCGTGGCATGCTGCAGCCAGGTACGCCCCACCAGCGGCGTGTCGGCATGCTGCAGCGCCTGGCGGGCCAGGGTGTCGGCCAGCTTGCCGAGGTCACGGTCGATCAGCGCCAGGGCGTCACGCAGTTGTAGCACCAGGCCGCTGTCCATCGCATCCTGGCTGGTGGCGCCCAGGTGCACGTAGCGCTCGGCCTCGGGCACGCCGCTGGCGACCACCTTGCCCAGGGCCTTGACCAGCGGAATTGCCGAGTTGCCGGCAATGGCGATGGCATCGGCCAAGGCACGCGCGTCATAGCGCTCGGCCTTGCAGGCCGCCTCGATGGCGGTCACCGCCGTGTGCGGCACCAGCCCGGCACCCGCCTCGGCGCGGGCCAGGGCGGCTTCAAAATCGAGCATGCCCTGCAGCCGGCCACGGTCGGAGAAGATCTCGCGCATGGCCGGCGCGGTGAAGTAGGCATCGAACAGTTGGTTGCTCATGCAACGTCCTTAGTGGTCATGGTGCAGATACGCCGCCTGCTTGGGCAGGCGCAGGCTGAACAGGAAGGCCACCGCCATCATCGCGGTCACGTACCAGTAGAAGGTGTTCTCCATGCCTAAGGTTTTCAAGCCCAGCGCCACGTATTCGGCGGAGCCGCCGAACACCGCGTTGGCCACCGCGTAGGCCAGCCCCACCCCCAGCGCACGGACCTGCGGCGGGAACATCTCGGCCTTCACCAGGCCGCTGATGGAGGTGTAGAAGCTGACGATGCACAGCGCCAGGGTCACCAGCACGAAGGCCATGAACGGGCTGCTCACGGTCTTCAGCGCCATCAGCAAAGGCACGGTGAAAATCGTCCCCAGGGCGCCGAACAGCAGCATCGAATTGCGTCGGCCGATACGGTCGGAGAGCATGCCGAACACCGGCTGCAGGATCATGAACAGGAACAGTGCGCCGGTCATGACGAAACTGGCGCTCTTGGCGTTCATGCCGGCGGTGTTGACCAGATACTTCTGCATGTAGGTGGTGAAGGTGTAGAAAATCAGCGAGCCACCGGCGGTGTAGCCCAATACCGTGACAAAGGCGGCAGCATGGTTGCGGAACAGGCCACTGATAGTGCCGGCCTCCTTGTCCTGGCGAGTCTCGGCGCTGCTGGTCTCCTTCAGCGAGCGGCGCAGCATCAGCGAGATCAGCGCGGCGATGGCGCCGACCACGAACGGGATGCGCCAGCCGTATGCCCGCAGCTCCTCCTCGCTGAGCAGCTGCTGCAGGATCACCACCACCAGTACCGCCAGCAACTGGCCGCCGATCAGGGTGACGTACTGGAACGAGGCGAAGAAGCCGCGCTGGCCGCGCAAGGCCACCTCGCTCATGTAGGTGGCGGTGGTGCCGTACTCGCCGCCCACCGACAGGCCCTGGATCAGCCGCGCCAGGAGCAGCAGCGCCGGCGCCCAGGTGCCGATGCTGGCATAGGTGGGCAGGCAGGCGATGATCAGCGAGCCGCCGCACATCATCAGCACCGAGATCATCAGCGAATTCTTGCGTCCGTGGCGGTCGGCCAGGCGGCCGAAGATCCAGCCTCCGATGGGGCGCATCAGGAAGCCCGCGGCGAACACGCCGGCGGTGTTGAGCAACTGCACCGTAGGGTCGTCGGAGGGGAAGAAGGCCGGGGCGAAGTAGATCGCGCAAAAGGCGTAGACATAGAAGTCGAACCATTCGACCAGGTTGCCCGACGAAGCGCCGACGATGGCGAAGATCCGCTTGCTGCGTTCTTCACCGGTGTAATAACTGGAAGTCATGGTGTTTTTACTCCTGGGAGGTCACTGCAAAGTCTAGACATACCCAGTAACAATCTCGTTCCCTGCCGGGCATGGTTCCCTGTAGGAGCGGCCTTGTGCCGCGAAAGGGCCGCGTAGCGGCCCCGACAATTTCTGCGTCGGCACAGAGATCCTGGGGCCGCTGCGCGGCCCTTTCGCGGCACAAGGCCGCTCCTACAGGGGGCGCGTCCAACTTCAGACCCGCTCGATGGCCAGCGCCAACCCTTGGCCAACTCCCACGCACATGGTCGCCAGCCCCTTGCGCCCAGCACTTTTCTCCAACTGATGCAACGCCGTCAGCACCAACCGCGCCCCGCTCATCCCCAGCGGGTGGCCCAGGGCGATCGCACCGCCGTTGGGGTTGACCTGCGGCGCATCATCCGCCAAGCCCAGCTCGCGCAACACCGCCAGCCCCTGGCTGGCAAACGCCTCGTTGAGCTCGATGACATCGAAATCCGCTACCGCCACGCCCAGCCGCTCGGTCAGCTTGCGCACCGCCGGCACCGGGCCGATACCCATCACCCGCGGCGCCACGCCGGCACTGGCCATGCCCAGCACCCGGGCCCGTGGGGTCAGGCCATGCTTTTTCACCGCCTCGGCCGAGGCCAGGATCAGTGCGGCGGCGCCATCGTTGACACCCGAGGCGTTGCCTGCGGTAACCGTCTTGTCCGGGCCATTGACCGGCTTGAGCCTGTTCAGCGCCTCCAGCGTGGTGTCCGGGCGTAGGTGCTCATCCTGATCGACCACGGTCTCGCCTTTTTTATGGGCGATACGCACCGGCACGATCTCTTCGGCGAAGAAACCAGCAGCTTGCGCGGCGGCGGCCTTCTGCTGACTGCGCAGGGCGAAGGCGTCCTGATCGGCGCGCGACACCTGGTAATCGTCAGCGACGTTGTCGGCGGTCTCTGGCATGGAGTCCACGCCATGTTGCGCCTTCATCAACGGATTGACGAAGCGCCAGCCGATGGTGGTGTCCTCGAGCTTCATGTTGCGCGAGTAGCCGCTCTCGGCCTTGCCCATCACGAACGGCGCGCGGGACATCGACTCGACGCCACCGGCAATGGCCAGCTCCATCTCGCCACTGGCGATGGCACGGAAGGCAGTGCCGATGGCGTCCATGCCCGAGGCGCAGAGGCGGTTGAGGGTCACGCCGGGAATGCTCTGCGGCAAGCCAGCCAGCAGCAGCGCCATGCGCGCCACGTTGCGGTTGTCCTCGCCGGCCTGGTTGGCGCAGCCGAGGAACACTTCATCGAGCAGTTCCCACTGCACCTGCGGATTGCGCTCGACCAGCGCCTTGAGCGGCACCGCTGCCAGGTCGTCGGCACGCACACTGGCCAAGGCGCCGCCAAAGCGGCCAATAGGGGTGCGGATGGCGTCGCAGATAAAGACGTCACGCATCAGGCTTCTCCTGCCGTCTGGCCATGGGCGGCGGCGGTGCGCGCCTCGAGGTCGCGCAGGGCGGACAGCTCGACGTCGCTGGGTGCTGCGGTCTGCTGCACGTCGTCGGCGAAGCGAATCGCCCAGCCGGTGGCGGCAACGATCTGCTCGCGGGTCACGCCCGGGTGGATCGACGTGACCACGAATTCCTGGGTGTCCGCTTCCGGCTCCATGATGCACAGGTCGGTGATGATGCCGACCGGCCCGTCGCCAGGCAGGCCCAGGCGCTTGCGCGAGTCACCGCCTTCACCGTGGCCGACCGAGGTGATGAAATCGAGCTTGTCGACGAAGGCCCGCGGCGACTGCTTGAGGATGATCAGCACCTGCTTGGCGGAGCCGGCGATTTCCGGCGCGCCGCCGGCACCCGGCAGGCGCGTCTTCGGCGCGTGGTAGTCGCCGACCACCGTGGTGTTGATATTGCCGAAGCGGTCGACCTGGGCCGCGCCGAGGAAGCCGACGTCGATGCGCCCGCCCTGCAGCCAGTAGCGGAAGATCTCGCCGGTCGGCACCACGGTGTCGGCGGTCTCGGCCAGCTCGCCATCACCGATGGACAGCGGCAGCACGCTCGGCTTGGCGCCGATCGGACCGGATTCGTAGATCAGCACGACATCGGGCGAGGAGGTCAGGCGCGCCAGGTTGGCGGCCTTCGACGGCAGGCCGATGCCGACAAAGCACACGGCACCGTTGCGCAGGCGGCGTGCCGCCGCGACGGTCATCATTTCGGAAGTGGAGTAGCTCATTGCGCGGCCTCCGCGGTGCTGGCCAGCTTGGCCTGGAATTCGGTGAAGGCCCGGGTGCCACGGATGAAGGTGTCGATCCAGGCGGTGAACGATTCGCGGTTGCGGGCGATCGGGTCCCAGGCCTGGTAGAAGCGGTTGTCGCGCTCGTAGTAGCCGTGGGCATAGGACGGGTGGGCGCCGCCGGGCACCAGGCACACCGCGCTGAGCGCCCAGGTCGGCAACACGCAGGCATTCATCGGCGCATTCAGGTCATCGACGATCTCCTCGACGGTGACGATGCAGCGCTTGGCCGCCAGGGCCGCTTCCTTCTGCACGCCGAGGATGCCCCACAGCAGCACGTTGCCCTTGCGGTCGGCCTTCTGCGCGTGGATCACGGTGACGTCCGGGCGCACCGACGGCACGGCAGCGAGGACCTCGCCGGTGAACGGGCAGGTGACGCTCTTGATCAGCGGGTTGACCTTCGGCAGGTCGGAGCCGGCGTAGGCGCGCAACACCGCGAACGGCAGGCCGGAGGCGCCGGCGACATAGGCGTTGGCCAAGTCGGCGTGACTGTGCTCCTCGATCTCGATGGCGTGCGGCCACTGCTTCTCCACCGCGTCGCGCAGGCGGTGCAGCGAACCGACGCCGGGGTTGCCGCCCCAGGAGAAGATCAGCTTGCGCGCGCAGCCGGCACCGATCAGCTGGTCGTAGATCAGGTCCGGAGTCATGCGTACCAGGGTCAGGTCGCGCTTGCCCTGGCGGATGATCTCGTGGCCGGCCGCCGTGGGGATCAGGTGGGTGAAGCCTTCGAGGGCGACGCTGTCGCCGTCCTGGATGAACTGCTTCACGGCCTCGTGAAGCGAGAGGATTGCTGCCATTGGAGACTCCTGGTCAGGTCGAGTCGAGTCAGTGAGCAGCGGGCCATTGCGTCGCTGCGATGGGCCCAGATTACGGTGGCTGTGGAGGGGGTAACAATCCGATAATCGCACTTTTGTGCGATTATCGAACCATTTGTTACTCTGCTATTTAACGCGCCCTATTGCCTCAAGTCGCGTCGGCGTGGCTTACCAGCCCCTTCACCACTACGCCGATGGTGGCCAGCGCCGCCGGCACCAGAAGCGCGGTCAACACCTGCTCGAAGGTCCATCCCAGACCCAGCAGCGTCGCCCCGCTCCAGGCACCGAGGATCGCGCCGAACCGACCGATCCCGAGCATCCACGACACCCCGGTGGCGCGCCCCTGGGTTGGGTAGAACCGCGCCGCCAACGACGGCATGGCCGATTGCGCGCCGTTCACGCACATGCCGGCGACCAGCACCAGCGTGGCCAGCAAGGTGATGTTGCCCAGGCTCTGCCCGACGGCATAGGCGAACACACCCGCCAGCAGGTAGAAGACGCCGATCACCTTGTGCGGGTTGAACCGGTCCATCGCCCAACCCACGACCACCGCGCTGAGCACGCCGCCGAACTGGAACAATGCGCCGATGAAGGCGGCCTGCTCCATGCTCGCGCCGCTGTCACGCATCAGGGTCGGCAGCCAGCTGGTCAGCAGGTAGACGATCACCAGGCCCATGAAGTAGGTCAGCCACAGCAGCACGGTGCCCAGTCCATAGGTGCCCGAGAAGATCACTGCGAACACGTTGCGCGCCGCCACCGCCTTCTGCTCCGGCACACTGAAGCTCGCGGCCTGGGCCACCAGCGCCGGAGCGATCGGCGCCAGGGTCCGGCGTACCTTCTCGGTGCCGCGGTTGCGCACCACCAGGAACCGCGCCGACTCCGGCAACCAGACCAGCAGCACCAGCGCCAGCAGCAATGGCAGCACCCCGCCGATCACCAACAGACTGTGCCAGCCGTAGGCCGGGATCAGCTTGGCCGAGATGAAGCCGCCCCCGGCCATGCCCAGGTTGAAGCCACAGAACATGCTGGTCACCAGCAGCGACTTGAGCCGCTCAGGGGTGTACTCGGAGAGCAAGGTGGTGGCATTGGGCATGCCCGCCCCCAGGCCCAGGCCGGTCAGAAAGCGCAGCACCAGCAACTGGTCGACATTGGTGGCATAGGCCGAGGCCAGGCTGAACCCGCCGAACACCAGCACCGCCCCCACCAGCACGCCCTTGCGCCCGAAGCGGTCGGCCAGCGGCCCGGAGCCGAGGGCGCCGAACACCATGCCGATCAGCGCGGCGCTCATCACCGGGCCGAGGCTGGCACGTTCGATGCCCCATTCCTGGGACAGCGCCGGGGCGATGAAGCCCATGGCGGCGGTGTCCAGGCCATCGAGGAAGACGATCAGGAAGCACAGGATCACCACCCGCCATTGATAGCGCGACAGCGGTTGGTCGTTGATGAGGGACTGGACATCGAGGCAGTTGCCGACAGCGGATTGTGGCTTGTTCATTGTTGTTATCCGGGAGTTGAGCACAGGCAGGCTACCGCGCATCGCTGATGCGCAGGAACAGCAAACGGTGGATACGGCGAACTGGATCAGCCGGCGTGCAGCAGCACTGCGCGCGGGTGCGGCCGCGACAGCGAAAGGACGGTCTTCATGGGGATGCCCTCGGGCCTGTTGTTATTGTCCGGTCGGCGAAGCCGACTCGTGCGAAAGACATTAATCAGCAGGCGTGGGCGGCGCAATTCGTCGGGAACGACACTGTGCGTTTATCGAACAGGAAACGGCAGCCTGTGTTCGACTATTCAGCGCACCCGGTGCAGGAGCCGGTTTGCCGGCGATGGGGCGCAGCGCGCCCCCGGTGTTGTTCAGCCAAACAACTGATGACACAGGTCCCGGCTGGCCGCCAGCAGGATCGGCAGGAAGCGCTGCTCCAGCTCCCCACGGCTGACCCGACCGACATGGGTACTCACGTTCAACGCCGCCAGCACTTGCCCCGAGGCGTCATAGATCGGCACGGCAATCGAACGCAACCCCTGTTCCAGCTCCTGGTCGACCACGCACCAGCCCTGCTCACGCACCTGCTGAATGCAGGCGAACAGCGATGCCGGATCGTGCAGGGTGCGGCTGGTCCGCGCCTTGAGGTCCGCCCGCTCCAGGTATTCGTGCAGGCTGGCGTCGTCCAGTGCCGCCAACAAGATGCGCCCCATCGATGTGCAATAGGCCGGCAACCGCCCGCCGACCGACAGGTCGACCGAGATCAACCGCTCGACCGTGGCCGAGCGCGCTATATAAAGGATGTCGTCGCCCTCCAGCGTGGCCATGTTGGCCGCTTCGTGGAGCTGGTCGCTGATCCGGTCGAGGTAGGGCTGGGCCGACACCGCCAGCGGCGTGGACGACAGGTAGGCATGGCCAAGGGTCAGCACCTTGGGCAACAGCGAATAGGTGCGCCCGTCGGTGGTCGCGTAACCCAGTTTCATCAAGGTATGCAGGCAACGCCGCACCGCCGCCCGGGGTATTTCCGTGCGGTGGCTGATCTGGGCAATGGTCAGGTGCCGCTTGCGCTCCTGGAACGCCTGGATCACCGCCAGGCCACGAGCCAGGGAGGTCATGAAATCCGGATCACCGGTAAAGGCCTGGATGCGCTTGGCCGCGGACGCCACGATCGGTGGGGCCAGGGTGGGGCTGGTATTGCGCGCGGGCTCGTTCGCTGGCGGGGCGCTGGTTTCTTCGCTCATGGACATGCCTCAAAAAAATCGCTACCTCGTTCGATTATCGAACGAACGGCCGATAATCGCAATTGACCGCTGACACTTTTGCTTATACCTTTCCCCTGCCACATGTGGCTTCTTTGGAGAGACTGGTCAGGTACCCACCGTAGAAGTCCCAGGCAACGGCCTCGCCTCCCAGCGAGGCCGTTTTCATTTCCGACAGCCACCGACAAACTTGCCTACCACGACAACTTGAACTTTCAGCAGTCCGCCCGGACAAACCCTCTGTCCGCAAAGAATAACTTCAGGTCTATTGTCAATGGCGGGTAAAGAACGATAGCCTTCGAATTGCCGGTTGCTATAATCGGCTCATGTTGATTGTCTGCGCTGTATAACGGATCCAATCGACAAACTTTCGTTGCCTTCCTGACGCCTGCCCGCTGCCTGAGCAGTGGCTTGTCGTGTGGTGCGCCGCAGGTCGCCCTCCCACACCCTGTCCTTGCAGTGCAACGATGTGTTCGCGTTGCCGAATTTCCACATCCTGCGTGTGTATTTAACGGCTGACGCCCAACTTCAACCTATTCAGGTATTACTGTGACGAAAGAAGAACTGCGCGCGGAACTCGAGCGCCAGGCCGAACGTTACAAGGATGTTTATGGTGGTGAAGTCACCACCTATGCCGCACAACCCGACCCGGAACGCAAACCTTGGCGTAAACGCGCCAGCATTCTCGACCAGGCCTTCGCCCAGGAAATCGAGAAGATCGAAAAGGAACTGCGCAGCGACGGCGAGTGAAGTCACACGATGTCATAGCGCCGCTATCGAGCAACGGTTGCGGCAAGGCATCCTGGGTGAAAATGCTCGATATGAAATGGAATCACACAAATTTCATACAAGCGTTTAAATTGCGGACTCTCTACAAAAAACGTCTCAAATCGCTGATTTTTCTGAAATTTATCGATTTTTTACGACGTTTTTGCGCAAAAGATCACCTGCTCCATGCAGGTGCGGGGTCGGCATTCCCCTGCCATCGGTCAGTGGTGGGTGCATCGATTGCCATGGTTTTCTGGCATAATCCGCCCCCCCTAAGACCGCCAGACAACCTTCATGATCGATTTATTCAGCGGACTGGATGCCTGGGTTATCGTGAGCCTGACGCTCGCTCTGACCTTCGTGCTCGCATTCGAGTTCATCAATGGCTTTCATGACACCGCCAACGCGGTAGCCACTGTCATCTATACCAAGGCCATGCCACCGCACCTGGCCGTGTTCTTCTCCGGTGTGTTCAACTTCCTCGGGGTTCTGCTCGGTGGTGTCGGGGTGGCCTACGCCATCGTCCACCTGCTGCCGGTCGAACTGCTGATCAACGTGAACACCGGTCACGGCCTGGCCATGGTCTTCTCGCTGCTGGCCGCGGCCATCACCTGGAACCTCGGCACCTGGTACTTCGGTATCCCGGCCTCCAGCTCCCACACCCTGATCGGTTCGATCCTCGGCGTCGGCCTGGCCAATGCCCTGCTCAGCGACATTCCGCTGGGCGACGGCGTCAACTGGCAGAAGGCGATCGACATCGGCATGTCCCTGGTGCTCTCGCCCATGGCCGGCTTCGCTGTCGCCGCCCTGCTGCTGATCGGCCTGAAATGGTGGCGTCCGCTGTCGAAGATGCACAAGACCCCGGACCAGCGCCGCAAGCTCGACGACAAGAAGCACCCACCGTTCTGGAACCGCCTGGTGCTGGTGATCTCGGCCATGGGCGTGAGCTTCGTGCACGGCTCCAACGATGGCCAGAAAGGCATCGGCCTGATCATGCTGGTGCTGATCGGCATCGTCCCGGCCAAGTTCGTTCTCGACCTGAACAGCACCACCTACCAGATCGAGCGCACCCGCGACGCCACCCTGCACCTGAGCCAGTTCTACCAGCGCAACGCCGCTACCCTGGGCGAGTTCCTGGCGCTGGGCAAGGCGCAGGCGAGCGACCTGCCGGAACAGTTCAGCTGCAACCCGCAGCAGACCGAGCCGACCATCGCCGCACTGCAATCGTCGCTGGCCGGGGTGACCGACTACCGCGCCCTGAGCGCCGAGAAGCGCGTCGAAGTGCGTCGCTACCTGCTGTGCCTGGACGACACGGCGAAGAAGGTCGGCAAGCTGCCGGGCCTGCAGGCCCGTGAAAAGGCCGACCTGGAGAAACTGCGCAAGGACCTGACCGCCACCACCGAGTACGCACCGTTCTGGGTGATCGTCGCCGTCGCCCTGGCCCTGGGCCTGGGCACCATGGTCGGCTGGAAGCGCGTGGTGCTGACCGTCGGCGAGAAGATCGGCAAGCAGGGCATGACCTACGCCCAGGGCATGTCGGCACAGATCACCGCGGCCTGCGCCATCGGCATGGCCAACGTGTTCAGCCTGCCGGTGTCCACCACCCACGTGCTGTCGTCGGGCGTCGCCGGTACCATGGTCGCCAACAAGAGCGGCCTGCAGGGCGGCACCGTGAAGACCATCCTGCTGGCCTGGGTACTCACCCTGCCGGCAACGATGGGCCTGGCCGCCGGCCTGTTCTGGCTGGCCACCAAGGCCATTGGCTGAGTGGTACTGCAATAGAAGAAGGCGCCCTCGGGCGCCTTTTTCGTGGGTATTTCTTCGCGGGTAAACCCGCTCCCACAGGGAAGTGGGATATCCCTGTGGGAGCGGGTTTACCCGCGAAGAGGCCGGTACAGGAAACTCAACGCTTCCTGCCCCCCAACAACGACCCCATCAACCCACGCACCAACTGCCGCCCCAATTGGTTGGCCGCCTGGCGCACCGCCGACTTGATCGCCTGCCCCGCCGCGCTCTGCAGGAACTCGCCGGCCTTGTCGGCGAAGCTGTCCTCATCGGCCTTGGCCTGGGGCGCCGGCTCCACCGGTTCGCCCTTGCGCTGGGTAAGCATTTCATAGGCCGACTCACGGTCGACCGGCTTGTCATAGCGCCCGGCCAGCGGCGATGCCGCGATCAGTGCCTGCCGCTCGACTGCGCTCAACGGCCCGATCCGCGACTGCGGTGGCGCGATCAGCACCCTCTGGACCATGGCCGGCGTGCCTTTCTCTTCCAACGTCCCGACCAGCGCCTCACCAATGCCCAGTTCGGTCAACACCCCCAGGCTGTCGAACGCCGGGTTGGGTCGGAAACCATCGGCCACCGCGCGCAGCGACTTCTGCTCCTTGGCGGTGAATGCCCGCAGGCCGTGCTGGATACGCAGCCCCAACTGAGCCAGTACCGCATCCGGCAGGTCGCCCGGCGACTGGGTGACGAAATACACCCCAACGCCCTTGGAGCGGATCAGCCGCACCACCTGCTCCAGACGATCCTGCAACGCCTTGGGCGTACCGTTGAACAGCAGGTGCGCCTCATCGAAAAACAGTGCCAGCACCGGCTTGTCGACATCGCCGCGCTCCGGCAGCTGCTCGAACAGCTCGGCCAGCAGCCACAACAGGAAGGTCGCATAGACCTTGGGCGCGTCATGCACCAGGCGGCTGGCGTCGAGCAGGTGGATACGCCCGCGGCCGTCGCCTTCCGGGCGCAGCAGATCCTCCAGTTGCAGCGCCGGCTCGCCGAACAGCGCCTCGGCGCCCTGCTGTTCCAGGGTCGCAAGCCGGCGCAGCAAGGCCTGCGTGGAAGCGCTGGTCATCAAGGCGCTGTCTTCGCCCAGCAGCTGGGGGTTGTCCTTCAGGTGCGCGAGCAGGGCCTTGAGGTCCTTCAGGTCGAGCAGCAGCAGGCCTTCGCGGTCCGCCACCTTGAACGCCGCATACAAGGCGGCCTGCTGGCTGTCCGTGAGCTCCAGCAGGTTGCCCAGCAGCAACGGTCCCATTTCGCTCAGGGTGGTGCGCAACGGATGCCCCGATTGCCCCGCGATATCCCAAAGACTTACCGGATAAGCCTGGGGCGTGTGGTTCAGCCAGGGCATGCCGGCGATCCGCTCGGCCACCTTGCCCTGGGGCGCCCCGGCCGCGCCGAGGCCGCACAGGTCGCCCTTCACATCCGCGGCGAATACCGCGACCCCGGCATCGCTGAACAACTCGGCCAGGTGTTGCAGGGTGACCGTCTTGCCGGTGCCGGTGGCACCGGCCACCAGGCCATGCCGGTTGGCCAGGCGCATGGACTGGGATACCGGCTGACCATCAGGACCTGCTCCTACTACCATTCGTAAGGAATCTGACATCTTCTTTCATCCCCTGCTCAAGTTCCGTCGCGTGACAGCCGATATTTCAAAATGATTCTACCCAGAAAGACAGTAACAACCCGAAAAGGACCCACGGGAATTGTTGCACTGTTTTCCAGCCGTGCTTTGTGCGAACGACCCGATAAAAAACCTTAGCGGACGCGATCACGTTATGAATAAAAGCCTTCGTTTCAGCCACAAGATTCTTCTGGCGGCATCACTGATCGTGATACTCGCCTTCAGCCTCTTCACCCTTTACAACGACTACCTCCAGCGTAACGCCATTCGCGAAGACCTGGAGAACTACCTGGCTGAGATGGGCGAGTCCACCTCCACCAACATCCGCAACCTGTTCGAAGGGCGCATCAAGCTGGTCGAGAACGTCGCCCAGAACATTGCCCAATACCCACAGAACACCGGCACTCTGCTGGGCCAGAACGCCCTGACTTCGAGCTTCCAGACCATCTACCTGGGCCAGCCCGACGGCACCTTCACCGTGCGCCCGGACACCAAGATGCCCGATGGCTACGACCCGCGTGTGCGCCCCTGGTACAAGGACGGCCTGAACGCCAACGGCCCGATCCTCACCGAACCCTACATCGACATGGCCACCAACGAACTGGTCATCTCGATCATCAGCACCGCCTCGCGTTCGGTCGGCGTGGTCGGCGGCGACCTGGCCCTCGACGGCCTGGTGCAGATCATCAACTCGCTGGATTTCGGCGGCATGGGCTACGCCTTCCTGGTCAACGACCAAGGCAAGATCCTGGTGCACCCGGACAAGAACCTGGTAATGAAGTCGCTGTCGGACCTGTTCCCGCAGAACACGCCCAGGCTGTCCAGCAACCTGACCGAAGTGACGCTCAACGGCGAAACCCGCCTGCTGACCTTCACTCCGGTCAAGGGCCTGCCTTCGGCCAACTGGTACATCGGCCTGTCGGTGGACAAGGACAAGGCCTTCTCGATGCTCAGCACCTTCCGCACCTCGGCGGTGATCGCCACGCTGGTGGCGGTGGTGATCATCATCGCCCTGCTCGGCCTGCTGATCCGCGTGCTGATGCAGCCGCTGCACACCATGACCCGCGCCATGTCGAACATCGCCGAGGGTGAAGGCGACCTGACCCGCCGCCTGGAAATCCACAACCACGACGAGTTCGGCATCCTCGGTAGCGCCTTCAACCGCTTCGTCGAGCGCATCCACGGTTCGATCCGCGAAGTGTCCTCGGCCACCGAGCAGGTCAACGAAGTGGCACTACGGGTCATCAGCGCCTCGAACTCGTCGATGAGCAACTCCGACGAGCAGGCCAACCGCACCAACAGCGTCGCCGCCGCCATCAACCAGCTCGGCGCCGCCGCCCAGGAGATCGCCGGCAACGCCGCCCAGGCCTCGCAGCATGCCAGCTCGGCGCGGCTGCTGGCCGAGGAAGGCCAGCAGGTGGTGCAGCGCAACATCGATGCGATGAACCGCCTGTCGGACCTGATCGTCACCTCCAGCGAGCATATCGAGACGCTGAACAACAAGACCGTCAACATCGGCCAGATCCTCGAAGTGATCACCAGCATTTCCCAGCAGACCAACCTGCTCGCCCTTAACGCCGCCATCGAGGCAGCCCGCGCCGGTGAAGCCGGCCGTGGTTTTGCCGTGGTCGCCGACGAAGTGCGCAACCTGGCGCACCGCACCCAGGAGTCGGCGCAGCAGGTTCAGACCATGATCGAGGAGCTGCAGGTCGGCGCCCGCGAGTCGGTCGACACCATGGGCCAGAGCCAGCGTCACAGCCAGGACAGCATGGACATCGCCAACCAGGCCGGCGAACGCCTGGGCAGCGTCACCCAGCGTATCGGCGAGATCGACGGCATGAACCAGTCGGTGGCCACCGCCACCGAAGAGCAGACCGCCGTGGTCGACTCGATCAACATGGATATCAACGAGATCAACATGCTCAACCAGGAAGGCGTCGAGAACCTGCAGGCCACCCTGCGTGCCTGCTCGGACCTCGAGCAGCAGGCCGGCCGCCTCAAGCAGCTGGTCGGCAGCTTCCGCATCTGACCCGCCGCCCGCTCCCTTCATGGGAGCGGGCTTGCCCGGCACCAGGCGCCCCGCCCAACCTCGATCGAACAAACTATCCTTCAAGTAGGTCAACCCTCAGGCGCGTCATCACCGGTTCATTACCGCCGGATGACACACCCGAGGACGATCCCGGAGGGATGCTGATCGTGCACATCGCCGACATCACCATGTTCTACGCCCCCGCCAGCGGCGGCGTGCGAACCTACCTTGATGCCAAACACCGCCGCCTCGACGCCATGCCCGGCGTTCGCCACAGCCTGCTGATCCCCGGAGCCAATGCCAGTCAGGTCGATGGTGTCTACCACGTACCCGCCCCACCCCTGCCCTTCGGCAACGGCTACCGCTTCCCGGTGCGCCTGGCGCCCTGGTGCAAGGAACTGCGGCGCCTGCGGCCCGACCTGATCGAGGTCGGCGACCCCTACCTCACCGCCTGGGCGGCCCTGGAAGCGCGGCGCAAGCTCGATGTGCCGGTGATCGGCTTCTATCACTCCGACCTGCCCCTGCTGGTGAGCAACCGCATGGGCAACTGGTTCACGCCCAATGTCGAGGCCTATGTCAGCAAGCTCTACGGGCATTTCGACCGGGTCCTGGCACCCAGCCAGGTGATGGCCGACAAGCTGCGTCGGCTGGGCGTGGAGAACGTGCACGTGCAGCGCCTGGGCGTGGACCTGGCGCTGTTCAACCCAGACCGGAACGACCCCGGCCTGCGCGCCGAGCTGGGCATCGCCGACGACCGCCGCCTGCTGGTGTTCGCCGGCCGCGGCTCGCGGGAAAAGAACCTGCCGGTGCTGCTCGACTGCATGCACGCCCTCGGCCAGCCCTACCACCTGCTGCTGGTGGGCTCGAACATGCCGGCCAGCGTACCGGGCAATGTCAGCGTGATCGATCACTTCTGCCCGCCCACGCAGGTCGCCCGATTGCTGGCCAGCGCCGACTTGCTGGTGCATGCCGGCGACCAGGAAACCTTCGGCCTGGTGATCCTCGAGGCCATGGCCAGCGCCACGCCCGTGGTGGCCGTGCGTGCCGGCGCCTTCAGCGAAATCGTCGACGAACGCTGCGGCCGGCTGTGCCCACCCAACGATGGCCAAGCCATGGCTGAAGCGGTGCGCGAAGCGTTCGACAGCGGTGTGGAACAACTGGGCCGTCAGGCACGCCAACACGTGGAGCGCCATTACAGCTGGGACACCGTGGTCAACGGCCTGCTCCAGCATTACCGGGCGGTGCTCGGCCACCCGCTGCCGGTGCGCGCCCATGGCTGAGGGCCAGCCCGCCACGCGCAGCCTGATGCTGGTGCTGCACGATATCGCGCCGGAAACCTGGCCGGACTACCAGCCCTTCGTCCAGGCCGTCGACGCACTGGGCGGGGTGCCCATGACCTGGCTGGTGGTGCCGGACTTCCACCACCGCAACCCGCTGACCCGTTCACCCACCTTCTGCCGCCTGCTGGAGCGGCGCCTGGCCCAGGGCGACGAGCTGGCCCTGCATGGCTACTATCACGCCGACGATGGCCCGCCACCGCGCGGACCGGGCGAATATTTCATGCGCCGGATCTATACCCACGAAGGCGAGTTCCATGGGCTGGACCAGGCAGGTGCCCTGCAACGCCTGCAGGCCGGGCTGGCACTGTTCGAGAAACAGGGCTGGCCGGTGGCAGGCTTCGTCGCCCCCGCCTGGCTGATGAGCGAAGGCACGCGCCAGGCGTTGCGACAATTGCCACTGCGCTATACCAGTTCGCCGCGCCACCTGTACCGGCTGCCAGACTTCACTGCTTTCGATGCCCCGGGACTGGTGTGGAGTGCCCGCAGCGCCTGGCGCCGCGGCCTGTCGAGGGTGGTCAGCGACTGGCAATGCCGCCGCTGGCGCGAAGCCGACACCCTGCGCCTGGGCCTGCACCCGGTCGACATGCGCCACGCCAGCGCACGCAATTACTGGCTCGATACCCTGCACCAGCTGCTGGCCCAAGGCCGTGAGCCACTGACCAAGTCGGCCTGGCTGGCGCGCCAGGCCGACTCATGAAGCGCCTGGGCTGGCTGGCCCTGGCACTGCTGCTGGCAGTGCTGGTACCCGCCCTGCTCGGCGGCAGCGACCTGCTCCCGCGACTGCGCGCCTTCGACCCCGGGTTGCTGCTGCTGTTGCTGGCGATGATCCTGCTGTGCTGGACCCTCAATGCCGCCCGGCTGCGCCTGCTGCTGGGTGACCAGGGCGCGCTGGTGGGACGGATGCACAGCCTGGGCGTGGTGATGGCCACCGAGTTCGCCATCTGCACCACGCCCGGCGGCAGCGGTGGCCCGTTGACCCTGATGACACTGCTGGCGCGCAAGCGCATCGCGCCATCACGCAGTGGCGCGGTGTTCGCCATGGACCAGTTGAATGACCTGCTGTTCTTCTTCTGCGCAATGCTGGCGATTGCCGCCTATGCCCTGTTCCACCGCCTCGGCCACAGCCAGGCACAGATGCTGCTGGGCAGCGCCCTGCTGCTGTGTGCGGTACTTGCGGGGATCTTCCTGCTGCTGCGCTATCGACGCGCGCTGATGCGTGGCAACGGCCGGTTGTTGCGTCGCCTGGGCATGGCGCCGGCACGCCGAAGGCGATGGGCGCGCAAGCTGCTGCGCTTTGTCCACGCCCTGGCCGAAACCTGGCGCATGCCCCGACGCACGTTGGCGCTGGTGTTCATCCTCACCTGCGCGCACTGGTGCCTGCGCTACAGCGTGCTGTATCTGGCATTGCGGGGGTTGGGGGTGGACCTGGCGTGGATTGCCAGTTTCCTGGTGCAGATGCTCTCGCTCAGTGCCGGGCAGTTCAGCCTGTTGCCGGGCGGTGCCGGCGCGGCGGAGCTGACCTCGGCGACCTTGCTGTCACCGCTGGTGGGCAGCTCGACGGCAGCCGCGGCGATCCTGATCTGGCGCGCGGTTACCTATTACTTCTATCTGCTGGCGGGTGGGCCGGTGTTCCTGTACCTGCTGGCGTGTCCACGACTGGAGCGTCGTCGCCAGACGGGTTGAGGCGCCCCCAGAGTTCGGCGGCACCGGGAAACTCGGTGCCGTCCTCATCGCTCAACGCCTCGGGGTCGAAGCGGGCCAGGCAGCCTTCGCCCAAGGTCGGTGGCGCCGAGGCGCCGGCCTTGTCACGCGGGTCTGCCATGCCAGGGCCCTCGATTCAGTTGAACACCACGGTCTTGTTGCCGTGTACCAGCACGCGGTCTTCCAGGTGATAGCGCAGGCCACGGGCCAGGACCATCTTCTCCACGTCACGGCCAAAGCGCACCATGTCCTCGATGCTGTCGGCATGGCTGACACGCACCACGTCCTGCTCGATGATCGGGCCGGCGTCCAGCTCCTCGGTCACGTAGTGGCAGGTCGCGCCGATCAGCTTCACGCCGCGCAGCGCCGCCTGGTGGTACGGCTTGGCACCGACGAACGAGGGCAGGAAGCTGTGGTGGATGTTGATGACCTTTTCCGCGTATGCCTGGCACAACTGCGGCGGCAGGATCTGCATGTAGCGCGCCAGCACCACGGCGTCGGCGCCGTATTCGGCGACCAGGCGCGAAACCTCGGCGAACGCCGGCTGCTTGTCCTTGGGATCGACCGGTACATGGTGGAATGGAATGCCGTGCCACTCGACCATGCTGCGCAGGTCATTGTGGTTGGAGATCACGCAAGGGATCTCGCAGTCCAGTTCGTCGGTGTGCCAGCGGTGCAGCAGGTCGGCCAGGCAGTGCGACTCACGGCTGGCCATCAGCACCACGCGCTTCTTCTGCGCCGAGTCGGTGATCCGCCAGGTCATGGAGAACTCTTCGGCGATCGGGGCGAACGCCTCGCGGAAAGCCTCGATACCGAACGGCAGGGACTCGGCGCGGATCTCATGGCGCATGAAGAACCAACCGCTCTGCTCGTCGGAGTGGTGGCTGGCTTCGTTGATCCAGCCATTGTAGAGGGCCAGGAAATTACTGACTTTTGCCACGATGCCGACGCGGTCGGGGCAGGCAATCACCAGTCGATAGGTGCGCATGAGGGAGACTCCAGAACTTCGCAAAGGCGCATATTCTAGCGGCCTGCCGGGAAAAACGCAGTAAGCATCTACACCCTCGCATCAGCAAGCTCAAGGACACAGTCGCACAGGCCTATTCCCTTCTTCCCAAGGGGAAATGGCCAGTGGCCCAGACAAATTGTAAATTTTTCTTAACCTAATGACTGCGCAGTCAGTGCCTACTATTAAATCAGTGATCAATATTAAATTGTTTACTTGAGAGTTTTGCCTGTCTATTATTGCCCCCACTGTCTCTCTCTGAACATGCATTAAGGAACACACCATGTCCCTGATCAACGAATACCGCGCCACCGAAGAAGCCATCAAGGAACTTCAAGCCCGCCTGGCCAACCTTTCGCAAGACGGCAAGCTGCAAAAAGAACTGGAGTTCGAAAAGAAGCTGCGCGAACTGATGGCCGAAAACGGCAAGTCGCTGCGTGACGTGATCGCCCTGCTCGATCCGGAAAGCAAACTGAGCAAAGCCCCGCGCGGCGCAGTCAAGACCACCGGCACCAAGCGTGCACGCAAGGTCAAGCAATACAAGAACCCGCACAACGGCGAGGTTATTGAAACCAAGGGTGGCAACCACAAGACCCTGAAAGAGTGGAAAGCCAAGTGGGGCGGCGACGTCGTCGAAAGCTGGGCTACCCTGCTGGACTGATTCGCCTAACAGGCGCATTGGTTTCAACATGAAAAACGCCGGCACTTGCCGGCGTTTTTTGTTTATCTGCACATTTCAAAGCTGGTACTGCACTTTCAGTTGCCGGACATGGGTTAGCCAGGCCTCCAGCACCTGCCGTCCCGCTTCGCTGGCGTCGGCCCAACTGCTCTGGCATGCCTGCTCGAAGTCCGCCAGGGTATTAGGCGCACCGTAAGTAGGATCGGTAAGCCGCTGCTGGCAGAACGCATGCCAACGGGCGCGCTCTTGTTCATCAAGGGTGTCGGAAAAGTTTCGCGCGCGATAGCGGAACAACAATTCCGGCAGTCGCGAGTCATCGAACATCCATTGTCCATGTGCCAATTGCGCCGGATCCACACGCCGCACTTGTTCGCTCAGGCGCTTGTCCCGGTCGCCGAGAAAACCGTCATACAACTGTTGCTCCGGGTCTTCGCTGGGGGCAAAGCCTTCTTCCTGATAAATGATATCCAGCTTGCCTCCCCAGATGGCCTGCTGATTGGCCAACTGCTCTGCCCGTGTCTGCAATGCCGACAACTCGAGCCCCAAGCGTTGTTGATCGGCCGAGCGCAACACCGACAGTGGCGCCAATACCGGGCAGCGGTTGATATGCACCAACTTCAGCGGCACCGGTAGTTCGCCCTGGGCCATGTCTTCGTGCCGCGTATACAGGCGCTGGCGCAATGCTTCTGCACTTTCCTGGAGCAGCGGCGAAGCATCTTGTTGCAAGTCGCAGACAATCAGCGCGTTGCGGTTGCGCGGATGCCAGGCCAAAGGCAGTACCACGCCAATATAGTTGCGCTGGGCCGAGAAACGTCCGGATACATGTACCAGCGGCTGCAATAGCCGAACCTGTTCCATGACCTTGTGCTTGCTGCGCAACTGGAACAGCCAGTCATATAACCGCGGCTGCTTCTCGCGAATCAAGCGGGCCAGGGCAATGGTCGCCCGCACGTCGGAAA